>CDZD01047482.1_pt1 | contig 314517 bp, 261 predicted proteins | sample 554771 | NCBI WGS metagenome assembly CDZD01 (sample SAMEA3182069, study PRJEB8094) | gut metagenome | biome: human; feature: gut; material: Stool; isolation source: human stools | place: Canada | collected 2011-11-08
CTCAGGCCGGCTACTGATCGTTGACTTGGTGGGCCGTTACCTCACCAACTATCTAATCAGACGCGGGTCCATCCTGTACCACCGGAGTTTTTCACACTGTGCCATGCGGCACTGTGCGCTTATGCGGTATTAGCACCTATTTCTAAGTGTTATCCCCCAGTACAGGGCAGGTTACCCACGCGTTACTCACCCGTCCGCCACTAAGTTTACAATCACTAGGTTTCATGTAAACTCCGTTCGACTTGCATGTGTTAGGCACGCCGCCAGCGTTCATCCTGAGCCAGGATCAAACTCTCATGTTAATGTTTGTTGATCCGGTTTTAGATTAACTCTGGTTAATGTTAAACCGTTCCTTTTTTACTTTGGTTTTGCTTGTTCTGAATTTTCTCTTTAAGAATTTTCAGGGTTGCATTGCTGTTTATTTGTCAAGGTTCTGTGCTTTCGACTCTCTCGAGCCGCAACTCATTTAGAATACCATGAGTTCTTTCGTTTGTCAACAACTTTTTTTGAAAACTTTTTATTTTCTTTTTTGTTGTTGGCTTCTTATTGGCTATCGCCTCAAAGCAAAACTGAGTATAGCACCCTCTCCCCGGGTTGTCAATACATTATTTTTCATTTTTTTGCTATTTTTTATAAAAACAGACACAATAAGCAAAATTGCCCATTGTGCCTGTTTGAAATCATCATGCAACTATATGACAGATACCCTATTGCAGCTCTGTTACCGTTGTCCTATCCCCCGCCGTTACGGAAAGCTTCAGTGTTTCTATACTGTCCGCTTTCTCCTCCGGGATTTCCGCTATCATAACAAGCTGTACTGCAGCGCCTGCTTCCATAGTGCCGTGATAGGTGGTGATATCGTCGTTTAACAGTGTGGTCTGGATAAAGTATTTGTCCGTATCATTTATCTTCAAAACACAGTACGGTTTCCTGTCGTTAATATCTATGTCCACACTTTCCGTTCCGTTATTAGTGACGGTAAAAGACAGTACCAGCAGCTTTTTATTCTGGGACGCATCAATCACAAACGCCATTTCCTCCGTCTGCGGATAAGAGTCCGTTACTTCATAACCTGAATACTCCATGGAAAAGCCTTCCGGCAACAGAACCTGTGCCAGATTATAGGATGCCGGTTCTTCGCTCTTATCAATAACCGTTGTTTCCACAGTGGGATCCATGGCACTTGCAGGCTCTTTCGTCTCCTGCGGTTTCTCTTCTTTTTCTTCATATAAGGATAAATCCGCCAGCCGGTTATTATAGGTATTCACATGCCGCATAACCGCATCCGCCGCATATTTTACAATCTGGTTCTCCTGCTCCTCGGTCAGTGAAGGCATCGACGTAGCGCCGCAGCCGGAAAGCATCGCAGCTCCTATGAAAAGAAACACTGCGCGTATAAGAAATCGATTCGGTCGTTTCATATTAATCCTCACTTCTGCACATGCTTTTTATACATATCAAGTTTGTGTCAAGTGTGCGCAGACACAAATCTTGCGTGTGAAAATTTATTTTCACACTTTCCTCATTTCTCCCATCTATTCCGACAGGCTTTTCTCCAATGCGATATATATAGCGGAAATAGCAAGTACAATGACACCTGCCACCATGAACAAAATCATCTTTTCGGTCGTTGCCGCCCCCGGGAAATCATACAGTGCCAGTTTAGCGCAGACAGAAAGTGTCAGTATCAGTCCGCCTATACGCAGCTTCTTTTCCTTAAACAGGAAGCCCATTACTATGGTTCCGATGGCAATGACCATTAAAATAATACTTTTTATCACCGCCTGATGGGAGAAAGGCATCTTCCACACAAGCGTCATATAGCATAAAAATCCCACGGTAATCAGATGCTTTATCCGGAAGTTCATGCCAAAGTTTTCCTGGAAGCAGACCACCAGATAAGCAATACCGATTATCAGCATCAGAATGCAGTTTAAGCTTGAAAAACTGAATAGCAGGGAGAAATACAGCAGGGCAATCAGTCCTAAATTGATATAGTTGATGACCTTGGTATACCGGCTCTTAAACAGTGGAATGCAGTTAAATGCCAGTGTTCCCATAAAGAAAAGCGCCATAACCACTGCCTGCTGCAATTCGTTGTGGAATTCTCCGATTATATACAATACAAACAAAAGCAGAACCGTCTCCTCGTAAAACTGTTTGAAATAATATACTGCAAAAAGGGACAACAGAAATGCTCCCAGAAAACAATAACTGTATATATGCTCTTCCAATACGAAGAAATGGATTGCCTGTATTGCCGTAAACAAGGTAATTATGATTTCACTGACCTGCAAATATTTTACTCTGGAAAGGCACTTGGACAATAAAAACACGCCGAGTACCGCTACGGTTCCCGCCACCATAAAGTAAGTGTCCTCTTTCTGGTTGACCCGCTGGTCAAAATAGGAAAACGTAATCAAGGTTGTTCCCACAAACATAAGGTAAAAAAACCACTTTTCCTTCCCTTTCCGGAAAAGCAGGAATCCAAGCAGGCAGACAGCAAAGAAAATCCCCGCGGTCACAAAGGCTTCCCCTGTTTTTTCGTGGAACAGTATAATTTCCAATATTATGTAGAGTAAAAGAAGCCATGCCTGTGTACAGAAATATATAACAAGCGCACCGGTCCTGTGCTGTTCAGCCTTAGACATGCGGTAGAGAATAAGAAGGTGTACCGCCATTTCCGCCAACAGATAATACAGTGCTGCCCAGGAATCTATCAGAATTGCCGCACCGGTTGCCATAATCAGGGTAAAAATCATATGGGTGACACAATGTATGTTGTCCACTGCATAACGGTTCCGTTTTACGGGAAGGAAAACCGTCATCAGATTGACTACTACCATAATCGCCGCCACAACGGCAAAAACCGGCATGTCAAACAGATTGCGGATGGGAAAAGCACACACATAGCAGCCGATAAAGCTGATGACCTTCATGACGCCAGAGTCTCTTTTCCGGCTGATGACAAGAGCCAGTATGCTGACTGCCACGGCTATTCCCATAGCCCAGTAGCCGTTGAAATTCTGTAAATACGAACAGTTTATCATCGTAGATGCGTACATGCCGCATATGCCGAGTGCCGTAATGCCTACGGCAAACTTCGGCATTTTCTTTCTGAGCAGAAGTTCGGAAACCAGCAAGATGACAACCGACATGCCATACAGGCACATTCCTTTCACGAAACCGTCCATATAGGTAATGCCCAGCATTACAAAAGCGACTAAAACGAAAACCACGCCGACCACGCTTAAAAGTCCGGCGCCGATGGTAAATTCCATGCTGTTCTTCTTCTGCGGCGGAGCGGGCTGCCATGCCGGAGCTCCCTGCACCGGCTGCGTGAAACCGCTCTGTGCCGCCTGCGGATTGACTCCCTGCACCGGCTGCGTGAAACCGCCCTGTGCTGCCTGCATCGGCTGCATATTCTGCCGGCGGAATTCTCCCCTAAGCATCCGCTGCTGGTATACGTTCCAGGTGCGGTTTACTTCCTGCTGTGCGTACTCTGCGGAAACCATGCGGTTCCGGTACTGCCCTAAAAGAGTGTTTAAGTATTCCGTATACTGCCTGTCGGCAGATATTGACATGATATATAAAATCTGGTTTTCCAGTCTGTCCTGTACCATCTCACAATCCCCCTTTTCTTTCCGTCCGCGATATCCCTCGGAACCGTCTGCCGGTAAATACACCTGGCTTATTTACTCGCTTATATACATCCTGAATTTACTTTGTTCTTTCTCACTGCATTTTACCACAAGTCGTACTCCGTTTTCAACGTAATCCTGTGAAAGCACTTCTGCATTTTCTCGAAGCTCGGATACAATGCCGCCTTTATCGTACGGGATTAAAAATTCGGTTTCTATCCGGTGGGCATACAAAGTGTCCATAACCAGGGTAAGAAGAGTTCTGATACAGGTTTCATCCTGTGCCGACATATAAATCCGGTTGTCCGCACATCTGGGGATTTCCGGCATGCATAGATCCGCCTTATTATACACATAAATGACAGGAATGTGCCCCGCATCCAGTTCTTTTAAGGTTTCCTCCGTTACTTCCATATGCTTTTTGTAATTAACATCGGAAAAGTCAATCACCTGCAAAATCAAATCCGCTTCTTTTATTTCTTCCAGCGTGGAGCGGAATGCCTTAACCAGACCATGGGGCAGATTGTTGATAAATCCAACCGTATCCGCCAGATAAAAAGGCTTCCGGCTGCCGTCGTCGATTTTGCGCACCGCCGTTTCGAGGGTGGCAAACAGCATGTCCTTTTCCAGAACCTTCTTCTCCTCAGGAAGTCCGTAAGTATCCACAAATTTATTTAACAGGGTGGATTTGCCGGCATTGGTATAACCCGCTAAGGAAACCTGTGGAATGCCGGAATTCCTTCTCCGCTTTCTCTGGGTCCGGCGCTCCGTGGACACGGTTTCCAGCTCCTTGGAAAGCTCCGTAATGCGGTGTTCAATCTTCCGTCTGTCCAGTTCCAGTTTCTTTTCACCGGCACCCTTATTACTCATGCTGCCGCTGGCGCCGCCCTGCCTGCTTAAGGCATCGTGCAGTCCCACCAGCCGCGGCAGAAGGTACTTAAGTCTTGCCACCTCTACCTGCAGCTTGGCTTCCCTTGTCTTGGCACGGCTTGCAAAAATATCCAGTATCAGATTGGTTCTGTCCATTACGGGCAGCTTGCATTCGTCCTTTAAGTTGCGGAGCTGGGACGGCGTCAGGCTGTCTTCAAAAACAATCAGTTCCGCATCCGTCATTTTCGCCAGTTCCCGCAGTTCTTCCACTTTGCCGGTGCCAATATAAAGTGCCTTGTTGGCAGCCTCCATTTTCTGGGTCAGAATGCCCACCACCTGCATGTGGCATGCCTCTGCCAGACTTTTCAATTCCTGCATGCAGACATCATAGTCATCCGCTACGCCGGTGTCCACTCCCACCAGGATTACTTTTTCTCTTATATCTTCCAAAATCAGCTTCCTTCCTTTTCCACCATTTCCAGTTCAAAATAAAAAGCCACGCCGTTTTCGTAATTCTCCACACCGTATTTCTGGTTCATGGACTCCATAATTGCCTTTACAATGGAAAGTCCCACACCGCTTCCGCCGTATTCCCGGGTTCTTGCCTTATCCACTTTGTAAAATTTATCCCAAAGATAAGGAATAGACTCCTCCGGTATTTTATTGCCGGTGTTGAAAATACTGATGCGCACCTTGCCTTTTTCCTTGCCGAAGCGGATTTCCACAATCTTTTCCCCGCCGCAGTAATGCAGGGCGTTGGTAAAGTAATTGGTAAACACTTCCTCCGTCATGTACTCATCCGCCCAGACATAAATAGGGTCACTGGGCTCCATGCGTATCTGAATATCCTGACCGTTTGCCAGAATACCGGCGGACTGGATATGGTTGCGGATAAGAGCAACCACATCGAAACGTTCGAAGTTCACCGTTTCCTTACCGAATTCCAATTCATTCAGGGTCATGAGCTTCTTTACCATCTGGTTCATTTTATTCGCTTCATCCACAATGACGCTGCAGTAAAATTCCCTGCTTTCCGCATCGTCGTTGATACCCTCCTGCAAGCCCTCCGCATAGCCCTGGATAAGCGCAATAGGGGTCTTTAACTCATGGGAAACATTGGACAGAAATTCCTTTCGCATGGAATCGATTTTCTCTTTGTTCTCAATATCCTTGTGGAGTTCGATATTGGCATTTTTTAGCTCCTGTATAGTGCTCTCAAGGGTCTCGGACAACGTATTCATATGCTCACCCAGAAGGCCGACTTCACTCTTCTGCTCCCCTTCGTACTTGGCATCAAAATCCAGCTTTGTCATCCGCTCTGAAATCTCCGCCAGCTTTAAGATGGGCTGTGTAATCTTTCCGGTCACATAAAAAATAATAACACTGCTTATGGCAATACAGATAAGACCCGCGTAAAACAGAAAACGATTGGCGATTTTTACACTTTCCCGGATGTTTTCCAGTGGCGTACGGATATAAAATGCCTGTCCTTCCGACAGCCAGCCCACCATTTCCATATATTCCGTCCTCGTCTTGGAGTCCTCGACCTTCTGGACGGTGTAACGGTCCGTTTCCTCCAAAATATAAGGGTCCTTAATCGGTGTGTATATCCGGTCCCACAAAAGACCTTTGAGCATGTCCATGTCGTTGCCGAAGGTTGCGATAATGCGTGCTTCCGTATCCTGTACCACGCCCATGATGTTGTACTTGCCCGATATTTTTTCCATTTCAATTTCAAACGAATCCTCGCTGAAAGAATTGCTCTGCATATTGGTGTCTAAAATTTCATAGGTGTGGATGAGTGCCTTTTTGCGCTCCTCTTCGTAATATTTCTGCAGAAAGGTATTGTTGATCATCCAACAGATTAACAGTGTTGCCGCCATAAGCCCTATAAAAATCAGTGCCACCTGTCTTTTAATGGAATGCTTCATTTATTCCTCACGTCCTGCTTCAAATTTGTACCCCATCCCCCAGATGGTCTTGATTAAATCACCCTTGCTTCCCAGTTTGCTGCGGAGTTTTTTCACATGGGTGTCAATGGTTCTGGCATCTCCGAAATAATCATAGTTCCAGACATGGTTTAAGATTTTTTCACGGGAAAGGGCAATTCCCTGATTTTCCATGAAATACGTCAGAAGTTCAAATTCCTTGTAGCTTAAGTCCACGCTTTCCCCGTCAATCTTGACCATATGGGCTGATTTGTTTAATTCAATACCGCCCGCGGAAAGGATTTCCTCTTCGTTATGCTGCACGGTTCTTCTCAAAATAGCCTCAATGCGCGCCACAAGTATCTTGGGGCTGAAGGGCTTGCTGATGTACTCGTCAATCCCCAGTTCAAATCCCAGCAATTCGTCGCTTTCGGCGCTCTTTGCCGTCAGCATGATAATGGGTACCTTGGAATATCTGCGGATTTCCTTGCAGACCTCCCATCCGTCCATTTTAGGCATCATTACATCCAGTACAATCAGGGCTATATCCTTCTGTTCAAAGAAAATGCCCACAGCTTCCTCTCCGTCCCCTGCTTCCAGGACTTCAAAATTGTCCTTTACCAAAAAGTCGCGTATGAGCTTGCGCATCCTGCTTTCGTCATCTACCACCAGTATTTTCAGTCTGTCCATATCCATACCCTGCCTTTTCTTACCTGTCTTTATGTTTCTGTTCCGGTTGTTCTGTCTTATCCGGCTTCCGTCATTGTATATTCAGTTCCCGTTCTTTTTCCCTGACCGCATTTTCCCGTTCCGTAAGTTCCTGCTCCCAGGAGGCATAGCGGTTGGTGATTGCTTTTTCGTAGTTCAGGATATTCGGGCTCTTGCCGTTTACAGCTATGGCAAACATGGCTGCCACCGCCATGGCAAGCAGTATATTGAGTATCACGGAATACATCATAAGCCTGGGCTGCCCGGATGCTTTCTCCTGCTTCTTCTTTGGCACCGGTGTATAACTGTTTTTTCTGAGCTGGTAGGATATCTGCAACGGAATAGGCTTTAATTCCTCCTCTGGGATACCGTTTTCCAAAAGAAAATTCCTTAATTCCCACAAAAAGCCGTAGCCTACCGGAGTCCTGAAGGTACGCTCCGTCACAGCTTTTTCATATATCTGCTTTACCTTTTCCGGGTTGTCATAGGACAAATGCATCCTGAGGTATTCTGTTTTTTTCAGCTCCTGTGAGGCCAGCGCGGCATCTTCCGTTGTCTGGAACACAAAGCCTCCCACCGTACGCTCTCCTCTTGTATCGGTATAGGTATCCATGAGTATCTCCTTTCTATTCTCTGCCAAAAAGAAAAGGCCGGCCTAAAATAGACCGACCCTTCATTGTTAAGAAGTGGACCAGACGGGAGTCGAACCCGTGTCCAAAAGCCCATTCCCTGTCCTTCTACTATCATAGTCAATTATCTCGGACGAATGTCCCGTTCCCTCATACAGCAGGAAATTGACAGCCTGCCGTACTCAGTAGCTTCATGATACGCCCACGGCTGCAAAGCTTAGACCGTGTCGTTTCTCACATAGTCGATGCCCGGATTCTAAAGTGTGAGTGCCTTAGAGCGGACAGCTGCCATTAGGCAGCGTATGCTAAATTATCTTCAGCGTTTATATTTATTTTTGCGATTTGACGCATCGCCTGCGGATAGCTTCTCCAGCTGCAAGACTCCTGTCGAAACCTTGACTAGCCCTTATTGTTACCTATATTATATGCACTCTTCTTTCTTCCGTCAAGAAACGTATAGAAAATTAATACAAATTTAATATAGGTTTTTTACCTTAAATTCTTTTTCCGCTTCCCTGCGCTGGTCTTTCTTGGCAATGTCCTGCCGCTTGTCGTACAACTTCTTACCTCTGGCAAGACCGATTTCGATTTTAGCTCTTCCATCCTTAAAATAAACCTGCAGCGGCACAATGGTAAACCCTTTTTCGGAAATCTTACCGGTCAGCTTGCGGATTTCATCCTTATGCATCAGAAGCTTTTTGGGGCGTAGCGGATCCCTGTTAAAAATATTTCCTTTTTCATAGGGGCTGATGTGCATACCGTAAATCCACACTTCGGAATTTTCAATACGCACAAAAGCTTCCTTTACACTGCATTTTCCCAGGCGAAGGCTCTTTACCTCCGTGCCGTGCAGCACCAGTCCCGCTTCGTATTTTTCATCTATAAAATAATCATGGTACGCCTTTTTATTGTTGGCAACCAGTTTCATGGCTTCCTGTTTCATAGCTGTCCCGCCTTTCTGTTTCCGGAATCGCACTTTGCGGCATTATTCCTCCGCATCGTCCTCTCCGGTATCTTCCACTATATCAAAATCAATGGCTTTTGTCATGCTGTCCGTGCCGGTTACTTTAATTTTTACCGGCTCTCCCAGACAATAGCTTCTGCCGGTATGTTCGCCTATCATTTCGCAAAGGTTCTCATCGTAGAAATAATAGTCCCCCGGTAGTCTGGATACATGCACCATGCCCTCCACGGTATTGGGAAGCTCCACATAGATGCCCCATGCCGTGATGCCGGAGATAATACCCTCGTATTCCTCTCCGATTCTTTCCGCCATATATTCCATTTTCTTTAACTTATCTGTTTCTCTTTCGGCTTCCTCCGCCCGTCTTTCCGTTTCGGAGGAGTGCTTTGCCACCTCCGGCAGAATGCTTTCATAGTGCAGCGCCTTTTCCTCACTCATGCGGTTGCGGAGCTGGTCCTTTATAATACGGTGAATCTGTAAATCCGGGTACCTGCGGATAGGCGAGGTAAAATGACAGTAATAATCGCAGGCAAGTCCGAAGTGCCCCTCACAGACCGTACTGTATCTTGCCTGCTTCATACTGCGCAGCGTCAGCCGGCTCACCAGCGCTTCTTCCGGCGTACCCGCAATTTTCTTTAAGAGCTTCTGGATTTCCTTGGGATGGATTTCCTCTTCCGCCACTCTGCGGTGTGCCTTCCCCACGGATTTCATGTAATAGCCCAGATTGTTGATGAAGATGTTTAATTTCTGCATCTTATCCCCGTCCGGCTTTTCATGGATACGGTATACAAACGGAAGCTCCTGCCAGTAAAAATGCTGCGCAACCGTTTCGTTTGCCGCCAGCATAAAATCCTCAATCAGCATATTGGCAAGATTTCTCTCATAAGGCTTTATTTCGAGCGGTCTGCCTTCGGCATCCAGTGTGATTTTGCTCTCCGGGAAATCGAAGTCAATGGCGCCTCTCTGCATTCTCTTTTCCCGAAGCAACATGGAAAGCTCCTTCATGGAAAGAAGCATGGGCACCAGTTCCTCATACTTTTTGCAGGTTTCTTCGTCATTATTCACAATGATTTTAGCAACATCCGTATAGGTCATGCGCCTGTTTACCCTGATGACGGACTCGGTTATTTTATAATCCGCAATATTGCCCTCTTTGTCAATCTCCATAAGACAGCTTAAGGTCAGCCTGTCCTCGCCTTCGTTTAAGGAGCAGATGCCGTTTGACAGTGCATGGGGCAGCATGGGAATAACCCGGTCCACCAGATAGACACTGGTGCCCCTTTTCAGAGCCTCCCTGTCCAGTGCGGAATTTTCCTGCACATAGTTGGACACATCCGCAATGTGCACGCCTAAGTGGTACCTGCCCGTTTCTTCGTCCACGGTAAGACTGACCGCATCGTCCAGATCCTTGGCATCCTCGCCGTCTATGGTCACCATAAGAAGATTGCGTAAATCCAGTCTACCCACTCTGTCGGCTTCCTCCACCTCTTTCACTGCACGCTCCGCCTGATTTAAGACCTTTTCCGGGAATGCAACCGGCAGTTCAAAGCCCTTTACAATGGAAAGGATATCCACGCCGGGGTCATTGATATGACCGATAATCTCTGTGATTTTTCCTTCGGGGCTGCGTCTGCCTCTGCCGTAATCGGTAATTTCCGCCACAACCTTGTGTCCGGTCACGGCGCCCTTGGAACGTTCCAGGGGAATAAAAATATCCTTCGCTATTTTAGCGGAATCCGGCACCACAAAGCCGAAGTTTTTGGAACGCTCAAAGGTACCGACCACTTTTGTAATACCACGTTCCAGTATGTTTGTGATTTTAACCTCCGGACGCCTTCCTTCGGTGTCCGGTAAAAGAACCGCCTCCACCCGGTCCATGTGGAAGGCTCCGTTTGTCATGTCCTCCGGTACAAAATAATCCGCCTTCTTATTTCCGTCCTCTGCATCCTCCCGCAAAAAACCGTAGCCTTTGGCATGTCCTATGAAAGTACCTGTAATTATTTTTTCTGTGTTTCTTTTCTTTTTCATATCAATCCTCATGCCTTTCCGTAACAGGGCTTCTCCGCCTGCGGATGCAGAAACTACCATGTAAAAAAAGCACTCTTCTTACAAAGAGTGCTTTCGTTCATCATGCATTAAAAAACATTCAGGTTTAAGACAATCGCCATAAGGAAGAACAGAACCGCTAAAACTCTGGTAATCTTTACCAGGTTTCCTTCCATGGAACGTCCTTTATTTTTGCCCCAGTAGGTTTCTGCCGCACCACTGATGGCTCCCAGTCCTTCATCTTTGCCTTCCTGCATTAAAACAAGCACTGTCAGTGCAAGACATATAATAATAAAAATAATCGTTAAAGTTATTCTCAAAGCTCCCATATCACACCTCCGTGGGATAGATTATATTCAATCAAACAAAAGTGATTGTACCATAGAGTAAACAGTTTTTCAACCTCTTTTTCCAAAACAGGTCTATTTTTTCCATGTCTGTGGAGAAAACAGTACCAAAATCGGAATGAGCTCCAGCCTTCCCGCCAGCATGTCGAAAATCATCACTACCTTCGATACATCCGAAAAGGCGGAAAAATTACCGGTGGGTCCTACCACATCTAGCCCGGGACCGATGTTGTTCAGTGTCGCCATAACTGCCGAAACATTGGTTTCAAAGCTGAAATTGTCCAGACTGACGATCAGGATGGACGCAAAGGACAACAGGACATATATGCCGGTGTACACCAGAATGGAACGGATTAAATCCTCCGGAAGCGCCCTTCCGTCCATATGCAGCTTTTTAATGCTGCGTGGATGAATAACCTTCTGAATTTCATTTTTTACGCTCTTTACAAGCACCACCAGTCTGGATACCTTAAAGCCGCCACCCGTACTGCCGGCACTGGCGCCCACAATCATCAGAAGAAACAGTATCGTCTTACTGAAGGACGGCCACAGATTAAAATCACGGCCTGACAGACCTGTGGTCGTAATGATGGAAGTTACGTGGAATGCGGATTGGAACAGGGCTTCTCCGAAATCGGCAAAATAACCTCTCACATTGACGGCAATCAGCAGGGTTGCTCCCGCCACTATTCCCACGTAAGCCTTAAGCTCCGTATTTTTCAGCACATCCCCCGGCTTTTTTGCAATGAGGAGATAGTACATGCTGAAATTGATGCCGCACAGAAACATGAAAATCATGATAATTGCCTGCACTGCCCTGCTATAGGTCGCTGTACCGGTATTTAAAATACTGTAGCCGCCGGTACCCACCGTGGAAAATGTCATGGTAACGGAATCAAACAGGGGCATACCTGCTATTAACAGGCAGATGATTTCCGCCACCGTAATGGCAATATAAATAATGTATAAAATCCGGGCGGTGTTTTTTACCCGCGGAACCAGCTTTCCGACGGAGGGTCCCGGACTTTCCGCCCTGACTAAATGCATATTATAGCTGCCGGACAGAGGTACAATGGACAAAATAAATACCAGAACGCCCATACCGCCTACCCAGTGTGTGGACAACCGGAAGAACTGGGTACAACGTGCCAGTGCTTCCACATCCGTAAGAATGGTAGCACCCGTTGTGGTAAAACCGGACGCCGTTTCAAAAACCGCATCCACATAAGAAGGGATTTCTCCGGTAAGCACAAAGGGAACCGCCCCGATAAGACTTAATATAATCCAGCTTAAGGAAACGGTGACAAAACCCTCCCTCGCATAAAACACCTTGCTTTTGGGCTTAAACAGTCTGCCCGCAAAACCAATCAGCAGGCACGCCGCTGCAATCAGAAGAAATGCATATCTTTCTTTTTCTCCGTAAAGCAATCCCACGAAATAAGGAATCAGCAGAAAAAAGCCCGCAAATTCCAATACACTGACCAGTGTATATCGGATAATGGAATGATTCATTCTAATAAACCGGCCTTTCTTAAATCAGCACCTTTTGCAACGTTATCTTAAAATATCCTTGATGTCATGAAATCCGGTAGCGGAGGTTACCACCACCACAGTATCACCTACCTGGATAATACTATGGCCTCTCGGGGTCATGATGGTTCCCCTGTGGTTGATGCTGCAGATCAGAATATTTTTCTTGAGCTTCAAATCCTGCAGTGGAATTCCCACTAACGGGCAATCCTCCCTTATGTAGAATTCCAGAGCTTCTACCCGGTTATCGTTTAATTTATACAGAGTTTCAATATTGCTGCCCATGGAATTATGCATGGCGCGTACAAACTCGATAATGGTTTCCGCCGTAACATACTTGGGATAAATAATGCTTCCCAAATCCATGCTTTCAATGATTTCATCATAGGACAGCCGGTGCACACGGGTAATAATTTTGGCCTTGGTCTGGCTCTTGGCAAACAGGGAAAGCATAATGTTTTCTTCGTCGAAGTTTGTCATGGAAACAAAGGCTTCCGTCTGTAAAAGCCCCTCTTCCATCAGAAGCTCCCTGTCGGTGCCGTCGCCGCAGATAATCATTGCCTGGGGCAGAATTTCTCCTAATTCCTCGCAGCGTTCCTTGGATTTATCAATAATCTTGATGTGAATACCCATATCCGACAAAATCTGCGTCAGATAATAAGATGTTTCTCCGCCGCCGATAATCATGGCGTCCTTGGCACGGGTGGTAGGCACCTTTAATTTTCGGAAGAAAGCGGCAATCTTGGCGGAAGCGGCTACCAATGTAATTTCGTCTCCTGCTTTCAGGACAAAATCACCGTCGGGAATGTAAATCTCCTCGCCTCTCTCTACCACGCAGACCAGCACATCGCTCTTAAACTCCGTGCTGACGTCCTTTAAGGATAAATTGCATAAAACAGACTGCTCGCCGATGCGGTATTTTACAAGCTCCACCCTGCCCTTGGAGAAGGTATCAATCTTTAAGGCGGAAGGGAATTTAAGGAGTCTTGCGATTTCGGATGCTACCGCATATTCCGGATTGATAACTAAGGAAAGTCCCAGTTCCTCTTTAATATAGGCGATTTCCTTGTAGTAGACCGGATTGGATACTCTCGCAATGGTATGGCAGCCGCCGGTTTTTCTGGCAATAAGACAACAAAGCAGGTTCAATTCATCTTTTCCGGTAACGGCAATTACCAGATCTGCTTCATCAACTCCTGCTTCCATCTGCACACTGTATACGGCTCCGTTTCCCACGATGCCCATGACATCATAGGTATTGGCTATGTTATTTACAATATTTTCCTTTTCATCAATTATCGTAATATTATGTCCTTCACTGCTTAACTGCTCGGCAAGGGCAGTACCTACATTTCCGCAGCCGACTATTACTATTTTCATAATCGCTACACCTTTCTATTCTATTTCAGCCATACATAGGAACAAAACAGAATAAACAAAAAAAATACAAGAAGGAACAGTGCTGCAATTAACAATGCAGCACCTAAAATTCCTCTCATCATGGCACGTTTTTCCTTAAAGGTCAAGTCTGTGAAATCGTTTTCCCTTTTGTTTTCCGTTTTGTTTTTTTCTCCGGAGTACCAGGGCATGCCTTCCACATTCATATCGGCAATGGTTCTGCCGTCATCTATAAAAGAAGGTTTCTTCTTATTTTTTGCCATTTTCTTCCTTCTTTGCCTCATTCATTTCTTTTTCGAAGCTTGCATTCATTTCCGGTGTATTGTACAAATGGCAGGCAACAAAGTGACCGTCTTCCACTTCTCTGTACCGGGGTGCGATGCACTTACACATTTCCATGCAGTCCTTGCATCTTGTGTGGAACTTGCATCCTGCGGGCGGATTGGCGGGAGAAGGAATGCTTCCTTCCAGCACAATTCGTTCCATCTTGGCATCCGGGTCAGGGATGGGAATAGCGGAAAACAACGCTTTCGTGTAAGGATGCAGCGGATGATTGAATATCTTTTCCGTTTCAGAATACTCTACCATGTTTCCCAGATACATAACACCTACCGTATCGGAGATATGCTCTACAACGGACAGGTCGTGGGAAATAAAAAGATAGGTCAGATCAAATTCCTTCTGCAGGTTACGGAGCAGATTGATAATCTGTGCCTGAATGGAAACATCCAGTGCGGATACCGGTTCGTCGCAGACAATGAAGTCCGGGTTTAAGGCGAGCGCACGGGCAATGCAGATGCGCTGTCTCTGTCCACCGGAAAATTCATGAGGATATCGGTCTTTGTGATATTCCTGCAGACCACAGGCTTCCATAATTCTGGTAATATAATCGTCAAATTCTTCAGGCGGAACAATACCGTGCTCTCTGACACCTTCGCCGATGATTTCACCTACCGGCAGTCTCGGAGAAAGGCTGGAAAACGGGTCCTGGAATACAATCTGGATTGTAGGACGGATTTTCCGCAGCTCCTCCTTGTTTAAGGAGAATATCTCCTGTCCGTTGATATACACTTCACCGGAGGTTTTTTCCTGCAGACGAAGCAGGGTCCTGCCGGTAGTGGATTTGCCGCAGCCGGACTCTCCTACAAGCCCCATGGTGGTACCTCTTTTAATGGTAAAGGAAACTCCATCCACTGCCTTTACATAGGAAGTCTTGCCGGAAACGATGCTTTTCTTTATCGGGAAATATTTCTTCAAATCCTTCACAATTAAAAGATTATCCTTATTTTCCAATTCTTCTTTGGATACTAACGGGTCCTGTATATGCTTTTTATCTTTATCCATACCATGCACACCTTTCTACAGCTTCTTCACATCCACAGACTGCGGATATCCCATTACTTCTCCTTCATCAAAGTAACGATAGCAGCTTACAGAGTGGGTATCGCTGATTTTGATTTCGGGCGGGTATTTGCCGTTGCATTTTTCTACACACATTTCACATCTGTCTTTGAAGTAACAGTAATCCGGCATGTTGATGGGGTTCGGTACACTGCCGGGAATATTGTAAAGCTCTTCTACCTTACGTCCTACCACGGGCTTACTCTTCATAAGACCGATGGTATAGGGATGGCAGGGATTGCTGAAAATATCCCTTGCGGTGCCTCTTTCAATTACACGGCCTGCATACATAACCACCACGTAGTCCGCCATATTTGCCACCACGCCCAGGTCGTGGGTGATCAGCATAATGGAACTGCTCATCTTGTCCTTCAGTTCCTTTAACAGATCCAGAATCTGTGCCTGGATGGTAACATCCAGTGCAGTGGTCGGCTCGTCGGCAATAATCAGCTCCGGGTTACAGGACAATGCTATGGCTATCATGATACGCTGACGCATACCGCCGGAAAGCTCGTGAGGATACATCTCGTAAACGCCTTCTTTGTTGGCGATGCCGACTAATTCCAGCATCTCTAAGGTACGCTTCTTCACATCTTCCTTGCTCATTTCCGGATTGTGAAGCTTAATTACTTCATCTACCTGGAAGCCGATGCGAAATACCGGGTTTAAGCTGGTCATGGGCTCCTGGAAAATCATAGCCATGCGGTTACCGCGCATATGCTGTACCACTTCGTTGGGAGCCTTGGCAATGTCAATGGCATCTCCGCTGTCCCCTTCGCCTACGTTGAAACGGATTTCTCCGCCTACGGTCTGTCCGTGTGGTCTCTGCAGAAGCTGCATTAAGGAAAGGCTGGTAACGGATTTACCGCAGCCTGACTCTCCTACGATGCCAACAGTGGAACATTTCGGCACCACAAAGCTGGCGCCGTCTACCGCCTTAACCGTACCGATGTCGGTAAAGAAATAGGAGCAGACATTGTCAAATTCCACTACGTTACCGGAGTCCTTCATTTTGGTCATGTAGGTATCCGGGTTTACTTTCTTTCTGTTTCTCTGCTTTTCCAGTCGCTTGGTAAGCTTACGGTTAAATCTGGAAATCCTGGCAGATTCTTTACTGGATATATAATTTGCTTTCTTACTCTTATGCTCTGACATAATCTATAATCCCTCCGCATTGTTATCTCTTCATTTTCGGGTCGAAGGCATCACGCAGACCGTCACCCACAAAGTTGAAGGCGATAACGGTAAGACAGATCAACATTCCCACGGGAACCCAGATATAGGTATAGCTCTTCATCGCCTCTGCGGTGGATACGGAGTTAATCATGGTACCCCAGGTTGCCAGAGGATGCTTTACACCAAGACCTAAGAAGGAAAGAGTGGATTCTGTTAAAATAACGCTGCCGAGACCGGATGTTGCCGTAACGATAAGCTGGGGCATAACATTCGGCACCAGATGCTTGAAAATACGTCTTCTGGTCTTTAATCCGATGGCCTCTGCCGCTACCATGAATTCCTGCTCTCTTAGGGAAAGAATCTGACCTCTGACGAGACGTGCCACACCTGCCCAGCCGAGTATACCGAGTACGGCCATCAGCCACACAACACGCACATAAGGCTTCATCTTCATGGCATCGAACATGGCTCCCATGATAATCAGGATTGGCATGGAAGGAATACAGTAGAAAATATCTACCATTCTCATGATAAGGTTATCAATCCAGCCGCCGAAGTAGCCGGCAATACCACCCATGATAACACCTAAAATTGTTTCAATGATGATAACCACAAAAGCAACCAGCAGGGAAACACGGCCGCCGTACATCATACGTGCCAGCACATCCATACCGTCACCGTCCGTACCGAATACATGCTCTCTGGTAGGCTTTGCAAAAATATCGATCAGGTAAACCACCTGTTCGCAGGTCATGACATAGGAACCGTTTTTGTCGGTTATGGTAACGGTTTTTGTTTCCGTGGTATAGTTGCCGTTTTCATCCAGGGTGTAGTTACCGTTTTCGTCTACCTGGGCAATCTCCCATTCGAAAGTTGCGGTTCTTACGTTCTGTGCCACCATGTCCTCAATGACTTCATGCACCTTTTCCTTGAAGGCAAAGCCCAGTACATCTTCACCGCTGTAGGAACGGATAACCAGATTGGAGAAGGCCGCTGTGGGAGTCCCGGAATTTGCTGCATCATAAATTTCAATTTCATCGGAATCGGGAGACGCTACAATCTTATAGGTCACACCGGCCGCTTCAAAATCCTTATTCTCCACATAAGCCACAATGGCATTCTTTTTGAATTCATCGCTGATTTTGAAGGAATCATCATAGCTGTCGAATACATAATCGGTCAGGTAACCGAGGGTTGTGCTGTCGCCTAAACGGTATACATGTACGCCGTCGGAAGCTTTGTTTACCACATATTCGGTATCCCCAAAGGTAAAACGGCCGTTGTCCATATTCTCCTGCAGGGCTGCTTCAAAATCCGCCCCCGGCTTACTGCCGGTATAAGTAATACCGCCGCCGCTTTTCTTTACGGTATAGGTTTTCTTCTTGCCTGCGGTTACAGTAAAGGTTTCGCCGCCTGCCTTAAATTCGGACTTTCCGGAGGCAATGGCTTTTTCAAGAGCACTCTGTACCCCTTCTGTTTCTTCCACTCCGGAGGCAAGCTTAATTTCCTTCTTAATCGAATCATAAGTACCGTAAGTGGTCTCATCTCCGATAAAGCACACCTCTTCTCTCTCATCCTTCAGAAGGGAATATACATGGTCTGACATCTTTTCCACCAGATAGCTGTTACCATCCGTATCTGTCAGAGCGCTTTCCTGTTCGCCTGCCGTATTCATTTTATTGATGGCGGAAGTCAGGTTATTTTTTACGGAATAATGCAGATCCGTGCTTTCATCCAGTAAGAACAGGGAAAACTCAGTTCTCTTGGATGCCATGGCATAATCAATCACGGAATTGTCATATTTGTAGAAAATCTGTGTCTGGCTGTACGGATAAAAAATCGGCACCAGGAAAGAAAATACAAACATGAAGATCAGGACTACGGAACCCACGATAGCCAGACGGTTGTTGATGAAACGTTTGAATACCAGCTGTCCCGGGCTTAAGACCTTGATACGTTCTGTGCTGTCCAGTGTCATCTTGTCTTCTTTATGCAGTTCATTCTTTGCTTCTCTCTCTTTTAAGACTTCGTTGAAATTCTTTTTACTCATTTCGCACTGACCTCCTAATTTACACGTACACGGGGGTCAACCACCGCATAAAGAATATCTGCAATCAGATTACCGAGCAGAGTCAGGATGGATACAAATGCCAGATAGAACATGGTGAAAGGAATATCGCCGCCGATCATGGCATAATAGGAATAAAAACCGATACCGCGGATACCGAATAAGGTTTCGGTAATCAGCGCACCGGAGAAAAGTCCCGGTAAGGAACCGCCGAGCATGGTTATCAGAGGAATGAGGGTATTGCGGAACGCATGTCTGCTGATGACCTTGTTTTCCGGCAGGCCCTTGGCTCTTGCGGTACGGATATAGTCGGAATTCAGAACCTCAAGCATGTTGGTTCTGGTGTAACGCATCAGACCTCCGACACTGACAACGGTAAGGGTGGCAATGGGCAGCACCAGATGTGCCGCTAAGTCCATGGTCTTACCGAAGCTGGAAAGGGATGCATAGTTTCTGCCCTGCATGCCTACTAATTCAAACCATCCGAGCTTGACGGAGAAAATTAACTTAAATACGGTTGCCACAAAGAATGTGGGCATGGATATACCAATGAGACCGAATACCGTGACGGCATAGTCGGTCAGACTATATTGTTTACGCGCAGCCACTACACCGAGCGGTATGGCGATTATAATCTCAAGAATAAAGGAGATGGCTCCCATTACGAAACTGTACCAGATACACTTGTCAAAAAGCTTAAGAACAGGCATCGTCTGGCTCCAACTGTCACCAAAGTTACCCTGTACGGCATTGCCAAGCCAGATAAAGTACCCCTGTACGATACCCTTGTCCATTCCGTACTGAGCATTCAATTCATCAATCCATTCCTGCGCACTTTTGGTTGCGCCGGGACGGGTGGCAAGCTCTCTTGCCGTCTGCTCTACATAGCTGGTAGGCAGATTACACTCCAATGCATAGATAATAAATGTTACAAAGAAAAAAATAACCGCACTGAATGCCAGTCTTTTTGCAATAAACTTTCCCATAAAACACCGCCTATAAAATTATATCAGTTACAGAAGCCTGCATACGCAGGCTCCTGCTCTGATATTGATTTGGTTTGCACCAATTAGTTCATCTCTAATTTTTCGATGTCGTTCGTCCATCCCCAGAAGGTGGTGATATCGGGAGTCATGGTAGAAACATTGACACGTTCGGTACTGATGACTATCGCATTCTGTCTCTGGTAGGTAGGAATTTCCACACCCCAGTCAAGAATGGTTTCCAGACATTCCTTGTAAGTTGCCTTACGGTAGGACTGGTCTGCACTGTTACGTGCTGCAATAATCATTTCGTCTAAGTCAGCATCTTCAATGCTGTAGTGGTTGGAGTTGGTTCCGTTGCCGTTAGCATTGTCGGAATGGTATACCTGATACATATCCGGGTCAACGGTTGCACCCCATGCTCCTGCCCACATTTCAGCAGTGTTAGCTTCCAGTGCATTATTCCATACGCTGGAATCGGAAGGGTCGTTGATCTGGAGCGTAATACCGATGGTAGCTAAAGCTTCCTTTGCTGCAGTCAGAATTCCGAATGCAGGGTGGTCGCCGGTACCGCCGCCGGGGATAATTACTTCGTAGGTCATTTCTGCACCTTCGGGAGCTGCGGTGAACTTACCGGTTGCTTCGTCGAAGGTGTAACCTGCTGCTTTGAAGAAGCTGATACTTGCCTGAAGAGCTGCTTCGTACTTCTGCTCGTCAGTCATATCTGCTGTGTAAATGGAGTTGCCGTCAGCATCTACAGAGTAGGCAATCTGATAGCCTTCGTCTGCAGGCTTGGGAGCTGCCCAGGAAGTATTGGACATAGGATACTGGATTACAGTAGCCATTTCGCCGTAGTAGGAATTGATAACGGTATCTCTGTAAGCTGCAAAGATGGTTGCAAATGCTTTTCTTAAATCCTTGGAAGCTTCGCTTGCCTTGTCGTCGCCAACCTTAACTACGTTAGCGTTGATACCGATGTAGCCGTAGCCTAAGTTGTCAACTAAGTCAGTGGTCAGAACGTCACCGGTAACTTCTCCGTTGGAGTTGTAATTCTTGATATTCTTTAATACATCCACGCTCATGGAAGGATCGGAAATATCAAAGGTTCCGGATGCTACACCTGTCAGCTTGTCACTTTCGGGAGTTTCCTTGAACAGAATGGTTTTAATCTTGGGTTCACCCTTGAAATAGTTTTCATTTGCGGTGAAAGTAACAACACCGTTTTCATAGCTGTCGAACTTGTAAGGACCTGCACCTAAAGGCTGGGTGGTCTTATCTTTTACGCTGCTTAAATCACCCTTGGTGAAACCAAACATGTTGTTGTCATAATCATACTTGGAGGTATCGCCATAGTAATGAAGAGGTGCTACGGCTACGCCTAACTGGTAAATAGCAACCGCATCAAACTTATCCATGGTAATACGCAGGCTGTAATCACCTGTCTTTTCGATACCGGAAATGTTGGCAGCGGAATCACCGGTGGTAATACCCTGTGTAAATTCAGGATAGTCTTCGTTTAACATGGCAAACAGGTCGTCGCCTGCCGCTTCTGTCTCAGACATGGTAACTAAATCATTTTCATATTTAGCCTGTAATTCAGTCCAGTAGTCAGCGATGGTCAGATCTGCAATGTTGTATTCGGTACCGGTGCCTGCACCTGTCAGAACGGTGCCGTCATCGTTTACATCACCGAAGCCCCATGCAAACATACCGAGAGCCACTTCACTGTTTCCAACGGATTCCAGATAGTCCGGGTAATTTGCTACACAGTAATCTACAATATCCTGTGCGAACTTTTCGCCTTCTTGATCAACAGCAGCCCAGTATGCGTTCATCTGATCCTCTGTGAAGGCTGTGAAATCGGTATTGTCACGGCCTGCGGCAAGAATTATGTTGCCAAGGCTGTCCATACCGCTTCTGTAATCTTCCATACCCTTGATAGGCAGTGTATAGAAGGTAGCTGCACCGTCATAAGTCGGGTCAGCAAATACATACATGGAGAAAATAACGTCATCTGCGGTAAGAGGTTCACCGTCAGAAAACTTGATATCATCTCTTAAAGTAAAATCATAAACTACGGTACCGTCATCGTTCTGTGTTACATCACAGTCAGCAATACCGGTATAGGTATAGTCGGTGCCATTGTAAGCAATGGTTTCGCCTTCAATACCTTTCATGACAATATTACCTTCGCGGTCAGAAGCAAGTAAACCGATGGAAACCATATCGGATACGTCCTGGTCATACTGAAGGGTTGCAAAGAAAGGGCTGAACTTGGAACCGAAGGTGTCTTTACCGACAACTAAGGTATCAGCGCCTGTGGATGTGGAAACTTCTGTGGATTCAGAAGCGCCTGTTTCTGTGTTAGCGCCGTCGGAAGAAGTGTTGTCTTTGCCGCAGGCACTGAGGGAAGCTACAGTCATAACGGCTGCTAAACCGAGAGAGAGCTTCTTCAAGAAACTTTTTTTCATAACTTTATCCTCCTTATGTGATAATGGGTAGAATCCCTTGCGGGTATTCCCTGTTTATATCAAACAGCCTGTGCTGCCGATATCGTGTTCAGGCAGTCTCCTCTTTTTTATCCGCTTCCGGATTTTCCGTCTCCGTCACCTGTATGTCTTTTATAAAGAAAAATCCCGCTGCAAACAAAACAATCTGCAGCCCCATGGAAGCCAGATAAAAGAAATCCCAAAAGGAAAAGCAGAAAGATACCTTTATGCCGTAGACAAGTGCTGCAAGAAAGGCAAGTGCCGATACAACGATGCCGGCAACACTGCTTCCCTTTGCCCTGTCAAAGCTTTTTTCCTTCTCTTTTCTTTTAAAAGAAGACTGTGTAGTGAGTTTCAAAAGACTCATTGCCGAGGAAAAGAACAGATAGACCACCGCAAATAATCCGAGCATGGGCACCGTCACATAAATCTGTCTGGTAACGGCACTGTAATTCCAGAGACTGATCAGCAGAAGAACCATACTTATAAGTGCAAGTGCACACTCTCTCAGCGCAAGAATCCTTAATTGCTGTACGTCACTGAAGCTATAAAGAGGTCCGATATAAACGGCTTTCTCTTTCATTTTCCCCTTTGCTCCGTCATATACCTCTATCCGGTAGTCCTTTGCATATTTGTTTCTGAGCATCTGCCACTGCCTTTCGGAATTTGTCTTTTCACAAAAAAAGCAGGTAACATTTATTACCCACTCCATTATGGTGTATCCGTAATAGATTTTTCATCTATGCATGTAGTAGAATAGCATTTTTTTGCCGTAAAATCAAGTATCTTTTCGTTTCCGTATAAATCCTGTATGCATATTTCAGTCTTTCAAATGTATATTTTCCTTTGTTTTTTGCGATATATTCATATATATTGTATTAAAATTTATATTTATCATGTATTTAAGCATAAATATTCTTTTTGTATATTTGTAAAAGCAGCAGGCTGCCTGATTACAGTCTGCTGCATCCATATACTCTCCGGCTGTTTATAAAATCATTTTGCCAGCACGCCGTAAACCGCCGATGCACCCACTTCCTCTTCTATCTGTAAAAGCCGGTTGTACTTTGCCACACGGTCGGAGCGGCACGGGGCGCCCGTTTTAATCTGTCCGGCATTTAAGGCTACGGCAATATCCGCGATGATGGTATCCTCCGTTTCGCCGGAACGGTGGGAAATCACGGCACGGTAGCCGTTGCGCATTGCCATATCCACTGCATCAAAGGCTTCCGAAAGCGTACCAATCTGGTTTACCTTCACTAAAATGGCATTGGCTGCGTTCAGCTTGATGCCGGCATCCAGGCGTTTGACATTGGTCACAAACAAATCGTCACCCACAAGCTGCACCCGCCTGCCGATACGCTCCGTCATGGTACGGAAGCCTTCCCAGTCGTCCTCCGCCAGGCCGTCCTCTATGGAGAAAATAGGATATTTATCCAGAAGTCTTTCATAGTAAGCAATCATCTCTGCGGCATCCCGGATGATTTCCTCCCCCTTCTGCTTACTCTCACCGGGGAAATGGTACATGCCGGTCTTTTCCTGATACAACTCGCTGCTTGCCACGTCTATGGCAATCTGCACATCCGCACCCGGTTCATAGCCGGAGGCCTTGATGGCTTCCACCAGAAGATCCAGCGCCGCTTCCGCATCGGGCAGGTCGGGCGCAAAGCCGCCTTCATCCCCGATACCCGCGGAAAGTCCTTTTCCGGTAATGATTCCTTTTAAATTATGGTAAATCTCCGCACATATGCGCAGGGCTTCCTTAAAGCTTTGTGCGCTCACCGGTGCAATCATAAATTCCTGAAAATCCACCGTGTTGGCGGCATGCTTTCCGCCATTTAAGATATTCATCATGGGGGTTGGCATCAAAATGGTACGGCTGCCGCCGAGATACCGGTACAGAGGAAGTTTTAAAGAAGCGGCTGCCGCCCTGGCGCATGCCATGGATACACCCAGCGTCGCATTGGCGCCTAAGTTTGCCTTGTTGTCCGTGCCGTCCGCCGCAATGAGCAGGCGGTCTATTTCACTCTGGTCAAGTACGTTCTTTCCGATTAAAAGCGGCTTTATTTTCTCATTGATATTCTGCACCGCATGCTCCACACCGAGACCGAAATACCGCTCTTCGCCGTCCCGCAGTTCCACTGCCTCAAACCGTCCGGTGCTTGCTCCCGACGGTACGGATGCGTGTCCCATATAACGGCATCCGGTTTCCACATCTTCTACCACTACTTCTGTTTCCACGGTAGGATTTCCTCTGGAATCTAAGATTTCCCTTCCGTGCACTTCGATAATCTTTTTAAACGAAATCATGGCATACCTCCTTTTTTAGTCAGTATGCCACGATTTCTGTAATTTATTACCCGTCTTTCACACAGAACGGTTGTAATTTCTTATTTTATTTCTTAATAAGAAGGGATTTGCCGGTCATTTCCTTCGGCTGCTCCATACCCATAATCTCAATCAGGGTAGGAACGATATCTGCCAGACAGCCGCCCTCTCTTAAGGTATAGGACTTGTCATAGTTGTGCAGGATGAACGGAACCGGATTGGTGGTATGAGCGGTATAAGGTTCACCGGTTTCATAATCAATCATCTGCTCTGCATTTCCGTGGTCCGCACAGATAAAGAGTACGCCATCCATATCGTCTACTGCGGCTACTGCCTTTCCTACACATTCATCCACAACTTCGATTGCCTTTACGGCTGCGGGAATAACACCGGTATGTCCTACCATGTCGGGGTTTGCGAAGTTGATGATAATAACATCATAGCTGCCGCTTCTGATGGCGGCGGTCAGCTTGTCGCATACTTCGTAAGCGCTCATTTCCGGCTTTAAGTCATAGGTTGCAACCTTGGGAGAATGTACCAAAATTCTGTCCTCACCTTCGTTGGGCTGCTCTACACCGCCATTGAAGAAGAAGGTTACGTGTGCATATTTTTCGGTTTCGGCAATACGCGCCTGAGTCATCTTGTGAGCGGCAAGATACTCACCGAAGGTGTTGGTAATAGCTACCTTGTGGAATGCCACTTCCTTGTTGGGGATGGTCGGGTCGTAATCGGTAAAGGCTACGAATACGATATCCTTTCTGTCTCCTCTTTCAAACTTATCAAAGGTATCCTCACAGAATGCTCTGGAGATTTCTCTTGCTCTGTCGGGACGGAAGTTGAAGAATACAACGGAGTCGTGATCCTTAACGGTACCGATTGCCTTGCCGTCTTTTGCCACAACGGCGGGTACTACGAATTCATCGGTTACTTCCTTATCGTAAGAAGCCTTGATTGCGCAGAACGGACACTCTGCCTGTACGCCTTCGCCCTTTACCATGGCGTCGTACGCAAGCTTTACTCTGTCGTAGTTGTTGTCTCTGTCCATTGCATAGTAGCGGCCCATGATGGAAGCGATTTTGCCGACACCCTTGTTGTCCATTTCCTTCTGCAGCGCCTCTAAGAACTCCTTACCGCTTGCGGGAGGGGTATCTCTGCCGTCCAAGAAGCAGTGTACATACACTTCTTCGATGCCGTTCTTCTTTGCCATATCCAAAAGGCCGTATAAATGAGTGATGTGGCTGTGCACACCGCCGTCGGAAAGAAGTCCCATGCAGTGCAGGGCGGAATGGTTCTTCTTACAGTTTTCCATAGCCTTTAAGAGCGCCGGATTTTCAAAGAAATCGCCGTCCTGGATTTCCTTGGTGATACGGGTCAGTTCCTGGTATACGATACGTCCCGCACCCATATTCATATGACCGACTTCGGAGTTGCCCATCTGTCCTTCGGGAAGTCCTACCGCCATACCGCTTGCCAGTCCCTTTACAAAAGGATTTTCCGCCATCAGCTTGTCCATGACAGGGGTATCTGCCATGGCAATGGCATTGCCGTTCTTATTATCATTCAGGCCATAGCCGTCTAAAATCATTAATACAACCGGTTTTTTACTCATGATTGCTTGCTCCTCTTTTCTGATTGTTATATATTTGTTGTTTACATCGCAAAAATTATACCTTTTCTTTGCAAAACATGCAAGAAAAGAATTGTTTTTTTTAGGCCATTGACATAAAATAGATGAAATATACTTTTACATAAAGGGGATTTTCTCATGATAACTCTGCTGTCTAAATTTTTTATTAAAAACCGGGAGGACACTTCCTCTCCCGAGGTCAGACAGCGCTACGGTATTTTAAGCGGCGCGGTCGGCATTTTCTTTAACCTGCTTTTATTTACCGGGAAGTTCATTGCCGGTTCCGTAAGCCACTCCATTGCCATTACGGCGGATGCCTTCAACAACTTATCCGATGCGGCTTCCTCCGTCATTACACTGATAGGATTCAAGTTAGCCGGTCAGAAGCCAGACCCCGACCACCCTTACGGGCACGGCAGAATGGAATACCTGTCCGGTCTTGCGGTTGCCGCCGCCATTTTAATCATGGCATTTGAGCTCTTAAAAAGCTCTGTGGATAAACTGTTCCACCCGGTGGAAACCGCTTTTCATCCTCTGATCATCCTCTGTCTGCTGCTTTCCATTCTGGTGAAGGGCTATATGTACTTATATAATAAAAGCATCAGCAGAAAAATACACAGTGAAGCCATGATGGCAACTGCAAAGGACAGCCTAAGTGATATGGTGGCAACCTCCGCCGTGCTTTTCACCACCCTGCTTTCCCGCTACGCCCACATTGATCTGGACGGCTGGTGCGGTATTTTGGTAGGTATCTTTATTTTCACGACAGGTCTTTCCGCCGCAAGGGATACCATCAATCCGCTGCTTGGCGAAGCTCCCGACCCGGAATTTGTCAAAAGGATTGGTGAAATCGTCTATTCCTACGAGGACATTTTAGGCTTCCATGATTTAATGGTACATAATTACGGTCCCGGACGCGTCATCATTTCCCTGCACGCAGAAGTACCTGCCGATGGGGATATCCTTGCCCTGCACGACACCATTGACAACATCGAACGGAAACTGAAAAAAGAACTGCACTGTGAGGCGGTCATTCATATGGACCCCATCTGTATTCATGACCCGGAGGTCAATGACCTGAAAGAAAAGATCTGCGGTATTTTAAGAAATATCGATCCGGTTCTGACCCTGCACGATTTCCGCACGGTAAAGGGACCCACCCACACCAATATCATTTTCGATGTGGTAAAGCCCTACCGTTTTCCCCTCTCCGACGAGGAGTTAAAACTGCTTTTAAGCGAAAAAATACAGTCTATGGGCGAAAATTTTTACCCGATTATTCAGATAGATGAAAAGTATACTTGACAGCTTTTAAAAAAAGGCGTATAGTCAAATAAGTTAATGTCAAAATATAAAAAGAAGGAGGTAACCGAAATGATTTATTTCGTAAACAACATGACAGATAACAAAATCTTAACAACGACAATTTTCGCAGTTACCTCAGAAAGACTTATGAATTGCTGATATCTGACAGCAAGTGCTTCTGCAAGCCTGTGTTTTTGAATCAGACTTTCGGCACTCCGGTTTGTAAATTTGCCTGCGGTTTCTTCCGCAGGCTTTTTTTGTGTCTGCGGGTATATCGCCGCTGCCGTCTTTCCGAGGGGATAAAAAAGGAGGAGAATGAAAACATGAAGAAACTGTCAACGCATATCAGAGAGCATCTGCCGGCTTATTTTTTAGCCACCCTTGCCCTTGTTATCCATGTCGGACTGGATATGCTTTCGCCGGAGCTTACCAAACGCATCATTGATGATGTTATCGGGAACGGCAACCTTGCCGCCCTGAAAGGTATTCTCCTTGGCTTTTTTGCTATCGGTATCGGCCGCTTTATCTTCGGCTACATCAAGGAATACACCTTCGATGTGACCGGCGCCACCATCGCATCCAATATGCGTAAGGAGCTGTTCGACCACATCCAGAGCCTTTCCGCCGATTTCTTTGACCGGACCGGCACCGGCGAGCTGATGAGCCGTATCAAGGATGACATCGACCATATCTGGGACGGTATTTCCTATGTGGGAATGCTTCTGATTGAGGTTGCCGTACATACATCCCTGATTTTATTCTGTATGATACGCATCAACTGGAAGTTAGCGTTAATTCCCATCGTCTGCATGATTTTGTGCGCCTGCCTCGCCATTTATTTAGAAAAGAAGCTGGACAGCGTCTATGAAGCCATCAGTGAGGAAAATGCGGAATTAAATACCGTTGCGGAAGAAAATTTAACAGGTGTGCGCACCGTGCGGGCTTTTGCCAGAGAGGATTTTGAAATAAACAAATTCCTTTCCCACAACACCCGCTATTATGAACTGAACATGCAGCAGTCCAAAATCTTTGTAAAGTACCACCCACTGTTTTCCTTAGTCAGCAAAATCCTTCCGCTGTTTGTGTTACTCTTCGGCGGTATTCTGTACTTAAACCAGAAGGGCGGCAGCTTTACCTTAGGTGACCTGGGTGCCTTTATCCAGTACTCCACCAATATCGTGTGGCCCATGGAAATGTTAGGCTGGCTGACCAACAGCTTATCTTCTGCCGTTGCTTCCAATAAAAAAATACGGAAGCTCTATGCGGAAACGCCCACCATTAAAAATCCGGAAAAGCCGGTTGTTCTGCCCATGGTAAAAGGAAAGCTTTCCTTCTCCCATGTCAGCTTTGTAAGGGAGGAAAAGCCGGTATTGTCCGATATCAGCTTTACCGTGGAAGCCGGACACACTCTTGGCATCATGGGCGCCACCGGCTCCGGCAAATCTTCCATCGTACAGCTTATACAGCGTATGTATGACTGCAGCAACGGCAGCATTTCCTTAGATGACGTGGATATCCGCGAGCTTACGTTAAAGCAGGTGCGGAGCAGTATTTCCGCCGTTATGCAGGATGTGTTCCTCTTTTCCGATACCATTGACGAAAATGTGCGTCTGGGAAAAAAAGACAGCATTACCCCCGATGTGGTAAGGGAGGCATCTTCCGCCGCTTCCGCCAGCGAGTTTATCGAAAAATTGGAGGACGGTTACGATACCGTTATCGGCGAACGCGGTGTGGGTCTTTCCGGCGGCCAGAAGCAGCGTATCAGCATTGCCCGTGCGCTTGCCAAAAAGAACCCAATTTTAATTATGGACGACTCCACTTCCGCTCTCGACATGGAAACGGAGCACGAAATCCAGAAAACGTTAAAGACGTTGACGGATACCACAAAAATCATTATTGCTCACCGCATCAGCGCCGTCCGGCATGCGGATGAGATACTTTTCCTTGAAAACGGTAAGATCCGGGAGCGCGGCACCCACGAAGAGCTTTTGGCTAAGAAGGGGCTGTACTACGAAGCTTACCAGTCTCAGTACGGTGATTTATTACCGGAAACGGAGGATGCAGCTTATGGCATTTAATTCTTATAAAGAAGACGAACAGACCAGCCATGTAAAGAAAAGCGCCACCCTGCTTCGTCTGTTCTCCTACTTACTTGTCTATAAAAAAGAAATTGTCGGCGTACTTCTCATTATGGCGTTCTGTGTGGGGGTATCTTTGTTAAACCCGCTCATCATGGAAGCTGCTATTGACGACTACATCGGCAAAGGCGACTTAAAGGGCCTGATTGGACTGATTGTGTTTGCCGCCGCCTTAAATATCATTATGATACTGCTGGTAAAATTGCGTATGTATATCATGGCAAAGGTGTGCAACCAGGTGCTTTTAACCATCCGTCAGGAACTTTACACCCATATCCAGACACTGGATTTTCACTTTTTTGACAGCCGTCCCACCGGAAAGATTCTCTCCCGTATCATCGGCGATATCAATTCCTTAAAGGATGTGCTGAACAACAGCGTTACCACTCTTATACCCGACTTTATTACGGTGGCAAGCGTTGTCGTGATTATGCTGGTAAAAAGCCCCCTTCTTGCACTTGCAAGCCTTTCCACCCTTCCGGTGTTAATCGTCGGGCTTACGGTTATACAGCTTTTCTCCCACAAACGCTGGCGTATTTTCCGTAAAAAAGCCTCCAACCTGAATGCATTCATTCACGAGGACATCTCGGGTATCCGCATCATCCAGAACTTTACGGCGGAGGAAGAAACGAAAAAGACCTTCTCCATACTGGTGAAGGAGCATTTATCCGCCTTCAAGAGGGCTGTCCGGTTAAACGACAGCTTCGGCTCCATCATTGATATCTGCTGGAGTGTGGGAACCATTGCTCTTTATTATGTGGGACTGGTGTTGCTGCCCGGCAGCGCCAGCGTGGGACTTTTAATCTCCTTCGGCTACTACATCGGTATGTTCTGGAGCCCCATTGCCAACCTGAGCAGCTTCTACAACCAGTTAATTACCAATATTGCCGCAGCGGAACGTATTTTTGAGGTGCTGGACACGGAACCCGAAATCAAAAACAGCCCGGATGCCGTGGATATTTCCGGCATCACCGGCGCCGTAACCTTCGACCATGTTTCCTTTGCCTATACGGATGCGCCCGATATAAAGGTGTTAAAGGATGTTTCCTTTTCGATTAAGCCCGGTGAAACCATTGCCCTTGTAGGTCCCACCGGCGCCGGCAAGACCACGATAGTCAACTTAATCAGCCGTTTCTATGATGCAACGGAAGGGGAAGTGAAAATCGACGGTTTGAATGTCAAGGACATGACGCTTCACAGCTTAAGGAGCCACATGGGCATTATGACCCAGGACAATTTTCTCTTCTCCGGCACGGTAAAGGAAAATATCCGCTACGGAAAATTGGATGCCACAGAAGAAGAAATCATTCAGGCTGCCAAGGCCGTCGGCGCGCATGACTTCATCATGAAGTTAAAGGACGGTTACGACACCAAGCTAAGCGAACGCGGCGGCGGTCTTTCCGTCGGTCAGAAACAGCTTCTGGCGTTTGCCCGCACCTTTGTATCCATGCCCGGTATTCTTATCCTGGATGAAGCAACATCCAGCATTGATACAAAAACCGAGCTCTTAGTACAGAAAGGCATCGAGACACTGCTTAAGGGAAGAACTTCCTTTGTCATTGCCCACCGCCTCTCCACCATCCAGAAGGCTGACCGCATCTTCGTCATTGATGAGGGCGGCATCATGGAACAGGGAACCGCCAAAGAACTGCTTGCAAAGAAAGGCGCCTACTACGACCTGTATATGGCACAATTTGCGGTGTAAATCTCAATATCTACACCAAAATCCCCGGCAGAACTGGTCTGCCGGGGATTTTTTATTGCATTTTGTTTATCTGTTACTTTTTGTCTTCTGCGCATTTTGTTTTCTTATTGTCTTAGTCCTTATTTTCTTCCAACGCAAGTCTCAGCCGGTTTTCCATGTTATCACATGCCCTGTCCAGGTCCTGATTGCCGGTAAAATAGGCTTCCGCTTCTTCCCGAATGATATTCTCATAGGCTGCTTTCATGGGTTTCACGTATTTTACTTCCTGCAAAGCCGTTACCGCTGCTTCCGCCTCATCCTCGGAAATGGAGCCGACCGGAATAATCACTTCCGCCGCTCCCATGCCAATCTGGAAATCATACTTTCTGTTATACTTTCCGTACTTGTCTTCATAGGCTTCTGTGGCAAGGAAATAGTCTTTTCTGAGTTCATACTCTTCCCTGATAACCGGCATAATCATTCCCCAGGAGAAAAAGTTGTGATAATTTTCCGGTTCATACAGGAAATCATACAGGGCAAAGAGAGCCTCTTTGTTCTCCGATTTGCTGCATACCCCGAGAAGACCTTCCCTGCTTCCGATTATCAGCCCGTCCGCTCCCACGTTGCTGAATACGGCATTTTTATGAAACAGCTCATTAAAATACAGATAATCGCTGGGTTCTGATAAGTTTGCCCTTGTAGCGCAGGACTCCCCTTCACAATACTGCATAACCGGGTCAAAGTTTTTATGTTGGTCGGTACTCTGTATTTTTAAGAACTGCAGCATGGAACGGAATGCTTCCTCTTTTACATGGATTTCCTTATTTTCTTCATCGACAATCCGGTTGCCGGAATACTCTAACAACCATGCCAAATCTACGCCTGCTCCCTGTGTGGACAAGAAGGAATTACTCTCTCCGCACAGACTTTCATACTGCATAAGGTCTGAAAAATCAATTTCTTTGTCATAGGCATAGCCAAATGCCTTAAAATCGGGGTAGAGGGCGTATATCCTGCCCTTTTCATCCGTCACACTTTCCAGATAGTGCGTGATAAAACAGTCCTTGGAAACTACCTTACTCTGTGCAAAATAATTTTCCAAATCATACAGGGCGTCATTTTTCACAAGTTCATCCTCTATATCATCCAGAAGAATACCATCTAACTTGCCATCCTGGCAGTCCAAGAACAGATGCGTAATGGCGATATCTCTGTCCTCATACATATCCCCATAGACGACCATTTCAAAATAGTAGTCCTCCGACTGCTTGTTAAATTCCTCTATGTACAAATTGTTTGCAGGCCACAGACCGCCTATTTTACAGCAGACTTTCCCGGCTTTTCCGGAATAATCTCCAACAGTCTCACTGGGGGTAAAATGATACAGAACCGTTTTCTCCTCCGATGCTATAGCCCATACATAAAAGCCTTCCTGTGTGTCCGGTGTAATATTCATTACATAACAATCAGCAATTCCCATGGCAGTAAAATCAAATATCTTTTCCTGTCTGCCGCCCTTTACCCCAATCAGGTAATCTTCTCTGATACCGCTGTCCTCATTCTTATAACCATTGGTATAATAAAAATAATCATATTCGGCATTTCCCGGACAAAATCCTCTGGTTACGGAAAAGTCCATCACATTTTTTGGAAGCTTTCCTTCTTTGTCCAGTTTATTCCGTTCCTCTTTATATCCATATAGAGAACCATCTTTATTGTCCACCAGCTTTACCTTATTTTCCCGCATCGGAACAAGTGTCCAGCCGCTGTCTGCTAAAAAAAATGCCTTTCCTTGTAAGTCCAGGTTCAGCACAAGAACAATTCCCTGTCCATCATTATTTTGTCCGTTTACATAGACATAGTTTCCATCACTTTTAATATCAAAAATATAATTTATACTGCTTTTCCCAGAAGCCTGATTGGGAAATGTCAACTCTGTTAAATTAACCTTTGTTATGAGCTGCCGCTGTTCATCCAGGACATACAGATTTTTGTCTATATCCAGTTCCAGAATTTTCCCTCCCGGTACATAAAAAGGGGAATAATTTTCGGCTGTAAAAGACTCTATTTTTTCTGCTTTTCCGGTTTCGTAATCATATTCATAGGTGTTTTTGACCACATAAGTAGTAATTCCGTCTATATCTTCAAATCTCGACTCGCAATAAAGTGCTTTTTCGTCCGTACTTTCCAATGCATCAATACAGGTATCCGCATATTCCCTTGTCGGAAAATATTCCGTCCTTTCGTAAGCGTTCATCTTTTCGGACTCATATATCTTTTTTCCTGAAGCACAGGCACTCATCCATATGGTTGCTATGCAAAGTACTGTGGTGAAAATATATTTTTTCATCATTTTCCTCCCGATGTGAAAAAATAATAGGATGCATACTCCATACATCCTATTCATTTGTATTTAGTTTTGCTGCATTCCTAATTCAAATTATATAAATCATATAATATAATTTAATGTTATGTCATATAGCTTATATTGTCAACATAAATATCTGTTTATATCATTGTTTTATTTTATATTGCATCTATGGAACAATAAACTTGTAGGCACTTTCTTTTCTATTTTGCCTTTCAGTGCCTACCTTTTGGATATCAATAGGCACTTTTCTCTCTGTTTTGCCTTTCAGTGCCTACCTTTTGGATATCAATAGGCACTTTTCTCTCTGTTTCGCCTTTCAGTGCCTACTTTTTGGAAGTGCCGTAGGCACTTTCCTTTCTGTTTTGCTTTTCGGTGCCTACCTTTAGGAAATCAGTAGGCACTTTCCTTTCTGCTTTGCATTTTAGTGCCTACATATTTGAATACGGTAGGCACTTGCTTAATAGGCTATTCCCATTATAAAGAAGCTCGGAACATCAAAAAGCCCCAAGTGTTTAATACACTCGGGGCTTTTAATTATTTCTGCTGCAACCGTTTGATTTTTTATTCCATAACGATTGCTTTTTTCTTAAGCGCTTTTATCTGCTTTCGTTAATGTAAATCTGTGCACGGCTCTGGATGATGTCTGCCACATCCTGTGCACTCTTCTGTCCGGAGAAGAACGCTGCGGACTCTTCCGTAATGATATTGCTTAAGGAATCGTCGCTGTAGTAAGCCTGCGTTACAGAGCAGATGTAATTGTATAAATCATCTGCCTGTTCCTGGGTCAGCGGGTCTAAGGTCACTTCTTCATCACCGAGCCATGCCGTATATTCATAATATTCCTTACCACCATCAGAATTTATCCAGTAAGGCTTTTCCGTACCCTTGTTGATTTTCTCTTTCAGGGCATCCTTCTTGATGGGAAGGCTCCAGGAGTCATTGCCGTTCTTCTGGTATTCATCGGTTAAATAGTAACGTAAGAACTGCCATGCACCGTCCGAATTTTTGGACTTGGAGGAAATCATATATACGTTGTTCGGAGAGATAATCGCACCGTTTCCTTCCTTCGCCGGGAAACCAATCAGGGTAACCGGTTCTCCGAACATTCCTATATTGGTAATATAGCTTTCCACATCGGAAATATTCAGGCTCATCAGTAAAATCTTGCCATCCCTGTATGCTTTCTGGGAGTTCATCCAGTAATCATCCGGCAGAGTGCTGTAATCAAATTCTTCCGGGAACTGCTTCATGAATTCCAGAAGGTCTACAAATTCCTGGGAGTCAAAGGAGCATTTACCGGTCTCTCTGTTTACGAACTGGGAACCGGAATACATCATAAACATCCATAAAAGTTCGCTTCTTGTAGTGGTATCACCGAATACACTGGCATCGGGATATTTAGCCATGAGAGCCTTTAAGTCTTCCATGGTCCAGCCCTCTTTGTCCCCTACGATGGAGGTCTTGCCCATAACGGTATTGACAGAGAACTTCGGAACCAGGGTATAAAGCTTGCCGTCATGCATATAAGCTTCAAACACATTGCTTAAGTAATCGTCATAGTTCAGTTCGGAATCGTTCTTAATCATTTCGCTGATGTCCGCAAACAGTCCCTTGGAAATGTAAGAGTCCACCGGAATATCACTGGTACTGTTGAGCGCCAGCATATCCGGCATCTTTCCGGATAAGATATCGTTGTTAAGCTGTGTATAACCGGCTGTATAATCATCACCGGTGTTGTACTGGGAATAATCCGTAACGGTAATACGGAAGTTATCGTTATTCTTGTTGAAATCTACGATTCTTGCCCGTAAATCCCAGTCCAGATAATAGCAGCCGAGTACCAGTGTCTGCTTATCCGGTACATCCTTCGGATCCACATGGGTTAAAAATGCAAGCCTGTTATTTCCGTCATTGTCAGAATAATAGGTCATGAGAATACGGTTCTCGTCGATTTCGTACAGGCTGCTGACATCATTGCTGTTGATATCGGAGTTGATGTAGCTGAACAGCATGGTCAGGTCGCTGTCTCCGATGTTGTAGCCGTACGCCCCCTGATTATCCGTTACAAAAATATCATAATTCACACCGCAATTCAGATTATAATTCAACAGCTTGGAGCACAAATCTACAGGCTCCCCAATCTGCTTGCCGGTCTTGTCATATTTATACAGGCTCAGTTTGGTATAGTCATTATTTACCATAAACAGGTTGACATCACCGTTCTTGTCGAAGAACATATTGTTCATCCAGCCGGTACTGGTGTCAATCGTCACTCTTCCTGTCTCGTTTCCTTCGGTGTCAAAAAGGAACAGCTCACTGTCGGAAACGCCCGCAAACTCACCGTTTTTACTGCCTGCCAGTCTGTTTAAGTACTGGTAGTTGTCGCCGTCGTTTACAAACAGCTCCTTATTGTACTTTTCGGTACCGTCCAGATTATAGGCATATAAATCCAATTTGCTTGTATAATTGCCGTCAGCATCAGTCTTGGAGCTTTCTATCAGCAGGAAGATACCGCCTTCACAGAATATTGTATCGGAAACGTAAGTATTGTCATACGCATCTCCTGCCGGTTCATCCTCAATGGGTTCATCGGTTACAGCTTCTTCTTCGTCGGAACCGTCCGTGCTATCCCCGGGCACTGCCGTATCCTCTGTCTGGGTATCGGCATCCTCTGTTGCCGGCTGGATACTGCTTAACAGTGCGGTATCAGCGGCTGTTTCCTTAGCAAGAGGAACCACACCGTCGTCCACATCCCCGTCTCCGCCTTCTTCCCCATCGTTATTGTAGTACGGATTGGGGGTCAGGTTATTGTAAATCTCCTTGGTTTCCGCATTGCTGCCGTCTTCATTGGCTGTAATCAGCTGAAGTACCATTCCCTGCATCTCATCATAACGGTACTCATTAACAAGCATATACAGTTTGCCGTCAATCAGGGCAACATCATTGATCGAACTGTCGCCGGGAATGCCTTCTATATTCAGAGGCTCCTCTTTATAAACCCCCTGCTTTGCGGCATCGTTTCCGCTGCTGTTAGCAGCCGTACCGCCGCCGTTTGTGCCGTTACCGCCGCCGTTTTTCGTACACGCTGCAAGACTCAGCGTCATGGCTGCACAAAGTAACAGGCTTAAGGCTTTTTTTCCTTTTTTCATAATTCTTCTCCTCCTTTTTTCAGAATTTTCTTTTTTGCCTTTTTCTCTTTTCTCTTCTGTCTGTTCCCCGACTTCAGATTGTAGAAGAAATTGCAAAGAGCATTCCAAATGCTTCCTGCCGTCCACTTTTTATGCTTCCAGGCAAGAATTATCACAACCACTGTAAAAATGGCAGGATACAAAATAAATAACAATTCAAATACCAGAAGCAGAAGGGCAATGTCTTCATACCCTCTTGCCATATTTTCCCAGTAAGGATAAATAATGGCTTTGCTGCTCATGGAACGGGTGCCGAACTGGGTGAGCTGTTTTAACAGGTTTAAGAAATCGAAACGTGTGGTGTTTTCCAGGACTTCCACGTCATTCTCCGTAACTCCTATTTTTTCACCCACAAACTTTTTGGCATATCCCTTTACAGGGTTGGGCATTACCACCTCATAGCAGTTAATGCCGTAATCTGTGCCGTACCGGCTTAAGGTCTGATAGGATACATAAGCAATGGAGGCGGAAAGTCCGGCGGCATCCGCCATTCTTCCCTCTTCTCTTTTGGTGACGCCCGCCACCACATGAGGAATGCCTCCTATATAAACAATCTGTCCCGCCACATCATTGGAGCCGAACAGCTGCCAGGCTGCCTGCTCGTCGATAATGACATGGTCCTGCATCAGGTCATTTCCCGAGAAATAGGTACCGCTTTTTAAGGTAACCGGATGGAACAGGAAGAAATCACCGCCGATTCCGATTGCCGTCACATCCACTTTTGCCCTGTCGCTTTCAAGGGTTACCGTACCCTTTGCACTGTATGCATCCGCCCAGAGTCTGGCTCCCTCGTTTTCGGATTCACTGACAATGGAGGCTTCCTCCAGTCCCTTGTTCAGATTGTATTCAAACTGCTGTAAGGACTCCTCTGTAATCTGTGCGGACTCTGCAAAGAAGCAGCTGATTTGTGCCGATTTGCTGACGTTTGACCATCTGTCCGCCATTTTCTGTGTCAGAAGCCCGTCCGTCATATGGATGCGCAGTCCCGCAAGGATAAGACCTATTATCAAACTCACCAGTGCGGTAATGCCCCATATAAGCTGCTTACGGGACATTTGTAATTTGATTTTTTTCATGGTTTTCTTTCCTTTCAGAAGGACTTACATTAATCCGGCAGACGTACTAACTTACCTGCCTCTACCGGCTTGGTGGAAGTGGTAATGACGCTTTCGTAACCATAGAATCCTCCGCTTATGGCTGTCTGGGTATCGTCGCTTGCCAGTACCTGCACATCATAACGGGTTGCATAATATCTGGTGCCTAAGGGGCTGCTCTTGCTTTCCACAATCAGCACGAACTTACCGTTGTTGTCTTCACGGATGGCGCTATTGGGAACGATGTAATCGTAGTTGGCGCTCTTCTGTCCTACCTGTAAGCTTAAGGACTGTCCTTCCGTCAGATCGCCGGAAAGGTTGAAGGTGATCACCTTGTTCTTTCTGTCCTGCGGGTCGGGCTTGATGGAAGCCACGGTTGCCGTAATATCGGAGTAATACCAGGAGTTTACAAGCTCTGCCGGGTCGCCCACGGAAATCTTGGCTGCCTGCTCTGCCGTAGCGGAGAAGCTTAAGGTATAGCCCTTGCCCTCCGGCTGGATAACAGCCACGGGGGTATCGGGAGATGTCTGCTCGCCTGCGGTTACGGAAACAGAGGTAATGGTTCCTGCTATATCTGCGGTAATGGTTGTGCTCTGGGAATTCTTGGTGAGCTCATCCACATTGTTCTGTGCGGTAACCACTGCTTCATACAGGGTGTTTAAGTTTAAGTTGGCACCGATGTCGGTTGCCAGTTCGGTCGCACTTGCCTTTGCCGCTTCCAGCTTATCGGTAAGCACCTTCATGCTGGCATCCGCCTGTGCCAGAGCGGCGCTTGCCACATTGGCATTGTTCTGTGCAGCCAGTGCTAACTGCTTGGCTTCCGTATACTGCTTCCGGAGTTTGTCCTTGGCTGCCCCGTTACCGCTGCTGATGGTATCCTGATAACCCATCCATGCTTCGATATTGGCTACGTTGTTGTTGGCAGTGGTAAGGGCGGCCTGGGCATCGTCGTTGGCTTTCTTTATCGCATCGTAATCCGGCTGGTACGCATCGATTTCCTGCTGTGCCGCCGTAATCGCGTTCTGTGCGTTGATTAACTGTTTTTTATACTTATCCACAGAGAAAGTCTTGCCGCCGTTCTGCATCTGGGAAGCTGTCAGACTGCCGGATAACAATGCGGTATCGTAGGCTACCTGTGCTGCCTTCAGGGCATCTTTTGCCGCCTGCAGCTCGGTGCTTTCTTTTTCATCCAGATAGCAGATCACATCGCCCTCCGCAACGGTATCTCCTACCTTGACCGCTACGCTGGTTACCTTACGGCTCTCCGTTACCTTTACATTATAAAGGGAGCTGCTCTGCACCGTACCGGTACCGCGTACCTTCGAGGTAATGGTGCCGGACTGGATGTACTGGATAGCGACCTCCGGCAGAGAATAGTTCATAATGGTGTTGGAAAAGAATGTCAGTATCAGCATAATTGTCAGGAATACAATCGCTGCATTTTTTACCCAGTCTCTTCTCTTTCCTGCTTTTTCGTTCATGGTAAATCCTCCTTGGTTTAACCTTTTATTCCGCCCTGGTAGGTAATACCATCTACCAGATACTCTTCGCCATATAAAAATACTAACAAGCTGGGAATCATGTAAATCGTTGCCACGGCAAAGGCAAGACCGATTTCCCCGGAATTAATCTTGCTTAAGAATACGGATAAGGGATGCGTCTCCGCATCGGAAAGTAAAATCAGCGGCTGCTCTACCATATTCCAATAGTCAATAAACACTAAAATTGCTGCAGAACAGATACATCCTTTACAAAGCGGCAGGCATATTCTCCGGAATATCTGCCATTCTCCCGCTCCGTCAATCTGCGCCGCCTCCATCACCGATACCGGAATCCTGCGCATGTACTTGGTCAACAGGAACACGGCAAAGGGAGAAAGGATACCCGGCAGCCAGATAGCCCAATAGGTATTTACAATATTCAGCCAGTTGGACACTAAGTAGTTGGGCACCAGCGTTACCTGATAGGGCATCAGCATCAGTATGATGTAGGAGAAAAAGATAATCTCCCGGATGCGCCCCCGATACCTGGTAAAACCATACGAGGCCAGGCACGCCACAAACAGCTGGAAGAATACAATGGGACCCACCAGTATTACGGAGTTCCAGAACTTCAAAAGGTACTCCGGGCTCTTGAACAGCACCGTTGCGTACTGGCTGAAAGAAACCATATCCGGTATGAATTTTAAGTTGACCTTTTCCGATATGTAAACCTTGCCGCCCTTGTCGTTGGTGGCAAATACGGAGCCGTAGTTCGCGGAAATCTCCGAGGAGGACATAAAGGAGTTCGTTATGGTCAGTACAATGGGCATTAAAAACAAAATTGCAAAAAATGCTGCCACTATGGTTGCAATGCCAATCCGGAATTTGTAAACAGCTTTTTTCCGTTTTGACCTTTTCTTCGCCTTAATCTCCAAGGGTGTAAGAGAAGGCATTTTTTCTTCACTCATCCTTCCACATCCTTTCCGAAGTAATTTTCAACCAGGAATAAGATTCCGATAATCACAATCATGACCGCCGCCATGAGAATTGCTGCTGCGGAAAGCCTCTGGTAATCAAGAGATGCAAAGGCATTGTTCATGAAATGCTGCAGCATGTATATGGAGTCGTACGGGTGGTCTCCCGTAAGTAAGTAAACCTCTCTGAACACCTTGAAGGAGTTGATGAGGGACATAATCGTTACAAATAAAATGGTGGAGGAAAGATACCTTATTTTAATGTGGAAGAAAATCTGCCACCGGTTGGCGCTTTCAAGCTCTGCCACTTCGATCAGCTCTCTGGGAATACTTGCCAGAGCCGCCATGAACAAAATCATGTTGTAACCTAAGTTTTTCCATAAAAACAGGATAATGACAACTATCTGTGCGTACTGGGATTTCATCCAGTCAATCTTGCCGATGCCGACTGCCTGCAGCACATCATTGACCGCACCGTTGTAATGGAACAGTACCTGCCAGATTAAAACGATGGAGGCAACCGGCACCATCATTGGGCTTAAGAAAAAGGTACGGAACTGGGAACGGAACGGCAGCTTCAGATCCAGCACCATGGCAAGTATCAGGGAAAGCACCACCGCTAACGGCACCGCTATAGCGGAGAACGTAGCCGTATTCTTTACCGCTGTCTGGAACGCCACGTTCTTTGCCACCTTTGTGAAGTTTTCCAGTCCCACAAACTGACGGCTTATGGGATTATCCACTACCGAATAAAAGATAACCACAAAAAACGGCAGTATGTAAAATAATAATACGCCTATAAGGCTGGGGGCAAGATATACCCCCGAGCCTATCTTCTGTCTTTTCATCCATTTGCTGGATTTCTCTTTTTTCCGTTCAGCCCTGCCGCGTTTTGCCATGGCAAGCTGCGCTTCGTCTTTCTGCTTTTTCCTGAAGGCTTTCATAAGCCCCTCCTGCTAAAATTACATTTAGTTATTTGTTTTCGTTTACGTAGATGGTAGCACGGCTTTGTATAATACTTGTAACATCATCCAGGGATTTCTGTCCTGTGAAGTAAGCCTCTGCTTCTTCCGTGATAATGTTCATCAGGTTGCTGTCCTGCTGGTTTACGGAAATTCCGTCTACTCTGCTGATGAGGTCTTTTAATTTATCCACGTCTTCCTGCGTCGTTCCTTCCACGGTGATTTCCACGTCATCCCAGGAATAGCCGTAGGAAGAATCCTTTTCTGCCAGCTTCTTTTCAATCAGGGCATCGAAATCCGCCTTGCGGACAGGGAAGCCGTTCATAAAAATGGAATCTATCTTGTTGTTCACCAGAGTGTACTCAATGAATTCCCAGCAGGCATCCTTATTTTTTGATGCGGTATTGATGCAGACACCGCCGGAAATACTTGCCGCCACACCGCTTCTTGAGCCGTCCGTCGGATAACCGATGGCGGTAATGGGTGCATCGAAGAGCTTCTCTTCTACCTGATAGTCCGTCACTTCGGAAATATACATGGTACCAAGCAGCGCAGTATGATTGCGGAAAGCCTTGGGCTCTGCCACATAGTCCTTTTCCCAGTCGAATTCATCATCGGAAGGATACTTGGCTACCATTTCCAGTAGCTGCTTGAATTCCTCCTGGTCAAAATGGCAGACGCCGTTTTCCCAGTCCACATAGGAATCAAAATCATAGCTTAAAAGTGCATTCAGTACCGTGCCCCTGGTGGCATTGGCAAACAGGGAAGCATCCGGATACTTATCGCAGAGCGCCTTCACATCCGCCATGGTCCAGCCGGACTTTTCGCCTACATCTTCGGTTCTGCCGACCAGCGTATTGATGGAAAAGCTGGTGGGAACACAGTACAGCACACCTGACTCTTCAATGGCATTGATGATATTTTCCATTAAGTCGCTCTTCTTTATCTGTGTGGAAGCTTCCAGATAGGAGTTTAAATCTTCTACCGCTCCCTTGCTGATTAAATTTTCGATATCCACGGAATCAGCTGCGAACATATCCAGTTTTCCGGACACAATATCGTTGTTCATCTGTGTTACGGCATTCTGGTAATTCTTCTGGTAGTCATCCTCTGTGGTGTATTCGATATTGGAAGTATAATCTTTTAATTCCACACGGTACTTGTCACTGTTTTTGTTAAATTCTACAATGTCCGCCTGCAGCTTCTGGCTGGAATACAGAACACCTACGGTAACTACCTGCTTCTGTACCACATCCGCTGCCGCTACCTTCTTCAATACGATAATATCACTCTCATTGGTATTCCAGTCCTCGTAAAATACCACAAAATTGCCGTCTGACATGGCATAGATATTTCTTACATAGTCTGGAGTCAGATCGCAGTCCATCCACTTTACAATCTGGGTTGCCGTCCGGCTCTCCATATCATAAAGGTACGCGCCTTCGGAATTGTTAAGCAGTACGGAACCGTCCTCCGTAAAGCTGATGCCGCTGTTCCACATGTTGGAAGGAAGGCCTTCGCAGGCATCCCCGAAGGATTTCTTTTCCTTATCGTATACACGGAGCTCTAAATCATTTGTACCGTATTGCAGAATGGCAATACGTCCGTCCTTTGTCACGCCCATGGCATTCACGCTGTCAGTATTACCGTTGCCTGCCAGAGAAATGGTATCCGTCAGTGTAAGGTCCTTATCAAATACCCAGATGCTGCTGTTGTCAGACAGGTACACGTTGCCTTCTCCGTCCGCTATGCTGTACGACAGGTACTGACCCTTAAACAATTCCGTCACATCCTCTTCCGCTATCACGGTACCGTCCATGGACAGCTTCTTTAAAATCATCTGGGTATTGTCCTGCACTTCTTTGTAGTATTTGTCATAATCGAAGTTGGGGTCATCCCAGTCCTGCTCAATATTCGGAGTACGAGTTGCCACTTCCACAAGGGTATCCGCGTCAACTGCCACTACTGTGTTAACACCGTCCAACATCTCATAGCCTTCAGTGCCGTCCGCTGCTCCTGCGTCGTTGCTTCCCTCTTCCGTGGTGTCGCCTGCTGCCTCATCCGTACCGTTGCTTCCCTCTTCTGTGGTGTCGCCTACCGTTACCTCATCGGTAACCACACTGTTGTCGTATTTGGTTTCCGCAAGGGATAACAGGGTCTCTTCCTTTGCGGGGCTGTCTTTCAGATTCACCCTGCAGAAGTCCTGTGTATAACCGTTATCCGTATAGTTGTAACGGACATAGTACAGTATGTCATCGATTACGGAGATATTGCGTAAATCGGTGCTGCTGTAACCGTCGCCGGAATTGTCCGGAGAGCTTTGTGAAAGCCACTCTGCCTGATAAACGTAACCGTCCCTGCTGCCCGCCGGTGTACTCTCATTTGTACTGCTGCCGTCGCTTGCGGCCGTCTTTCCGCAGCCCGTCATTCCTACTGCCAGCACGGCGCTTAAAATGCCCGCCGTAATTCTTTTCGCATAATTTCTTTTCACTTTATTTCCATCCTTTCAAAAGTGTGACTTCCAAAAAAGTACCTGTTTTCTGAATTCTTCTTTATTTTATATCAGGCACAGTGGAATGTCATCTTAAGAATTTATGAATATCCCGCACAGCCTTTTCCGATGAAAAAACTTTTTTTACAGACATCACTGTTTCGTTTCGTTCACATAGATGGTGGCGCGGCTCTGTATAATGTCCGTAACCTCATTCAGGGTTTTCTGTCCCTTAAAATAAGCCTCCGCCTCTTCCGTGATAATATTCATCAGGCTCGTATTCTGCCGGTCTGAGGCAATGCTGTCGATTTCCCCTATCAGTTTCCGCAGCATTTCAATATCTTTGTCGGTAACCTTGTCTACGGTGATTTCCACATCATCCCAGGTCATGTTATAACTTTTATCCTGTTCCTCTAACTTTTTCTCAAACATTGCTTCCAAATCGGCTGTCTTAACCGGAAATCCGAAGATAAAGCCGGACTCCGTATCCAGATGCACCAGACTGTATTCAATAAAGCTCCAGCAGGCATCCTTTTCTTTGGAAGAGGAATTGATGCAGACTCCGCCGTTGATTTTTGCAGCAACACCGCTTCTTGTGCCGTTTGTCGGATACCCAATAGCCGTAATGGGTGCATCAAATACCTTCTGCTCTATCTGGTATCCCGTCACATCCGTGATGCGGAGATTGTCAAGCAGGGTTGTGTGGGTACGGAAAGCCTTGGGATTGGATATATAATCCGTATCGAAGTTGAACTCTTCATCGGACGGATATTTAGATACCATTTCCATAAGCTGCTGAAACGGTTCCTCATCAAAATGACAGACACCGTTTTCCCAGTCTACATAGGACTCGAAATCATATGTCAGAAGGGCATCGAGCACCGTGGTTCTTGTCGAATACGGGAAAAGCTTTGCATCCGGATATCTGTCGCAGAGAGCCTTCACATCCGCCATGGTCCAGCCGGATGTTTCGCCGACATCCTCTGTTTTGCCCACCAGCGTATTGATGGAGAAATCGGTTGGAATGCAGTACAACATACCGGAGGACTCAACGGAATTTATAATGCTCTCCACAAAATCACTCTTGTTTAATTGTGTGGAAGCGTCCAGATAAGAATTTAAATCCTCCACCGCGCCCTTGCTTATTAAGTTTCCGATGTCGGCAACATCGGGAGTAAACATGTCAATGGCACCGTTCACGATATCATTGTTTATCTGTGTAAGGGACTCCTGATAGCGTTTCTCATAGTCCTCTTCCGTGGTGTACTCGGCATAGGAAGCGTAGTCCTTTATTTCTACACGGTACTCCTCACTGTTTTTGTTAAAATTCACAACATCCGTCTGCAGCCCCTGCCCTGCATAAAGAGTGCCCACGGTAATCACTGTCTTTTCCTGCACGGTATCTTCCGCCGCAGCCTTCTTAAGGAAAACAATATCGTTCAGGTTGGTATTCCAGTCATTGTACAACACAACAAAATTGTCGTCTGACACTGCATATATCTCTCTTACATAGTCCGGGTTCAAGTCGCAGTCCATCCACTTTACAATCCGGGTTGCCGTCCGGCTCTCCGGATTGTAAAGGTAAGCACCCTCGGAGTCACCGAGCAGTGCCGAACCGTCCTCCGTAAAGCTTAAACTGCTGTTCCCTATACCGGAAGGAATACCGCTGCAGGCATCCCCGAAGGATTTCTTTTCCTTATCATAGATAAAAAGCTCTGTATCGCCTGCCCCGTATTTCAAAACAGCAACACGACCGTCTCCGGTTATGCCGATGGTATTCCCGGCATCCGGATTATCACTGCCTGTAAGCAAAATGGTGTCCGTCAGGGCAAGTTCCTTATCAAATATCAGGATGTTTTTGTTGTCGGACAGATACACGTTACCTTCCGCATCCGCCAGACAGTCCTGAATTGTCTCCCCATCCGTTAAATCCGTAATATCCGTTTCCGCCATCACCGTACCGTCCGCGGACAGCTTTCTTAAAATCATCCGGTTATTGTCTTCCTGCACTTGTGCAAAAGTGTCTGCATCGACGGCTGTCACTATGCTTCCCGTAAGCGCCGGCAGAGTTTCTTCTTTCACCGGACTGTTTTCTAAATTCATCCGGCAGAAATTCTGTGTATCCCCATTATCCGTATAAACGGCACGAACATAGTATAATACATTGTCCGTCACGGAAATATTCCGGAACTCGGTGCCGGAACTGTCTGTTTCCTCCTGGGTAAGCCATTCCGCCCGGTAATGGTAGCCGGCATCCTCTATCGGTGTGCTTTCTTTCGAATTGCTGCCGGCATCCTTTACGGTTGTCTTTCCGCAACCCGTCATTCCTGCCGCAAGCACGGTACACAGAACGGCTGCCAGTATTCTCTTTCTGTCATTTCTTTTCATTTTATTTTCGTCCTTTCAAACAGGGGTCTTTTGTCGATGATAAGTAAAATTACGGATGCCGCCAGCGAAAGCACAAAGCAGACAGCCCAGGAAACCGGGGTATCCGGTATCCGGTTAAGCAGCTCTCCCAGTAAAAACAGGGAAGAGGCATTCACCGCAAAATGAAGTAACATGGCCGGCAGAAGGGAGTCGTACTTTTCTCTCACACAGCCTAAAAACAGCCCGATAACAAAGGCGTACAGTCCCTGAATAATATTAAAATGAACCAGTCCGAATATCAGTGCCTGTAAAAAATTGGCAATGTGGAAGGACGGCGTAACTTTTTTCGTATAGTGAAGGGTAACTCCCCTGCACAGAAGCTCCTCGCCTATGGGGGCCACCGCTACGGAAGCAAACACCGTGAGAGCCGAAGTCCCCATGCCGGCGTTTTCCATCATGCGCTGGTACTGATCCACTAAAGTGGGGAACAGATACTTTTCAACGCCCACCATGCTGTTGCCGAGGACGCATAAAAGCATCCCTAACACAAAAATCCCGATGACCGTCAAAATACTGCAATTTTTTCCGGTTTCTTTTATTTTTTTTACCGTTTCTTTAAGCCCCGTGCCCTGTACTGCAAAATACCAGTATCCGAACACGCACAGCCCGATAATATGATAAAACAACACACTGCCCTGGGTGTTTTTCACCATTCCTTCTCTTATAAAAATCTGCCAGACCGCTCCGGCTGCAACCTGCAGAAAGAGGCTTATGGCAGCGGGCAGAAATGAAAAAAACAGAAAAAAGATATTCATCCGAAAAACTTCCTTTCCATCTGCATTTTATCATTTATTGTACCATATCTCACGGATTTTCTCAATTTTAACAAAATCTTTATATCCATATAGTTGAACAAAGGTAGCATTATCCTATATAATAATTTATTATGTTTACAGAACCTTATAGAAAAAAGCCAGCGGCGCTTGGAAAGGTACTATCCATGTTCGAAAAAAAGAAAAAGAAGCAGGCTTCTCCCTATGCCTATATGAAAGACCATAATGTACCAACGAATATCCTGATCACCCTCGGTATACTGCTGCTCTTTACAGCGGTTTCCGTTGTCATTTACCGCCTCCTGCCCAATAGTGACGGTAGCCACGGCGTCATTTATCTTGTGTATTCCATGGCGCTCATTCTCATTGCCATGCATACCAACGGTTATGTATACAGCATCGTCAGTTCTCTTGTCTGTGTTGTTTTTATCAACTATGCGTTTACCTACCCTTATCATAAACTGAATTTTACGCTCTCCGGTTATCCGCTCATTTTCTCCTGCATGTTGGTCATCAACCTGCTTTCCTGTACTCTGACGGCCCAGCTCCGTACGCAGCAGAAGGTAATTATGGAACGGGAAGCCCTGCTGCGTACGGCAGAATTGGAAAAGATGCGCGCCAACCTGCTGCGTGCCGTTTCCCACGATCTGCGCACCCCCTTAACGGGTATCATCGGCAACAGTTCCCTGTATTTGGAGCAGGCGGACGTCATGGCGGATGCCGAAAAAAAAGAGCTGATTTTCTCCATTCAGTCCGATGCCAACTGGCTTCTTAATTTAGTGGAAAATCTGCTCACCGTTACCAGAATCCAGGGCGACAACCTGTTAATCAACACGCGCCCGGAACCTGTGGAGGAAGTGGTTTCCGAAGCTTTAGAGCGTGTAAAAAAACGCTTTCCCGATGTAAAAATCCACGCTTCCGTACCGGAAGAAATGCTCTTTATCCCCATGGACCCCGTTCTTATCGAACAGGTTATCATCAATCTGATTGAAAATGCCATTGTCCATTCCGAGACAAATGAACCCATAGATTTTACCGTTTCCGTTACTGAAAACAAAGTTTCCTTCTGTATCAAGGACTACGGTAAGGGCATCGACCCGCAAAAACTTCCCACCCTGTTTGACGGCGGGGACGTCAGCGGCATGAATTCCTATGACAGCAGACGCGGCATGGGTATCGGCTTATCCATCTGCAAGACCATTGTCCGTGCCCACCATGGGGAAATATATTGTAAAAATCATGAGAACGGAGCAGCCTTCTGTTTTGTTCTTCCAAAGGGGGAAATTAAAATTGAATCATAAAACAACCATTCTTCTTATCGAAGATGAAAAGAACATCTGTCATTACATTACATCCATTTTGGAGTCTGCCTCTTACCGGGTGGTTTCCGCCGTAACCGGAGAAGCCGGTCTGTCCCTGGCTGCTTCCGTTTGCCCGGAAATCATTCTTTTGGACTTAGGTCTGCCCGATATGGACGGTGTGGATGTCATTGCCAAGCTGCGTATCTGGACGACGGTTCCGATTATCGTCATTTCCGCCCGCAGCAAGGAGCAGGATAAGGTACAGGCACTTGACCTCGGAGCGGACGATTACATCACAAAGCCCTTTGGCAGTTCGGAGCTTCTTGCCCGTATCCGCACTTCCCTGCGGCACGCAGCCATCGCCGCTTCTCCCTCCACCATGCAGTACCGTGCGGGGGATTTAACCGTCGACTATGAAAAGCATGTGGTAACCTTAAAGGGAGAGGCGGTGCATCTGACCCAGATAGAATTTAAGCTCTTGTCCCTGCTTTCCAAAAACGCAGGCAAGGTACTTACCTATTCCTATATCATGGAACAGATATGGGGTCCTTATGTGGACTCCAACAACCAGATACTCCGTGTGAATATGGCAAATATCCGCCGCAAAATCGAGAAAAATCCGGCACAGCCCGAGTTTATTTTCACGGAAATCGGCGTCGGCTACCGTATGGTGGAAGCCAACGCCTGAGTTTTTTCTTCACGGTTTTATACATTTGCCTTTCAGGGTGTCTGCCCCGATAGCACAAGGTCTAACAGATGTGCTATCGGATAGCAGGCATTTTTTGCTTCCTGCACGGTGTTGTTCTCATCCCCCAGTTCGATTAAAAGGGTTCTTTCCTTAAGGTGCATGTTGAAGCGGTACTGCTTTATGTAAATCCTGCGGGTCAGTCCCGGATAATACTCCCCGGCAAACGCCTGCATCTGAAAGGAAAACGCCAGATTGCCCTTTAAATTCGGATTATATAAATACGCAATATCGCCGTTTTTCCGGCTCCTGGATATGCCGTTAAAAAACATGAACCTTGCCGTCTTTTTTCCATTCACATCCATCGTGGTCGCCCTATCTGCCCCTCCTGCATCCCTATGCAGGTCAATCACCACCTGAATGGACGGATTCTCTTCCAATAGCCTTGTAATTTCCGGCAGGGAATTGCCGTACGCCTCATCCCTTACGGTATCGTACTGTGCCGTATGGTGCAGCACGTTGTAGCCGTAATCCTCCGTCAGTATCCTGGTAAGCTCATCCCCCACACCCACAATGGTATCGCTTCTCTCCCCCGGCACGGAGTCCGCAAAAGCTTCCCTGGAATGGGTGTGGTAAATCAGGATCTGCGGAGCGGAAGCATCCTTTTCCATACTCATATCCCGGTTCAGCAAATCGTTTATGTTAAACAAATCATTGCCTGCCAGCGCATAGGCGTCAATGGTGTAAAAGCTGCTTAACAGGGTTTCATAGTCCGCATAGCTGCCAAAATCATACTGCACCTGTTTTTGCGGCGGTACAAAAAAGTCCGCACTGTTTTCCTGTAAAAGCAGTTCTTCCATGGAAGCATCCGCCTCCGTAAGCTGCCCGGACACCTCCCCGGAGGCGCTTAAATGTTCTTTTTCTTCCTGCTCCGGCTCACTGCCCTCTTCCCCGGAAGCTTCTATATAATAAATCACCTCTGCGGGCTGTGTTTCCCTTTCTTCCTGCTTCTGTCCTTCTTTTTCTTCGGCTCCGTACACAAAAAGAGGCAGATAAAAATACATGCCTCCCTTGCTACCGCCTATCACGGCAAGTACCAAAAGCAGCCCCATACAGGACAGTATTTTCCGGTATCCCGATTCTTTCCTGAAAGCCAAAAGCATCCCTCCCGAACCAGCTTTGCCTTGTCTGCCGCAGAACCGTCAGTCCCGGCAAGACTCATCTTCCCCGGCAGAGCCATAGGTATTATATGCAGTGAAGAGGGATTACATGCCCGTATTACCTGTGCATTGGGCACTTCTTCTTACTTTTCTCTCTCCAGAGCCATGTTGATGCCCTCCGCCACCATGAAGCTCACCTGCTTTATGACCGCATCGATATCCTTGCTGGTGACGTACATGTTATGAAGCTCCGTAAAAGCATTCCGGCATTCGGAAAGGTAATTCCGCCTGTCTGCCTCGCTTTCCTCCGAAAGCATTTTCTCCAGTGCATCTAAGACAATGGTCGCCGCATCCACAACCGTGGGAATACCGATGGCAATGACCGGAATGCCCATGCTTTCTTCCGTCAGGGCATTACGATGGTTGCCCACGCCGGAACCGGGATGAATGCCCGTGTCCGTAATCTGGATGGTGCGGTTTAATCTCCTGACATTCCTTGCCGCCAGGGCATCCACTACCACCATCATGTCAGGCTTTGTCTGCTCCACCACGCCTTTTATGATTTCCGCCGCTTCCATACCGGTTCTGCCGGTCACACCGGGCTCCATGCAGCTTACCACGTTCACCTTTTCCGTTCCGTAAGCCGCCATGCCGTATTCCTTTACCATATGGCGTGTGATGAAAAGCTGGTCAACCACATGGGGACCGAGCGCATCCGCTATGACCTCCCGGTTGCCGAGTCCCACAATAAGAATGCTCTTTTCCGTGCTGCCGTCCATGGGTAAAATCTGCTTTAAGACCTCCGCGACGGCATTGGCAATTTCCCGGTGGCAGTCCTCATCCGGCTCCGTCATGGCAGGCGCCTCTATGGTCACATAGCTGCCCATGGGCTTTCCCATGCTCTTAGCACCATTCTTTGTGGTAATCTTTACCGTGGTGATGTGCATGCCGTTTTTTTCCGTTTCTTCCGCTATGACTCCGTGCAGGGAACCGTCCGCTTCCGAGATGCTTTCCCTTGCTTCCAGCGCCAGGTCCGTTCTTGCCTGAAAATAACTCATATTCTCTTTTGCCTTTCTTGTTTTTTACTATTTTTTGCAAAAAAACAAGGAATATGTATTGACATTTGGGAATGTGTATCTTACAATATTACAGTATGTTTACATTGGTCGTCCGTGTCTGGCCTTAATGGAACATTTTCTTACAATCAATCATTTGGAAAATGGAGGTGTAGATCTTGGCTAATATCAAATCTGCAAAGAAGAGAATCGTTGTTGCTCAGGTAAGAACTGAAAGAAATAAGGCTATCAAGTCCGGCGTTAAAACAGCTATTAAGAAAGTAAATGCTGCTGTTGAAGCTGGTGATAAGGCTGCTGCTTCTGCTGCATTAGTTGCTGCTACAAGCGAAATTAATTCAGCTGCTTCCAAGGGAGTATATCACAAAAACAATGCTTCCAGAAAAGTATCCCGTTTAGCTGCTGCCGTTAACAAGATGGCATAATCGAAATAAAAAAGCTAATTACATCAGAAATAAAAAACATCCATACCGTCATGTGGATGTTTTTTATTTTGTCCATTTGTGCGAAGTTTTTCATTAAAAAAGGAGCTTCCGCTCCTTTTTTTCCCCCGGTGTCTATCTTCTTCGTCCGCCACCGCCGTGGTGCACGCCGCCCCGGCTCACATGTCCGCCCGACCTTCCGTGGGAGCCTCCCGAGCTTCCGGAGCTGCTCTCAATTTTACGGCTTGTCAGCATCGTATTCACCAGTTCATCCTTCTGCACATGGCATACCACGTTGTTTTTATCCAGATAAGTAGATGCTCCCGTGGTCTTTTTTCTTCCTTCGGTTTGATATGCAGGGCAATAAAATAGCCTGCCGCCGCAGCGGGAATAAGAATGACTATAAACCAGGGGATGTTGATGCCTTTCTTTCCGGACATTTCCCGGTATATGTTTTCCACGTAGGTCCTATACGCCCGGTAAGGACTGCTGTCCACATTATCTGTCACATCATCCAGCACTCTGTTTACCATGCCGGTTGTATAGTGCTCATAAACCCTGCCGCAGGTGGATAACCAGGTCCCCGCCTGACTGTACGCCGTCCCCGCCAGAAACCAGTTGTCTAAAAGCAGGGCGCCGTCCCCATGCACCTTGTCGTAACCAAAATTGTTGTCATCGTAGAAATCGTCTGCATAGTTACGCATGCTCGTGTTCCAGTTGGCATTGGTATTGTCCCGGTCCTCATAACCGCCGTAGGACAAAATCGGCTCATTTAAGGTCACTACTACCAAATCACAGTGTATCTGCGCTTCTCTTTCCGCAATCAGCGCTTCCAATCTGCTTTCTTCCTCATCCGTAAGTTTATCGGCAAAATCGTATACTCTCTGTGTGGGCGCCTGATTGTTTCCTCTCTTTGCCCCGCCGTCCAAGGCATTATGGAGGAAATATACGCCCACGTAAGCGGCTGCCAGTACCAAAACGATGAGAAACAGCCACCTGAAATACTTAAAATATGCTTTCATGAAATCCTTACCTTTCCCCGCTCTCTCCCTTATAAAAATACAAAGAGATATTTTAACAGAACCATAATGGCAAACAGGCATGCAAACACCGTTGCCCCGTAGGCAAATACCTTCGGTTTTGACAAGGGTACTCTTCCTACGATTTTTCCCGTCTGTCCGTTAGTGTAAAAGATATAGGCTTCATTTTTGTATATGTACCGGTAAATCCAGACCGGAAGCAGGGTAAAGCAATGTTCCTTCTGCTCTAAGGTAATGCGTTCGTTTTCCCTTCCCTGTACGCCTGTATAGCCCTGCAGGCTGTTGTTCAAAATCTCATGCATGTCGGCTTTTGACTTGCTTTCCGCACGTCCTTTTGCTTCTTCCGCTTCCATATTGTAATGCTCTGCGGAAAAGCCGGATAAAAAGCATTCCTTAAAGTCCTCCAGTTGTCCGTACCGGTACGGCTCCATCAAATCCATGGTAGCGTCCGGCATCAGATAGGAAGCATCCGCCGGCACCTTTTCAAAGGTTGCCTCCAGGTCCCTGACAATGTGGTAGGTTTTCGTTTCGGTAAATTCCCGTCCTCCCGATACCCAGGTGCGGACTATCCTGCCAAGGCCGTCAAAAAAGCCTTTTGCCCGGTAATCGTACATCCAGAACGGCACGTACATACCGGTCATGGTATCGAGTTTTACATCCGAGCAGAAATCATCCGGTGCGAAAACACAGGATTTGAATTTCTTACGCATCAGCTCTTTAATTTTGTCCTTTCCCAAAAGAAAGGGAATCATGAGCTTCGGACGATACTGTCCCGACACTCTCTCATCAAAGATAATATAGTCCTCACAGTAAGGACAACGGGACGCGGATAAATAGTCCCGTATCTGCAGTTCTCCCCCGCAGTTCTGGCACTGAAAGGTGGTGGGTTCTTCGCCTGCTAACTTTTCGTCACTGTCAAAGCTCTGGCAGTACGGACAGTACATCCTGTGCTGTTCCGGACTGTAAACCGTGTTACCGCCGCAGTTTTTACACTTAAATATCATTGCTTCCCCCAAACGTTTCCTGTAAAAAAAGCTTCTGCTAAAAGAACGGATTATACTTCTTCTCATGCTCTACGGAAGTGGCATCGCCGTGTCCCGGATAGAGTTTTACGTCATCCGGCAGGGTAAAGATTTTCTCCCTTACGGAATTAAGCAGCTTGCTGCCGCTCCCCGTAGGGAAATCGGTACGTCCCACCGACTCTAAGAAAACGGTGTCTCCGCAGAATACCACGCCGTCCTCTTTTAAGTAATAACAGCAGCTTCCATCGGTATGGCCGGGTGTTGCCAGTACCTTAAAAGTAATGCCGGCAAGGGTAAGCTCCTCCCCGTCCGAAACCTCCACATCGGGAACAAGACTTACCTGTGTGCCGGTCCATCCGGAAAGGTTCTTTTCCGGGTCGGAGGAAAGGGGTACTTCTTCCTTCAGAAGGTAAGTCTTTGCACCGGTTGCCGCCTGCAGCTCCTTTACCCCGAGAATATGGTCAAAATGTCCGTGTGTCAAAAGAATGGCTGCCACGGAAAGACCTTTTTCCTTTATTTTTTCATAGATATAGGTGCCTCTGTCCGCCGGGTCTATGACCACCGTTTCCGTTTTTCCTTCTTTATGGATGTAATAACAGTTGGTCGCGCAGCTTCCCAAAACAATTCTGCCAATCTGTAACTCTGCCATTATCCCACAGTCCTTTCTATGTCAATCACACTGTCTATCATACGCAGCTTATCAATGATTTTCGTAAGCTCTTCCCTGCTTGTTACCTCGAAGGAGAGCTGCATGGTGGCAATGCCCTGCTTGCTGGTACGGGTATTAACGGAAATAATGTTGATATCCCTCTCCGTAAACGCCTTGGACACATCCGCCAAAAGGCCGTTACGGTTGTTGGCATAAATCTTGATATCCACAAAGAACTTGCCGGCATTTGCGGTTTCCGCATCCTGCTGCCAGTCCGCCTCAATCAGACGGTAACGCTCCATTTCCGGCAGGCTTAGTATATTCACGCAGTCCGTCCGGTGAATGGAAATGCCTCGGCCTCTGGTGACAAAGCCCACAATTTCGTCTCCCGGTACAGGGGAACAGCATTTGGAAAAACGAACGGATACATCGGTAATACCCTTTACTATGATACCGCTCTTGGAGCCTCTTTCGGAGGGCTTCTTCTGGGCATTTTCCGCAATGGAAGCCAGTACTTCTTCGTTGGTCAGCTCCTTCTTGTGATCCCTCTCGTAGTACTCCTGCATCTTATTGACAATCTGGCCTTCCTTTAAGGCGCCGTGTCCGATGGCAGCCAGCACCGCATCCCAGTCCAGGAAGCCGTACTTGTGCTGGATAGCCTCCATGTATTCGGGCTTTAACAAATCGGAAAGCTGGATGCTTCTTGCCTTGCAGTAGTTTGCTAAAAGCTCCTTGCCCTTGCCGATATTGTCTTCCTTAAATTCATTCTTGAACCACTGGTTAATCTTATTTTTCGCCTGGGTGCTCTTTACGATTTTGAGCCAGTCCCGGCTGGGACCCTTGGAATTCTGGGAGGTGATAATTTCCACCCGGTCTCCGTTTTTAATCACATAATCAATGGTGACTAACTTACCGTTTACTCTGGCACCCACCATCCGGTTGCCCACGGCGCTGTGAATGCTGTACGCAAAGTCAATGGGCGTGGATCCTGCGGGCAGATTCTTGACATCCCCGCTTGGGGTAAAGCAGTATACATTGTCGGAGAACAGGTCGAGGTCGTTTTTCAGCAGATTCATGAACTCCCGGTTGTCGGAGGTGTCTCTCTGCCACTCCAGTATCTGCCGTAACCAGGTAAGCTTCTCCTCTTCCTGCGTTTCCACTTTCTTGCCGTCGGAGGCTTCCTTGTATTTCCAGTGGGCGGCAATACCGTATTCCGCCGCCTTATGCATTTCAAAGGTACGGATCTGCACCTCGAAGGGCTGTCCCGAGCTGCCGATTACCGTGGTGTGCAGGGACTGGTACATATTTGCCTTGGGCATGGCAATGTAGTCCTTGAAACGTCCCGGAATGGGCTTATACATTTCATGGATAACACCCAGTGCGGCATAACAGTCCTTTACCGTGTCCACAATGATACGCACGGCAAACAAATCGTAAATCTGGTCGATGGTCTTGTTCTGGTTCTTCATTTTTTTGTAAATGCTGAAGAAATGCTTGACCCTGCCGTCGATTTCCGCCTTGATGCCGGCATTTTCAATATGCTTCTTTACTTCCTGCACAATATTTTCAATGTATTTTTCCCGCTCGCTCTTTCGGACCGCAATCTTTTCCACCAGATCGTAGTAGGCTTCCGGCTCTAAGTATTTGAGCGCTAAGTCGTCTAACTCTACCTTGATTTTGGAAATACCGAGTCTCTGGGCAATGGGGGAATATACCTCTAAGGTTTCCTTTGCAATTCTCTGCTGACTCTCCGGCTTCTGGTACTTTAAGGTACGCATATTGTGGAGTCTGTCCGCCAGCTTGATGATAATGACACGGATATCCTTTGCCATGGCAAGGAACATTTTACGCAGGTTTTCCGCCTGCATTTCCAGTCTGGCATCGCTTTCCGAACCGGTACCGCTGCTTAAGGGGATATTGGCAAGCTTGGTAACACCGTCCACAAGCTGCGCCACTTCCGCCCCGAATTCCTCGGTAATCTGTTCCTCCGTCATGACGGTATCTTCCACTACATCGTGCAGAATGCCTGCCACGATGGTTTCCTTATCCATCTCTAAATCTGCCAGAATGATGGCAACATAAAGAGGGTGGATGATGTAAGGCTCGCCGGACTTTCGAAACTGTCCTTCATGTGCCTTGCTTGCCACCTTGTAGGCTTTTTCTATCATGGAAATATCGTCGGAAGGATGGTATTTTTTGACACGTGCAATTAACATCTGATAAAGTTCGTCAGGTGTCATAAATTCCTTTAATGCCGTTATTTTTCCATCATCAAGAACCAATCCGTTTTTTTCTTCTGTCATAGGTCATCGCACCTTTACCTGTAAGCTGTTTTATTTTCCTTCATAAATAATGGCAGATTCCATACGATACTTAGAGAGTCTTTCTCTGCCCTTTAAGCCTGCCAGTTCCATTAAGAATACCAGTCCTGCCACTTCGCCGCCCAGTCTTTCCACCAGGTGAATCATGGCTTCCGTGGTACCGCCCGTGGCAATTAAGTCGTCCACGATGAGCACCTTCTGTCCGGGTTTGATGGCATCCTTGTGAATCTGGATGGTTGCCGTGCCGTACTCTAAATCGTAAGTTTCTTCAATGGTTTCGCAGGGCAGTTTTCCTTTTTTACGAATCAGTACAAAGGGCTTATGATTATTATAAGCAATGGGGGCTCCAAATATGAATCCTCTGGACTCTGCACCCACTACCACATCATAATCAATGTCCTTAATCAGATCCTGCATGGTGTCAATGGCAAGCTGCAGACCGTCCGCATCCTGCAGGACACTGGTTACATCTCTGAAAATAATCCCTTCCTCCGGAAAATCCGGTATGCTTCTTACATATTCTTCCAATTTCTTCATAAAGCCTTCTGCCTCCTTCGTATTTCTTCTCTTTCCCTGTCTGAAAATAATAAATATTATAATATTTTTCCCACTAAAAGTCAAAACTACCGCACACTGTTTTGAAAATATTCGCCGTACTGGGCATTCTGTGCGGGAAAAGCAGGATTTTCACAGATTTCTTTTAACTTCTGCTCCCATTCCGCCGCCTTATCCTTGTATGTCTCGTTTTCCTCTGCCGCCTTTTTGTATAACGCGCAGTAATTTCTCGTCATATACATTTCGCAGCGTTCCCAGATATAGGAAAATTCCTCCTCATAATCATGGTTGACCTGCATGGACGTAATGGCGCCGATATAGTCTCCCCTGCGCAGCTCGTATTCCACGCTATCCATCCTGGCGGAAAGGGAACGGTCTTTCTCGGTTTCGTAGAGGTCTTTTGCCCCGCTGATACAGATTAACAGCAGAAACACCGTGCACAGAAGGGAAATACCGCAGACTATTATCTTAAACCGTCTTTTGGTTTCGTCCTTCCATTTTTTACCGGCGTACACGTAAAAGGCTATGATTGCCGCAAGAAAAATGATAAATCCCATCAGTCCACGCCCTCCTTTTCACAGAGCCAGGAAACCGCCGCATCCCTTGATGCCGTGCGCTGTTCATAGTCGCCGGTACTCCATTCTTCCGTCCGGTAAAAATAGCGGTATTCCTCCGGCAGTCCGACATATTCTGCAAAAAATGCATCTAAAAGCGCTGCCGCTTCTTCTTTTTCTTCTGCTCCCATTTTATCGTCGTAAATCTGCTGTGCCAGATAAAAGCCATGCCTTACCATGCTCTCTATATGGTACGCTTTCATCTCCGTTCCATCCGTTTTCGCACCTATGTAATCGTTCATGCTCTCGATAAAATTTCCGCAATAGTAATCTTCCGTTTCAAAATTCCGGAGGTACCGTTCGGCGGCAGAGCCTGCTTTTGCCTCCTTTACGGCAGGGGCTCTGTCACTCCATAAGAACATGAGAAAGGTGGAAAAGAACAGCACTACATTCAATACCGCCGTAACCACAATGATTCTCGTCAGCATTTTCTGGGTAAGCCACGGTAAATTCTTTTTTAGGATTTCATCGCCCAGCGCCCGGTTCCGTGCTTCTTTTTCCCTTACTTCCCGTTCAAAGGCAATGCCGCTTTGATTTTCCCTTCCGCAGTAAGGGCATTTTGTGCTTTTGGCAGGCACTTCCCCGCCACAATACATACATTTCATGTGCCTTAAAAATTCTCCCTTGCCTTATTTTGAAAGAGTTCCTTATCCTCTTCGTTTCCCGTTTTCAAAAGTGCAATCATTTCATCGGTAAAACCATGCTCCTTTAAGGTGTCCGAGAAGCCGGATAAAAGAGCTTCTATCCTGTCCTCGTTTCCTAAAAAGTTCCTATCGTTTACGGCTTCGTAACCTTTTTCATAAGCCATTGTTCCGTAGATCCAGATCTGTTCCGTAAAGTTGTCCAAAAACTCCCTGTTTCCGTATTTCTCATAGTTTTCGATGTCTTCCGTGCAGTAGCCGATGTTTCTGTCCGCATCCATGACTTCCCAGTACTTGTCGTATTCATAACCGTACAAATCATTTTTACGGCAGTATTCCCGCATGGCATCGTAATCCTCCGCCTCATAATACGCCTCTAACTGCGTAAGCGCCTTGTTTCCCCTGCCGGCTTCCACTGCACTGTCAACCTGTCCTTTTATGACCGCAGCCACCGTTCCCACTACAAGCACCATCAGGATAATAAGTACCACGGCAAGCAGAGTGCGGGACCATCTTTTTAAGTGCTTTTTCGGCACCGTGGTTTCCATTTCCCTGGCTTCCGCATCGTAACTGCCTAAGATATGCTTCATTTCCCGTCCGGCGGCTTCTTTGTTCTCCGTTCCGCAATAGGGACACATTTTTTCGGTATTTTCGTATTCGCCGCCGCAGCTTGCGCACTGTATCTTCATATCCTTCTCTCTTTCCGTACCATCAATGAGCAAAAATATTGACTAAATCATTAAAGAAAACAATTACCATCAGCACCATAAAGAACACCAGTCCCGCAAAGTGGACGATGCCTTCTTTTTCGGGCGGTACCGGCTTTTTGCGGAATACCTCCACAATCAAAAACACCAGTCTGCCGCCGTCCAGCGCCGGAATGGGCAGCAGGTTCAGGATACCTAAGTTCACCGACAGCAGCAGCACAATATTGAACATATTGTAAAATACGGTCTTTAAGCCGTAGCTTCTGGTATTCTCGTAGGTTTTTCCCACCACATTTACCGCAATGCCCACGGGACCCGCCACATCCTGTCTGGAGAATTTACCGGTAAGCATCATACCCAGACTCTTGTAGGTGTTGACAACGCAGTAACGCATCTCATACCAGGCATATTTGAATACGGAAAGCCCTTTGGCATGACCGTAGGTACCGGTAATCCCCAACATATAGGTGCCGTATTCCTCATTGTACGCCGGTGTCAGGGTTGTGGTTGTTTTTTCGCCGTTTCTTACGTATACAATCTCCATGGGATTGCCGCCGTTTAAGTAGGCAATCAGGGAAATATCTTTAAACAGGTAGGTCTTTTCGCCGTTGATGCTTACAATCCGGTCGCCTTCCGCAAGTCCCGCCTGTGCCGCCGGACTGTTTTCCACCACACCGCTTATGGTGCTGGGTGCAGGGGATGCCATGGACACTAAAATCACCGCTACCACAAAGGCTAAGATAAAGTTGAATACCGGACCTGCCACTACCGTGGCAATTCTGGACCAGACGCCTGCTTTGTTAAAGGAGCCTGCATCCGACTCCGCTTCGGATTTTCCCTCTGCGTCGCTCTCCCTGCCGTCTTCGCCTTCAAACATACAGGCGCCGCCGATGGGAAGCAGCCGCAGGGCATATACCGTATCCTTCCGCTTTATAGAAAAAATTTTCGGTCCCATACCCACGGAAAATTCCACGACACGGATACCGTTTGCCTTTGCTATGATAAAATGTCCGAATTCGTGGGAAAGCACCACAATTCCGAAAATAATAATGAACCAGACTATGGTCATGAGTGTTACCTGCATACTGTTCTGTCCTTACTGTTTTTGTTTAATATAGTTGTAAGTCCACTGCTCCGTCTGAAGGATTTCCTCCACGGAAGGATTTACGATAAGTTTATGAGCCTCCATACATTCCTCTATGAGCTCCGTAATCTTAAGATACCCAATTTTTCCGTCTAAAAACAGGCCGACTGCCATTTCGTTGGCGGCGTTGTAAACCGTGGGCATGCTTCCGCCCGTCTCTCCCGCCCGGTAACCGAGTAAAAGTCCCCGGAAGGTATCCGTATCCGGCTTTTCAAAGGTAATCCCGGAAAGCTCGTAAAAGTCGAGTCTTTTTCCGGGTAAAAATCTACGATCCGGATAAAACAGGGCGTACTGGATGGGAAGCTTCATATCCGCCGTGCCGAGCTGTGCCATAATGCCGCCGTCCTCGTATTCCACCATGGAGTGGATGACGCTCTGGGGCTGCACCACCACCTGGATTTTATCGTAGGGAGTGTCAAACAGCCAGTGGGCTTCCATAACCTCCAGCCCCTTGTTGACCAGTGTGGAGGAGTCGATGGTGATTTTCCGTCCCATGGACCAGTTGGGGTGCTTTAAGGCATCCTCGGGTCTTATGTTTACCAGTTCCTCTCTCTTCATTCCCCGGAAAGGTCCGCCGGAGGCAGTCAGTAAAATCTTTGCCAGTCTTTCCTTCGGCTGTCCCTGCAGGGACTGGAAAATGGCGCTGTGCTCGCTGTCCACGGGAAGCAGCGGCACCTTTTTTTCTTTAATCAGAGACATGATAATGTGTCCGGCGCAGACCAGTGTTTCCTTGTTGGCAAGGGCTATGGTCTTTCCGGCGTTAATTGCCGCTATGGTGGGGCGAATGCCAATCATACCTACAATCGCCGTGACCAGTACTTCCGCCTCGGGCAGGGTGGCTGCTTCAATTAAGCCTTCCATGCCGCAGGCTACCTTCACATCGGTGTCCTTTATTCTTGCCCGTAAATCTTCTGCCGCTTCTTTGCTCCACATCACCGCAAGCTTCGGGGCAAATTCCCTTATCTGTTTTTCCATCAACTCCACATTTCTGCCCGCTGCCAGCGCCACCACCGATAAATCCGCATTGTTTCTTACGATTTCCAGTGTCTGGGTGCCGATGGACCCGGTAGAGCCTAAAATTGCAATCTTTTTCATAGTCTGTATTTCTCCTTCACCGTTTTACGATAAAAGCCTTTTTCCTTTATAAAAACAGTACCGTCAGAAAGTAAATCATGGGTGCTGTGACAATCACACTGTCAAACCGGTCCATAATACCGCCGTGGCCCGGAATCAACTTACCGTAGTCCTTAATTTCATGGTTTCTCTTGATAGCGGAAGCTGCCAGGTCTCCCACCTGGCTCATAACGGCGCCCACCATGCAGATAACGGTAATCACTATCGTGACCCTTTTATCCGGAAATACATTTTCCACCGCAAATATAGCATACAATGCCGCAATAAGACCGGCTCCCACTACGCCGCCGATGCAGCCCTCCAAAGATTTCTTCGGGCTTAAAACCGGGAATATTTTCTTCTTTCCGATGAGCATTCCCACCACATAAGCACAGGTATCACAGCCCCAGGAGCTGATTAAAATAAGCCACACAATGTATTTGCCCGCTTCCTGCTCCCTTGTCAGATAGATAAAGGAGAGCATCACCGGCGCGTACAGGAAATTAAAGACATTCGCCATAATCTGCTCAGAACGGTACTTCGGAAAACACACCACATACAAAAGCATGCTAAGCATGAATACGCCAATCACGGGAATAACCGCATATAATACGTTTCCCATGGACATGGCTGCATTGCCCTCTTCCACTGCCGGGAAGAAATACAGTACCGCATAGTAGGCAAGAATACCGATAATGCCCACGATTTCCAGTGCGTTTATTTTTTTATCTTTTTCTTTCACGCCCACCGCACGGCAGAGCTCCAGATAGCCAGCTATGGAGATAAACACGGAAATGCCGAGCAGTATCTCTCCGCCAAAAATAAATGCTAACAGGGCGATGGCTACCAGTACAATTCCGCTTATGAGTCTTGTTACAAACATCTCTACTCCTCCTTTACAAGGCCATATCTTCTGTCTCTTTTAGTATATGCCTCTACCGCTTTTTGTAACTCTTCCTTTGAGAAATCCGGCCACGGCACCGGAGTAAAATAAAGCTCCGTATAGGTAAGCTGCCACGGCAGGAAATTGGAGGTGCGCAGTTCATTGCAGGTACGGATTAACAAATCCGGGTCGGGAAGCCCTGCCGTATCCAGATGGCTGCTTATGGTTTCTTCCGTAATGTCTGCGGGATTCAAGGCCCCTTCCTTTACTTCCTCCGCAATTTTCTCCATGCACCGGCGGATTTCATCCCTGCCGCCGTAGTTAATGGCAATCTGGAAATGCAGGCCGGTGTTGTCCTTTGTGATTTCCTCTAACTCCGCAATTTTGTCCTGAATATCCCGGTCCAGTCTGGTCTTGTCGCCGATGACGCGCACGCACATATTGTTCTTCGTGGCGCGCTTGATGCAGTTTTTCATATAGTTGCGGAGAAGCTTCATCAGAGTGTCCACTTCGTCCTGCGGCCGGTTCCAGTTTTCTGTGGAAAATGCATACACCGTCAGATACTGTATTCCCATATTGTATGCGATTTCACAGATATCCTCCACGGTTCTGGCGCCCTGCACATGTCCGTAGCTTCTGGGCATTCCCTTGGCTTTCGCCCATCTTCCGTTGCCGTCTAAAATAATGGCTACATGATTCGGTATCTTTAATTCGTCCATCCCGGTACTCCTTTTTTTGAAAGTCATAGATGCAACCAAAGGGCAGGTCGCAGGACCTGCCCTCTTTCTGTTATACAGTCATGATTTCTTTGGACTTTTCTTCCATGAGTGCATCTACATTCTTAATATATTTATCTGTCAGTTTCTGTAAATCCTCTTCCAGGGATTTGATTTCGTCTTCGGAAACATCTTCCTTGCCTAACTTCTTGAAGGCATCGTTTCCTTCGCGGCGGATGTTACGGACAGCAACCTTTGCTTCTTCCGCTTTCTTCTTTACTTCCTTAACCAGATCCTTTCTTCTTTCCTCGGTAAGCTCCGGGAATACCAGGCGGATTACGCTGCCGTCGTTTGAAGGGGTAATGCCGATGTCGGAAGTCATGATCGCTTTTTCAATGGCTTTGATTAAGCTCTTTTCCCAGGGGGCAATCTGAATGATTCTGGCTTCGGGAACGGTGATGTTGCCCACCTGCTGGATGGGGGTGGGGGTTCCGTAATAATCCACACGAAGCTTATCTAAAATATGGGGATTGGCGCGTCCTGCACGGATGCTTGCATAATCGGACTGTAAAAATTCATACGCCTTTGTCATTTTTTCTTCATATACGCTGATTCTCTTATCCATAACTGTTCTCCTTTAATCAAACTTTATACCGTTACCTTGGTACCGGTGAATTTTCCGTTCATGGTGTTTACAATGCTGTCTTTTTCATTCAGGCCGAATACCCACATGGGCATTCTGTTGTCCCTTGCCAGAATGGAGGCTGTCATGTCCACAACCTGTAAGTTTTTGGCAATCACATCGTCAATGGAAATCTCATCATATTTCTTTGCATCCGGCACTTTGGCGGGATCTGCATCGTATACGCCGTCAATGCTCTTGGCGAGAAGGATAACATCCGCTTCCACTTCCACGGCACGGAGCACCACGCCGGTATCGGTAGAGAAATAAGGATGTCCGGTACCACCCGCAAAGAACACTACCATACCCTTTGCAAAGTACTTATTGGCTCTGTCCTTGGAAAACAGCTTTGTAAAAGAGCCGCATTCAAAGGGAGTCAGCACTTCGGTCTGCATGCCTACGGAACGGAAGATTTCCGATACATAAATGCAGTTCATAACGGTTGCCAGCATGCCTATCTGGTCTGCCTTGGTGCGGTCAATGTTTTCGCTGGAGCGTCCGCGCCAGAAATTGCCGCCGCCGGTTACAATCCCGATTTCATATCCTTCATCCACTAATTTCTTTACCTGAAGAGCCACGCCTCGTACGGTCTCTTCGTCAAAGCCCATATGCTTGTCGCCGGCTAATGCTTCGCCGCTTAATTTCAATAATATTCTGCGCATACCTTAACTCCTTATTTGGTTTTTCCTTTTTTATAGTCCTCGAAGAAAGAGCTGGGATTGACATCCGCATAGCACTGGGAGCACATACCCTCGATAACCGCACCGTTGTTAATCTGTACGGCTTTGGATTTGATATTGCCCATGACAATGGCGGAAGCATCCAGTACCACGGGACCCTGCACATCAATGTCACCCTTAACGGCTCCGGCAATGACGGCGCTCTTTGCCGTAATGTTGCCGATGATAACGGAGCTCTGTCCTACCTTGACGGTGCCTTCACTGACTACTTCGCCGGTAATCTGCGCATTGTCCGCAAATATTTCCGCTGCCATGGAATTGCCGGTCACATTACCGGTAATGTTTAATTTTCCCAAAATATTGATGTTGCCGTTTACCGTACCGATGACTTCTACGGAGCCCTCGGATGCAATATCGCCGGTGATGGTCATGCCTGCGGTGATAATGGATGTTTCATCGGCTGCTTCTCTTGTCTGATTGTCCATCTTTACCCTTCCCTCTTTATTTTCTTTTTTTATTTCTTCTGCGGGTGCCTCTTCTTTGAGGGCATCCTTTTCATCCAGTTCATTAAGCCATGCCGTAAGCTGCGCCATATCCTTCTTTTCCTGGCTGTCTTCCGTTTCCCCGGTATAAGCGGCTGTATGTACGTCCTCTGCCGGGAAATCCACTGTGCCTGCCGCCTCTGCGCCGGCTGCTTCATCCGGCAGTGTTTCTTCCGGTGCAATGTCTTCTTTCTCTGCTGTATCCGCCGGTACTGTCTCCTGCTCTGCATTTTCTTCCGGCTGCCCGGAATTTTCCTTTTCCGCCTGTGTGGGACTTTCTGCCCATGCGGACACCGGTACCGCTTCGCTATCCTCTGCCTCTGCCGCCTCTGCTTCCTCCGCTGCTTCTGCGGCGAGTTCTGCTTTTTCTTCTTCAGGTATCAGTTCGTTGACTGCCTGGGACAAGTCTTCTTTTAACTCAGAAAAAAAGCCCATTCTTTCAATCCTCCGTTTCTTGTGTCATCTTTATATGCCAGACGGGTACTGTATCCTCCGTAATCGGCAACAGCTCCGTATGCTCCATAGCCTGTATATGCTCTATCAGCTCCGGCAGAGCCTCCACCGTGCTGTCCTTGCTTCCGGCATCATGCATCAGAATGATGCAGTTCTGAAACCGTTCTATGCTGTTTAAGCAGTTGTCTAAAATCTCTTCCTTCGTCAGGGGCTTTGATGATGCATCCTGGCTGGATACGTTCCAGTCGAAGTACTCCATGCCCGCCTCATGCACATCCGTAATGAGCAGGCGCATATCCACATCGCTGACCTTGTTGGAGCTGCCGCCCGGAAACCGGATATACGTGCTCTGCACGCCGGTCACATCATACAGATAACGCTGCAGTTTTTCCATATCCTCCATAAAGGCTTCCTCGGAAGCATAAATGACGGAATAGTCATGGGTGTAGGAATGCATCCCCAGTGTATGCCCTTCCTCCACAATCCTGCGGTAAGAGGCTTCTGCTTTTGCGCCCTCTTTCCCCGTTACGAAAAAAGTGGCTTTTACGCCGTAAGTATCTAAAATATCCAAAATATTGTCCGTATTGGAGCTGGGTCCGTCGTCAAAGGTAAGATAAACCTTTCTGACCGTGACATTCTCCTCATCGGAAGCGTCCTCCTGCCCACGGACATCTTCCTGTCCGGCGGTGGCTTCCTGTCCGGACGCTCCTTCCTGCCCGGCGGTGGCTCCCTGTCCGGACGCTCCTTCCTGCCCGGCGGAGGCTCCCTGTCCGGACGCTCCTTCCTGCCCGGAAGGATTTCCCAGAGCGGAGACATAAGCTTCCACTGCAGACTTCTGTTCTTCTGCCTGTAATTTTTCCAGATTTCCGGTCACGTCACGCAGTCTTTTTTCCAGACTGTTTATCCGCAGCGTAAATACCACGGTCAGTACAATCGGAGCCAGTACCGCGAACACAAAAAGACCCATAATTCCTTTTTTCAGTCTGTCTACTCTTTTGTGTCTTTTTGCCTCCTGCGCTTCCTTTTCCGTCATCGTCCCGGAACCTCCAAAAAATCATAATAAGTATATCACAGAAACCGCTTACCGAAAAGAAAAATTTTCAGTTTAAGAATGCTTCTATGATGACTGCCTCCGCTTCCTCTTCGGAAAGACCGAGTGTCATCAGCTTCAATAGCTGGTCACTGTTAATCCGGCCGATTGCCGCTTCGTGGATAATGGCGGCATCCACATGATTGGCATTGATTTCCGGGATAGAAGAGACCCTTGCTTTATCCATGATAATAGAATCGCACTGGATATGGGCATGACAGTCCGCATTGCCGATGGCTCTCGGGTGGAAGGTCTGCACGGAGCTGCCTCCCGCTACGGAACGGGACACAATCCGGGCGCTGCTGCCTTTTCCGTTAAGTTCCACGTTCATATTGGAAACCGCACTCTGGGCATCGTGTGTCATCAGTCTTTCCGTCACGAACAGTCTGGCATTTTCCTTTAAAGAAACCTCCGTCTCCCTGACGGTAGAATCCACACCCTTTATCTGCGCCGTATCCAGCGTAAACTGGGCATCCTCCTCCAGAATAATACGGGTCACGGGATTTAAGACTCTGGTACCGCTGCCTTCCCCTTCTCCGTAGTGCTTTTCCGTATAGACCACATTGGCGCCCTTACCCACATGGAAGGTATGAATGCCGTCGTGCCGGGCTTCGTCACAGCCGCTGTTGTGGATGCCGCAGCCGGCCACTATGGTGACTTCCGCACCCGGCTCCACATAAAAATCGTTGTAAACTACATCCGTTATGCCGGTTTTTGTGATAACCACGGGAATATGTACCGTTTCCCCTTTGGTGTCGGAGCTGATTACCACGTCAATGCCGGAATGACCGTCTTCTCTCTTTTTAATCTTGATATGCTCGGAGTCCCCCCGACAAAGGGCATAGCCGTTGTAACGCAGATTATAGGCTCCCTCCTGCTTAAATCCGGTATCGTCTATTTTGTCAAGGACTCCCCTTGTGATTGCATCTATTTCCATTTTCCCTTACCTCTACCTTTCGCTATATTTGCAGCCCCTATCCATGGTACCGTCATACAGCTTGTCCTTCAGCTCTTCCTTCGTTCCGATGCTGTCAATCTTTCCGTCCTTTAATAACAGAATGCGGTCCGCCATCTGAATCAGTTTTTCCTGGTGGGAAATGACCAAAATGCTCTCTTTTTTCTGCTTATGGATTTTATCAAACTGTTTGATTAACATGGAAAAACTCCAGAGGTCAATGCCCGCTTCCGGCTCGTCAAACAGGCATACCTTATGGGGGTGCGCCAGCACAGTGGCAATTTCAATACGTTTCATTTCGCCGCCCGATAACGTATCGTCTGCCTGGCGGTCAATGTATTCGCCGGCGCATAAGCCTACGCTTGACAACAGGCCACAGCATTTTTCTTCGTTCAAAGGCTCTCCTGCTGCCAGGGACAGTAACTTTCTTATGGTCATGCCCTTAAAACGGGGCGGCTGCTGGAATGCATAGCCGATACCGGCCCCCGCACGTTCCGCTATGGACAGCTTCGATATATCCTTTCCGTCCAGTAAGATTTCTCCGGCGTCCGGTGTTTCGATACCCATGAGCAGCTTTACCAGTGTGGATTTGCCGCTGCCGTTGGGTCCCGTCACCACCAGCATTTCTCCGTCCGCTATTTCAAAAGATACCTTATCGATAATCGTTCTTTTTTCTTTTCCTGCGGGTGTGTTTTCGTCCTCCACGGAAAAGGTCAGATTTTTCGCCTGTAACATTGCCGCCTCCAAAGTTATATTTTATCTTTACCTAAAAAAAATCCCTGAATCCACGTTTATGTGCTTTCAGGAATCTTCCTTGGGTTGGGCTATTCTAAATAGCAACAGCTTGTAGGGGAATCGAACCCCTGATTCCGCCGTGAGAGGGCGGCGTCTTAACCGCTTGACCAACAAGCCATTTGAATGATGCTTGTATAGCATAATATATCCCGTCAAAAAAAGCAAGCACTTTTTTCAAAAATTTCAAAAATTTTGAAAATTCTCAAGCTCCAGGTGCAGTTCTTTGATTTCTCTTATGGGGATGCATGTGCCGTCTTCAAAAACCATTTCTTTTTCGTACTCTTTGATTTTCCATATCCTTCCACGGTACTCCTCGTAGCTGCCGCCGTTCTTTCTTTTGTCCGGTACAAAGTAACGCACGCCCACAAGGGGATGTTCTTCCCTGTGGGCTACGATATATGCCATCTTTTCGTTTAAAATCCGGTACTGATACTCCGTCAATGCCACATCCTCTTCCGTCAGTCTGGCGGTTTCCTTAATCTGTCCGTCGTAGCCGGTCAGCGCCGCAAAGGCACCGAACTGGGCAGCCCGGTCCCCGATGGACATGCGGGGTCTGTCCTTGGACACATGATGGGGCAGATTGATAATGTCGTCATATTTACCTTTCATATCTCCTGCCTCCTATGCTTTATGGCCGCCTATCTGCCGGTTTCTGTCAATGGTGGTGGCTCCTTCTTCTAAATTGGTGCCCTTTAAGATGGCATTCTTGCCGAATTTCTTCCGGATGGCAAGAACCGCCTCCTGGGCTTTCCGTTCTTTTAAGAGAGCCGCCTTTTCTTCTTTTTTCCGTTCCTCTTCCGCTTTTATGTCCGTAAACAGTGAAAGCTGCTCGTAGGTTTCCGTTTTTTGTGCCTCGGCTTCGCTCTCATCCACTACATTTGCCGCTACCACCGACATCCGGCGGGTTAAAAGCGCCGGGTCCATAATCCGGTCATACAGCTCCATGACTGCATCCATAATGATACTTATAGAGGATGTCTTTTCTTTTAAATTAGCAGTGCCGTGGGCATGTTTAGGAATTTTCCTGCCATAGCGATCCGTCACCACTTCCCCGTTGTAAGCATTTCTCCGGCTTTTGTCCGTCAGGTTTTCAATATCGTACCCCACTGTCAGCACCATCCGGTCAGTCATCAGATGTTTATCCAAAAGGTCCAGTACTAAAAGCTCCGTCATTTCCCGTATAATCAGTCTGGTCTTTTCAAAGTCATAGGGCTCCGATAGCACCTGCCCGGTGCTGATACTGTTGGCGGAGGGCTTGTATGCCTTGATATCCTCTATGGTGCAGGGCTCCCAGCCCCAGGCATGGTCGATTAAAAGCTCTGCATTCACACCGAACAGATCGTACAGAAGCCCCTCGTTATAAAACTCTCCCGGCTTCCCCACGGAGCAGCGGGCAATATCTCCCATGGTAAACATGCCGTTTTCCGCCAGCTTCTTTGCATAACCTCTGCCTACCCGCCAGAAATCCGTAATCGGCTTGTGATCCCAGAGATACCTTCTGTAACTCATCTCGTCAAGCTCCGCAATGCGCACGCCGTCTTTGTCCGCCTCCGTATGCTTTGCCCACACATCCATGGCAATCTTGCATAGATACAGATTGGTACCGATGCCCGCCGTGGCGGTAATGCCGGTTTCGGAGAGAATATCCTGTATGATTTTCCGGGTCAGTTCCCTGGCACTCATTTTATAGGTAGAAAGATACCTGGTGGCATCCATAAACACCTCATCCACGGAATACACATGCATGTCCTCGGGGGCAAAATACCTGAGATAAATCTGATAAATCCTTGTGCTGTATTCCATGTACTTTGCCATACGGGGCGGCGCAACGATATAACTCACCGCAAGGCTTTTATCGCTGTCGATATCCTCCGCGTGACAGCTTTTCCCTGAAAATTTCCGCTCCGGGATGGCGGCAAGCCGCCTTCTGTTGACTTCTTTTACCGCCGCCACGACCTCAAAAAGCCTTGCTCTTCCCGGTATCCCGAATGCCTTCAGGGAGGGGGAAACAGCAAGGCATATAGTCTTTTCTGTACGGCTTTCATCCGCCACCACCAGATTGGTGGTAAGCGGATTTTCCTTTCTTTCCACACATTCCACAGAGGCATAGAAGGATTTTAAGTCAATCGCAATGTAAGTATGCTCCATCTGACAATCCGCCTCCGTTTCCTGTGAAAAACATTACATATGTAAAAATTCCTTCACAACCGCTTTCATCTCTTCCTTGTCGCATACGCGGTCATGCAGTACCGGTGCGGTACGAATTTCTTCGATGGCATTGGGTACTTTTACATTGGCAAGCTTGGACAGTTCGTCCACCAGCGCGAAATCATCCATGGCTGCATACTTTTCATCAATGGCTTCCATGACGCTTCTGGTAAACTTGAACGGGCTTGCGGTGGATGCAATCACGGTCTTTGCCTCGTCCTTTGTCTGTGCTTTGTATTTGTTGTATACGGTAGCGGCTACCGCCGTATGGGTGTCAATCACATAGCCGGTTTCTTCGTACAGCTCCTTAATGGTTGCGGCAGTTTCCTTTTCCGTTGCGTAGTTGCCGTAGAAATCCGCTAATTTTTCTTTCATTTCCGCCGTGATTTCGTACTTGCCCTGACCGCTTAAGGCTGCCATCAGTGCGGCATTCTTTTCCGCATCGTTGCCGGCAATACGGTAAATCAGTCTCTCTAAGTTGCTGGAAATCAGGATATCCATAGAGGGAGAGGTGGTCAGTACAAACTCCCTGTTTCTGTCGTAAACGCCTGTTTCAAAGAAATCATATAAAACCTTGTTGTCGTTGGATGCACAGATGAGCTTCTTGATGGGAAGTCCCATGTTCTTTGCATAGAAAGCGGCTAAAATGTTGCCGAAGTTGCCGGTGGGTACGACCACGTTGATGGCTTCTCCGTCCGCAATTCTGCCTTCCTTCAAAAGCTGTGCGTAAGCATATACATAATATACAATCTGGGGAACCAGACGTCCGATGTTGATGGAGTTGGCGGAGGAGAACTGATAACCTGCCTTGTCCATTTCCGCTGCCAGCTCTTTGTCGCCGAACAGCTTCTTTACGCCGGTCTGGGCATCGTCAAAGTTGCCGGTAATGCCGATTACACAGGTGTTGTCCCCCTTCTGGGTCACCATCTGCTTCTCCTGGATGGGGCTGACGCCGTGCTTGGGATAAAAGACGATAATCTTCGTTCCCTTTACGCCTGCGAAGCCTGCCAGTGCCGCCTTGCCGGTATCGCCGCTTGTCGCAGTCAGGATAACGATTTCATTCTTTACCTGATTTTTCTTTGCGGATGTAATCAAAAGATGGGGAAGTATGGACAGCGCCATATCCTTGAAAGCAATGGTTGCGCCGTGGAACAGCTCCAGATAATAAGCGCCTTCCGCTTCTACCAGTGGTGCAATTACTTCGGTATCAAACTTGCTGTCGTAAGCGTTGTTGATACACTGCTTTAACTCTTCCTCCGTAAAATCCGTCAGGAAAAGCTTCATTACTTCATATGCCACTTCCTTATAGGTAAGTCCCGAAAGCTCCTTTAAGCTCTTGTCCAGAGCCGGAATACGGTCAGGTACAAAAAGTCCTCCGTCGTCGGAAAGACCTTTTAAGATTGCTTCCGAAGCCTTTACCGGTGTGCCGTTGCTTCTGGTACTGTTGTACAATACTTCTTCCATTCTGTATCTCCTTTCGTGCCCTCAGGCACTCAATTCTGTCTTTAAAAAGATTGGAATCAGTATACCATACCGCCTATTTTTTGGCAATGGTGGTTAATAAAAAAACTCATGCCCGCCGTGGGCGAACAGAAACGTCAGCTTTTCGTCAAACCACTTCATTTTGTCCTTGTCCGCATATTTTCTGGCGGCAAAATAAAGGGCGCCTTCCGAAATATCCTCCCCGCAGAGTACACGCTCCACCGCCTCCTTCGTCTCTTCGCTGACCGTTACTTTTTCGTATCTGCCGTTGTAGGCGGGGGAAAACTGGGAGGTCCCGTTTTCCCGCTGGAACACCACCTCCCGCACAGTATCGGGAAATGCCGGGTTGTCCACACGGTTTAATACCACGCCCGCCACCAGCATTTTTCCTTCTTCATCCTCTCCTCCCGCTTCCGCCTCCACGATCCTAAGCAGTACCTCGTAATCGTCCTCTGACAGTTCATACAGTCTTTCCTTTTCCGTCACTTCCACGGAAAGCACCCGCTGTCCGGACGCCGGTCTGTCCATTTCGCAGGCAAAGCTCATTTCTTCCAGGGGCATCAGCGCCTCCTCCACATTCAGATGAAAGGCCTCCGTTGCCACCACATAGCTTACCTTCAGTTCGGTAAGATTTACCACTGCGGCAAGTGCAATCAGGTTGATAAGAAGCAAAGCCGCCATATATTTTTTATACATGTCTTTTTCTCCTTCACTTTTATTATTTTATACAGCCTGTCTGCAAAATATTTCTAAAATTTGTATTTTCTTATAAAATCTGTTATGGTGAAGGCAGGGAAATTTCGTTTTCCCGCCAGATTCAGATAAGGTAAGGAAGGGAGTCCAATTATGGAAGGTTGTTTTTCGGCACAAAAAAAAGACGGTAGTCTCTACTACCGTGCTTCCGTGACCTACCGGGCAAAGCATATCAGCCTGGGCAGCTTTTCTGTGCGGGAAAATGCCGTAAATGCTTACAAAGAAGCCGGGCGTCTGCTGTCCGATGCCTCCCTCTCCCTTTCCGATTATACGGATGAATGCTTTCTTTCTTTTGAAAAATGGGTGGTGCTTGTCAATTTCCGGGACAACGGCGTCTATTTTTCCACTCCCATTTACGTGCGTCCCCGCTTCTTTTATTATTACCATTCTAAAAGCCTGGTGCTCAAATTTGATATGGATGACCTTTTTTACTATTCCTCCCACAAAATCATGAAACGGGGCGGACATTATTTTGTTGCCGACTTCGGCATGCAGGTCAATATTTTAAACCGCTACGGCATCAAAAACTATGCGGTGCCGGGACGCGACTACCGGTTTGAGAACGGGGATACCACCGATTTCCGCCGTGAAAATCTTGTCATCTTAAACCGCTACCACGGCGTTTCCTATGAAAAAGAAAAGGGGCTCTACCTCTCTAAAATCCATGTGCGCGGGAACTACGTCATCGGCCGCTATAAAACCATGGAGGAAGCCGCCATCGCCTACAACAAAGCCGTGGACATCTTAAAGAAGGCGGGCTGTCCCAAGGCATTTGTGCCCAATTATGTAGAAAATATACCGGCAGGTATGTATGCCGAAATCTATACACGCCTGCCGGTATCTTCCAAACTGTATCAAATTACTTTTTCCGTTAATCAGTAAGCCTTACTTTTCCGAATAATCGATAAAGCTGATGCTTAAGTCCGCATAGCCGGCAATGCCATCCACCACTGCCGTATCGCTGTACTGCCACATGGTAAACTCATACGGATAATCCGGCAAATCCCCGGGCTGATCCAGCCACACATCATAAGCGGTCAGTCTTGACAAATCAATTTTTTTAATGAGCCACTCCTTATTGCCGTACAGCATGGGCTGATAGCCCGCCGTGCTGACGGTGTCCAAAAACTTCTTGGTTAAATTCGTCCGTTCATCCCTTGTCAGGTTTTCAATGCGGGCGGTATCGTTGTTCACCAGCTCCATGTCAAACACAATGGGATAGGAAATCTCATAGTCACCGATATTGTCGAGCACCAGCGCCGCTTCCTCTGACACCTCTTCTTCCGTAATTGCCTGGGAAGAAAAATACAGCCCAATCTTTAAGCCGGCATCCGTTGCCCGCTTCATATTATCCTCAAAGTACTCGTCCATCATAAGCTGTCCGGTGCCGTAGCCTCTGACACCCACGCGGATCATGACAAAATCAACCCCCGCTTTGCGCAGCTTTACAAAATCCACATAGTCCTGATACTTGGAAACAGCTGCTCCCACATAGGAAACCTGTCTGCCGTCCACATAATATTTCATCAGATCGGACTGGCACACCAGCTTGGTATAATCGTACTCCTGCTTTGGAAGGTAGGGGCTGATAAGCACCCATTCTTCCTTGCCGTCCTTGTCCGTCACAAGCGTATGCCTGCCGTCCGTAGCCGGGTCGCTGGTCTTTACCGGCTCCGTTTCCGTTTCGCTTTCCTTAGCTTCTTCCTTTTCCTCCGGGTACATATCCCAGAAGTCTAAATCGTCCGGTGTCAGGGTGCCGGTCTGCGTCGCGGAATAGTCCGCGGGCAGATCATCCGCCACCGGCTTCTGCTCCTGTGTATCCGGCAGTGTCACCGCATTCCTGCGGTTGTTTGTATTTAATATCACAATCAGGATAAAGATACCCACCACAAAAATCACAGCTCCGGCAAGCATCCCCTTCATTCCCGGGCTCCATTTATCCTGTTCATACTCATCGGGAAGCTTCATACTTACCTCCGTAACCTTCCTGTGTTCCGCTGCCTGCACGGAATTTATTTCATAATACCGCCGTCTGCTTTTTCTATACGATTACGTGTCTCGGGCACTTCTCCGCGCAGACGCCGCAGCCCGTACACTTCTCCTGGTCGATAACGGCATGGAAATCCACTACCTTGACCGCTTCATTGGGACAGCTTCTCACACAGATGCCGCAGCCGATGCAGCCCACATTGCAGGCTTTCATGGTAACCGGGCCCATATCCTTAGAGGAACATGCCACAATATGCTTTGCCTCGTAAGGCTCTAAGGAAATCAGATGCTTGGGACATACCGCAATACATTTACCGCACGCCTTGCAGGCTTCCCTATCCACCACCGCAATGCCGTTTTCCATGTGAATGGCATCAAAGGGACATTCCTTCATGCAGGTGCCGAACCCCAGACAGCCGCTGTTGCAGGACTTGGGACCGCCGTTGGGTACAAAGCTCAACATACGGCAGTCCTCTATACCCGTGTATTCGTAATCCGGGTGGGTCTTTTCACAGTCACCCATGCAGTGCACATAAGCAGCCATACGCACGGTCTTTTTGCTTTCCACACCCATGATTTTGGCGATTTCCTCACCCACCGGTCCCCCGCCTACGGGACAGGCATTGACCGGCGCCTCGCCTTTTGCAATGGCTGCCGCCAGACCTGCGCAGCCCGGGAAACCGCAGCCGCCGCAGTTGTTGCCCGGCAGTGCGTTTAAGACCGCTTCCTCTTTTTCATTGACCTGTACTTTAAAGAAAATTCCTGCTATTCCCAGGAAAATACCGACAAATATGCCAACGCCGCCAATCAGTACGGCAGCTGCTATAATACCCGTTGCACTCATCGCCCATCCTCCTTATAACAGTCCGGAAAATCCGCAGAACGCAATCGCCATCAGTCCTGCCGTCAGCAGTACATGGGGCATGCCCTGAAAAGATTCCGGTACATCGTTGTATGCCATTTTTTCCCTGAGCCCGGCTAAAATCACAATGGCAATAAGAAAGCCGAAAGCCGTTGCAAAGCCGTTGACCGTGCCGGCTAAAATGCCGTATTCTTTCTGCACATTGGTGATTGCCACACCTAAAACCGCACAGTTGGTGGTGATTAACGGCAGGTAAACGCCCAGCGCCTTGTATAAGGACTTCATATATTTCTTTAAGAACATTTCCACGAACTGCACCAGTGCGGCAATGACCAGAATAAAGACGATGGTCTGCAGGTACTCTAAATGGAACGGTACCAGAAGAAACTTGTAAATCACACCGGCAATGGCGCTGGATAAGGTGATAACGAAAATAAGCGCCGCACCCATACCTGCCGCCGTGTTGGTCTTCTTTGATACACCGAGGAACGGGCAGAGTCCCAAGAACTGGCTCAGTACCACATTGCTGACCAGAGAAGAGCTGATTAAAATAATGAGTAAATTTCTAACGGTTTCCATTACTGCTCCTCCTTTTCCGCACAGTCTCCAACGGAGCAGTTCATGCAGTCATGACCGCATCCGGAGCCGATTTTGCTGACGTCTTTTCCTTTCGCCGCCAGCTTCTTTTTCACATAGTTCTGCAGGGCAACCAGCACTGCCAGTACAAAGAAAGCGCCCGGCGCCATGACAAAGATGCCGATGGGTGTATATGCCTTCGGCATAACGGCAAAACCGAAGAGCCTGCCTTCGCCTAAGATTTCTCTTACGGCGCCGATACAGGTCAGCGCCACGGAAAATCCCAGTCCCATGCCGATACCGTCAAACAGGGAGGCAATGGGCTTGTGGGAATAGGCATAGGCTTCCGCTCTGCCTAAGATAATACAGTTTACTACGATTAACGGGATGTACACGCCAAGCGCCTCGTTTAAGGAAGGAAGATACGCTTCCAGCAAAAGCTGCACCACCGTTACAAAAGAGGCAATGACGACGATAAACGCCGGAATGCGCACACTGTTCGGAATGATTTTCCGGAGTAAGGAAATCATCAGGTTGCTAAGTGCCAGCACCACTGCCGTGGTAAGCCCCATGCCAAGACCGTTCATGGCAGAGGTGGTAACCGCCAGTGTGGGGCACATGCCGAGTAAGAGGACAAATGTGGGGTTTTCCTTCACAATGCCGTTATAAAGACGTTCTACTGCACTGTTTTCTTTCATTTTGCTGCCTCCTCTCCCGCAAATACGCTGTTATATAAATCCACACCTGTGTTGACAATATTGGTCACTGCCTTTGTGGTAATGGTTGCACCGCTGATGGCATCGATTTCGTTGTCCGCCACAGCTCCGCTCTTGGTGTAGACAAAGCTCTGGGCTTTCTTTCCCGCAAACTGCGGGATAAGCACCTCTCCCGCTTTCATACCGAGTCCTGCGGTTTCGGAAATGCTTAAAATGGAGACGCCGCCTAAACTGCCGTCCGTAAGGATGCCGGTCATCAGTTCGATGTTGCCGCCGTAGCCTTCGGAGCTTGTAAGCAGGTATACATAACCGATGGTTTCCCCCGCCGCATTTTTGGCTTCAAAGTAGCTGTCGTCCACCTTTACACCGTTTTCCGCCGCTCTTTCCACCACCTGTAAAAAGGCTTCGGAGCTGTTATCCGCAAAGGATTTCTCCGTAAAGGAATCCGCCGATGCCACAACCTCCCTGCAGGAATTCTGCACCTTCAGCTCTTCCTGTCTGGCAATGGGCTCCTTGGTCAGTTCGTTTACAAAACCGAGCATCAGTCCCACTATCAGGGTAATGGCAAAAAGGATACCGGCGTCCTTCCACATTTTTTTCATGTCCTGGCTATTTTTCATGATGACCGCCTCCTTTTCCAAAGGCTTTCGGAACCGTCACCTTTTCAAGCAGGGGAACAATCAGGTTGCCGATGATAATCGCATAGGAAACACCTTCCGCGGATTTGCCGTATACACGGAAAATACCGGTCAGGATACCTAAGAAAATACCGTACAGGTACTGCCCTTTTCTGGTTATGGGGCGTGTCACGTAGTCCGTTGCCATAAAGAAAGCGCCGAGCATCAGACCGCCGCCGGCTACCTGTGCCGTCACGTATGCCGGGTCAAAGCCATGTCCGCCGAACAGGCAGATAAACAGGGCAAAGGTGGCTATATACATGCCGGGAATACGCAGGTCAATCAGTCCTAAGGCAATTAACAGGCATGCGCCGATGGCAATGGCAATCACGGAAGTTTCTCCGATGGTGCCGCCCGTGCGTCCGATAATCATAGGAAGGAGCTTTACCTCCTCTCCCATTTTAAGGGCTGACAGAGGGGTTGCGCCGCTGTAGGCGTCGCAGACAAAATTCGTCATGAGCGCCGGAAAGGAAATTAACAGAAAGCATCTGCCGCCCAGCGCCGGGTTCATGAAATTCTGTCCCAGGCCGCCGAATAAGCACTTTACCACTAAAATGGAAAAGATGCTTCCAAGCGCCGCCGTCCATAAGGGAATGGTGACCGGCAGGTTTAAGGCAAGCAGAAGCCCCGTTACCACTGCCGACAAATCCCCGATGGTCTGTTTCTTTTTATAGAGTCCGAATAAAAATTCCGTCAGGACCGCCGATGCCACACAGGTAAGAATGACCCAGAGCGCCCGGAGTCCGAAATTATAAATACCAAAGCCCGTAGCTGGCAGGAGGGCTATTACCACCGCAAACATGATGCTCGCCGTATTGACCTTGCTCCGCACATGGGGATTGGATGATACTTTCAATAAATCAGCCATGATTTCTCCTCCTATTTTTTCTTTTTGGCAAGCTGCATCTTGCGCATGGATTTAATGGTCTGGGTCAGAGGCTGCTTTGCCGGGCAGATATAACTGCAGCAGCCGCATTCACAACATTCCATACCGTTTAATTTAAGGAAGGTCTCTTCGTCTCCGTGAACAGCCGCCTGCATCAGCTTGGCAGGCATCACCCTTCCGGGGCATACTTCCACACAACGCCCACAGCGGATACAGGCCGTAGGCTCCATCTCCGATACATCATCGGAAGAAAGTGCTAAAAGTGCCGAAGCTGTCTTTGTGGTGGGAAGATCTAAATCAAATACACCAAAGCCCATCATAGGACCGCCGGAAATGATTTTTTTCGGCTTTACGCGGAAACCGCCCGCTTCTTCGATGAGTTCATGGTAATTGGTACCGATGCGCACCTTAAAATTGCAGGGATGTTTGATGGCATCGCCGGTCACGGTCACGATACGCTCCATCAGGGGGCGTCCTTCGTGCACCGCCGTATAAATTGCCACCACCGTGTCCACATTGTTTACCACACAGCCGGCATCCGCAGGCAACATGGATGAATTAATCTCCCTGCCCGTCACCGCATAGATAATCTGACGCTCCGCGCCCTGCGGGTATTTGGTTTTGAGGGCTTTTACACTGATGCGTCCTTCGTCCTTTGTAAGCTTCCTTAAAAGAGCGATACAGTCCTTTTTATTGTCCTCCACCGCTAAGATACCCTGTGCTTTGGGGAACAGGCTTAAGGAAACCTTTAAGCCGTCAATCAGCTTCTGCGGCTCCTCCATCATTCTGCGGTAATCGGAAGTCAGATACGGTTCACATTCCGCACAGTTTACAATCACATAGTCAATCTTGTCCGGCTCCTTCGGAGAAAGCTTGATAAACGTGGGGAAGCCCGCACCGCCCATGCCGACAATGCCCGCTTCCTTGATACGGTCAATAATTTCTTCTCTGGATGCCTTTTTTTCATCCAGCGGCTCCCAGGCTTCGGTTTCCTCATACAGCTCGTCGTTTTCCACCACGATGCTCATGACTTTCTCTCCCGTCACCACTCTTCTCGGTTCAATCGCCTTTACCGTGCCGGAAACGGTTGCGTACACCGGTGCGCTGACAAAAGCTCCCGCCTCCGCAATCTTCTGACCGGCAAGCACTCTGTCCCCCTTCTTCACAACAGGTTTGGCAGGTGCTCCGATATGCTGCTGCATAGGATAAACCAGGTCTCCCTTGGGAAGCACGTTCCGAATCGGCTTGTCCTTTGTCAGCTCCTTGCCATCATACGGGTGAATACCCCCCTTAAATGTCAATGTTGCCATCCTTTTTCCTCCCATTTTTCTTCTCAAAAAATGTATACCCCTACTATACACTTTTTTGACAAAAAAAACTACTTAAAAAGCGAAAAATGTGATACAATGTTGGAAAGTATAAGAAAAGGAGTTACTTATGTTTACAGCGGATTACATATTGGATTCTTTCACTCCGGGCTATCCTCTGGAGCGGATTGCTCCCGTTGATGATGTTTTGTTTTTAGATATAGAGACCACCGGTTTTACCGCAAAAAGTTCCAATCTTTACCTGATTGGCTGCGCCTGTTATGAAGACGGCAGGTTTCATGTACACCAGTGGATGGCGGAAAAATACGACGAAGAAGCTGCCGTTTTAGAAGCCTTTTTTACCTTTGCTGCATCTTACCGCTACCTGATCCACTACAACGGCAATGCGTTCGATATCCCCTATCTGCAGCAGAAAGCCGCATCCTTAGGTCTGCCGTACCACTTCGACGGTTTTGACGGACTGGACATTTACAAAAGAATTGCTCCCTATAAGCATTTCTTAAAGCTTTCCAACTGCAAACAGAAAACCATAGAGGCTTTTCTCGGCATCGGCAGGGAGGATAAATACTCAGGCGGTGAGTTAATCAGCATCTACCACGACTATGTAAAGGAGCCGATTGAGGATTTCCGGGATTTACTTCTTTTGCACAATAAGGAAGACATCATCGGCATGCTGAAGGTTCTTCCCATTCTGGCTTACCACGACCTGTTTAACGGCGAAGTAAATGCTAAAAAGGTACAGGCAAACTACTATACCGACTACTCCGGCAACCGCAGACAGGAGCTTTTAATGACGCTTTCGCTCCCCACACCTCTCCCCGTTCCGGTTTCCCTTTCCGTGGGCAGCTGCTATTTCAAGGGAGAAAACGACACCGCAACCTTAAAGGTGCCCCTTATTGAGGAAGAGCTGAAATACTTCTACGCCAACTATAAGGACTATTATTATCTGCCCGAGGAGGATGTGGCTCTGCACAAATCCGTTGCGGATTTTGTGGATAAGGAATTCCGTGTACAGGCTACCGCAGCTACCTGCTATACCCGTAAATATTCCTTATATCTGCAGCAGTGGGATATTATATTCGAGCCATTCTTCAAAAGGGAATATAAGAGCAAGGAACTGTTCTTTGAACTGACTGACGAAATCAAGAAAGACAGGAAGGCGTTTACCACCTATGCCCGCCATGTACTGGATATGATGAGTTCCATTTATTGATGTTCCCATTTTGGGGGTTGTTTTATACATTTTAGAATATTTTCCCATAAAAAAATCCAAGCCGTTTGAGCTTGGATTTTTATTTTATGTTTGTTTATGTTTTAGGCTTTTCATAGAAGAACGAATTCTTTCGTGCGTAACCGATTTCCTTATAGGTTAAAATCTGTTCCGTACTTCCTATGAACAAATCTCCACCGGTATGAAGTGCCTTAAAGAACTTGCGGTAAATTTCCTCTTTGGCTTCATCAGTGAAATAAATGAGTACATTGCGGCATACAATCAGGTCGCAATCAGCCGGATAAGTATCTTTCAGGAGATTGTGTTCCCGAAACTCCACTCTCTTTTTGATTTCATCGGAAATCTGATAGGAAGAACCGATTTGTCTGAAATACCGCTGTCTTAAATCCTGCGGCACCCCGGCAATGCTCTTCTCATTGTAGAGCCCGATCCTGGCTTTTGCTATAACCTGCTTATCAATGTCCGTCGCAATAATCCGTATCTGGGATAACGGAATTTGTCTGGATAATGCCATTACAAGGGAGTACGGTTCATCGCCCGTGGAACAGGCGGCACTCCATATCTTTAAGTTCTTACCGAATTTCTGTATCAGCTCCGGTATGACTTCCCTTTCCAGTATCTCCCATTGATCAGGATTACGGTAGAACTCCGAAACGTTGATGGTCAGATAATTGACAAACTCTTCAAACAGCACTTTGTCCGTTTTCAGTGCCTGCACATATTTCTCGTAACCGACAATTTTGTTTTTGGCAATCAGAGTATCAATCCTGCGTTTCATCTGTCTCTCTTTATAGGCATTCAGGTCAATGGATGTGAGCTTATATACTGCATCCTTAAAATACTCGTAATCGTATACCATCTTTATCCTTTCGGGATTACTCGGCGTCGTCGTCCTTCTCTGCGGCGATAACTGCATCGATATCTACGGAAACAACGTCTGCATCCTCATCCTTCTTTGCTTCTTCCTTGGCAGGTTCGGGAGCGGTAAGAGCCTTGATGCTTAAGCTGATTTTTCTGTCTGCTTCGTTGAAATCAACAACCTTTGCGGTTACTTCATCGCCTACATGCAGAACATCTGCGGGCTTTTCAATATGTTCTTTGGAAATCTGGGAAACATGAAGCAGAGCATCTACGCCGGGCTCTAATTCTACGAATGCACCGAAGTCTGTCATTCTTGCAACCTTACCGGTTACTACATTGCCAACCGCATACTTTTCTGCAGCATTCTTCCAGGGATTTAATTCGTCGAACTTAAGGCTTAACGCAATCTTATGACCGCTGATTTCCTTAACCAGGACCTTAACCTTGTCGCCAACCTTAAATACCTTCTTGGGATGCTCTACGCGGCCCCAGGACATTTCGGAAATATGAAGCAGACCGTCTGCTCCGCCAAGGTCAATAAATGCACCGAAATCGGTAACGTTCTTAACGGTACCTTCCACGATGTCGCCTTCTTTGATACGCGCAAATAAATCAGCCTGTAATTCGGCTTTCTTTGCCACGATTAACTGCTTTCTGTCGCCGATGTATCTTCTTCTCTTAGGGTTGTATTCGCTGATAACGAATTCAATTTCCTGTCCTGCGTACTTGCTTAAATCCTTTTCATAGGTATCGGAAACAAGACTTGCGGGAATGAAGATACGGACTTCATCTACGATTACGCTTAAACCGCCGTCCAGTACCTGGGAAACGGTAGCCTTTAATACTTCTTTGTTGTTGAATGCTTCTTCGATTCTCTTGTTGCCTCTGTCAGCCGCAAGACGCTTGTAGGTAAGAACCACCTGTCCTTCGCCGTCGTTTACCTTGAGAACCTTAACTTCCATCTTGTCACCGACTTTTACCACCTGGGTAAGATCCACACCGGGCTCATTGGTGTACTCATTGCGGGTCAAAATGCCATCAGCCTTGTAACCGATGTTCAGCACGATTTCTTCCGGCTTCACGTCGATAACGGTACCTTCAACTACCTCTCCTGTGTGTATTGTCTTTAATGAATCTTCCAACATTTGTTCAAAAGTTAATTCTGACATAATTTTGAACCTCCTCAATAATATTATTTGGGGTAGAAGCCCCTGCTGTAATACCCACCAGTCGAACAGATTTAGGCATTTCTAAATGCAAGTCATCCAGTGTCTGTATAAAATAAGTGTTGGCACATTCCTTACTGCAAATTTCATACAACTTTCTGGTGTTGGAACTGTGCCTGCCACCTATAACTATCATAACATCTACGGCGGCAGCAATTTCTTTTGCTTCCTTTTGTCTCTCCTCAGTTGCATTGCAGATAGTATTCGCAACAGTAACATTATAGACTTTTTTCTTTAAAATTTCAACTATATCTTGAAATTTATTGTAATTAAATGTCGTTTGAGACACAATGCAGACATTTTGAGCCCCTTTCAGGGCGATTTTTTCTGCTTCTTCTATGGTTTCGAGGATGATTGCCGGGCTGTGGCACCAGCCGGCAATGCCGACGACCTCGGGATGCGCCGGGTTTCCGATGACCACGATCTGCGTTCCTTTTTTACTTTCCTCTTCCACAATTTTATGAATTCTTTTTACAAAGGGGCAGGTGGCATCCATCAGGGTAAAGCCTTCTTTTTCAATGGCCTCGTACACCGCTTTTCCCACACCGTGCGCCCGGATAATGACCGTTCCTTTTTCCGCCTGTTTCAATTCTTCCATGTCGTTTATGACGGAAACGCCCTTCATTTTTAAATCGCCTACTACTTCCTCGTTGTTTACGATATCGCCGTATGTATACAGTTTTCCGGTCTTTCCGATTTGCCCGTATACCGTATCCACGGCACGCTTGACACCGAAACAGAAGCCTCTGCTTTTTGCCAGTATGACTTCCACCCTATTTCTCCTTTTTTTCTTCGCAGATGCGGATAATGGTGGCAATCACCTGTTCAATACTCATATCGGAAGTGTCCACCTCAATGGCGTCCTCTGCTTTCTTTAAGGGGGACTCCTCTCTTGTCATGTCCCGGCGGTCTCTTTCGATAATATCCTTTTCGATTTCGTCGAAATTGCAGGCAATGCCTTTTTCCTGTAATTCATCAAAACGCCTCTGTGCACGCACTCTGCTGCTTGCCGTCAGGTAGATTTTCACATCCGCATCCGGCAGTACGCAGGTGCCGATATCCCTGCCGTCCATAATAACGTCCGTGGTCTCTGCAAGGCGTCTCTGTAAATCCACCAGTTTGCGGCGCACGGATTTAATCTGGGAAGATATGGATGCCATCTTTCCCACTTCTTCGGAACGGAGCAAATCGTTTACGTTTTCACCGTTTAAGTATACGACCTGCTGTCCTTTTTCATAGCAGATGCCGATTTCCGCATCCTCGCAGGTCCTTTCAATGGCTGCCGCATCCTCCGGCGACACATGGTTTCTCAATAAAAACAATGCCATTGCCCGGTACATGGCACCGGTATCCACATAAATTAACTGCATTTTTTTTGCGATTTTCTTGGCTATAGTGCTTTTTCCCGCTCCCGCAGGTCCGTCTATTGCCACACAATAACTCATACCCTTTTCCTCCATTTCTTTTCTCCCCTTTTCTGTTCTATATTTCCTGCTCCCGCCGGCTGTTCTTTTCCATCGGTTATGTTTCCTTCACCGGCTGTTCTTTTCCATGGGTTATGCTTCCTTCGCCGCCCGTCCCGCAAGGTACCCGGTGGACCAGGCAATCTGCAGATTGTAGCCGCCGGTAAGAGCGTCTAAGTCCAGCACCTCTCCGGCAAAAAACAGTCCTTTTACCTTTTTGGACTCCATGGTGGAAGGCTGTATTTCTTTTACCTTCACGCCGCCCTTCGTGATAATGGCTTCCGCAAAGTCCCGGCAGCCCGTCACGGTAAACGGCATATTTTTCAAAAGCTGTCCCAGCCGTTTTCGTTCTTCTTTCGTGATGTCTCCCGCCTTTTTATCCGGATTTATGCCGGAAAGGGCTACTGCCACCGGCTGCATTTTGGCAGGAAGCAGACCCGACAGGACATTCTTAAACTGCTTTCCCTTATTTTCCTCAATATCCCGAAGCAGTCTCTTATCAAGCTGTTCTTCGCTGAGTGCGGGCTTTAAGTCAATGGTAAGCATGGCTTCTTTTCCAAAAGCCTTCTGCACGTAAAAACTGCTTGCCGATAAAATCAGCGGGCCGCTTACCCCGAAATGGGTAAATAGCATTTCTCCAAAACCACTGTATAATATTTTGCCGTCGCAGGCAAGTTCTATCGAAACATTTTTTAAGGAAAGTCCCATCATTTCCCGGCAGTAAGGCTCCTTTACGGTAAGGGGCACCAGGGACGGCAGGATTTTTGTCACTTCATGTCCGCATTCTTTTGCGAAGCGGTAGCCGTCGCCCGTAGAGCCGGTGCTTTCATAGGATTTGCCGCCGGTCGCCACTATCACGGCATCCGCTTCTATTTTTTTACCGCTCTCTAAAAGCACGCCCGTGACTTTCTTTCCTACTTCCGTTTCCTCGGTCAGGATATCCTTCACGGTACTGTGAAGCATAATCTCCACGTTTTCTTCCCTAAGCTTCCGTTCCAACGCGCGGATGACATCCGACGAATGGTCGGACACCGGGAATACCCGGTTACCCCTCTCCACTTTTAGAGGACAGCCCGCCTGTTCAAAGAAATCCATAACCTGCGCATTGGTAAAGCCATAAAAGGCGCTGTACAGAAACCTTGGATTACTCATGACATTGGGTAAAAGTTCTTCCGTTTCACAGGCATTGGTCACATTGCATCTGCCCTTTCCCGTGATAAAAAGCTTTTTCCCGAGTTTCTCGTTTTTTTCTATCAAAAGTGTTTTGCTGCCGTTTCCGGCGGAAGCTATGGCTGCCATCATACCGGCTGCCCCGCCTCCGATTACCACTGTTTTATGCATCGTTTCCTTTCCAGAGAGGATTGTCTAACATAGGCTCCTCATCGATAAAGTTAATTTCATCATTCAGATAAACCTGATAATTGTTCCATACGCTTTCCAGATTTTCCAGATTGGTTTTGACATCCTGCGGCTTCTTTAAGCAAAGCGCCACAACCAGGGCATTGATGACACTCAAAGGCGCCACCAGGGAATCCACGATGGAAACCATGTCGCTCCTTGCTAACAGGTTGCAGGAAGAATACAGGCACATGGGCGAATGGATGGAATCCGTCAGGCTGATGACCTTGGCATTTCTGTCGTTGGCAAATTCCATGGCCTTCAGGGTTCTCATGGAGTACCGTGGGAAGCTGATGCCAATCATGACATCCTTATCGCTGATACGAATCATCTGCTCAAAGGTTTCGCTGACGCTGGTGCTGTTGAGCAGTGTCACGTTTCCCCGTATCATGTTCAGGTAGAACTGTAAAAACTCCGCCAGCGGGGCGCAGCTCCTCAGTCCTATGATGTAGACATTTTCCGCTCCCAGAATGACATTCACGGCAGTTTCAAAAGCATCCGCATCCAGATTTCCTATGGTGTCCTGCAGCTTTTCAATGTCCGCCTCCAGCACAGAGGTAAGAATTTCCGACTGGCTGTGGTTGGCGTATTTGACATCCATCTTCTGCACATTGCTCAGCTTGTTTTTTACCCAGTCCGCCAGCGCTTTCTGGAACTCCGGGTACCCCTCATAGCCCAGACCCGACGCAAATCTAACCACGGTGGACTCGCTTATGGAAAGCTCTTCGCCGAGCTTTGCCGCCGTCATAAATACCGCCTGGTCGTAATGCTCCTTTATAAATCCTGCAATCGCTTTGTGGCTCTTGCTCATGGATGCGTATTTTTCCTCTATCCTGACTAAAACATCCTGTTTATTGTCCATTTGCGTACTCCCGTATCAACAGTTCCCTTGTTTCTTTATCCGAAAGGTCGTAATCTCCCGTCAGGCACATGCATGCTGCTCCGTGTATGAACAGCCACATACGCATGAACATTTCCTCCGGCTTTTCACAGCCGTCCTGGGACGCCTTCCGTATTTCCGCCACAAGGCTGCCCTGACTGCCGTTTAAAATTTCATACAGGCTCTTTTTCTGCTCCATTTCTTCTATAAAAAGAAGTTTGAACAGATTTTTTTCTTCCCTGGCAAACGAAATATATGCCATGCCGATATTTAAAAACGGAGTGTCTCCCATCTTCGGGTAAAATTCATAATAATCCTCAAAGAAAGAAACCGCCTTTTCGTAGACTGCCCGCCAGAGCTCTTCCATGCTGTGATACACACGGAAAATAGGCTGTGTGGAACAGCCTGCTTTCTTTGCCACATTCCTTGCCGTGACGCCCGCTATTCCTTCTTCTCTTGTCAGTGTAAACGCCGTATTCAGGATATCCGTTATGGTAATGGATTCTTTTCTCGCCATGGTTCCTCTCATTCTGTGCAATCCGTATCGCCGGACCGGTTTCCGTAACTGCTTTCTTTATCGTAACACTCGTTATTTTCTAAATATTTTAGCCGAAGGACGGGTTTTAGTCAAGTTCTGATATGAGAATTCCCAGTATTTCGCAGGATTTCCCTTCATAACCTTCCATTTCTTTTATCTCTACCACATGTTCCTTCGTTTCATCCGCCGAAAAAATCTCCTCTGCCGCCGCATAATTGCCCCAGCCGCCGGAAAAGTCCGTATTGATGCTGCCCACATATTCGCCATCCACATAGACGCCAAACTGTCCGCCGTTTCCGTCTATGGTCCTCCTGTATTCCAGACCGAGGCTGCTGCAGGTAACGGTAAAAGGTTCATTCACTTTCACATCCTCTGCCGGTAAAATGGTGGCATGCAGATATTTTTCGTTGGTAAATGCCGGTTTGTCAAATACCGCCGGCTCCGGATAGCTGTCGCAGTTCTCGTACACACTATTTAAGTACTTCCACAAAAGCTCTCCGGTAATGGCATGTCCCAGGGCGGAAGGATGGGTGGTGTCCCCGGAAAGCTCCTTTGCGGTATACTGTCCGTCATCCATCATCTTCTGTATGACATTACAATAGCTTATCATGGGAAGTCCGTACTGAAATCCCACCAGCGCATGGGAGGTCTGGGCGTTGGAGCCGTTGGTCTGTCCCATAAACAAAAGCATCACGGCGGGATGATTGTCGGCAAGCAGAATTTTCCGCACTAAATTGTCATAGTTGATACGTGCCCGGTTGCTTCCGGCATCGTTTACGGAAAACTCCACCAGCACCAGATCCGGGTTATAGGAAAGAACATCCTCGTCCACGCGGTGTACGCCAAGGTAGGAGTCCGTTGCACCGATACCGGCATTGATGACATTTATCTTTGTTTCCGGGAAGGTGTCCGTCCACCACCGGCTGAAAAGTTCCACGTAACTCTTCTTAAAATCTACTTCTTTGTCAGCCGTTCCGTTTGATATGGTGCCTTGGGTAATGGAGCCTCCGATGCAGGCAATGGTAATGTCTTCCTTATTTGCCGCCTTTTTCATAACCGCCGCTACGGCTGCATTGTTTTCCTCCTGCCCCATATCCGCTGCTTCCCACTCTTCCTCCGTCACATAAGAAGTGAGAGGTGCCACAGTTTCCCTCACCTCGGGCACTTTTTCCGTTTGTCCGCAGCCGGCAAGAAGGGTAAGCCCCAGCACTGCCGTCAGACATATATGTAAATACTTCACTCTTTTTTTCATTGTCATTTTCTGCTTTCTAAAAAACCGGCGGCTTTCTTCCGAAAGCTGCCGGCCTCTTTGTTTGTTGTGTTTATACAGGGTAAGCGCCGTTCTTCTTATCTGCCTGTGCAGGGTCAACCTTTTCCTGCTGTGCCATACGATATTTGAAGTAGTCGGTAGCTACCTGAGGGAACAGTGCGTAAGACAGTACGTCTTCATCCTGCTGCTTCCATTCTGCCATTTCAGACTCCAACTTGTCCATTTCGTTGGAAATTAAGTCTGCGGGACGGCAGGTAATTCTTTCTTCACCGGGAATAACCTTGTCGATTACTTCCTGATTCATAGGTTTAACGGTCTTGCCGTATTTACCGCGGAGAATATCCTTGGTCTGGTCAGTTGCCATCTTGTATCTCTCGCCCATCAGTACGTTGAATACAGCCTGTGTACCGACAATCTGGGAAGAAGGGGTAACCAGAGGGGGCTCGCCTAAGTCTTTACGGACACGGGGGATTTCTTTTAATACATCATAGTACTTATCTTCTGCGTTCTGTTCCTTTAACTGGCTTACCATGTTGGAAAGCATGCCGCCGGGTACCTGATACAGAAGGGTCTTGATATCAACGCCTAAAAGCTTGGGATTTAACAGTCCGTTTGCCAGGCACTCGTCTCTGTAAGGTCTGAAGTAATCAGCAATTTCCGCTAACTTGTTCTGGTCAAGACCGGAGTCATAAGGAGTTCCCTTGAAGGTTTCTACCATAACTTCAGTTGCGGGCTGTGAAGTACCCATTGCAAAAGGAGAGATTGCACAGTCGATAACATCGACACCGGCTTCTACTGCCTTTAAGTAAGTCATGCTGGCAACACCGGAAGTATAGTGGGTATGAAGCTGGATGGGAAGCTTGGTAACGGCTTTCATTTCCTTAATCAGCTCTGCAGCCTTGTAAGGAACCAGTAAGCCTGCCATATCCTTGATACAGATGGAGTCTGCACCCATCTCTTCAATCTTCTTTGCCATGTCTACCCAGTATTCCATGGTGTAGGCATCGCCTAAAGTGTAAGCCAGTGCGACCTGTGCATGTCCGCGGCCTTCGGTCTTCTTAATCTTGTTGGTTGCGTCAACTGCTTCCTGTAAGTTACGCAGGTCGTTTAAGCAGTCGAAAATACGGATAATATCAATACCGTTTGCGATAGACTTCTCTACGAAATTGTCTACTACGTCATCTGCATAAGGTCTGTAACCTAAAATATTCTGACCTCTGAAAAGCATCTGCAGCTTGGTATTCTTAAATCCATCTCTTAATTTTCTGAGTCTGTCCCAGGGATCTTCTTTTAAGAAACGTAAGGATGCATCAAAGGTTGCACCGCCCCAGCATTCTACTGAGTGGTAACCAATCTGATCCATTTTCTCTACGATGGGAAGCATAAGTTCGGTCGGCATTCTGGTGGCAATCAGGGACTGATGTGCGTCACGCAGAACGGTTTCCGTAATTTTAATCGGTTTTACTTCGGACATAACTGTTCCTCCTAATTTTCTTTTATTAATCAGCTACTGCTTAGAATACTCCGTAAATTGCCATGAAGGTACCTGCCGCAACAGCGGTTCCGATAACACCTGCTACGTTGGGTCCCATCGCATGCATCAGAAGGAAGTTGGTAGGGTCTGCTTCCGAGCCGACTTTCTGGGATACACGGGCTGCCATAGGTACTGCGGATACACCGGCAGAACCAATCAGCGGGTTAACCTTGCCATGTGTAAGTACACACATCAGTTTTCCGAACAGGACACCCGCCGCGGTACCGAAGGCGAATGCAATCAGACCGAGTGCTACGATTTTTAAGGTATCCAGATTTAAGAATGCCTCTGCACTGGTGGTTGCACCTACGGATGTACCAAGCAGGATAACTACGATGTACATCAGGGCATTGGATGCGGTTTCCGTAAGCTGTCTTACTACGCCGGATTCCTTGAACAGATTACCTAACATCAGCATACCTACAAGGGGAGCTGTGGTAGGAAGAATCAGGCTGACAACGATAGTAACCACGATGGGGAATAAAATCTTTTCCAGCTTGGAAATAGGACGAAGCTGTGCCATTTTTATTTTACGTTCTTTTTCCGTGGTAAGGAGCTTCATAATGGGGGGCTGGATAATGGGTACCAGTGACATATAGGAATATGCTGCCACGGCGATAGGTCCTAAAAGTCCTGTCTGTCCTAACTTACCTGCCAGGAAGATGGAGGTAGGGCCGTCCGCACCACCGATAATGGAAATGGCTGCTGCAGCCTTTCCGTTGAAGCCCAGTGCAATCGCACCGAAGTAAGCGGCGAAAATACCAAACTGTGCTGCTGCGCCTAAGAGGAAGCTCTTGGGGTTTGCAATCAACGGTCCAAAGTCCGTCATGGCGCCTACGCCCATGAAGATTAAGGACGGCAGGATGGCATATTCATCCAGAATATAGAAATAATACAGTAAGCCGCCGACACCGTTATTGGAATCTTCTGCATGCAGAATGATATCCGGATAGATGTTTACAAGCAGCATACCAAATGCTATCGGTAATAACAGCAGGGGTTCAAATCCGTGCCGAATTGCCAGATAGAGGAAAAAGCAGGCAACTGCAATCATCAGGTAGTTTCCCCAGGTCAGGTTAAAGAAAGCTGTCTGATGTAACAGGTTACCTAACGTACTTGTTATGTAATCCATTTGATGACCTCCTGTAATTCTCGGCTGTTGCCTTTATTTAGTTCAGAGTTGCCAATACCTTGCCTGCTTCTACTGCATCGCCTACGGCAACATCAATACTTGCAACAGTACCGTCTTCAGGAGCTACTACGGGGATTTCCATCTTCATGGCTTCGATGGTAACAACGGCATCACCCTTCTTTACTGCGGTGCCTACTGCAGCGTCAATCTTGAATACTTTACCGGCTGCACCGGCTTCTACCTTAATGCTTCCTGCGCCTGCAGCCTTGGGTGCAGCCTTGGGAGCGGCGGGTGCTGCAGCCTTGGGTGCTGCCTTGGGTGCTGCGGGAGCTGCAACGGGTGCTACGCCTGCGGATGCGCCTTCTTCTACTACTACATCATATACGTTTCCATTTACGGTAATGGTATAATTTTTCATTTTTTCTTCCTCCGATTATCTTCTTTTTCTAATGCTTCTGACTACAAAGCCGTCAGTACTCTGTGAACCTTCATAAGCGGCAATGGCTGCTGCGATAACCGCAACCAGCTCGGTGTCGTCTTCTGTGCTTTCTTCTTTTTCCACAATCTGTGCAATGGTGTTGTCAATGGACTCTTCCTTTTTGCTTTCAGGCTTCTTGGCAAGCTTTGCCTGCAGCTTGGGAATACCTCCCATAGCCCAGATAATGATGCTGATTAAAATCAATACGGCAAATACCGTCATCATACCCATCAGGGTGTCCATGGCTGCCTTTGCCATCAGTTCGCCCATGCTCTGGTCAAGGTTAAGTGCACAGGATTTCAATGTCAGGAAAATGTCGTTTGTAAAAATCAGTTCTGCGGTTGCAGTTCTGACATTTCCGTTGGAATCTGTCTTGGTTCCCGTAACGGGTACGGAAACAATGATTTCGTCACCTGATACCTTATATGTGCCCTGGAAGCCTTCGGATGTCTTGATATCTCCCAGTTCATCATAGGTGTTGTTAAAGGAAACCATACCGGTCAGGATGGCATTTCCTTCCACATCAATGGAGTCATAGCCAAAACTTATGTTGTAATTCTGGCTTACCATGGAAATGTAGAGAGAAAAATAATCCTCTACCTGGCTTTCCACTTCGTGCACATTATAGTTTTCCTGAACCGCTTCCACAAGTTCATCATCAAAGAAGCTGGTCATGTAGGGAAGAATAAAATTGGTTGCCATGGAAACAGCTTCGTCGCCCTTCTGCTGCTCCATTTCGGTAGGCTCATATTCTCCGCAGGCGGTCAGTCCCAAAACACAGGTGAGCATACATAACATTGTCAGAAATTTTTTCATATTAAGTATCTCCCTTTCTAAACTGTTCCATGCTTTTTAACCGGACGTTCTTCACATTTTGTAAAGAGCATTTCAAAGGCACCGATTACATACTTTCTTAAATCGGCAGCTTCGACAATCTGGTCAACATATCCTCTCCTTGCGGCACTTGTCACATTGTTCTGCAGTGCTGCATATTCGGATGCCTTTTCTTTGATTACTTCGGCACCCTGTCCTTCATACATAATCTTGGCTGCCAAATCTGCATCCATAGCTCCGATCTGTGCATCCGGGCATGCAATGGTGATGTCTGCGCCGATTGCCTTGGAGTTCATGGTTATGTAAGCGCTGCCGAAAGCTTTTCCTAAAATAACGTTTACTTTTGCAACGGTAGCGTTGGCGAAAGCAAAGGTAAGGCGTGCTACAGCCTTGGCAAGTCTCTTTTCGCCGCATTCACATGCTGTATAACCGGTAACGTCTGTCAGGGACAGAACGGGGATTTCAAAAGCATCGCAGAAGTTTACAAAATCCGCTGCCTTTTCACATCCGGCCGGGGTCAGGGTCTCGTCCATTTTCTCGACAACATTTCCGTCTGCGTCCAGAATCTGGCTTCTGTTTGCTACGGCGCCGACGGTCACACCGTCTAAACGTAAGAAACCGATTACCATATTCTTTGCGTAGTCTTTCTTAACCTCAACGAATTCGTTGTTGTCGGCTAAGATGGAAAGCGTCACTGCCGCATCCTTGCAGCCGGCAAGCTCTGCGGTAAGTCTGTTCAAGTCATCAGTACCTTCTTCAAAAGCAAGGTTCTCCTCGTTGTTGGCGGGAAGCATGGAAATCAGGTTTCTCATACCGGAAATCACTTCTGCTTCGTCTCCCACGAAATCAGCATTTCCCGCTTTTTCACTCTGGAACTGTGCGGAAGAGGTATCGCATTTTGCGGTGCTGTTGCCTTCAATGGCATTGGGAGAATTTACGAACAGCCTGGCATCATTCTTTTCCATAAAGGTAAAGTCAGCCATGGCTGCCATAACGGCAAGTCCGCCGCCGCATTTTCCGAATACAGCCGCAATCTGGGGAATTACACCGGAGGCATCGGACATTTTTTTGTAAACGGTACCGAACGCATTCAGGGCGTCGGTTGACTCCTGCAGTCTGAAGCCTGCAGAATCTAAAAGTCCGATGACAGGTGTGCCTGTCTTCATGGCAAGGTCGTAGAGATTGGCAATTTTCTTTGCGTGCATCTCACCGATGGTGCCGTTCAATACGGAAGCATCCTGACTGTAAACGTATACAGGATTTCCGCCGATTACTCCGTAGCCGGTGATAACACCGTCGGAAGGAGTCGGGGTCTGCTTTAAGTCGAAATCCGTCGCTCTTGCAGTAACGAAAGCACCGATTTCAACGAAGCTGTTGTCGTCGAGCAAAGCATTGATTCTTTGGCTCGCTTTTGAAGTACTACTCATGTTTTCAAGCCCTCCATTTATCATAAATAAATAAAAACAATTTAACGGGGAGACCTTTTTTGCACCTTTGCAAAAATATCTCCCCTATTATCAATGTCCGTATTATTGTAGCATAAACGAAGTAATCTTTCCATCATAAATTTTACTATTTTTTCAATTATCTTTTATTTTTGTGTTTCTTAACAAAATCTTTACATGCAATCGGCATTTTCCGGACATTTTTCCGCCTTGTTTATGAAAAATCATCCGGGCAGGAAAATACGGCATACCTTCGTAAAACACCAGAAAAAATCAATTCTCTCCACCGTTTCTGCCGTCACAATTTCTTCCCTATACAAAAGAGTATCGCCCGCCAGATAAACAATCTCTCCCACCACTGTGCCTTTCTGCACCGGTGCTGTAAGGTCAGACACCACACGGCTTCGGGTTTCTATTTTTTCGCCGTCCTTTAATAAAATTCCTATGCTTTCCTTCTTATTTTCTTTAAAAGCCACAAAATCCACGCCATCATGCCGTTCTTCACCTTTCTGTATACTGCCCGGTTTTATTTTCACAGGCACTAAAAACTCTTCTCCCGGATATGCCGTCTGCGCGTCTTTTACCGGGATTGGGTCTAACAGGTCTTTCTCATAGGATACCTCCGTAAGCGAATGATATGAATAATTTTCAAGTCCGTAGGAAAAAAGGGTCCTGGCATCCGACCACTTATAGGTCTTATGGTTCGGCCAGCCACAGGCAAGCAGGGCAATGGTAAACCGCCTGCCGTCCCGTTCCAGTGCACCCACGTAACAGTAGCCTGCCTTGTTGGTAAACCCGGTCTTGCCGGTCAACGCTCCTTCCATCATGCTTAAAAAGGCGTTGTGGTTTACGCAGGAAAAGCTGCGTCCTTCCATGCTCTGAAACGTGTATGCAGAGGTCCGCGTTATTTTTAAGAACTCCTCTGCCTTAGGGGAATGGAACGCGCAGTATGCCATGATTTTCGCCAGATCTTCCGCCGTGGTGCCGTGGTTGGAAATCTTGCTGTCCCCGTCTTCCTCCGGAACTGTTTTCTGTGCATCCAGGCCGTTTGGCGTCAGAAACAGGGTATTTTCACAGCCGATTTCCTCCGCCTTCCGGTTCATCATATCGGCAAAGCCTTCCATGCTGCCGCCCACATGCTCGGCAATCGCCATAGCAGAATCGTTGTGGGATTCAAGCATCATGGAATACAGCAAATCCTCCAGCAGGAAATGTTCCCCTTCTTTCATATGGAGCTTGACCTTCGGCATACCCGCCGCCCGTTTCGATACCTCCACCGTATCCGACAGATTGCCGTATTCCAGTGCCAGAATGCAGGTCATTATTTTGGTGGTACTGGCATTTGCCAGAAACTGTTCCCCGTTTTTTTCATACAAAACCCTGCCGGTATCTCCATCCATAAGCACGGCTGCCGTAGCGTACAAAGAAAGTGATGGCTCCGCCTCCGTGGTTGCCGTCACTGCTTCCTGTGTCAGCAAATCCGGCTGCGCATCTTCTGCCTGCACCGTGCGTGCCGGAATCGTTCCCATAAAAAGGCTGCACAAAAGCAGCACGCCGATAACTTTTTTAAAATAAAAAAACATAGTAGCAACATTCCTGATTTGTCACTACTATGTATATGTCTTTTTCCGAAATTTCATTCACATGCCCATTCCGGAAACTTTTTTATTCGTTTTCTTCCAGTGCATTCTCCGCAATGGTGTCCGCCGCCAGGATGCCTGCTTCCGCCTCTGCCTGTTGTTTGAATTCCTCTACCTGTACCAGAGACAGTTCCGGCAGTTCTTCGATGGACTTCACGCCGAAGCAGCGTAAAAACTGTTCGGTGGTGCCAAATAACAGGGGGCGTCCCGGTGCATCCTTTCTTCCCAGCTCCGTAATCAGCTCGTACTCCAAAAGCTTGTTGATGGCGTGGTCACAGCTAACGCCTCTGATTTTTTCGATTTCCAGTCTTGTAACCGGCTGCTTGTAGGCAATAATGGAAAGGGTTTCAATCACCGTGTCCGTGAGCACCATCTTACGGGGTGTCTTGGCTATTTTAATCAGGTATTCATACAAATCCGCTTTGGTGGAGAGCTGCACGCTGTCCTCTAACCACATGAGAAAAATACCTCTGTTTTCCTTCCGGTAATCCTTGTCCATTTCTTTTAAAAGCGCCGTCACTTCCTGTTTGTCCATTTCCAGGACGGCGGCCAGCCGAGAAATTTCCACGGACTCTCCCATAGTAAAAAGAATCGCCTCGATTGCCGCTTTTGCTTTATTCTTGTCCATTCTGCTGCTCCCTTGCCGTAATCATGATATCGTCGAAAATATTTTCCTGTACAATATCAATCTGTCCCATTTTCATCATTTCCAAAATGACCAGAAAGGTCACTATCACTTCCATCTTGGTGCTCTGTTTTTCCAAAAGCTGCCGGAAGCTTGTCTTTTTGTGCTGCTTTATGTAATCCTCCACATAAGCCGTCCTGGCATCAATATCAATTTCGTCCTTTTCGATGTTGCCGTAGGTGCTCCGGATGGGGTCAATCTTGTCTTCCTGCTTTTTAATAATGGATTTGAAAATATCCTGCAGTTTCTGTAAATTCATCTCGCCGATCAGCTCGGAATAGTCCACCGGCTGCCTGTAGTTTTCCACTTCCTTGGGAAGATGCTTTTCCCGGTAGAAAAACTTTTCCGCATCCACCTGCCTGTCCCGCAGTTCATAGGACATGTATTTATACATCTTATACTCCAGCAGGCGCTGTACCAGCTCGGCTCTCGGGTCTTCCTCCTCGCCCTCTTCATTGACTTCCTTGGGAAGAAGCATCCGGCATTTGATGTCAAGCAGGGTTGCCGCCATCACCAGGAACTCACTCATGACATTCATGTCCTCGGTCTGCATCTGCTTGATGTAAGTCAGATACTGGTCCGTAATTTCCACAATGGGAATATCGTAAATATCGATTTTGTTCTTTTCTATCAGGTGCAGTAAAAGATCCAAAGGGCCTTCAAACACCTCTAATTTCACGGATAATGCCATCTGTCTGTTCCTTCCGTTATGATACCTTTCCGGTTCTGTGTATTCCTGCGTTCTGTTACTGCGCTGTCCCGTTTCTGCTTACTCCTTCGCTGTAAGCTCCACCACTATCAGTTCACCGGGGTTAAAAAGCCGCACCTTGGGTGCATGGGTTCCGATTCCTCTGCCTAATACCATGGAAGCGCCCTTCTCCTTAAAAAGTCCTCCGTCATATTTAGGGAAAAAGCGGATTGCCGGAGAAATAAAGCCCCCTAAATGCGGCACTCTTATAATGCCGCCATGGATATGCCCGGAGAGAACAAGCTCTGCTCCCCACTCGGCATATTCCGGGAAATAATCCGGGTTGTGGGCTATTAAAATATTGTAAGTATCTTCTGTGGGTCTGCCAAGCAGGGAATCCATATAGCCTTCGGGCATCTCCTTGGTATGGAATCTTTGGAAATAAGAATGGTCCAGTACCAGTCCGTAAAGGGAAATCCCCCTGTCCGCAAGTGTGCTGTGGCAGTTGTTAAAAAAGGAAATGCCGGCTTCCGTCCGTTCTTTTTCAAAGCGTTCCGCCGTTTTTTTATATTCCTCTTTCAAAATAATTTTCTGTTCATGATTGCCGTACGTGTAATACAAAGGATATCTGCTTTTCAGCTTTTCGATGAAATGCACGGTATGCACCGTCTTTTCCCGGTTGCTTGCCGTAATCATGTCTCCGGCAAGTATTACCAAATCCGGTTTTTCCGCTTCGATTGCCGCAAAAAGCTGGGCATTATCCGCACCATACCTACAGTTGTGCAGGTCGGATAGCATAACGATTTTGGTATTCTTTTTTATTTTGGCGGAGGCAAACCGATACCGCCTTGTCACAAAATGGTGGGTATCGTAAAGCATAATCCATAACCCCACAATAATACAGACCGCTAAAATAATACACAGCACGCCAAGCATTCCGTTACTCCTTTGCCGTGTCCCATCCGGCATGCCATTCTGCTGCCGGTGCAAAACACCGACAACATTATAGCATAATTTTTCCATCCTTACAAATGAAAATAAATGCCCAGTACTTTCTTAAAGTAGTCGCCGAATCCGGCTTTTTCCACGGAAGCATCGTACAAAACGGCAACTCTGCCTATTTCCTCGCCGCCTATCCGGTAAACAGCCTGCCCCGCTGTTTTCCCTTCCGTCACGGGAGCCTTCACACTTTCCGGCAGCTTTAATTCTTTTTCCACCGCCGATAAATCTCTGCCGGTAACATCTAAGTATCGGAATTCCTCTGCATAATGCAGGGAAACCGATTCCTCCACACCACCTTCCACACGCATCTGTGGCAGCGGTTCCTTATTTTCGTCCACATAGAGATTGCTTACCGAAAAACCATAGTTTAACAGCTTTTCCGCATCGTGGAACCGTTCCTTGGGATCGGGTGCCCCCATGATAACAGCAATCAAATCCATGCCATCCTTGCTTGCCGTAGCGGAAATGCAGAATTTTGCCTTTGCCGTAGATCCGGTTTTGAGTCCCGTTGTCCACTGATACCATTTCAAAAGTTTATTAGTGCTGGACAGGGTAAAGGTGCTGCTGCCCCGCCTCGTCACATGGGTAATATCCTCCATCCATATCCGGGTATATGTAAAAACTTCCGGGTATTTTACCGTCAGCTCCCTGGACATAATGGCTACGTCTTTTGCCGTTGTGTAATGACTGTCGGAATCCGTCAATCCGCAGCAGTCCTCAAAATGGGTGTCCACCATTCCGAGTTCTGTCGCTTTGGCATTCATTTTCTCCACAAAATCCGCTTCGGAACCCGCTATATGTTCCGCCACCGCCACCGATGCATCGTTACCGGAAGCGATGACAATGCATTTAATCATGGTTTCCAGCGTCTGCGTTTCACCTTCCTCTAAAAACACCTGACTGCCGCCCATAGACTTGGCATGGGCGCTGGTCACCACCTCATCCTGCAGGGAAACCTTTCCCTCCGACAGTGCTTCAAAAATCAAGAGTAGCGTCATAATTTTTGTGATGCTGGCGGGGCTCCTCCTCTCCGTTGCATTTTTTTCATAAATAACCTGCCCGGTGGAGGCTTCCAGCAGGATTGCCGAGGGTGCGGTTATCTCCGTCGCGGCTCTTACCGGCAGGACATTTCCCAGAAACAGAGTCATACAGAGCAAAAAAACTAAAAATCTTTTTAACTTTCCCATAAAAAAACTGCACTTCCATATCCTTTATTAAAAGATATGGAAACGCAGCATTTTGTATGACTTAATACGAAATATCTTATGTCTGTGTTCCTTGTATTTAATACCATCTTGCCTTGAAGCTACGGTACTTTTCAATGACGGCTTCTCTTTTAGATGCCACATCTACCTTAAATACTTTCAGGAGCTGTACAATGTAATCAATGACCGCAATCAGAAGAATACCGCTGACTACGTGTACCACAATACGCATATTCATCCGGTCAATCATGCTATATACAAAGTCATTCAGGTAACACACCACACCAATCGCATAGAAGCCCCATGCAATGGTGCTTTCCAGACACACAATTCCTTTGTAATTGAAAGGCTTTTCATTGTAATCCCACCAAAGCTCGCCCAAGAGTCTGATCATCATCATGCCTACCAGGAATTCAAAAAAGGTAGCACTAATGGCTCCCGCAAAATACAGTGCCAGTCTGTGGTGACGAAGTGGTGTCAAAACCAGGTTGCCGATTACGGCTCCAAACCCATATATCGGACAGAACGGCCCTTTGGCAAATCCTCTGTTGGTAATTTTTTTATTACAGAAGGACATGTAAATGGACTCTACAAGCCATCCTAATATACTATAGATAACGAAAGCTGTGACCAGATGATAAATATCTGTACCGAACAATTCTTTCGTCCACATATAATCCTCTCCTTATCAGAAAATCTTTTCTAATACATAATATAGTATGAAAGATTTTCTATAAAAATCAACCGATAAAACATAAGTCCCGGATCAAAACGACCAAGGACTTATCTGATTAGTTATATTTACGCTTTCTTGCTGCTTCAGACTTCTTTTTACGTCTTACACTGGGTTTCTCGTAGTGTTCTCTCTTGCGGATTTCCTGCTGGATACCTGCCTTAGCACAACTTCTCTTGAAACGACGTAAAGCACTGTCTAAAGTTTCGTTTTCTTTAACGATTACGTTTGACATGAATGCACCTGACCTCCCTTCAGTCCCTTCAAGCATCTCGACTGATATGGGTTAATATATGTACATGACCGCATGCACAATAATTATTATAACAGAAAATGTGTATTCGTCAACTATTTTTTTAGAAATAATTTAGATTTGTTTTCTGTTATGGAATATACTTTCACTATTACAGCATGCCCTCCAGCACCTTTTCAGCCTCCGCGATTGCTGCGGGAATACCGGCAGGATTCTTACCGCCGGCCTGCGCCATATTCGGTCTGCCGCCGCCGCCACCGCCGACAAGTGCGGCGATGCCTTTGATTAAGTTGCCTGCATGAGCGCCCTTTTTCACAGCTCCGTCGGTTGCCATGGCTACCATATTCACCTTACCATCCATGTCGGAAAGAAGAACCACTACGCCTTCTCCCAATTTGGCTTTCAGGGAATCGCCTAAGTCGCGAAGTCCGTTCATGTCCACACCGCTGACGCTGCTTGCTAAAAGCTTAACACCCTTTACTTCCTTCACCTGGTTCATTACGTCACCGAGTGCATCCTTGGCAGCCTTTGCCTTTAAGGATTCGTTTTCGGAAGAAAGGCTCTTCATTTCAGCCATCAAATGTTCGCATTTTTCTACTAAATTATCCGGAGTGGTCCTTAAAACTCTGGCTGCTGCCAGAAGCTTTTCTTCCATTTCCTTATAATATGCCAGCACGTTGTCACCGGTAATGGCTTCGATACGGCGCACGCCTGCTGCTACACCGTTTTCGGACAATATCTTGAAGGAGCCTATCACACCGGTATTCTTTACATGGGTACCGCCGCAGAGTTCCTTAGAAAAATCCCCTATGGTAACCACGCGTACGGTCTCACCGTATTTTTCACCGAAGAGAGCCATGGCTCCGCTCTTCTTGGCATCTTCAATGCTCATTACATCGGTTACCACATCGATGCTTTCCCGGATTTTCTCATTGACAAGAGCTTCCACTTTGGCAATTTCTTCTGCGGTCATTGCCTGGGAATGGCTGAAGTCGAAACGGGTTCTTCCGGCATCCTGATAAGAGCCCTGCTGCTCTACATGGTCACCGAGCACTGCCTGCAGCGCTGCCTGCAGAAGGTGGGTTGCGGAATGGTTCTTGCAGGTATTGTTACGGTTTACGGTGTCCACGCTTAAGGCTGCCTTTTCACCGACCTTTACGGTACCGGAAGTTACTTTTCCTATGTGGCCTACTCTGCCGCCGGACAGTTTTACGGTTTCTTCTACTGCGAAAGTACCGTCCTTTGTGGTGATGGTACCGATGTCGCCCTTCTGGCCGCCCATAGTTGCATAGAACGGAGTCTTTGCCACTACGACAGTTCCGGTTTCCCCTGCGGAAAGCACCTCTTTTCTTGCCGTTTCATCTGCAAGGGCAAGGATGGTATCTTCCCCGGTAAGAGTATCGTAACCGTTAAATTCAGTTGTGACGTTCTCTCCCAAATCATCAAAAAGACCTGCTCCCACATTTAACTTAGTGGAGAAGTTCTGGTTTTCACGGGCTTTCTGCTTCTGCTCTTCCATTGCTTTGGCAAATCCCGCTTCGTCCACGGTAAGACCTTCTTCTTCTGCCAGTTCCACGGTAAGCTCAATAGGGAAACCAAAGGTATCATAGAGATAGAAAGCAGCTTTGCCGTCGATAACGGTTGCCTTTTCCTCTCTCTTGTTTTCCAGAATCTTATGGAATTCCTTCAGACCGTTTTCCAGAGTGCTTTCAAAACGTTCAATTTCCTTTTTCAGTTCGCTTATGATAAACTCACGGTTCTTCGTAAGAAGCGGATAGCTTTCCTTGTAAATGTCATCAATATACATGCCGGCAATCGTTAAGATATGCTCTTTGTTCAGCTTTAAGGCACGGGCATGTCTTACCGCACGGCGGATCAGGCGGCGGAGAACATAGCCTGCACCGGCATTGGAAGGAAGAAGCTTTGCTTCATCTCCGATTAACATAACGCCGGTACGGATATGGTCTGCCAGAATTCTCATGGATCTGGTGAGTTTTTCGTCCTGTTCGTATTTTACGCCTGCCGCATCCTCAATATACGCAATGATGGGCGCAAACAAATCCACACGGTATACGTCTTTGGTTCCGTTTAAGAAAGCTAAAATACGCTCCAGTCCCCATCCCGTATCCACATTTTTCTGCTTTAACGGAGTCAGATGTCCGTCATGATGCTTTTCATACTGCATAAATACGTCGTTGCCAAGCTCTGTGTATTTACCACAGCTGCATCCGGGTCCGCAGTTCGGACCGCAGTCCGGCCTGTCTGCGATGTAGAACATTTCGCTGTCGGGACCGCAGGGACCATACTCCAGTCCCCACCAGTTATCATCTGCGGGAAGGTAATAGATGTTTTCTTTCTTAAAGCCGGATTCTATACGGTACTTTGCGCCTTCCTCATCACGGGGTGCATTTTCATCCCCTGCGAATACGGTTGCTGCCAGATGGTCCGCATCAAATCCGAATACATCGGTTAAAAGTTCAAAACTCCATTTGCATCTTTCTTTTTTGAAATAATCTCCCAGGCTCCAGCTACCCATCATTTCAAAGAAGGTAACATGGCTCTTGTCGCCTACGGAATCAATATCGTTGGTACGCACACAGCCCTGCACATTGCAGAGTCTGGTACCAAGGGGATGCTTCTGTCCTAAAAGATAAGGCATCAGAGGCTGCATACCCGCTACGTTAAACATAACACCGGTAGAACCATCGGAAACTAAGGATACGGCGCCTACATCCACATGTCCGCGGTCCATGTAAAACTGTTTCCAGGTCTTTCTCAGTTCGTCAGATGTGAATTGTCTCATTGTTGTTTGTCTCCTATTTCTATTGTCTTAGAAAGTAAATTTATCCGCAAAATAAGCATCTAAATCGGCGATTGCCACTCTCTCCTGCTCCATGGAATCACGGAAACGTACGGTTACGCAGTTGTCCTCTTCGGAGTCAAAGTCATAAGTAATGCAGAAAGGAGTACCGATTTCATCCTGACGGCGGTATCTCTTACCGATAGCGCCTCTGTCATCGAATTCACAGTTGTACTTCTTGGTAAGCTCCGCAAAAATCTTTTCAGCGCCCTCGTTCAACTTCTTGGAAAGAGGCAGTACGGCAATCTTAACCGGTGCCAGTGCGGGATGGAAATGCAGTACGGTACGCACATCGCCGCCCTCTAATTCCTCTTCGTCGTATGCGGCGCAAAGGAACGCCAGTACCACACGGTCAGCGCCAAGAGAAGGCTCTACTACATAAGGAATGTATTTTTCATTCTTTACATCATCAAAATAGGTCATATCCTGTCCGGAAACATTGGCATGCTGGGTCAGGTCGTAATCGGTTCTGTCTGCGATACCCCAGAGTTCACCCCAGCCGAAGGGGAACAGGAATTCAATATCGGTAGTGCCCTTGCTGTAGAAGCAGAGTTCTTCGGGAGAATGGTCGCGGAGACGGATTTCATCTTCCTTCATGCCTAAGGACAAAAGCCAGTCACGGCAGAATGCTCTCCAGTACCGGAACCATTCCATATCGGTGCCGGGCTCGCAGAAGAATTCCAGCTCCATCTGCTCAAACTCTCTGGTACGGAAGGTAAAGTTTCCGGGCGTGATTTCGTTACGGAAGGACTTACCGATCTGACCGATACCGAAAGGAATCTTTTTACGGGATGTTCTCTGTACATTCTTGAAGTTTACGAAAATACCCTGTGCGGTTTCGGGACGTAAATATACGGTGTTCTTGGCATCCTCGGTAACACCCTGGAAAGTCTTGAACATCAGGTTGAACTGTCTGATATCGGTAAAGTTGTGCTTGCCGCAGGTAGGACAGGGAACATTGTGCTCATCCACAAATGCCTTCATCTTTTCCTGGCTCCATGCATCCACGCTCTCCTCAAGGGTGATGTTGTTTTCTGCGCAGAAATCTTCAATCAGCTTGTCGGCGCGGAAACGCTCATGGCATTCCTTACAGTCCATAAGAGGGTCTGAGAAACCGCCTAAGTGACCGCTGGCAACCCATGTCTGGGGGTTCATTAAAATGGCACAGTCCACACCCACATTATGAGGGTCTTCCTGTACGAATTTCTGCCACCATGCTCTTTTTACGTTGTTCTTTAATTCTACGCCTAAATTACCATAGTCCCAGGTATTGGCAAGTCCTCCGTAAATTTCGGAACCGGGATATACAAATCCTCTTGCCTTTGCCAGTGCTACGATTTTTTCCATTGTCTTTTCCACTTTTTTCTTCCTCCCTATTTCATAATCACGTAGGTGAGCTTTGCTCCCTCTTCCCGTGCTTTTATGCAGTTACTGCTGATAATCTCTGTATCCTGTGTCACAAACGCCGCTTTTTCCGGCAAAGTCACCGGCAGGCTTTCATTTGTGATAAATACATACTTTTCTTTCATGCCGTCCAGTTCTTCCGAGGTAATCGTCCTGTCCTCTTTCACACTGACTAAGTCCGTCGGAATGGCATATCCGGCTGCCTGTGCTTCGGATACGGTGCCGAAGAACAACTTTGTATCGTTAAATGCCGCATAATCCTGCCCGGATGCGTAGGTAATTTCCACGGTAACGGTGTTGCCGTTCTCCATTTCCTGTACCTCTACCTTATTTAAGGTAATTGCTCCGTTTTTCTGATAGGATGTGATTTCATCCTCAATCATCTCTTGCAGCGATGCCTGCGAGTAATACTCTTTTTCAAAGGATTCCACTATCGTGCTTACGATTTCTCCGCTTTTTTCCACCTTAAGACCGGTTTCCGTGGGTGCCTTGGTCTGCTCAGCGCACCCGGCAAGCAGAAAAATCTGACAGAAAGCAAGCAGGAACATGGCCGTAAATACGGTATGTTTACTTATTTTTGTCTTCATAATCTTGCCTTTCTTTTCATATTTTAAAATACCATGCTATATTATAGCGAAATTACATTGGTTTTTCAATAAAGAGTTTCTAATATTTGCAGACTTTTAAATTGCCGGTCCATAAAACGGCTGCGATATTCCTGCGCCACCATGCCCAGCTCCTTTAATATATCCTCCTTTACCGTAAAGGTATAGAGCTTTTCCACCGGAGTTGCCGCAATAAACTGCAGGGCATAAACCGTAGACTCCTGTAATGTCACATCCTTCGGTGCACCGGGATATTCGCCGTTTACCACAAGAGATTTAATTTCAAATACATACTGCACCAGTCTTTTCGGAATTGCCGGGTGCTCCAGCGCCCGGAGACTCTGGTACAAAAGCTTTAACATTTCTTTTTCGTCATTGTTTTCTCTGGTATAGTAATCCGCCACTTCCAGAAAGTACATGCCCACGTAGGCACCTATGTAATCCTGCCGCAGTTCTTCAAAATACCGGCTGATGTCCACTTCCATGATATTGTAAGAGCTTTTTCCTTCATACAGCTTGAATTTACCAAAAGAAAAAGGGTTGGTTGCTGCCATGAATTTGCTTCCCGGCCGTCTTGCGCCTTTCGCAAAAGCAGTAATCTTCCCTTTTTCCCTGGTTAAAATACAAACCCTTCTGTCAAATTCACCGACAGGCATCTGGCTTATCACCATCCCTGTCACTACATAAAAATCCTGCATAAAAAGCTTCTCCCAAAGCCACATCCCGCAGCTTATCCTCTTCCCTCTTTTCCACATAGGAAAGATAATCCGAAATCCGTCCGCTCGCCATGAACTGCTCCCAGTAATTTTCTTCGTTCTTCATATGATACCTAAGTCCTCTCAAAGTATTTTCTTTGATAGGACTTAGGGTTTACAAAATAAAATTTTCTATGCGTTCCTACACCTTATCTTTTTCCTGGTAGCCAAAGTTTTTCAGAAGGAAATCACTGTCTCTCCAGTCCTTCTTTACCTTCACCCAGAGCTGCAGGTTGGCCTGTTTTTCCAGCAGTTCCTCGATATCTCTTCTTGCCATGGAGCCGATTTTTTTAAGCATTGCGCCGTTCTTTCCTATAATAATACCCTTGTGGGAGTCCCGTTCACAGAAAATGGTAGCTTCGATATCCACGATATTCTTTTTGTATTTCATGCTCTCGATGCTGACTGCCACACCGTGAGGAATTTCATCGGAAAGCAGACGCAGTGTCTTTTCCCGGATGAGCTCCGCCACAATCTGTCTCACCGGCTGGTCGGTTACGGTGTCCTCATCGTAAAATGCCGGACCGTAAGGCAGATACTTCATGATGCACTTCAGAAGTTCTTTGATATTTTCCGCTTTTAAGGCAGAAACCGGCACAATTTCCGCAAAATCATATTCTTTCCGGTAGGTGTCGATGTATTCTAAAAGCTGTTCCTTTTTCACGGTGTCGATTTTGTTGATGACTAAAATAACCGGTGTCTTTCCCTTTTTTAACTGCTCAATGATATGTCTTTCCCCTGCGCCGATAAAGTTGGAAGGCTCCACCAGCCACAAAATCACATCCACCTCGGAAAGTGTTTTTTCGGCTACCGTTACCATGTAGTCACCCAATTTGTTTTTCGCTTTGTGAATACCCGGCGTATCCAGGAATACAATCTGCCCTTCTTCCGAAGTATATACCGTCTGTATCCGGTTTCTGGTCGTCTGGGGTTTGTTGGAGGTAATGGCGATTTTCTGCCCGATAATGCAGTTCATCAGGGTGGATTTTCCCACATTGGGCCTGCCGATTAACGTAACAAATCCCGACTTAAAAGCGTTGTTTTCCATAACTGTTCCTCTTCTTATTGTTTATTTTGCGGTTCGTTCTGCTGCGCCTGCATATTCTGGTAATAGGCCGCCTGTCTTTCCGCCATCTTCTTAGCATGCTTTGCATTGCTCTTTTTTACAATGGCATAAATAATACCGAACAATGCTCCCACTATCAGTACGGTTACCAATAGATACGGCAGTGCAACGACAAAACCGATGAAGAATTCCTTAAAGCCTCTTCCCACATTGCGCAGGCTTCGTAAAAATCCCTCGCTGATTCTCTCCCAGGTGGTCTGTTCCTTTGTTTCCACCGGTGTCAGTTCCACTACTTCGGATATGTAAAGAGATACGGTGCTGTACTCTATCTGGCTGTCGTAGGTACGAAGCTGGCTTTCCATGCTTTCAAGCTGATAACGGATGTCGGACAGCCGGGATTCAATGGTCATCATTTCCTCTATGGACTCTGCCTGCTCTAAGTACGTCATCAGCCGTTCCTGCTCCGTCAGAAGCACTTTTTTATGGCTCTCCAAATCCACATAACTGGTGGTGACATCCCGTTCCTGCTCACTGCGGCTGGTGATGTTGCTGTTTTCCGCCACATCGCCTAAGAAGGCATCCAGCTTACTCTTGGGAATCCGCAACGTCAGACTGGCGCTGCGGTCCCTTCTGTAACCGGAAGTCTGGCTGCTGTAATAATTATCATATCCGCTGCCGTTATTCACGTTCATGTTTTCCACATAACCGCCAAGCTCGTTCGTTCTGTCTTTTACATAAGAAAGCAGCTTGTCAAATTCCAGTGTTTCCACCGACAGATCCGCTGTACGAATGAGCTTTCTGCCGTCCCGGACATTTTCCTGCGATGTGGTGCCGGATGCCGTATCCGCGGTATTTTCTTCATACATGTAGTCTTCATCATATGCCTCATCCGCAAAATACAGTCCGTCCGTCGCATAGCCGTTTTCCGCAGGTGAAGCGGAATTACTCCGGTTGTTGTTTTCGGATGCGGAACCACATCCCGAGAACAACAGCAGTGCGCTCAGTGTCAGTAATACCAGTTTCTTTTTCATAAGAACCCTCCCTTTTCTCCGGCAGCTATTCTACCAGATTTTCGACCTTGTCAAACAGTTTCTCTTCCCCGGAAATCTTTTCGGCATTGCCAACCACGCACAGGCACTCATCCGCCATAAAGGCTCTTACCTGTTCTGCGGTACGACGCAGGTCCTCTGCCGACGTGGCAAGCAGTTCGTCCCTCTCTTTCTGCAGGTCTTCGTCCGTAAGGTCAGCCATGTACGCCGTCAGGGAAAAAAGTCCCTTGGATGCAGCGTTCATGGGTGTGTCCATCTCACTGATTGCTCCGATAATAAACTGGGTCAGGGTTCGTTCATCCGCCTCATAGGAAGCAATGTAATCCGCCGCCTGTTCATATACGGAAATGGTTTTGGAAAGGTTCGGGTCCCTATAGGAAACAAAATAGCTGTCACCCGACCTTCCGAATCTGCACATGCAGCCGTAAGCGCCGCCTTTGACTCTTACCTGGTTCCACAGATAATCGTAACCCATCATGACATTCAGTGCACGGAGTGTGCCTGTATAAGGAAGTCCCTTTTTCCTGAAGTTACCTGCACGACATACAAAAAGGACCTGTCCGGGGGTTTTATAGCCTTCTTTCACCTTACTTAAAGCAGGTGTAAAACCACCTTCTTTTACAGATACGTGGTAAAGGTCTTTTTTTATGGCATCCACATAAGAAATAATTTCTTCTGCCGCCTTTTTACTGCCGGTCAGATCCACCATCAGGTTTTCCGGCCGGAAAATAATCCTGCAGACCTCCTGCAGCCTGGCTGTTACGGCATCGCTTTCCGCTTCAAAATTTTTATCCAGTTTCTCGAGCAGACGGTAATAGGTAATGCCGGTGAGCATTTCGTTTAAGGCGGATGTTACGGAAATGCCGGAAAGGGCGCGGTATATGGCCGTCACATGGGCAGCATCCGTCATCTGCGCCTGCATCTTGGATTTGTTTTCCGCCAAAAGCTCCTTTAATCTCTTCTTGTCGGAGAAATCCGTATGCAGCATCATTTCCTTCATCAGGGCAAAGGCTTTTGGCATATTATCCTCTAATACCTTGGTTTTCACCTCAAGGGTTGCCGTATATTTTTCCGTATCCTTATTGCTGCCGTATACATTGGTCACTATGGTCATGCCGCCGGTCTCTATATGCATTTCGTTGAATAAATCCGCATAGGAATAATGCTCGGTGTCCATCAGTCCCATAACGTCCTTTAAGAGTGCTGCATAGGGAAACTGCTCCTCTGTCAGGTCGGTAAGCTTGAAAATCAGACGGGCATAAGCAATGCCGTTGCTGAAAATATCATGGTACAAAAACGGAGTATTGCCGATGCTTCGAAGCTCGTTGACCGTTTTGGTTGCTTCCCTTTTCATATCCTCTCTTGTGAGAAGCGGAATTTTCTGTAAATCTTCTTCGGCGTCTTCCGAATCCTGATATTCCTTAAGCGCCTTGCTGTCCGCAATAATTTTAGCAATTTCCTCTTTGGTAAGACCGGCTTTGTAAGCGGCAAGTTTTTCTTCCAGCTCCTTGTCGGATTTTTCCGTAAGACCCTTTCTCGGAAGCAGAAGAAGGATGGATTTCTGCGTATTTTCAATCAGGTATTTCTTTACCAGTTCTTCGAAATAACCCTCTTCCACCTTTTTCTTAAGGGCGGCAAAGGTGGCGTTGGCTTCCACATGGATAAACGGCTTCGCATCATCATACAGCCAGCTGTCTAACATCTGCAGTCCGTACATAAGTCCCTTGGGTGTGGAACCGAAGTCCGCTTCCCTGTATTTGAATTCATAGTGGCTTAAGGCCGCATACAGAGCCTTTTTATCGAAACCGTCCTTTACAATTTTTCCAAGCACCTCTTCCACGGTTTCCACAAACTCTTTTTCCTGCTTTTCATCCGCATTCTTGGATACAATGCTGAAATAGGGTTGTTTAATGCCGTTTTCGTAAATGCTGTAAATATCCGTACCGATGCCTTTTTCCAAAAGTGCTCTCTTTAAGGGTGCTCCCGGTGCGGTGCAGAGGGCATAGTCCAGTACCTGGAACGCAATATAAAGTTCTCTGTCCAGGGTATCACCCACGGTGGCATTGTAGGTAAGATAAGCATTTTCCGCTTCGTTTTCGTCACTGCCGATGGGATATTCCACCGCTACATGCTTTATCTCTGCAAACGGCTCCTGCAGCTTAACTTCAGAGTCCACTTTCTTTTCTTCGTAATGGGACAGATATTCCCTGTCCAGATAATCCAGTCTCTCCGCCATATCCATATTGCCGTACAGATAAATATAGCTGTTGGAGGGATGATAGTATTTCTGATGGAATGCCAGGAAATTCTCATAGGTCAGGCTGGGAATATCCTTCGGGTCACCGCCGGACTCCACACCATAGGTGGTATCCGGGTACAGGGAATTCATCATTACTCTCTGCAGCACTTCATCCGGGGAGGAAAATGCTCCCTTCATTTCGTTGTAAACCACACCGTTTATGGTAAGCGGTGCATTTTCGTCCTCCATTTCGTAGTGCCAGCCTTCCTGACGGAAAATCTTTTCTTCCTTATAAATATTGGGATGGAATACCGCATCCAGATAGACATCCATCAGATTTTTGAAATCCGTATCGTTGCAGCTTGCCAGCGGATATACGGTCTTGTCCGCATAGGTCATGGCATTTAAGAAGGTATTTAAGGAACCCTTCACCAGCTCCACAAAGGGATCCTTCACCGGATATTTGTCGGAACCGCAGAGTACGGAATGCTCCAAAATATGTGCCACACCCGTGCTGTCCGTAGGGGTGGTCCTGAATCCAATGGCAAATACCTTATTTTCATCATCATTGGATAACAGGGCTACTCTGGCACCTGTTTTTTTGTGTCTGAGCAGATAACTTTCTGAGTTCAAATCCTCTATTCTTCTTTTTTCAATCAGCTCATATGCCTGTAAGTCTTCTATTTTCTTCATGCTTCCCTCTCATTCCGCTGCAAAGCAGCTTATTTTTATAATGTCATGAGTGCTAATTTGGCAATGATAATTTCCTGTATCTTGATGCCGTCCTTTTCTTTTTCTTCGGGCGGTATCTTTACAAAATCCTGCAGTTTCATCGTCGTTGTGTGATACTTGTTTCCCTTTATAATGCTGATGCGCACCTGGGTCTTTAACTGCAGAAATGTCTGGTAGGCAAAGCCCGAACCGTCCATGTAATAAAAATGGCTTTCTATGGAAAGGTCCTCGCCATGGAGCTCCGGCTCTATGTACTGGTTTATCATCTTTTTGATTTTGAAGGGAACATCCTCCGCTTCTATCAGCTCCCGGTAGGTATATCTGGCGCCGATGTACACATGGGTCACATCCTGCATGATATACTTAAAATCCATGTCCATTGCATTATTATTCATGTGTCTTCTCCAAATCCTCTATCTTGTCGCCGCTGACGCGGTAGGCCTCTTCAATAATCTTCTGGGAAAACTTCGTTTCCGCCGCCAGTTCCTCCGCCGTCACCTTTCTGCCGTATTCTTCCGCCAGCTTCTTTGCCGCATCCGCAATCCGGTTGATTTTTTCGGTAATGTGCTTATCCTTTTTGCTTTCTTCCGCATATTCGGAGATATAGTCCTCCATGGCGTCCATCATCATTTTACCCAGCATGCCTTCCGCCTCGGACGGCTTTTCCAGTGCGCCGAGCATCTTAACGCCCATGGCAACCGCTACATTGCCTTCTCCGATTAAATCCTCCAGATACACGCCCTGTCCCGCATAGAGCTTTGCCACATCCACTACCTGGGGCAGGTACGCCGTACAGAGCTTTTCCTGCGCCAGACTGTCGCCCGCTATGGCGGACATAGTTAAAGCCTGCTTTTCCCCGTCGCTGACGGCGGGCAGCTCCTTCAGTTCCTTTAAGTACATCTCTAAGAAGTTTTTCTCTTCCCCGGTCAGATTTTCCTCGGTATCCACCGGTTTGCCGATGCCGATTTTATGCTTTGCCAGATACTCCCGTACCATGGCAAGCTGCTCTTCGTCAAAGGAAAGCTCAGAAAAAGCCTCCTGCAGCTGGTCCTCTGTGATTAAATTGCCCTGTGCTTTCGCCGTTTCACGCAGCTCCTGCAATTTGTCTGTGAATAAAAGCTCACGTTCCATACTCAATCCTCATTTCTTTTCCCGTTTCCGTTTGCCGCACATTGCATATTATTTTACATGTTCATGGGTAAACAGATGATCCTGGCAGTATTCGTAATTGCCATTGCACTTGGAACAGAAGCGGAATTCCAGTTCCGGGTTGCTTTCATCCGTTCTGCCGCAGATGGCGCATTTGTGCTTGGTCACCTTGGATGTATAGGTATTTCTTTTTACATCCCGCTTAAACTCCTGCTGCCGCTTTATCTGTCTCGGATTCATGCTCATTTTGGAGCGTGACGTAATAAAGAACAGGATGAAATTAAGCAGCGAAAACAGAATGGAAATCTTTACGAAAATACCGAAGTCCAGGGATACTACCGCACCCGCTTCCGTGTAGAAATTGACAACGGAGGACTGGAAAAATTCAAACAGAATAATCACACCGTACATAACGCCCAGCCACTTTACTTTTAAGGGGATAAAGAACATAAGCAGCACCTGTGCATTGGGGAAGGTCGCCGCAAATGCCAGAAACAGCGACATGGTAATGTAATAGGTGCTGAAGCAGGTACTGCCGGCATTGAAAATCACCTCTGCATTGGATGCCACGTTAAGCCCCCACTTATCTGCGTAAAATGTCCATGCGCAGCCGTATGCCACAAAGCTTCCCACAATGGTGAATAAAATACCGGAAAGCAGATATACATTATAACGGTACGTGCCCCACACCTGCTCCAAGGTGCTTCCGATGGACCAGTAAAAATACAGGGTGATCAGTGTGCCGAACAACCCAAACATACCGCTTGATGATGTGGGCGGTACGATAACCCAGGTCACCAGCCGCCACACCTGTCCGTGCAGGATGGCATAGGGATTTAAGGTCAGATAGTCCAAAAGCGGATTGGCAAAATAATACAGGAAATATCCCACCGCATAACAGATAATCAGAATATTGGTCAGGTGGGGAATGGCATATTTGCCGAATTTTCTTTCAAATTTACTCATTGGTTTCATAAAATATCCATGCCTTTCTTGCGGCTTCTGTCAGCCGTCAGATACTTCATTTTAGCATTTCCGGCATGTAAAGTAAACCTGCAGACCCTTTTTTTACCTATTTTTAATAAAGTTTTTAGAAGGTTTCTGCGTTGCAATTTGTCGGTTCTTGTCGTATAATTAACTTTGTTTGCGCACCCGGAAAATTGTCTGCCGGATGCACCCGCTTTATTTATGGTAACAAGTTTCAGAAAAGGAATGATACACATGACATATACTTTAGGTATCGATATCGGTTCTACCACCGTCAAAATTGCAATCTTAGACGAACAGCACAACATCCTGTTCTCCGATTACGAAAGACACTTTGCCAACATCCGGGAAACACTTTCTTCCCTTTTGAAAAAAGCTTATGACAAGCTGGGCAACCTCACCGTTCATCCCATGATTACGGGTTCCGGCGGTCTTACCCTTGCCAACCACCTGCAGGTGCCCTTTACCCAGGAGGTTATTGCGGTTGCAACTTCCTTAAAGGAACTGGCGCCCAAGACCGATGTGGCGATTGAGCTTGGCGGAGAAGATGCCAAAATTATTTATTTTGAGGGCGGCAACGTGGAGCAGCGTATGAACGGTATCTGTGCCGGCGGTACCGGCTCCTTCATCGACCAGATGGCTTCTCTTCTGCAGACGGATGCACCTGGCTTAAATGAGTATGCCAAGAATTACCGCTCTCTATACACAATCGCTGCCAGATGCGGTGTATTTGCCAAAACGGACATCCAGCCCCTGATTAACGAAGGCGCTACCAAAGAGGATTTGTCCGCTTCTATTTTCCAGGCGGTTGTCAACCAGACCATCAGCGGTCTTGCCTGCGGTAAACCCATCCGCGGCCATGTAGCGTTTTTAGGCGGTCCGCTTCACTTTTTATCCGAATTGAAAGCAGCTTTTATACGCACCTTAAACTTAGACGAGGAGCATGTCATTGATACGGACAACTCCCACCTTTTTGCTGCCATCGGCTCTGCTTTGAATGCCAAAGAAGATGTTTCCTATACCATGGAAGACATGGTGGGCAAGCTTTCTTCCGAAATCAAAATGGAATTTGAAGTGGAACGTATGGAGCCTTTGTTTGCAAACGAGGACGCTTATAAAGAATTCACAGAACGCCACAGCAGGCACCATGTAAAAACCGGTGATTTAGCATCTTATAAGGGAAATGCTTTCCTCGGTATCGATGCCGGATCCACCACCACGAAAATTGCTTTGGTCGGTGAAGACGGTTCCCTTTTATACTCCTTCTACTCCGGCAACGACGGCAGCCCCTTAAAGACGGCTATCCGTTCCTTAAAGGAAATTTATTCCCAGTTACCGGAAGGCGTAAAAATTGCCCGTTCCTGTTCCACCGGCTACGGTGAGGCTTTGATGAAAGCAGCATTCCTTTTGGATGACGGTGAAGTGGAAACCGTTGCCCATTACAATGCGGCTGCTTTCTTTGACCCTTCCGTGGACTGTATCCTGGATATCGGCGGACAGGATATGAAATGCATCAAAATCAAGAACAATACCGTAGACAGCGTGCAGTTGAACGAAGCCTGCTCCTCCGGCTGCGGTTCCTTTATCGAAACCTTTGCCAAATCCTTAAATTATTCCGTGCAGGATTTTGCCAAGGCGGCTCTTTTTGCGGAGCACCCCATTGACTTAGGTACCCGTTGTACCGTATTCATGAACTCCAAAGTAAAACAGGCGCAGAAGGAGGGCGCTTCCGTAGCGGATATTTCCGCCGGACTTGCCTACTCCGTTATTAAGAATGCCCTGTTTAAGGTTATCAAGGTATCCGACGCCTCCGAGCTCGGTAAAAACATCGTCGTGCAGGGCGGTACCTTCTACAACGATGCCGTTTTAAGAAGCTTTGAAAAAATTGCCGACTGCGAAGCCATCCGTCCCGACATCGCCGGTATCATGGGGGCTTTCGGCGCTGCGCTGATTGCCAGGGATCATTACGAGGAAGGCTACGAAACCACCATGCTTTCCTTTGACAAAATCTGCTCCCTGCAGTTTGAAACCAGTATGGCAAAGTGCCGCGGCTGTACCAACAACTGCCGTCTTACCATCAACAAATTCTCCGGCGGCAGACAGTACATATCCGGTAACCGTTGTGAAAGAGGTCTGGGTAAAGCCAAGAACGAAAACAACATTCCCAACCTTTTTGAATACAAATTAAAGAGACTCTTCTCCTATGAGCCTCTTTCCCCGGACAAGGCGCCCCGCGGACAGGTGGGCATTCCCCGCGTTCTCAATATGTATGAAAACTATCCGTTCTGGTTCACGTTCTTTACGGAATTAGGTTATCAGGTCGTACTTTCTCCTGCTTCCAACCGTAAAATTTACGAATTGGGCATCGAATCCATTCCCAGTGAATCCGAATGTTACCCGGCAAAGCTTGCCCACGGTCATGTTACCTGGCTGATTAAGCAGAATGTGCCTTTTATTTTCTATCCGGCGCTTTTCTACGAGCGTGACGAAGTGGAAGGCACCAACAACCACTACAACTGCCCCATTGTTACTTCCTATTCCGAAAATATCAAGAACAATGTGGAAGAAATCGGACGCGGCGAAGTGGATTTCCGCAATCCGTTTATGTCTTTTGCCAGTGAAAAGACCATTCTTTCTTCCCTGACAAAAGCATTCCCGGAAATTCCTGCCGCAGAGCTTCGTGCCGCCGTGGCAAAGGCATGGTTGGAACAGGCTGCTGCCCGTAAGGACATGCAGAAAAAAGGCGAAGAAACCTTAAAGTGGATGGAAGAAAACCACAAACGCGGCATCGTGCTTGCCGGTCGTCCCTACCATGTGGACCCTGAAATCAACCACGGTATTCCCGAGCTGATAACTTCTTACGACATTGCCGTGCTGACGGAGGACTCCGTTTCCCATTTAGGACACCCGGAGCGGCCTTTAATTGTTTCCGACCAGTGGATGTACCATTCCCGTCTGTACGCCGCCGCAAGCTACGTAAAGACAAGGGACGATCTGGATTTAATCCAGCTTAACTCCTTCGGCTGCGGTCTGGATGCCGTTACCACCGACCAGGTAAACGATATCCTGTCCGGCTCCGACAAGATTTACACCTGCTTAAAGATTGATGAGGTCAACAACTTAGGTGCTGCCCGCATCCGTATCCGTTCCCTCCTCTCCGCCTTAAAGGTAAGGGAAAAGCAGAATAAGAAAAGAACCCTGCATTCTTCCGCTATCGTAAAGGTGCCTTTCACCGAAGAAATGCGTAAGAATTACACCATTATCTGTCCCCAGATGTCCCCTATCCACTTTGAGCTCCTGCAGCCTGCGTTCAACGCCTGCGGTTACAACTTTGTGGTACTGGACAACGACAATAAGCATTCCGTGGATGTTGGACTGAAATATGTAAACAACGATGCCTGCTACCCTTCCCTTTTAGTAGTCGGTCAGATTATGCAGGCACTGCTTTCAGGCAAATACGACTTAAACCGTACCGCCATTATCATGAGCCAGACCGGCGGCGGCTGCCGTGCCACCAACTATATTGGATTTATCCGCCGTGCCCTTAAGAAGGCCGGCATGGAACAGATTCCTGTTATTTCCTTAAACTTAGGCGGCATCGAAAGCAATCCCGGCTTCCACTTAAATGCGGAGTTGCTGCTCCGCGCCGCTTATGCCGCGACCTTCGGAGACATTTTCATGCGCTGCGTTTACCGCATGCGCCCTTACGAACATGTAAAAGGCAGTGTGGATGCCGTTCATGCCAAATGGCTGAAGGTAACACAGGATTTTGTAACTGCAAAGCATATGAGCTTCTTTAAATTCAACAAGCTCTGCCGTGCCATCATCCGTGACTTTGATGCCATTCCCATTAAAGAGGATTTAAAGAAACCGAGAGTCGGTATCGTAGGCGAAATCTTAGTAAAATTCTCTCCTGCCGGCAACAACCATCTGGTAGAGCTTCTGGAGTCCGAAGGTGCCGAAGCGGTTATGCCCGATTTGCTTGACTTTATGCTCTACTGCTTCTACAACCAGATTTACAAAGCGGAGGAGCTTGGTATGAGTAAGAAAACCGCCCGCATCTCTTCCTTAGGCATCTGGGCTATCGAGCGTCTGCGCGGCGCCGCAGCCAAGGAATTTGCAAAGAGCAGGCACTTTACGCCCCCTGCACACATCCGAGACCTGGTAGAATATGCAAAGCCCATCGTTTCCATCGGCAACCAGACCGGTGAAGGCTGGTTCTTAACCGGTGAAATGGTGGAACTGATTCACAGCAATGTTCCCAACATTGTCTGTTGCCAGCCTTTCGGCTGTCTGCCGAACCACGTAGTCGGTAAGGGTGTTATCAAAGAACTCCGCCACCAATACCCGGAGAGCAACATCGTAGCCATTGACTACGACCCCGGTGCCAGCGAAGTAAACCAGCTTAACCGTATTAAGCTGATGCTCTCCACCGCAAATAAGAATTTGAAATAAAAGCAAAATGAAAGGACTGCTACCGTATGTAACAGTCCTTTCTTCTATTTATTGTTCGTCCAGTTTTTCCTTACAGTCCGTCATTTCCTTCACCATGGCTTCCGAAACCGTGGGATATTTGGGTTTGCAGCTCTCCAGGGTTTTCTTTACAATTTCCGAAAACAGATACCTTGCAAACCACTTCTGGTCCGCCGGAATGATGTACCAGGGACATTCTTCCGTCCCCGTTTTTTCAATCACTTCTTCATAAATTCTGTGATACTCCGCAAAGTACTGTCTCTCCTCCAGATCCCCCGCGGCAAACTTCCAGTGTCTTGTGGGGTCTTCAATTCGTTTTAAGAAGCGGCTCTTCTGTTCCTCCAGGGAAACATTTAAGAACACCTTTACCATACGATAGCCGTTTTCATACAGATATTTTTCATAGTCTTTGATCTGACGGTAACGCTTTTTATAAAACTCTTCATGTCCGCATTCCGTGCATCTTTTCGGCATGGCATAGCCGTCTTCCATATGATGCACCTGCGTAACTAAAACATCTTCATAATGGGAACGGTTAAACACCGCAATCATGCCTCTTTCCGGCAGGACATTATTCACGCGCCATAAAAAATCATGGGAAAGTTCTTCTTTTGAGGGCTGCTTGAAGCTGATCACCCGGACGCCCTGCGGATTGACACCGCTGAATACATGCTTCACCGTGCCGTCTTTTCCCGCCGCATCCATAGCCTGCAGTACAAATACCACGCCTTCCTTTCCCTCAGCATAAAGCTTATCCTGCAAGAGGGCAATTTCCTGAATGTTTTCGTTCAGCTTCGTTACATACTTTTCCTTGTCTTCCTTCTCCACGCCAAATCCGTAGGCGTTCTGCGGAATTTTCTTTAGGTTGGGCTTTTCTCCCACATAGCGGAAATCCTTCAAATCCATACCTGCAATCCCCTTTCTTTTTTATATCCGGCACTCCCGACTGCCTTGTTTTATCATCCTGCATCCTGGCTTTTGTTTTTATCCGTTTTGCTTCGCCGGCTTCTTGTAGTCTGCTTCGGCTTTTTCACCTCTTCCGGCTTTTTACGCACCCATACCCGGTTGTCTCCCTCTCTCCGGAGTTCAACATCCGGGAAAGAAGAAACCATACTGCTGAATTTGGAAAAATGATAAACACGGCAGTCAAAATCAGGATACCTTTTCTGTAAAATATTGCCCAATTCTCCTAAATTCATCCATTCGCCGTCTTCCGTCTGCTCATCGATAATGCTCATAATTGTTTTGCGTATAGTCTTTAAGCTGGTAATCGGTACCACCTGTTCCGCCTTATCACCCTTCTGGGCATCTGCTTTTTCCGCTTCTTCTCCATTTCCTTCGTAAAGAACATCCAGCGTCTTAAACTGCTCACAGGCTTTGATAAACGGCATCGGAGTCTTGCTCTCGCCCATACCGATTACCATTTTGCCGTCCTCCCTGAGTCTTCGTGCCAGTGTGGTAAAATCACTGTCCGAGGTGGCTATGACAAACCCGTCCACATGATTTCCGTACAGAATATCCATGGCATCTATAATCATGGCGGAGTCGGAAGAATTTTTCCCCACCGTATAGCTGTACTGCTGAACGGGAGTCAGGGAATTCTGAAGCAGACATTCCTTCCAGCTATGCTTGGAATTGTCCGTCCAGTCCCCGTAAATCCTGCGGATGCTTGCTGTTCCGTAATTCGCCGTCTCCGTCAGAATAATGTCTATGTACTTTGGTGAAATATTGTCCGCATCGATTAAAACCGCAAATCTTTTATCCTTATCCATTCCTTTTCCCCCTTTTTTATTTTATTTAATCTCTGAAATATCATACGGTGTTGCCTGGTATACGTAATAATTCAACCAGTTGGAGTAGAGATTGTTGCTGTGGGAGCGCCACTGCAGCAAAGGCTTTTCCTCCGGATTGTCATTCGGGTAATAATTGTATGGAATGTGTATGGGCAGATTTTTGCTTAAATCCCGGAGATATTCGTTGTGCAGGGTATACCTGTCGTACTCCGGGTGTCCGTTTACAAAAATCTTCTTGCCGTCTTCCGCAATGGCAAGAAAGACGCCCGCTTCGTCCGACTCGGCAAGTACCGTTACCTCTTTGCAGGCATGAATGGCTTCTGCCGGGGTTTCGGTATGGCGGCTGTGCGGTGCATAAAATACATCATCAAATCCGCGCACCAGAGGGATTTTACGGTTTGCCACCCTGTGGGGGTAAACACCGAAAAGCTTCTCGGGAAGTTGTCTTTTCTGAATGCCGTAATAATGGTAAAAAGCAGCCTGTGCGCCCCAGCAGATATGCAGGGTGGAGGTCACATGCTCCTGAGCCCAGTCCATAATGTTACAGACTTCCTCCCAGTAATCCACTTCTTCAAAGGTAATGTCCTCCACAGGTGCTCCGGTAATAATCAGACCGTCAAACTTTCTGTCCCGGATTTCATCTATGGTAGTGTAAAACTTATTGAGATGATTTGCCGATGTATTTAGGGACACATGGCTTTTTACGTTAAGAAAAGTAACGTCAACCTGTAACGGTGTATTGGAAAGTGCCCGCAAAAGCTGTAATTCCGTATCCTGTTTCACAGGCATAATGTTCAAAATGCAAACCTGTAATGGGCGGATATCCTGATGCATCGCACGGTTTTCATCCATTACAAATATATTTTCGTTTTCCAGTATCTCCTTTGCAGGCAGTTCGCTCTGAATTTTAATAGGCATTTTTAACTCTCCCTTTTTGTCAAATATGCTTGCTTTTATAAATCCGTAGTCCAAACAAAGTGTAAAATGCTTCGTTTAACCGAAATATTTCTGTAAAAAATCCTCTTCTGAAAGAATGGGAACGTTCAGTTCCTTGGCTTTTTTATTTTTAGAGGAAGAAGATGTCACATCATTGTTAATCAGACACTCTGTTTTGGATGTAACGCTTCCCGTCACCTTTCCGCCCCGCTTTTCAATTTCCTCTTTCAGGGCATTGCGGTTTTCAAAGGAATTCAGGGTTCCGGTTACCACAAAGGACAGACCTGCCAAATTCTGGTTTTCCGTGCTGCTCTCCGGCTTCTCCAGATGAAGCTCCGGTAAAAGATGGTCTATTTTTTCCTTGTTTGCCGGATTATTCATATAAGAAACAAATGCTCCCGCAATGACATCTCCCACACCTTCAATATCACTTAATTCCTCTTCCTTCGCACTCTGCAGCGCATCCAGGTCGTAATCAAAATGCCGGCACAGCATTTTGGCATTCACCAGACCGATATTGGCAATTCCCAGACCGTAAATCAGGCGCGGCAGGGTGGTATTCCTTGCTTTTTCAATGCTGTCCACAAGATTGGTATAGGACTTTTCGCCAAACCCTTCCATATCCACAATGGCATCCCGATGCTCCGTCAGATGAAACAAATCCGCATATTCATGAATAAAGCCCATGCTGATGAACTTTTCCAGTGTTGCCTCGGAAAGCCCCTCCATATTCAGGGCATCCCGGCTGACGAACAGTGTAAACGACTTGATTTTCTTGGCGGCGCATTCCGGATTGGTACAATACAGGGTCTCCGTATCATTCATATTCTGGATTTTGGTCTCTCCGCCGCATACCGGGCAGGTTGCCGGAATGGGCAGATTGCCGCTCTGTGTCAGGTTTTCCGCAATCTGTGGAATGATCATATTTGCCTTATAAACCGTAATCCGGTCTCCGATGCCGAGCTTCAGCTCCTTCACAATGCTGACATTGTGCACGGAAGCACGGCTTACGGTAGTACCTTCCAGTTCTACCGGCGTAAAAATGGCAACCGGATTAATGAGCCCCGTCCGGCTGGCGCTCCACTCCACTTCCATAAGGGTAGTTTCCCGGATTTCATCCGCCCACTTAAAAGCAATGGCATCCCTCGGGAATTTTGCCGTCCGTCCCAGGGATTTTCCGTAGGCAATGTCTTCATAAGTAAGCACCAGTCCGTCGGACGGTACATCATAGGCCGGTATTTTATTTTCAAATTCGGAAATAGCGGAAAGTATGGTATCGGGTGTTACCATTTTCCGTTCTACGACTTCAAAACCCTGTTTTTCCAGAAACCGGAACTGTTCCTCCCTGGAATTGTGAAAATCCACATCCTCCGCGCTGACCAGTGTAAATGCGTAAAAACGCACGTTTCTCTTCGCCGTGATTTCATTGTTAAGCTGTCTGACGCTGCCGCTGCACAGATTTCTGGGATTTTTGTATTTGGCTTCCGCTTCAGGAATTTCTTCGTTTATTTTTTCAAAATCCGAATAGGTGATAACCGCCTCGCCTCTTAAAACCAGTTCCCCCTTAAATGCAATATTTAAGGGAATGTTCTTAAAGGTGCGGGCATTTCCGGTAATAACCTCTCCGATTTCTCCGTTTCCTCTGGTAACTGCTTTGAACAGTTCTCCGTTTCTGTAAGTCAAAACCACGGTGAGTCCATCCAGCTTCCAGCTTAATATGGCCTCTTTTCCCTGCAGCCAGTCTTTCAGTTCTTCCCGGCTTTTGGTCTTCCCCAAAGAAAGCATGGGGCTTTCATGGCGCTCTTTCGGGAGTTCTTCCACCGACTCATAGCCTACGCTTACCGTAGGACTTCCCGATAAAACGATACCCGTTTCCTTTTCCAGCCCTTCCAGTTCCTCATATAGCCTGTCATATTCAAAGTTACTCATAATCTCCCTGTCTTCGGCATAATAAGCCTTTGATGCCTCATTTAAGATTTTTATGAGTTCCTGCATTCTTTCTTTTTTGCCGGTCTCCATGTTCTGACTCCTTTACTTTTCCTTTAATCCGCAGTCCGCATACAGCCTGTTCTGTTCTTCCTCTGTAAGCTCCCGGTATGTGCCCGGTTTTAACCCTTTTAAGGTAATATTCATGACGCGTATTCTCTTTAACTCACGTACCTCATAGTCGAACGTCCGGCACATGCGCCGTATCTGCCTGTTTAATCCCTGGGTTAAAATAATCTGAAAAGTATACTTTCCCGTTTTCTCTATTTTACAGGGTCTTGTGGTCACTTCCAGTTCTTTCAGATATACACCGGCACCCATTTTCTTTAAGAAGTCGTCCGTAATCTCTCTGTCCACCCTGACCTGATATTCCTTTTCATGCCCATGTGAGCCTTTCATCATCGCCTGAATCAGGTCCCCGTCATTGCTTAAGAGCAAAAGTCCCTCGGACTCCTTGTCCAGTCTGCCGGCATACGTCACCCGGATGGGATAGGAAATCATATCCATGATCAATTTTTCCGCATGAGGGTCCTTTTCGCTGCAGGTCACCCCCTTGGGCTTAAAAAAAGCCAGCACAACCTTTTTTGCCGCCGGTTCCACCTTTCTGTTTCCGACCTTTACGCAGTCATGCCCGCAGACTTCTTCGCCAAGCTTCGCTATTCTGCCGTTTACGGTAACCTTTCCCTCCGAAAGGAGTCTGTCCGCTTCTCTCCGGGAGCATACCCCGTTCATGGCAAGATATTTATTTATTCTAATCTTCGTTTCGTCCATTCCTTTATTATAGCAGAGGCTCTCTAAAAATGCCACTGCTAACTTTTCGTCACTCCTTTCTTAACATCTTAATAATTCTTTAAGGATTTTTTTCTTTTCTTTCTTAATGGACAATGCTACTATGTAGTCGTCCGGAAAAACGGACAGAAACAAAAAAAGGAAGTGTTCTTATGAAAAGAAAAACCATTATGATGGCAATGGCACTGTGTCTGCTTTTAGGCGGCTGCGGCGCTGATACCGATACAGGAGTAACTCCTTCTGCCACCCCTACTGCTGAAAGCACCGTCTCCGTGCCGGAAGAAACTGTCACAGACAGTGAAACAGCCTCCGGTGAAGAAGCATTAAAGGTAGAGCCTCTCCCCTCTTCTCTGGATGTAAGCAATCTGCAGGATGCTACCGTTTCCGTCTCTTTCGATGCCTCCGGCATTCACAAAGATGCTGACGGCACCACTCTCGAGCTTACCGTTTATGATTATGAAACCTTTGACATGGTGGATATGTCACAGTTAAAGAGCGGTGATACCATCGTTATTGACGGAAAAGATGTTGTTGTTGACAGCTTAGAGCGCAGTGACACCGGTATGATTTCCATTAACGGCGGACTGGAAGAAGGCGGCTATGATTTCTGGACCGACGAAGACGGTGTCTATTATGTCACCGGACTGGATGATACCAAAGATTTCAAGTCCCTTGGTACTGTTACCTTACCGGTCTCCGAAAGTTGTGTCTGTACCGATGACTCCGATTTGGATAACGCCGGTAGGCAGTTTGCTTTGGACGATGTAGAATCTCTTACCGAAAGCGGCTACGGTTTTATTGCCAACAATACAACCGTTACCGTTGCCGGCGGTGAAATCACAGAAATCCACCGTTCTTTTATGCCTTAATTCTGCTTACAGACCTTTATCGTTATATGTATGCGAAAGCAGCCGTTTCCTGTCCCGGAAACGGCTGCTTTTGTTTTATCTCTTCTGTTTTATACATGTTTACTCACTGCGGAGCGCCACTACCGGGTCTTTCTTTGCCGCACTTCTGGACGGAATGATACCGGCAATCAGGGTAAGCAGCATACTAATCAGAATAAGAATGGCTGCTACTACAGGCGGCAGGTAGGCACTCAAATCGTTTATTCCCGTCAGATGATGCAGAATGGCATTGATGGGAATACATAAAATATACGTTATCAGGACGCCCATGGCTCCCGATATGAAACCAATGATAACCGTTTCCGCCGTAAACATATTGGAAACGTTTTTCTTGGATGCACCGATGGCACGCAGGATACCGATTTCCTTTGTTCTCTCCTGCACGGAGATCAGTGTTATGACACCTACCATGATGGACGAAACAATCAGGGAAACCGCTACAAAGGCAATCAGTACATAGGTAATGGCATTGATAATGGTGGTGACGGAAGACATCATCAGTCCCACATAGTCCGTGTAATGAATTTCCTGTAAATCATCCACTGTCTCATTATAAGCCGCAATGGCGTCTTCAATCACATCCTTGTCTTCAAAGGTGGTTGCATACAGATTGATGGCGGAGGGCGACTCTATATCCACATAACCAAGCGTCTTTAAGTTGTCCTCATAGGTGCTGTCCGAAAAAGTCAGTACTTCTTCGTAATAGTCCGCACACTGCTCCGTGGTATACTGCTCCAATTCGCTGTCCAGCATGGCGGCAAGCTGCACGGGCGTTACCCCTGCGAACTGTTCCATCACGGATGCCGCATACTGGGCACGTACCTGCTGTTCAACCGACTGGGCAAATAAATTGCGCAGTTCCTCTTCGTCCATGGCGCTGATGTAGTCCTTTATGGTCTGTGTATCCACTGCCATCTGTTCCTGCATGGCCTGCGTCATGGCGGTTATCATATCGTCCTTCGTCATATTTCCCATAGTGTCGGAAACGGACTGGGCCACCATATCATCCGGTGCAATACTCTTAATCTGCATATAGGCCTGTGCCTTACCGGCTTCGTCCCGTGTGGCAATGTATTCCTTAAATTTATCGGCTTTCACCGTATCCTCCACCGTACCGTCCGTATCCTTGAAGGGAAGACCGGTCAGAACATCAATGTCCTTAGAGTCCTGCTGTGCCTTAAGGGCATCGGAGTCCTTCGCATGTTCAATCACATACTCCGTAAGCTTGCTGGTATAGCCGATGGAACCATTGGAGGAAGCCCCCAGTGCATTTTCATCCGGCTTTACAATACCGACTACATGCAGGGTAAGTGCGTTGTCATATAAATATTTGAGCCCGGCATCCGTATTTCTTAAATCCGTATAGGTGCCGCTCATTTCATCATAGGTATAGCAGTCCGCACTTAAAATCGTACGGAAATCCATGTTGCAGATATCCTCGTAGCTCCACTTTTCTTCCGGGTAATCCACTTCCGTCTGATCCTTCATAGACTGGAAAATAGCATCAATATCATCCTTGGATTTCAGTCCCAGCGCATACAGGGTCAGATCATCCAGTTCGTTGTTTTCATCCACAAAAAGCACAACCTCGTCGTATCTGGTCGGCCAGTTGCCGTAGATCAGATCGTACTGTTCTTCGATGACCGGATTTATCAGTTTTCCGTTGTCTCCCGGAATGAGTTCCTTCCATAATAAGTACTGGGACTGCATCACGGAAGAAGTGCCGAACGGGCTCTGTTCCTGCATAGTCATCATGGAAGACATATCTGTGCCCATGTATTCCATCAAAAGATCCTGCATGAGCTCCTGGGTATCGGAACGGATAATATTGCCATCCACGTTTTTGGTATAAATCAGGAAATCCGTACTGTAAGAATACTGTACGCCGCTGATTGCCGTATGCAGGACACTTTCTTCGTCCGCCCGCTCTTTTTCAATGTATTCCTTAAAAGATTTCAAGTCATTTTCTTCGGTTTCCATGGAATTCATGGCATTCAGCATATCATAGAACAGCGCCTTGGGATAAATCGCATCATTTTCATGCACTTCCGTAGACTGCGCCTTACCCATAAACGTATTCAGCAGGGTACTCACATCCACCACCGTTTCCTCAATGGACAGCGGATAGGAAGAAAGGGTCTGCTCCTGCACCTTGTCAATATACATGGTCATGCCCTTGGATACCGCAAAAATAAGGGCAATACCGATAATACCGATGCTTCCCGCAAAAGCGGTCAGTGTGGTTCTTCCTTTCTTGGTAAACAGATTTTTTAAGGAAAGCCCAAAGGAAGTCCACATGGACATAGAAGGCTTCTTCTTGCCCGCATCCTTCTGGTTATCTTTGGAAATTTCCGTTTCTTTTTGGTATTCTTCCTTCGTAAGCGGCATGGAGTCGTCTAAAATCTTACCGTCCAGCATTTTTACAATACGGGTGGAATACTTTGCCGCCAGCTCCGGGTTATGGGTTACCATGATAACCAGTCGGTCGGAAGCAATTTCTTTCAGAATATCCATAACCTGAATACTGGTTTCCGTATCCAATGCGCCGGTGGGTTCATCCGCCAGAATAATATCGGGGTCGTTTACAATGGCTCTGGCAATGGCTACTCTCTGCATCTGTCCGCCGGACATCTCATTAGGCTTTTTATAAAGCTGATTGCCAAGTCCCACTTTTTCCAACGCTTCCTGTGCCCTCGTGCGGCGTGCCTTTTTTGATACGCCGGACAAAGTCAGCGCCAGCTCCACATTCTGCAGAATGGACTGGTGCGGAATCAAGTTATAGCTTTGGAATACAAATCCGATGGAATGGTTCCGGTAAGTATCCCAGTCCCTGTCCTTGAAATTCTTCGTAGATTTTCCGTTGATGACAAGGTCACCTGTGGAATACTGGTCCAGACCGCCTATGATATTTAACATAGTCGTCTTACCGCATCCGGAGGGACCTAAGATGGACACGAATTCGTTGTTACGAAACTGTAAATCAATGCCCTTCAACGCCTTGACCGTCTCTTCTCCAACGGTGTAGTCTTTCGTTATCTGTTTTAATTCAAGCATTTTTCTCTCCTCTTCTTTAGAAACCTCCGCTGCGAACCAACCGCGGGAAAGCCTCACAAAGGAGATTATACATACTTTGCGGACTGTTTGTAAATAAAGGAAATGTTAAATTAAAATAAAAATACCGGAGTCAGGCTGTTACACCCGAGTCCGGTATCTGTTTTTTCAATACAATGCTCTGTTTCTATCCTACACAATACCCTGTGCGGTCATAGCATCTGCAACCTTTAAGAAGCCTGCGATGTTGGCACCTGCAACGTAGTTGCCTTCCATGCCGTACTTCTTGGCAGCATCATCCAGGTTGTGGAAGATGTTAACCATGATGTTCTTTAACTTCGCATCTACTTCTTCGAAGGTCCAGCTTAAACGTTCGCTGTTCTGGCTCATTTCCAGTGCGGAGGTAGCAACACCACCTGCGTTGGATGCCTTGCCGGGGCAGAACAGGATGCCGCTCTTCTGCAGATATTCGGTAGCTTCAAGAGTAGTAGGCATGTTAGCGCCTTCTGCTACTGCGAATACACCGTTTGCAACAAGAGTCTTTGCATCTTCCAGATTTAATTCGTTCTGGGTTGCGCAAGGAAGTGCGATGTCAACCTTAATGCTCCACTGGTTGGTGCCTTCTGCCTTCTTGTCATGATACTGAGCGCTGGGTCTTGCTGCAGCGTACTCGGTCAGTCTTGCACGCTTAACTTCCTTAACTTCCTTAAGAAGAGCTACGTCGATACCTTCGGGATCATAAATCCAGCCGGTGGAATCGGAGCAGGTTACAGGCTTAGCGCCTAACTGCTGTGCCTTCTGGATTGCATAGATAGCTACATTTCCGGCACCGGATACAGCGATGGTCTTGCCAGCGATGTCCTTGCCGTTGCACTTTAACATTTCTTCTGTCAAGTAAAGCAGACCGTAACCGGTAGCTTCTGTTCTTGCTAAAGAACCGCCGTAGGAAAGTCCTTTACCTGTCAGCACGCCTTCGTAAAGGCCGGTCAGTCTCTTGTACTGTCCATACATATAACCGATTTCTCTTGCACCGGTACCAATATCACCTGCAGGAACGTCGGTATCTGCACCGATATATTTATGGAGCTCTGTCATAAAGCTCTGGCAGAATGCCATGATTTCTCTGTCAGACTTGCCCTTAGGGTCGAAGTCGGAACCACCCTTACCACCGCCGATAGGCAGACCGGTCAGGGAGTTTTTGAAAGTCTGTTCAAATCCTAAAAATTTGATAATACCAAGGTTTACGGAAGGATGCAGTCTTAAACCGCCCTTGTAAGGTCCGATTGCACTGTTGAACTGTACACGGAAACCATTGTTTACCTGAACCTGTCCCTTATCATCTACCCAGGGAACGCGGAACAGAAGCTGTCTTTCGGGAGTACACAGTCTCTCCAAAAGGGCATCTTTTCTGTAAGCCTCTTCATTTGCTTCGATTACAACACGCAGAGATTCCAGAACCTCTTTTACTGCCTGATGAAATTCAGGCTGGGCAGGATTCTTTGCAACTACAAGGTCAAATACCTCATCAACGTATGACATTTTTTACTTCCTCCTTATTTTTGGTTACAAGAAAAAGCACAGAGTAAAGCCCTGTGCTGGTGACGCCTTTGTCCCAAAGCCTATTATAGTATAAGTGCCAGATTTTGCAAAGCACTTTATTTCATTAACACGTAGAAGTTTTAACGTACTTTTTTGTGCAATATGAACAAAAATCATAGGTAGCGCTTCATGACTTCAATATTTTTCTCTTCAAAATCCATCAGTTCCCTGGCAAGTTCTGTAGCCATGGATTTCTCCGTGGCATTGTGGTTCAGACTCTTACACATATCCGTGATCCCCCGATTGCTGCCCTGTATCATAAGCTCCGCCAGATGACTGGTGCTGGTGTTTAAGAGGGTATTGATATGAATGGCACTTTTCAGCATAAAATCCGCCATGTAATTTGCATGCACCGGCTCCGCTCTCGCCGCAAGCAGTTTCTCCATGGCGCGCCTGCGGATATCACTGTATTTCAAGGACTGTCTGGATATCTGCAGGGCAAAATCATCCTCATATACCTTGTCACTCAATGTATCAATAGCTTTTATCGCCATTTCCGTATTTCTCTGAATATCCCTGTAAATAAAAATTTCTTCCGGTTTCATGTCTGCTCCTTCTTACGGCTAACGCCGTTTTCCACAGTATGACACATCCCGGAAGAAATTATACTTCACTTTATGAAATTACATGTTTACATATTTGAATGTTACAGAATAACTCTACGTATTACTGTACAAATTCCGCTTTTACATAGCCAATCTGACCATTGTAAATAACCTTGCACCAGTCGCCTTCCCTTGCTACCAGTTCCAGGGATTCACCGCCGGTTACAATGCCTAACTTGGTAGCGGTTTCACTTGCTGCCGCACGGACATTCACATTTGCCGTTGCCGTTACGGTACCGATAGTATCCACGTTGCCGGCACTCTCTGCCACGTTTAAGAACTCAGACTTTACATATCCGTCCTTACCTTCATAGACAATCCTGGTCCAACCGTTGACCTTCTGCTCCTGCACCTCAACCTTGGTGCCGCCTGCAAGCTTTCCGAGCTTATCTGCAGTTTCACTGTCAGAGCTTCTGACATTGACCGTGGTATTGGCAGTTGCATAAATGGGTCCTGCCGGTGCCTCGGGTTCCGTTACGGTTGTATCCGTACCTTCGTTTGCGGAAACGTCTGTATTGCCGCTTACATCACCGCCGCTCACATCGCCGCCGCTTACGTCTCCCACCACTTCATTGGCAAGAATTACGGCTGCCGCCTGCTGCACCTGCTGCTCAATCAGCTGCAAATACTGTAAAAACTCCGGCTTTTCCAGACAGACTTCGTTGTACTCTACGGTAATTTTGTTGTAAAGCTCCACAACATCATCCTGCAGGCAGACCTGACGGATGTATTCGGAAACGCTCTCATCCACAACTCCTTTGTTAATATAAAGGCTGCCGTCTTCATTCTTGCAGATGTAGAATGTCTCATAGCCGGGCAGATAATCATCCGGATAATAGGAAATAACCACATGGGTATACGCAATCACCAGATAGGAACCCTCTTCCGGCCCCGGTTTGGTATACACATCTATCAGTGGATAACTATCAATATAATTGGCAAGTTCGGGAATTTTAATTCTTTCCATATCGTCTAAATTGTTCTGTATGGACTCAATGGTGTCTACATCACCGCTTGCCTTGGCATCATAATACGTTCTTAAAAGATTGTTTACTTCTGGATATGCATTTAATTCCAATGCTACATCCGGTATCTCCATCGGCGCCGCGTCTCCGTCAGAAACAGCTGCCGTACCATTTGCTACGTTTTGTTCCTCTTTTTCTTTTCCCTTTACCTGTAAAACGATGGCTACCGTAATGGCTACCGCCGCAATCAGTAAAATAGGAAAAACAATTTTCCCCCGTGCCAGTATAAAGTCACGAACCAGCAAAGCCCTCTTTTTGATTGTTTCTTTCATCCTGTCACCATACCTTTTAAAAAAATCAGAGTGATGTAAAATGCAGCCGACAGGAATCGAACCTGCATTAAAGGCGTCGGAGGCCTCCGTTCTATCCATTAGACTACGGCTGCAAATATTACAAAATTGTTACATCACTCTGACTATAATATCATAAAAGCCACTCTATGTCCAGTAATAGTTTTTATGTTTTTCGGAAAATATTTCCAAAATTACCGATACACGTTCAAACGCTGCTGATTTATGACCAAAGTTCCTTCATTACACCAGTTCCACGTTCTTTGTCTGCAGATTATAATAATACACGCTGTCCGACAGCTTTTCTTCCGCAGATACGCAGGAGGCATTCACCTCGCAGACCATTTTCTGTAAATTTTCCGCTGTCTCTCCACAGTTTTCCGGTATTAAAATCAGTTCATGTATGGAACTCGGCAGAATAAAAAAGCTGCCGCCGCACTCCCTGCCAAACTGTTCCATCCATTCACTCACAGACATGCAGACGGCTCCGAAGCTGCCGCCCCGCAGTGTCATAATATACATTGGCACCTCCGAAGTCAGCCCGTACACCTCGTCTTCTATAAGCTTCACCTCTTCCGGGGTCGTGGGGTTCCATTTCTGCAATAACATCCCGAACAACAATTCATGCATGTCCTTTAACTCCATACCCAGAATGCTCCGGGTATTCTTTTCCGCATCAAAAAACAGCTCTTCTTCGCTAATCTCCCATTTAGAAAGGAGGTCCTTATCTATCTGGATGGACCCCTTCCCCATCAAATCGTTCATATAGGCATAATAACATACCACAGCCAGGTCCAGGAATCTCCGATGCGGAACATTTGCCAGCATTTCCCTGTTTTCTTCGTAATTTATCATTTTTAAGAAAATTCTGTTTTTTACCCTGCCGTAGTCCAAAAAGAATTCAAAGTTCACCGTTCCGATTATCATATTCTGTCTGTAAATTTCACAGATATCCTGTACAACGTCCGGAAGTTCCTCCCCCCTTTTGTACGCATCATAAAAACTTTCCAGATAAATGGTGGGACAGATATCACTGCCCTTTTCCATAATGCTGATACCCATAAGCCGTATGCCGTTGTTCTTGGGTACCTCCCTGATGGTAACCTCGCAGTTTCTTCCTTTAATTATCTTAATTCTTTCCAATACCGCATTCTGAAATTCTGTATAAGTCATCATAAATAAAAATACCTTTCCTTTTGTTTTTGTAGTTTGTGAAATTCCGGTTGTTTTGCGGCCGCTACGGCAACAAAAAAGACAATAGATATAAAATCTATTGTCTTAAAGGCTTTTTTATTGAATAAGATCTGCTTATACTCTGGACAGATATTCACCGGTTCTGGTATCAATCTTAATCTTGTCTCCCTGGTTTACGAACAGAGGAACAGAAACCTGTGCGCCGGTCTCTACGATAGCGGGTTTGCTTGCGCCGGTAGCGGTATCACCCTTGAAACCGGGTTCTGTTTCGGTAATCTCAAGTTCTACGAAAAGAGGGGGTTCTACTGCAAATACGTTGCCGTTGTGGGAACATACTTTACACATTTCGTTCTCTTTTACAAACTTAAGGGAATCACCGATGGTTTCCGCATTCAGTGCAATCTGCTCGTAGGTCTCTACATCCATGAAGTTGTAAAGATCACCGTCAGAATATAAATACTGCATATCTTTTCTATCAATACGTGCCTGAGGGCATTTCTCGGTAGGTCTGAAAGTCTTTTCCACTACACCGCCACTCTTAATGTTTTTCAGCTTGGTTCTGACGAATGCAGCTCCTTTACCGGGCTTTACATGCTGGAACTCAATAATCTGATAAACATTGTTATCTAATTCAATCGTAATTCCATTTCTGAAATCTCCTGCAGATATCATAAAACATCCTCCTAAATTGTCACGTCTTAATTCATTCTATAGTGTATACTAAAATCCACTATTTTTCAACTCTTTTTTTTATTTCCGTGCGTATTTTCGTCACTCCTCAGCTTCCGCCAGCGCAATCACGCGGTCGATGGCTTCCAGATAACCGTTCAGTCCCTTACCGTAAATCTGTCCGTCACAGGCGGGAGCCGTCACGGAAACCTTGCGGAAATCTTCTCTTTCCATAATATTGGAGATGTGAATTTCCATTTTGGGAACGGTTATGCTTGCCAGTGCATCATGGATGGCGTAGCTGTAATGGGTATAGGCACCGGGATTGATGACAATACCCTCCGTTCCGTCAAAGTAGGCATCCTGAATCCTGTCGATAATGGCGCCTTCGTGGTTGCTCTGGAACACTTCTATCTGTGTGCCGGTTTCTTTGCCTTTTTCGGCAATCAGATTTAATAAGAAATCATAGTCCTGTGTGCCGTAAACGTTTTTTTCCCGAATACCCAGGAAATTCAGATTGGGTCCGTTAATCACTAAAATTTTCATTTGTTTTCTACCTTTCCGATAATCCTGCATGCTGCAAGTTCTTTCAGAATTTCTTCTATAATAGTGTCCGTATCCCTGCCGTCCACTTCAATCACACTGTCCGCTGCCTCCGTATAAATGGGATTTCTTTCCGCAAGCAGCGTCCGTATCTTCTTTTGGGGATTTTCACATTGCAGAAGCGGTCTTGTGGTGTCCCCGGAAAGCCGTCCCCAGATGGTTTCCGGCTCTGCCTTGAGGTAAATAACATGTCCCATCTTTTTTAACAACGGTCTGTTTTCTTCCCGAAGAGGCATGCCCCCGCCCGTGGAAATAATATGATATCCGGGCTGGTCTGTCAGTGCTTTCATGCATTCGGTTTCCACGCCTCTGAAATAAGCTTCACCATTTTCCGCAAAGATATCCGTGATGCTTTTCCCTTCTTTTTTTTCAATCCATTTATCGGTATCCTCCACCGTCATATGCAGTTTATAGGAAAGTTTTATGCCGATAGTGGATTTGCCGCAGCCCATAAAACCAATCAGAACAATATTTCTCATGCGTCTTTCAGCCTTTTGTAAATTTCTTCGGCCTGCTCCTTTGTAATTTCCGTTTTGTTCCACAATTCATAGGCAATGATGCCCTGGTACAGAAGCATTTTAAGTCCGTTAAATGCCCTGCCGCCCTGTTCCTTTACCTTTTTCATAAACCTGGTTTCTTCCGGATTGTAGATAAGGTCGTAACCGGTGTGAAGCATCCGGTAAAAATCATCCTCTTCTATGGCAGCATGCTCCGTATGGGGATGCATTCCCACATTGGTTGCCTGAATGGCAAGGTATTTTTTTTCGGGAAGCGTCCGGTAATCCGCTATGGATTTCGCCGTTGCCACCTCATATCCCGCATAGGTATTGACCTCCGCAGCAATGGCCTCCGCTTTCTCCACGGTACGGTTCAGAATGTAAACATGATGCGCCCGCTCGGCTAACATCACAGCCACCGCTCTTGCCACCCCACCGGCTCCGATTAAAATGACATCTTCTCCGTCTATCCGGATGCCATCGCTTACCATGGCGCGGTACAGCCCGGGCATATCGGTATTGTAGCCGGCATAACCGTCCTCCACTCTTACAAGGGTATTGACAGCACCGATCTTGGCTGCGAGACTTTCCACATCCTTAAGATACGGCATGATTTTTTCCTTGTAGGGAACCGTCACATTCATTCCCAGAATATTCAGGGCAAAAGCTCCTTCCACTGCTTCCTTTAGTTTCTCCGGCTCTGCCACAAGAAAGGGCACATAGGTCAGATTGCTGCCGGTAAGCTCCGCCAGCCCGTTGTGAATCAATGGAGATTTCGTGTGTTCCACCGGATTGCCGATAAGGCCACAGGTTCTGGTGTGACCGTCTATGATCGGTCCTGTTTTGTTTCGCATTTTTCTGTGATAAAAATAAAGCACGATACGCTCTAAGTACCGTTTTAAAACAATCTGTATTTCTTCTTTGGGGTGAATGGGTTTTACAAGATAAGTATCAATGCCCGCTTTTTTCGCTCCCCAGATATCCGTAAACAACTGGTCGCCCACAAAAACGGTATTTTCCGGGGTTGTCCCCATTTTTTCCATGGCAAGCCGGTATCCCTTCACGCCGGGTTTGCCCGCCTTGTAAATATAGGAAGCATGCACCGCATCGGCAAACATTTTGACACGCGGCTCCTTGTTGTTTGATAAAAGCAACGTCCGGAAACCTAAGTTGTCCAACCTTTGAAACAAGGCGACTGCCTTTTCATCCGCCGGTGCTCCGTGGGGAACCAGTGTATTGTCTATATCAAAAATCACGCCCCGGAAGCCTTTTTCGTATAGCTTCTCATAGGGAACGTCTGCTGCGGTATCCGCTTCATGATCCGGGTAAAATCTCTCTAACATAAAACTCCGTTCTTTCTGCAGGCCGGCATCCTGTGCCGTCCGAACAAGAAAACAGCATGTGTATCCCCACATGCCATTTTCAAACTGCCATTTTATTTTTCTTTCAATACATTTTTCAGTTCATCCATGAAAGTGTTGATATCCTTAAACTCACGGTATACGGATGCAAAACGCACATAGGCAACCGCATCCAAATCCTTTAATTTATTCATTACCAATTCGCCGATAACCTCACTGGAAATTTCTTTTTCTTCCATATTGAAGATTTCGGTTTCCACTTCATCCACAAGCTGGGTAATCTGTGTAGCGCTGACCGGTCTTTTATGGCAGGCTCTGAGCACTCCCGCCTCAATTTTGGCACGGTCATAGGTTTCCCGGTTATTATCCTTTTTAATGATAATGAGCGGAATGGTTTCAATCTTTTCATAAGTGGTAAAACGCTTGTCGCATTCGTCACACACACGCCGTCTGCGGATAGAATTGTTATCCTCGGCGGGTCTGGAATCAATAACCCTGGTATTTTCATGACCACAGAAAGGACACTTCATAAGAACCTCCATTCACTTTTACACGTAAATTTACAAATATTTTATACTATTTCCGTACATCTGTCAAACAAAGAAGCCGCAAAACTCTTAAATATCCACTAAAATGATGTCCGGGCCAATCTGCTTGATATCGCGGTAGGGAATGCAGTAATCTTCCTGACATTTGAAGAAGCCTTCCCATTTATTTCCTTTGGGCACAAAAATCTTATGTATGCACCCTGTCCGTTCGTCAAATTCCAGATCCGAAACTCTGCCGAGCTGCTTGCAGTTGCGCAGATTGATTACCATTTTACATTTAAAATCCGAATAGAGCATTTCTTCCACCCGTTTTTATTTATCATATGCCAATTTCCGGAAGATGGCACTTTCTCCCAGTCTTTTCCCTGCATAATTTCTTTTGGAATGTCCATACTATCCTTCATCAAAACGCTGCCGGTTTCTTCCGGGATGCGCAATGTAACAGGGAAAGGACAAACGATTATGGCACAGGGAAAAGTAGAAATCTGCGGTGTAAACACTGCAAAACTGCCGCTCTTAAATTCCACCGAGAAGGAGGTACTTTTTGCCCGTATTTCGCAGGGTGACCATGCTGCCAGAGAACAGTATATTGAAGGCAACCTGCGCCTTGTGTTAAGTGTCATTAAACGTTTTTCCCAAAGCAACGAAAATGTGGATGATTTGTTCCAGATTGGCTGCATAGGACTTATCAAAGCCATTGACAACTTCGATTCAACCTTAAATGTGAAGTTTTCCACATATGCTGTGCCCATGATTCAGGGGGAAATACGCCGTTTTCTTCGGGACAACAACGCGATAAGAGTGTCCCGTTCCCTAAAAGATACCGCTTACAAAGCCATCTATGCCAAAGAGGCTCTCACGAAACAGCATCTGAAAGAGCCCACCATAGAGGAAATTTCCAGTGAAATCGGCATCTCCGCGGAAGACATTTCCTATGCGCTGGATGCCATCCAGACTCCCATGAGCCTTTATGAGCCCATTTTCACGGACGGTGGTGACACCCTTTACGTAATGGATCAGATAAGCGATAAAAAAAATAAAGAAGAGACGTGGGTGGAACATCTCTCCTTAAATGATGCCATAAAAAAATTAAACGACAGGGAACGGGAAATCATTTCCCTGCGCTTCTTTTCCGGTAAAACCCAGATGGAAGTGGCGGAAATGATCGGCATTTCCCAGGCACAGGTCTCCCGCCTGGAAAAAAATGCGCTCCGCACCATGCGTTCTTATCTGACCGCATGACGACCGGACTCTTCCTGCATGCTTTCTGTCCGCATCCCGACAATCCTGTCCTGCGGGCAATCCCGTCCTATGGGCAAACCGCTCTTATTTGCGATATTCAAACAGGCGGTCATTCATCCAGGCAATGGCATCCGTGATGCCGTCACCCGAAAATTCAAATACTGCATGCTGCTTCTGCTCCTCCGGAGTCTTGAAAAAATTAAAGGGCTCCGGCCATACACTGACATACAGCTTCTTTTCCCCGTCATCCTCTTTTTTCTCCAGCCGGTAACGCATCCCCTGATGGCTGCCCGTATATTCTGTTTTCTTTAAGTACTCTAAGGATAAAATATCTTCCGGTTTTATCATATTTCTCCGTACCTTTCTTAATAGCCTTCTTTAAGAGTATCACATTTTTTACTGCCGTTCAATTTCTCTTTTTAACTGCTTCATAATCTTCTTTTCCAGTCTGGAAATATAGGACTGGGAAATTCCAAGCATCTGTGCCACTTCCTTCTGTGTCAGCTCCCTGCCGTCCGGGGTATTCAGACCGAAACGCAGGTTTACAATCGTCCTCTCCCTCTCCGAAAGCTTGTTGACTGCCTTCATCAGAAGCTTCTTTTCTGCCTCCATCTCCAGATCCCGGTAAATGATATCCTCGTCCGTCCCTAAAATATCCGACAGAAGAAGCTCGTTGCCATCCCAGTCCACGTTTAAGGGTTCATCTATGGAAACCTCCATCCGGGTCTTGTTATTTCTCCGCAGATACATTAAGATTTCATTCTCAATGCAGCGGGATGCATACGTTGCCAGCTTAATGTTCTTTTCCGGGTTAAAGGTGTTAATGGACTTTATGAGCCCGATAGTTCCGATGGAGATCAGGTCTTCCACACCTACGCCGGTATTGTCGAATTTCTTGGCTATGTAGACCACCAGACGCAGATTATGTTCAATTAAAATAGCCCTTGCTTCCTTTGCGGAGTCTGTGGCAAGCTCACCGATAACCTCATTTTCCCTGTCGGTTTCAAGCGGCGGCGGCAGGATTTCCGTTCCGCCTATGTAATGAATTTCTTCCTTGGATACTTTTCCCGGATGAAAGCGAAGAAAGCTTCTCTCCCTGTTAAAAAAACGATATTTTATTTTTTCGGCAAGCTCACTGCCAGCCGCTACCATAACCATTCCGTTCATATTAATTTTGTTCCTTTCACACAAATTCCTTCTACCTTTTCTTAAAAAGTGCGGGGTGAAGCAAAATCTGATAGCTCCCCTGCACAGACAGGATATTTTCGCTGACTCCTATATACACCTGCCCGGGGCTTATCTTCTCCCCTTCCGCCTCTATAGTAAGCTCTGCGACCGGATATCCCGGCAGAATGCCCTTACTGCAGCCCACGCTGCGGAAAGGTATCATCCTGAGTCCCGGCAGACCTTCCGGATAAAGCTTTTCAAAATTCTCTTTTTCCATAAGGCAGACCGGTTGGCCGCTGATGGGTTCCCTAAGTCCGTTTCCGGTATCCACAAGTCCGGTAAACGTCTGCATCCTGTTCTGTCCGTCCGGTAGCTTAACCTTTACAAAGGAAGCCTCCTTCTGTTCTTTTCCCACCGCCCGGTATGCAAAAACCATGCATAAAACAGCACCGGTGAGTAGGATGCCTCCCATACCAAACATGTATTTTTTAAGAAACGGCAGCAAATGAAGCAAGGCAAAAAAGGCGCCTCCGAACAAAAACGCATAGCCTGTCATCTGCATAAACAGCTTCTTAAACAGGGCAAAACTGTGCGGTAGGAACGTTACATACAGGACTCCGGCATTCACGGGTATTCCCACAAACAGGATTTTTACAGGTACATAAGAGAATGGTAAAAAAAACATGAGGCAGTAACCCGCTCCGCCAAATGCTGCTCCGGCAAGCAATCTTTTCCACGTGGCAGTGTGATTGAGACTTCTGTTTACCAGAAGCAGCAGATAAAGATTCATGGCAAAATCCAGCAGAAACAGGCTGTCTATGTAGATTTCATACTGCATGTTTTCTCCTCCGCCTTATGAAGTTCATACATTTCCTGTATGAGAATGATTATAAAGCCTTACTTATGCAGAATTTGTCATTATTGCAAAACGAACGGTCTTTTTTTTCCGGGCTTTTTCGACAGCACAGAGACGAGATACGCTTTGCGAATCTCGCTCTGATTAGCGGTTGTCACCATAACAAAAAAAAGCGGAAGATGTACTCTTCCGCTTTTTATCATAATTATTTGTTTCTCTGTAAGAAATCGGGTATTTTCAGAGACTTGGTTGCCACATTGGAACGTAAGTCTGCAGGAGGCTTCTGGATGCCACTTAATGCCTGATTGACATTAGGAATGGCTCCTGTGTTGCCGGGTGCCATCACTACGGGCTTTCTTGCTGCTTCCTGTCCGTTTACCTGATAGGAAGAAGGCTGGATAAATCTGCCGCCATTGCCATAGGAACCAAATCCGGGCTTTGCGGCGGTCTTTTCAGCAGGTGCTTCCAGACCGGTTGCAATAACGGTAATGGTGCAGGTATCCTGCTTGGTTTCGTCATACATAGCACCGAAGATAACATTTACTTCGTCTCCGGTCAGCTCTCTTACATAATCGGATGCTTCAGAAGCATCGTTTAAGGTGATGTCACCGGATACATTGATGATAACGTGGGTAGCGCCGGTAATGGTCGTTTCCAATAACGGGCTTTCCACTGCCATCTTGACTGCTTCCAGTGCCTTGTCGTCGCCCTTTCCGGTACCGATACCGATGTGGGCAATACCCTTGTCCTTCATAACGGTCTGTACGTCTGCGAAGTCAAGGTTGATAACAGCGGGTACGTTAATCAGGTCGGTAATACCCTGTACTGCCTGCTGCAATACTTCATCTGCTTTCTTAAGTGCTTCCGGCATGGTGGTACGCTTGTCCACAATTTCAAGAAGCTTGTCGTTGGGAATGACAATCAGGGTATCTACATTACCCTTAATATGTTCAATACCTGCAAGAGCATTGGTCATACGTGCTTTTGCTTCAAAACGGAAAGGCTTTGTCACAACGCCGACGGTGAGGATGCCCATGTCCTTGGCAATCTTGGCTACGACAGGTGCTGCACCGGTACCGGTACCGCCGCCCATACCGCAGGTAACGAATACCATATCCGCACCTTCCAGGGCTGCTGCAATTTCTTCTGCGCTTTCCTCAGCTGCCTTCTCCCCTACTTCCGGCTTGGCTCCGGCGCCAAGACCCTTGGTAAGCTTCTCACCAATCTGTAACAGCTTAGGAGCCTTACACAACTGAAGTGCCTGCTTATCGGTGTTGACTCCGATAAATTCCACTCCGTCAATATTTTCATCTACCATTCTATTTACAGCATTGTTGCCTGCACCACCGACACCGACTACGATAATCTTTGCTGCAGATTCTGCATCGTTTGACTTAATCTCTAACAAGGGAATATCCTCCTTACTTCCTACTAAACTCCATATAACCTATCATATAATTATTTGCGTAAATTAGCAACCTCTTTTTTCAGAAATTTTCATAAAATAATAAAGCATTATTCTCCTGTGTCCGGGGTTAAAATCGGACGGAAAGTCTTGCCGCCGTCATCATCCCGCAAATCCAGGGTTCCGCTTTTACCTGCAAGCGCTTCACTTAAATTATGAAGGCGGTTCAGCTTTTCATCCAGGTACTCCCGGCTCCCCAGAAGCACCTTAATATTTCCGGTGTACAGTGTGATTTCCTTGGATGTGCTTAAGGATATCTTGTCCGCATCAATCTCATACTTGGGTAAGCTCTTCGTAATTTCCAGAATGAGCTCAAAAATTTCCGGGTCTTCCACAGGAAGCTTCTGGTTCAGCACCACTTCATCCACGGCAATGCCAGATACCTCGGGAATGCCCGCCGTATAGGTGCCGGAAATTTCCATAACCGTTCCTTCATCGTCGAAATAAACGTTCTGACCCACATATTTTAAATAGCCTGCCAGATTTTTCTCCTTCACTTCTATTTTGATACTGTCGGGCGCCACAACCTCCACGGACATGGACGCAATGAACGGCACATCCTTGATGGTCTTGTTTTTGTATACCAAGGACAGGTAAAGGGAATTGTGGCTTAGTTCATCCGTCATTACCATGTCCTGTATTTCCTCGCTGGTATAGTGTACATTTCCGGTCACGGTCACGTTTTTTACCATGTGAGCCCGATAAAAAAGATAGCCACCGCCAACCAGGACAATGAGCGATATCCAGAATATCAGCAGCTTGATATATATCCTTTTTCTTCTCATTTTTCTGTAATCATTGTTATACACCGTATATACGCACTCCTAACTCCCGCAAATCCCTGCAGATATTTTCATAGCCGCGCTCGATAAATCGTCCTCCGTCCACCGCCGTGGAACCCTCCGCTGCCGCTCCGGCTATCACAAGGGCCGCTCCGCCCCGCAATTCTGTGGCGGAGACCGTGGAACCACGCAGACTTTCCACCCCCTGCACCCGGACCTGCCGGCTATCTTCCTGTTCTATTTTCGCTCCCATCTCCTTCAAGGCGGAAAGAGTATGGAACCGGTTTTCAAAAATGGTTTCTTTCAGTACACTTTCGCCTTCCGCCACCGCACAGACCGTCAAAAACAGGGACTGCATATCCGTGGGAAATCCCGGATACGGCTCTGTTTCCACATAACCGACAGCTTTCGGGCGATCTTCCATCTGGATATAAAGCCCTTCTTCGTTTTCCTGTATCAGGGCTCCCATCCGTCCGGCTGCCTGTAAGAATGCTTCCATCTGTCCCGCCGGTGCATCGTACAAAAGTACTTCGCCACCCGCCGCCATGCAGGCGCACAGATAGGTCCCCGCCACAATCCGGTCTCCTGGAACACGGAAATGGCATCCGGTCAGCTTCTCTTTTCCATGAATACGGATGTCCCGAGTCCCGCCGCCCGTTATGTCGGCTCCGCAGGCATTTAAAAAATCGCAAAGACAGACAATCTCCGGTTCTCTTGCCGCTCCGTGCAAAACGGTGTCCCCTTCTGCACAGGCTGCCGCTAAAATCACATTTTCGGTAGCCCCCACACTCGGCATATGCAGAGTAATCTCCGTACCCGCAAGTCCCTTTGCAGAAGCATAAATGCCCCGGGGATGTTCCACAATCTCCGCTCCCATTTTCGCAAGAGCAGAAAGGTGCATGTCTATGGGGCGCTTCCCGATGACACAGCCTCCGGGGTATTCCAGAAACACGGCGCCCACCCTTCCGAGCAGGGCTCCTAAAAGAATAACGGAGGAACGCATCCCCCTTACCGCTTCCGTGGGCATGCCGCTTAACGCCGGATAAATCTCCACCTTTTCCGCATTTACCTTTAAGCTGTTGTTTTCCCAGCTCACAAGACAACCCAGGCTCTTCAGTAATGTCTGCATCAGGTATACATCCTTAAGCCGGGGGCAGTTTTCGATGACACAGGTTCCTTTTACCAGAAGCGTGCCTGCCAGTATAGGAAGCACCGCATTCTTGGAACCCTGTATTTTCACCTGTCCCTGCAGGGCTATTCCTCCATGGATATAAACGGTTTCCAAAATCATTCCCCCATAAATACCTGTTACCTTTATACTATTCAGGTCCGGGGGAATGGTTCTAAGCGTCCTTTAACGGTATTTTCTTTGCAACATTCAAAACAATGCCGATTTCCGCAAGCTGGAACAACACCGCGGTACCGCCGTAACTGATAAACGGCAGGGAAATACCGGTATTGGGAATGGTTGCCGTAACAACGGCTATGTTTAAGATAACCTGAATTGCCATATGACCCATCACGCCTACCACTAAAAGAGCGCCGAACAAATCCGGTGCATTGTTGGCAATGACCATAAGTCTCCAGATTAACATCACAAACATCAGAATAATGGCAATGGCTCCGAAAAGCCCCAGTTCTTCACAGATAATGGAAAAAATCATATCATTCTGCGCTTCCGGGATGAAACCTAACTTCTGCATACTCTGTCCCAGTCCCTTGCCCCAGATGCCGCCGGAACCGATGGCATACAGTGCCTGCAGGGTCTGGTAACCGGTATCGCTGACATACTCTTCGGGATGCAGCCAGGCAAGAATTCTCTTAAAACGGAAGCTGGCAGTTTCGGAGTTTGCCATTTTGTCAACCATAATGACAAATGCCGCCGCAAGAGAAACGCCTCCCACGCCCATGACTATAAACTTTTTGTAATCGGAGCTTGCCACAAATACCATGAGGAATACAATACCCAGAATGATAATCGCAGAGCTTAAGTTGGATGTAATTTTCCAGACCATCAGGACAATGGGCGCCGCCATCGCCATCAGGGTAATAAACCCGCGCCAGGTTTTGACCGTTTTTCCCATTTTGCAGATGATGACCGCAAAAAATAAAATCATACACAGCTTGGCAATCTCCGCCGGCTGGATGGACAGACCGCCGATACGGAACCAGCGCTTTGCATGGTTTGACTCATAACCGAACGGAATAATGAGCAGCAATAACCCCGCGGACGCTATGTAGCCTAAAATGTAAAACCTTTCCCAGAAATGGTAAGGAATATTGGCTACAACAATCATACCCACCAGTCCCAGCGCCGTTGCCTTCAACTGCTTTGTGAGGTAAAAGGCGGAGCTTCCGTATTTCTGCAGCGCCTCATAGGAGCTGGTGGAGTACAGCATAATCAGACCGAATCCCAGAAGGAAAAGTACAATGAACAAAAGGCTGTAGTCAAAGAAATATTCAGATTGTCCTTCTTTCTTTTTCTTTCTCACCCTATCACCCCTTCAGTTCGTGTACATATTCCTTGAAAATTCTGCCGCGTTCTTCATAATTATCAAACATACCCCAACTCGCGCAGGCAGGGGAAAGTAAAACGGCATCTCCCGGTTCCGCCGTATCCACACAGATGTCAAACGCTTCCCTAAAAGTATCTGCCATGCGGATTGCGGTAAATCCGTGCGCTCTTGCGCAGTCCGCAATAATCTTTTTGGTCTGTCCAATTAAAACCAGACATTTTACTTTTCCGTCAAAGGCTTCAATCCAGTCGTCAAACGGAATTTCCTTGTCGAAGCCTCCGCCGATCAACACGGTGGGACGGCTCATGGCGCGGATACCCTGAATGGCGGCATCCGGGTTGGTTCCCTTGGAATCGTTATAGTAAATAACGCCGTTTTTCTCCGCAACGTATTCAATACGGTGCTCTACCGCCCGGAATTCTTTGATAACCTTTTTGGACACCTCGAGGGGTACGCCCATACCGTCCGCCATGGCAAGCGCCGCCATCACATTTTCCACATTGCAGCGTCCCACTAAATTCATGTCCGTATGTACGTTTAAGATAACTTCCTTTTCCCCGTCATGGCGTCTGACAATGTAGTCGCCTTCCTGATAGTAGCCCTCTTCCAGTTCATGGACGGATGAGAAAAATACCACCTTTGCGGGACATTCTTTTGCAAATGCCGACAGATACGGATCCTCATAATTCAGAACACAGATTTCATTCTTCGTCTGGTTTTTGCAAATGGACTCCTTGATCGCCGCATAGTTTTCCATGGTATGGTGTCTGTTTAAGTGGTCGGGCGTAATATTTAAGATAGCGGATACCGTCGGCTTAAAGCTGTGGATGGTTTCTAACTGGAAGCTGCTGATTTCCGCAACGGTAACAGAAGTTTCCGTTGTTTTATCCGCCTCCGCCGTGTAGGGGTTTCCGATATTGCCCACTACAAACACCGGCTCATGGCAGGCTTTCATAATTTCGCCCACAAGTGTGGTCGTGGTAGTTTTGCCGTTGGTTCCGGTAATGGCAATCAGTCTGCCTTTTTCCATCTGATAGCCTAATTCAATCTCCCCTGAAATGGGAATGTTTCTTTCCGCAAATTTCTGCACAAAAGGCGATTCTATGGGAACTCCGGGGCTTAAAACCACAGCCTCCACTTCTTTCTCCACATCCTCAGGTAAGTTTTCTCCGTAGCAGACCGCCTTGTATCCTTCCGGCAGCTTTTCCCGAAGTTCCTCTGCCGTTATCCCTTTCTTACTGTCAAACAAAATGCTTTCCGCTCCCATTTTGGTAAGCAGACCCACTGCGGCAATCCCGCTTTTCCCTCCGCCTACTACCAATACTTTTTTGTGTTTCAAATCCATTTTTCTAACCATGCCTTTCCTCGATTTACTCTTATATCCTTATAATCCCAACAGGGCAAGAAGACTCACCATGGCTGTCAGAATCGAAAAAACTGCCGTAATTTTGGCTTCCGGCCACCCGCATAATTCAAAATGGTGGTGCAGGGGAGCCATTTTAAGCAAGCGTCTGCCTCCGGTCAGCTTAAAATAAGCCACCTGGGCAATGACCGATACTACTTCCAGAAAATACACCAGTCCCACAAGGGGGATAAACAGCGGCATGTGCAGGGCGTAACTTACCGACACCACAAAACCGCCGAGTGCCAGCGAACCAGTATCTCCCATAAATACGCTGGCAGGGTATACATTAAATAAAAGAAATCCAAGCAATGCGCCCGCTCCCGCGCCCGTCACCGGCTCTATCCCGCTCTGCATGCCAATGGCGGCTACGGAAAAGAACACCGTCACAATCAGGGTGACGCCCGTGGCAAGACCGTCCAGTCCATCCGTAAAATTGGTGCCGTTTACGGTTGCCGTCGTCACGAAAAACAGGAAGGGAACGTTGAAAACACCCAGTTCAATCTGCCTGTCTGAAAACGGTATTTTCAGTAGAAAAGCAGAGTCCGCATACCGGCTTAAATAAACGGCATAAAGTGCCGTCACCAGCAGCTGCAGCAGAAACTTTGCCCCCGGTGAAAGTCCCATGGAACGCCTGAGCACCACCTTTAAGTAGTCATCCAGAAGCCCCACCATTCCGAAGCCCGCTGTCAGAAACAGGATGGGCATTATCTTCGGATACCGCTTTACAAACAAAAGACCGGTAAGTATCATGGCTCCCACAATGATAATGCCGCCCATGGTCGGGGTTCCGTTTTTCTTCAAATGGGTACCGGGACCGTCCTCTCTTACGGTCTGCCCCACCCGCAGTTTCTTAAGAACGGGGATGAGAACCGGTCCCATCGCCACGCTTAACGCAAACGCCAGAACTGCCGGCAATAAACTGATATTCTGCATTCTGCGCCCTCCCGGTTAATTTTCAGCGGGTATTTCGGCGCCATTATTTTTATTATAATCCATAATACCCAAATAAGGAAGAATATTTTCAAAAAGCTGCTTCACAACCGGTGCGGCAATCTGTCCTCCGTAGTAGGTTCCCGTCGGATGAGTGATGATTGCCATGGCTATGATTTCCGGATCGTCCGCCGGTGCAAAGCCCACAAAAGACGCAATGTATTTGCCGGTGCCTCTGGGAAGTGTCTGGCTGGTTGCCGTCTTTCCTCCTATCCGCACGCCCTCTATGTATGCCTTTTTTCCGCCACCCTCCGCCACTACTTTTTCCAGCATTTCCCTCATGGTGGCAGAAGTCTCCGACGATACAATCTGTTCCGATACCGGATATTCAAAGGTTTCCACACAGTTACCCTCTGCATCCGTTACTTCCACGCCGAAATGGGGTGTAACCAGATTGCCGCCGTTTACAATGGAGGCGGCGGTTGTCAGAAGCTTAATGGGCGTAATCTGGAAAGACTGCCCGAAGGAAATGGTGGCAAGCTCCACCGCTCCGATATTTTTCTCTTTATGCATAATGGTTCCGGCTTCTCCCGGCAGATCCACACCGGTTTTCTGCAAAAGCCCAAACTTTTCAAAGTAGTCGTAATAGGTTTCCACTCCCATACGCAGTCCCACAGTGATAAACACCGGATTGCAGGAGTTCATGGTGGCATGCACAAAGTCCTCGGAGCCGTGCCCTCCCACCTTGTGGCAGCGGATTTTCCGGTCCTCCACAATAATGAAGCCGGGACAGGAAAAGGTGGACTGCGGTGTTACCACGCCCGATTCCAGTCCGGCAGCCGCCGTAATAATCTTAAACGTGGAGCCCGGCTCATAGGTATCGTTGATGCAGCCGTTTCTCCACATGGTATTTAACAGATTCTGTTTTTCCTGTTCGGAAAGGTCATCCCCCGAGGAAATGCTGTTGCCCGATACGTCCGTTCCGCCTGCATATTTTAAGATGTCCTTCGTCAGCACGTAAGGCTCGTTCAAATCAAATTCCGGGGTGTTCACCATAGCCAGAATTTCTCCGGTTTTCGCATTCATGACAATGATGGAAACACTCTTGGCTTCCTTGGTTTCCATCGCCTGATAGGCAAGCTGGGTCGCATAGCTCTGAATATTCATATCCATACTGATATGTAAATCACCGCCGTTTACCGGCTCTATACGGCTTTCTCCCGCTTCCTCCACTTCAATGCCTCTGGCATCGGTCACTGTTAAAATGGTACCTTTCTTTCCTGCCAGATACTCTTCGTAAATGACCTCCAGACCGATAATTCCCTGGTTGTCGCTGCCGGTAAAGCCCAGCACCTTGGAGCCTAACTCTCCGTAAGGATAAAAGCGTTTGTAATCTTCATCCACCTTTACCCCGGCAAGGTCGTACTCCCGGATGCGGTCCCCGGTTTCTTTGTCCACGTTGCTTTTGATACGCTCAATGGACGAATATTTTTCCACCCGTTTGCGGACATATTCTTCCGACAAAGACAGCTCCCTGCACAGCATGGAAATGACCGCTTCCCTGTCCTCTATCTGGTTATAAATGACGGAAATGGTGCAGACCGTCCGGTTATCCGCAATCACGGTGCCGTTACAGTCCAGTATCCGTCCCCTTGCCGCCTTGATGCTTCTTTCCCTCTCATGCAGCTCCTGCGCTTTCGCAGAATAATAATCGGCTTTCGCCACCATCAGGTACACAAGCCTGAAAAACAAAATTGCCAGAAGCCCCGCACAGATAAAAAACGTGACGGTTATTTTTTTCCGGTAATGGGTTTTATGGGGGGTATTTAACATAATAACCTCACAAAAAAGGTCTTGTTATACTCTATTCCCTTTTTTATGAGGTTATGTATTTTACTCTGATGGAATGGGGTCGTAATTGGTTCCTACCGGATTCCCGGTCTCCGGGTCTAACAGTTCATTGGTGTTCGGGTCAATGTAATAACCGGTTTCCGGATCTTTTTCAAAACTCTTCCAGGCCGGTGTAGTACCCATATCGCCGTAATCCGCCGGGTCCGTGCTGGGTTCCTTTACCACCGGAGTACCGTATTTTCTGGTATCCTCCAGCTTCTTTTCTTCCAGCTCCTTTAATTCCTTTTCGGAAAGCTCTTCCGTCATGAAGATGCCCATGTAAGGCAAAACTTCCGTCAGGACATTCTTGGCAATAATGGCTGCCTGTCTGGTACCGCCGGTCTGGTCCGGCATGTTCGGTCTGTCAATTACCACATAAATGGCAATCTGCGGGTCATCCGCCGGTGCAAAGCCGATAAAGGAAACAACGTATTCTCCGTTTCCTCGTGGAAGTGTCTGTGCGGTACCGGTCTTACCGCCGATTAAATAACCGGCAGGTCTTGCGGATTTACCGGTGTTGCCGGTGTAATTGGGGTCGCATACCGCTTCGCAGTACTCTCTTAAATAAGCGGATGTGCTCTCTGATACCACCTGTTTTAATACACGCGGCTCAATGTTTTTTACAACGGCGCCGTTTGTGGTGCGTATCTGCTTTACCATATGAGGTTCGTAATAATAGCCGCCGTTAATTAAGGCGCTGTAGCCGGTAATCATCTGGATCATGGTGACGTTAAAGCCCTGTCCGAAGGAGCTGACCGCCAGGTCCGTCTGGTCGATTTTCTCCGCACCGTGCACCAGTTCCGCCGTCCTGGCTTCCCCTGCAAGGTCAATATTGGTCTTTAATCCCAGATTAAAATTTCTCTGGTATTCCGCAAAGGTTTCCTTTCCGATTGCAAAAGACATCCTCATTAATGCCACATTACAGGAGCTGGCAATCGCATGCTTTACGGTAACCGTTCCGTCGCCGTACCGGTTGTGGCACCGGATTTTATGACCGCCCACCTCCAGGCTTCCTCCGCATTCAAAGGTATCCGTATCATGGATTTTTCCGGTTTCCAGTCCCATTGCCACCGTAAAAGGCTTAAAGGTAGAACCCGGCTCGTAGGTATCCGTAATGCAGAAGTTACGCCAGATGCTGTTTAAGGTTTCAAAATAAGTATCATCTTCCTTCATCAATGTAATCTGGTCTTCGTCGTAATACGCACTCAGATCATAGGGACTGTTCAAATCAAAGGTCGGAGCACTTGCCATGGCAAGTACCTCTCCGCTGTTTACGTCCATGACAATACAGCCGATGTTGTTTGCTGCCTGTCCTTCTTTATAATTGTCCTTGTATTCCACCCAGAAATTGTTCAGCTTTTCTTCCACAATGGACTGGATGTTGGCATCAATGGTACTGACGATGGTGTAACCGTCCTGTGCAGGCTTCGTGGTACGCTCCAGACTGGAGTCGTCATTTAAGTAACCGAATTCCCTGCCGTTGGTGCCGCTCAGCAAATCGTTGTAATACTCTTCCAGACCGTACATGCCGATGCCGTCCGATGTGGTAAAGCCGATGACATCACAGGCAAGGCTGCCGTAGGGATAGCCTCTTTTATAGCTTTCCTCAAACCACACGCCCTTGATATCGTTGCCCCGTCCCGGATTACCGTCCTCGTCCTTCTGTGTATCGTTCTGGATTTCCATGAAATCACTGATTTCCGAATAGGACATTTTTTTAAGCGGTACATAATAACTGCTGGTCGGATTATTGGTAATGTAATTTTTAACTTCCTTCATGTCAAGCTGCGGAAAGCATTCTTCCAGTGCTTTTAAGGTGGAGTCCAGATATTTTCCGTCCTTGGTCAGCATGACCTTGGCATCCAGTACTAAACTGTATACTTTTTCACTGACCGCCAGTGTGGTGCCGTTACAGTCTAAAATATCCCCCCGTCTGTACGGGAGTGTTACACTGTCGTATTTCTGCTGGGATAAAATCTGCTTGCTGTACTGCTCGCCTTTTTTACTGTTTATCCAGATTAACCGGGCGCTCAGTCCCACAAATGCCAATAAAATCAGACAGAAAAGTACTATCAGCTTCTTTTGCATACGGATAGGAAATTTCTGTCTTAATTTCATTTTGGCTTTTTTTGCCATTCTCTTATTCTTTTCTCTTTCTTTTCTGCCCAATGTGCTTTACACCCCATCTTTATTTACTGTTTGGGTATATCGCCAAACTGTCTTACATAATCGCTGCCTTCGTTGTTGTAGTATACAATCTGACCTTCCTGTGCGTATACCATTCCCAGTTCACCGATGGCAATTCTTTTAATCTCGTCCAGATTAACATTGCTGTTGATACGGGCAAGCTCATCATCGTTGGAAAGCTTTAAGTTATTCAGTTCTTTCTCCAGGGATGCGATTTTTTCTACCTTTGCCGTTGTTTCTGCCTGCAGCTGGATATAACCGATTAACACGTAACCGGCAACCATCATCGCCAGGGCTAAGAATACCACATAACCAAAGTTCATGTGATGTGCTCTTTCCCGGTTCTTTCTGGTTTCGTTGCTGATTTTCTTTCTGGGTTCTTCTTCTATTGCACGTCTGACATCGAGCTGTCTTGCTGTACTGCCATCCACATAATAATCTCCGTAGCCCCTTGTTCTTCTATTCTGTGTACTTCTGTTCTGTGTGTTTCTCCCCTGCGTCCTTGCCATATTTCTTTCCCTCATTTCTTTTTTGATGTCTTACCTAAGATGCTATGGTTTTTACCCTTTTATCTTATCTGTTTTTCTATCTGTCAAATTTTGTTTTCTGAGTTTTTTAAGCTGATTTTTCTTTATCAAATTTTCAGTTTTTTCAATCTCTTGCGCCTTATCCAATTTCTTCGGCTTTTTCAAATACCCGTAGTTTTGCGCTCTTGGAACGGCTGTTTTCAGCAAGTTCCTCCTCGCCCGGAAGTATCGGCTTTCTGCTGATAACCTTTCCCCTGGGCTTCTTTCCACACACACATACCGGAAATTCCGGCGGGCATGTACAAGGGTTTTCTGCCTTTTTGAATGCCGATTTCACCAGTCTGTCCTCTAAGGAATGGAAGGTGATGATACAAAGCCTTCCGCCCGGATTTAAGAGGTCTATCATCATATCCAGCGAATCTCTCAACACTTCCAGCTCCCGGTTGCATTCAATACGGATTGCCTGAAAGGTCTGCTTTGCCGGATGCCCCGACTGCCGGAACTTTGCAGGAATGGCTCCCTTTATAATCTCCGCCAGTTCCCCGGTGGTTACGATTTCTTTTTTCTCTCTTGCCTGCACAATGTGTTTGGCAATGTTCTTTGCGAACTGGTCTTCTCCGTAGTCCCGGATGATGCGGTACAGATCTCTTTCGGGATATCCGTTTACAATATCCTTGGCGGTAAGGGACTGTCTTCTGTCCATCCGCATGTCAAGAGGGGTATCAAACCGGTAGGAAAAACCTCTTTCTTCTGTATCTAACTGGTAGGAGGAAACCCCCAGATCCAGTACAATGCCATCCACTTTTTCTACGCCGTATTCGGAAAGCACTTCCTTCATCCGGCAATAGTTGCTGCGGATAAGCGTTACTTTTTCGGCATAATCGGCAAGTCGTTCTGTGGCTGCTGCGATTGCGGCATCGTCCTGGTCAATTCCGAAAAATCTTCCCTTATCGGACAGGCGTTTTACCACCTGCAGGGCATGTCCCCCGCCGCCGGTCGTTCCATCCACGTAGATGCCGTCTTCTTTGATATTCAGATTTTCAATGGTTTCCTTCAGTAAAACCGAATAGTGGGAAAACGCCATCTTCTGCTCCTTCTTGCTTTTCTGTTTCCAGTCCCTGTCTGGCCCTTAAGCTTAAATGCCAAGTCCAAGCTCCGACATGTGTTTTGCAATTTCTTCCATGTCTTCGTAGGTAACTGTTCCGTCGTATCTTTCCTTACTCCAGATTTCTGCCCTGTTTCCTACACCAATCAGCACCACATCTTTCTGCAGTGCGGCAAATTCTTTCAGTGCCGCCGGAATCAAGATACGCCCCTGCTTGTCTACTTCGACGACTGATGCGCCTGCCATGAAGAAACGGACAAACTTACGGACTTCCGGGTTGGTTAAGGAAGGCAGCTTCTGCAGTTTTTCCTGAAATGCGGTCCACTCGGTATTGTCAAAGACAAACAAGCAGCCATCCAGTCCTTTTGTCACCACGAATTCGTCTTTCAGAATTTCGCGGAACTTTGAAGGAATGATCAGCCTGCTCTTCGCGTCAATCGTATGGTTGTATTCGCCCATGAACATATCCGATCACCCGCCTTAAAGTTGCTGCCACGGAAAGGGATTTATTTACCACTTCAAACCACTTGGTACCACTTTCCACCACTTTTATACTGATTTTATAATAAAAAGTGGAATTTAGCAAGCAAAATAGAGGAATTTCTTTATTTTTTCTTAAGAAAATACTGGAAATTTTTCACGCAAAAACAGCAGGTACAATATCTTGTACCTGCTGTCATTTTCACTACTAATTATGCTTTTTGATTTTAGGGTAGTGCATCGTAACTGCCTTATACATTGAAACGGAACAGAATGACATCGCCGTCTTTTACCACGTAATCCTTGCCTTCCATCCCCACCAGACCTTTTTCACGGGCAGCCGCCAGGGATCCCTGCTCCAAAAGGTCTTTGTAATTAACTACCTCCGCCTTGATAAAACCTCTTTCAAAATCGGTATGAATTTTACCGGCTGCCTGCGGAGCCTTGGTGCCGATTTTAATGGTCCACGCTCTGGTTTCGTCCTCTCCGGCTGTCAGGTAGCTGATCAGTCCCAGCAGTTTATAGCTTGCGCGGATTAACTTGTCAAGGCCGGACTCTTTCAGCCCTAAGTCCTCTAAGAACATTGCCTTTTCATCATCATCCAGCTCTGCAATCTCCTGTTCAATCTGGGCGCAGATAACAAATACCTCGCTGCCTTCTTTTGCCGCAAATTCTCTGACCTTTGCCACGCCTATGTTGCTTGCGCCATCGTCTGCCAAATCATCTTCCGCTACGTTTGCCGCAAAAATTACCGGTTTGTAGGTAAGCAGATTGTACTCTGCCAGCCATGCTAATTCATCCTCATCCTCGGTCACAAAGCTTCTTGCCAGCTTGCCGGCTTCCAGATGCGCTTTCATCTTTTCCTGCAGTGCCAATTCTTTTTCCAGGGACTTGTCCATACGGGCTGCTTTTGCAGTCTTTGCAATTCTTCTTTCTAGAATTTCCAGATCGGAGAAAATAAGTTCTAAGTTAATGGTTTCAATATCTCTCATGGGGTCCACACTGCCGTCCACATGAATGACATTGGGGTCTTCAAAGCACCTTACCACATGCACAATGGCATCTACTTCTCGGATATTGCTTAAGAACTGGTTGCCAAGACCTTCGCCCTTGGAGGCACCCTTTACCAGACCGGCAATGTCTACGAATTCAATAACCGCCGGTGTCACCTTCTTGGACTGATACATATCTCCCAAAAGCTTTAATCTTTCATCCGGCACTGCTACGATACCCACATTGGGGTCAATGGTACAGAACGGATAGTTTGCTGATTCCGCACCCGCTTTTGTCAGTGAATTGAATAATGTACTTTTTCCTACGTTGGGAAGCCCCACGATACCTAATTTCATTTTATCTTTACCTGTTCAAAAATGCGCCGTTTCCCTGCATTTTTGCCTTTCTATCATACAGTTAAACATTATAGCATATACCATGTGGTTTTGAAACTGTTAAATTTTCTTTTGGCGGATAAAATTTTACGCAGGAGCAAAAGCTTTCATAATGATACGGCAATGTCTATATTCCTAATTCTTTATGAAAGTACTTCAACGGGGAAAAAACATACCTTCGGTAAAATTCCTTCTTATGTAATACTCTGGTTCCTTTTACAAGTTCTACATAATCTTCCACAAATGCCAGGGCTTCTTTCTTTATTCTCTCTAAGTTTACCATTGTTTCACTAAAGTGAAATGCATACTCATGGTTAATCTCCGTTCTGTATGGAATACATATAAAAAGCATCCGTCAACCTAAAATCTGATAATCATTTTCCGGTAAATTCATTATTTTCTCCTAAGGGAAATCAGCTACTCGATTGAGTAAATAGACTTTTAACGGGAATTCAGACATATCCCGAAAGATAAAACGAGAGACTTTTCAGCCTCTCGTAATCAGCTTCATCATTCGGTCAGTTTTTATTTTACCGTCCTGTCGGAACCGTCACAGGACTCATCATAGATGATGAAGAAGAACATTTCTGTTCTCGACTTTATTATACGCAATCATAATCAAAAAAATCAACAAGAAATGTAATAATTTTTAAAATATCTTGTGCCCACGGTTTTAGCGTGGGCACAAGAACAGTTACTGCTTCTTCTTATTCTTTTTTTCTGAAATGGCAAGTGCTGCCAGTCCCATTCCCGAAACGGCAAACAGGATAAACCAAAGTGCCAGATTGCTGTTGTCTCCGGTGCCCGGTGTGCCCGGGTCTGTGGGAGTCGGTTCAGGAGGCTGCGGAGAAGGAGGCGTTGTCGGTGTTACCGGCGGTGTCGTCGGATTGGACGGTGTCGTTGTCTTCTTCACATACGTATTTTCAAAAGCAACCTTTATTGATGCTCCATCATTTACCTGTACCTGTACCGAAGAACCATCCACCTTACCTGATGCATCCACTTCGTACTGTACCTTCTTTAAGGTAAATCCGCCGACAGCATTTCTGGTTTCTTCAACCTGATATCCTCCCGGAGCGGTATCCAATTCCAGTTTCCAGATTTTACCTGCGGTATCGTAGGTGAAATCTGACAACTTGTAAGTCTTGGATGTACCATCTGCGGTTCTGGTCACCTTGAAGGAAATGGCTGCTTCCGCTTTTGCTTTGTCCACATTTCCGGCAACTGATTTGGTAATCACAAGCTTACCTGCTTTCTTCGTATAGGTGTTAGTAAAAGCAACCACAACATTTGCCCCATTGCTAATCGGTGCGCTGACTGCCGTCTCGCCGGTTCCGCTTGCCGCTCCCGTATAGGTAGTGGTTCTTGCGTAGGCTGCATCCTCTCCGGTCAGCACTTCCGTTACCGTATAGGTCTTTCCTGCCGTCAGTCCGTTAAATACATAATGGTATATGCCGGAGCCGGGGGTGGTTTCCGTAAAGGCGGTTCCCGCTACCGGGGAGCCCGGAATTTCATTTCCGTCTTCACCCGTTACCTTAAAGGACATGGTGTTCTTTACCTGCTCCCAGTTACGGTCGCCGGTTACCGTCTTTGTGATTTCCAGACTGCCCTGTAACTTCGTATAGGTATTGGTGAAAGCTACCACAACGTTTGCTGCATTGCTAATCGGTGCGCTGACTGCCGTTTCACCGGTTCCGCCTGCCGCTGCCGTATAGGTAGTGGTTCTTGCGTAGGCTGCATCCTCTCCGGTCAGCACTTCCGTTACCGTATAGGTCTTTCCTGCCGTCAGTCCGTTAAATACATAATGGTATATGCCGGAGCCGGGGGTGGTTTCCGTAAAGGCGGTTCCCGCTACCGGGGAGCCCGGAATTTCATTTCCGTCTTCACCCGTTACCTTAAAGGACATGGTGTTCTTTACCTGCTCCCAGTTACGGTCGCCGGTTACCGTCTTTGTGATTTCCAGACTGCCCTGTAACTTCGTATAGGTATTGGTGAAGGCCATCTTCTGGGTGGCTGCGCCTACCGTTACTTCCGGTTTTACAGTGCCGTCATAGTTCTTTTCGGCGGTAGCATTTATCTGGTACCTGGCAGTGCACTGGTAACCGTTAGCCGCTGTAACGGTTTCGGTTACCTTATATTTTCCGTAAGGCAGGTCTTTCAGTGTCCATGTGTATACTGCTCCTGCTCCGCTTCCTGTGACAGCATAGCCTTCCGTTCCGGCTGCCGCTGCACTCCGGATTTCTGCAAGGGTCTTGCTTCTCACAACGGTTCCTGCTTCGTTTTCTACGGTAAGTGTTACCGTTTCAAAGTTGGACGGAAGCTCGCTTCCACCAAACTTCTTGGTCACCTCAATCTCACCGGTCTTTGCCGTATACGCATTCGTAAATGCCACCACGGTATTCGCGGTATTGTTGATGGGGGCGCTGACTGCCGTCTCACCGGTTCCGCTTGCCGCTCCCGTATAGGTAGTGGTTCTTGCGTAGGCTGCATCCTCACCGGTCAGAACTTCCGTTACCGTATAGGTCTTTCCTACGGTCAGTCCGTTAAATACATAATGGTATATGCCGGAGCCGGGAGTGGTTTCCGTAAAGGCGGTTCCCGCTACCGGCGAACCGGTGATTTCCGCTCCGGTTTCATCCGTTACCTTAAAGGACATGGTATTCTTTACCTGCTCCCAGTTACGGTCGCCGGTTACCGTCTTTGTGATTTCCAGACTTCCTTTTTTTATCTCATACGTATTGGTAAATGCCACCGTACCGGTACCGCCGGCCGTCAGGACAATGCCGGTTGCTTCCTGTCCCGTTTTTGCTGCCGTTACACCCACTTTATAGGTTACAGTCTCTGGGGACTTTCCCCCTACCGCAATAGTTTCTGTTACGGTATATTCTCCGGCTTCCAGCTGTTTAATGGTTGTCTCATACCCATTTCCTGTTTTCTGCATATCCGCGCCACTTATCGTGGCAACTACAAGATCTCCTTTTTTCACCGTAAACGTAATGTCATTTTTAACTTCATCCCACTCTACGTTTTCAACAGCTTTGGTAAGAGTAATCTTTGCTTCCAGCTGGTTTTCATACTCCAGTTCATTTTCTTCTTCCACAAATTTTTCAATGATAACACCGGAAGGCAGGGTCACGGAATTGTCATCATCGATAATAAAATAATACGGGTCGGTCCTTCTGGCAAATCCTTCCTTTGCCTTGGTTTCATACAGAGCATAAATTCGGTCTTTTCGCAGATTTTCCACCTTAATGGTACCGTCCACACCCACTACGATATTGTCCTTTATGACAGTACCATCCACCATTTTACCGGTAGCAGAATCATAGGAAGCCTGGACAATCTTAAACTCGGAGCCAGCCAATGCGGTATATGTACCGTTATTCGTCCAGAATTTTTTAATTGTCACAGAACCAGTCTCGGAAACTGTCTGGTGCTTCGGGGTATATGCTACCTGATTGTAACTTTTTCTGTCTTTCGTCTGGTCGGAAGAAAATCCGGATAAAGAAAACTCATTGTAGGAATTTTCATCCGTCAGATGCTCATTTTTAGTTTCATCCGCATAGGTCCTTAAATTCAACTTTGCCGTATAAGTAAGCTTCAGGTGTTTTCCGTCAGGCACTACTACAATCATTTTCTTTTTGTCGGAAGAAATAGAAACCGTATAATCAGTTCCTCTAGTAAGTACCGTTCCCGTGCTGACCTCTGTTATCTCAACATCATCATTATAAGTCAGCGCCGTACCTAAATGGTCCTCTCCCGTCAGCTTTCCGTTTGTAGAAAGCGTCAGTGCATTGGGGTTGATCTCTATTTCATACTTAATGTCCGGTGCCGAGTCCGCCGTATACGTAGCCGTTTTTTTCACTACCGTCTTCGGTGTCAGTTCAGCCGTAGCAGAAGCCGTTCCCAAAGATGTTTCTCCTTTTTTGCCGGTTACCGTGTTGGTAATGCTTTCTTTTTTACCGGCAGAGACAAAACTTCTCTCATCGGCAATGGAAGCCGTATAGGAAATAATGACCGTAGGCTTGTACCAGTCCGTAGCAGTTTTACCGTCTGCTACCGCATTTACCATCTGTTCCGTCACAGTAAAACTAAAATCCTTCGCATTGGCTCCGGTCACGTCCGATACAGTTACGGAAACTGATCCGGGGTTGCTGTCCTCCCAGTACTGGTGTATGTATACAAGTTTGGCGGTTACATTACCGTCAAATTTCATAATATCCGGCAGGACATCCGTAATTGTAACGGTATCCCCTGCCGCAAGGGATGCCATCTCCGAGAGATCTACCTTTACTTCATAGGTTATACTGTCCTTATCATTGTCTGCAATAGCCTTCTTGGTCAATACAATGCCCTGTTTGTTCACATCTTTCCAGGTAGCTGTCGCTTCCTGATTCTGATCACCTAAAACAGCATCCTTGTAGCTTAAATGTGCCTTATTGGTAAACTCTGTCTGGTTGTTCCATACATATCCATCCGGGATTACAGTTGTATAGGTAAACGTAACAGGCTGTCCGGCATGGCTGCTTACAAAAGCATCCGTCAGCGCCATGGAATATCCTTGCCATGCACTTTCCCATGACTTTACAATACTGCTATCCACAATCGTATCACTGTTTACGATTGTTGTTCCGGCGTAAGTTACGGTAGGCTGTAGCACATGCCTGTCCGCCTCCTGCACATAATCCCTGATTACCACATCCGTAACATTATCGGGAATATTCAGGGTCACATTCCATGTCAGTGTACGGGTGGTACTGTCGAACCCGGTGCATGTTTTTTCAATTCTATTACCGGCATTGACCGTCTTGTCGGCAGAAGCCTTTACATCGGTGCCGTTCACCTTTGCCGTAATCGTGTTCTTAAACGTATAGCTTCCGTTTTCCAGTCGCTGCTTGTATTCATCGGTAACAGCGGTGGTATACACAATGCTGTAAACCCCTTCGGATTCCTCCGTAATCCCGGTTAACTTTACCGCCGGTTCTAATCCCGTTCCGGGTGTTTCCACGATATCGGTAATATAGTCTTCTATGGATTTTCCCGATTTTTGAAAATCCTCTAAATAATCATTTAATCTGACGGTTACCTTCCAGGTAATTATGCCCGTGGTTTTATCATAATCGCCAACCGAATTTTTGCTCATTTCCGGTCCCTTTGCCTCAGCATAAACCTTATTACTTTCCTTCTCCTTGTCGTTGTCCCGGTTGTCCTTATATTGTGCCTTTACCACATTTCCAAAAGCTTCAATATCGGAGGTTTTATCATAAATAGAAGGATTCACTTCCATCTTATAGGAAATGGTAATACTTTCGCCGGCCGCTAAAACCGCACCCTGTAAGACAGCATTTAACTGCGCCATATCGCTGCAGGATGTTCCCACCGTCACACCCACATCACTGCCGTTTACGGTTTTAATCTTCAGTTCGGAAAGATTGGTAAGTCCTAAGCCTGCAATATCCTCCAGAGTAATGCCTTTAACAATACCGTCTTTTGCAGACAGGGTTACTTCGAAGGTCTGGTACAGTTTTCCGTTCTCCAGCATAGCACTGGAAGATTTGCTTTTCTGTACATTTAATTCACTGGTCTTCTGATCGGCATAATATTTAACGGTCTTTTTAGTGGTTCCGATGCCAAATGGGACGTCCTTGCCGTTGTCATTTTTCTTGTCTGTGGAAGTCACCACTCCGTCATAAGTAGAGCTGCCGGTCCGACTCGTACTTTCCAGAAATTTATCATTGGTAAAGACATAAGTCGCCACACCGTTTTCATCAATGGTGACCGTACCTACCGCCCCTAATTCCGAATCGTATACCGTGGCAGGCGTTCCGGCTACCAGCTTCAGATTGGAAAGCATGGGGGACAAATCCACCTTATAAGTGTCCACTGTTTTATCACTGTCATCCAGCGACCAGTTGCACAAAATCAAAACCTTGTCGCCTTCCTTGATTTCCGTTACATTTTCAAGCGGCACGCCGTTTACCTTCACGGCAAACGAGTCTACATTTACTTTTCCCTCTCCTGCCGCATAAACCTGCATCTGTCCTGTCGGTACAAGAGTCAGAAGCATTGTTACTGCCAGAAATGCAGCCATAATACGGTTCCGGATTTTGTACTTACCATTCAGAAGTTTCATAACGTTTCTCCCTCTCTTTATCCCTTTTTTACATAAAGAAATTTATACTTATCAACATTATACCAAAAGCTTTGTCAAGGTCAATATGTTGAAAAAATCAAAAAATATAAATTACATATTTTACCCTTTTTATAACAAAAAAAGACCGGCTGCACTGCAACCGGTCCGTTTTCTACTGTCTGTTTGCGACAGAACTTTTATGTATTCGCATTATTTTTTAACCTTGGGCTTCTTATTCAGGCTGTCAAAGTATAACTTTGTTTCTGCCACTACCACACCGTTTAAGGCAACCAGGGCAATCAGGTTCGGGAATGCCATAAGACCGTTTACGATATCCGCAATAGTCCATACCGCCTTAACCGTCATGTAAGGACCGATAAATACGCAGAGAATGTAAATCCAACGGTAAACAAGAACCTTTTTCTTGTTGTGCCTGGTTAAATAATCCAGACATCTTTCACTGTAATAGTCCCAGCCTAAGATGGTGGTGAATGCAAAGAATATTAAGCATACCATCAGTACAAAGGAAGCTACCTGGTCGGGGAAAGGAAGACCTAACTGGAATGCCTTTGTGGTGACAGCCACACCTTCCAGACCTTCAATGTTGTTTGCACCGGTAATGACAATAACCAGACCGGTCATGGTACAAATAATCAGGGTATCGATAACCGTACCCAGCATGGAAATCAGACCCTGCTGTGCAGGAGAATCCGTGTGTGCCGCTGCTGCCGCAATGGGTGCACTACCGATACCGGATTCGTTAGAGAAGATACCTCTGGCGATACCGTTTCTCATGGAAAGCTTTACCACTGCAAAGCCTGCCAGACCACCGGCAATCTGTCTTGCGCCGAATGCACTCTGTACAATGGTCACGATTGCTGCGGGAATCTTTGTGATGTTGCAGATTAAAATAATCAGTGCGGTAACCACATAAAGAAGTGCCATGAACGGAACAATCACTTCCGCTACTTTGGAAATACGCTGCAAGCCACCGATTAATACCAGCGCTACCGCGATGGTTAAAAGAATACCGGTAATAACGACCGCCCAGGAGTACTCCATTCCAAAAATAGTAACCATATGCTGGTTGTTCGGGTCGAAGAAGTTCTTTGCTGCGCTGGTAATACCGTTAATCTGGGTAAAAGTACCGATACCGAACAGACCAACCATAACACCGAAAATAGCAAAAAGCTTTGCCAGCCATTTCCATTTTTCGCCCATACCTTTTTCAATATAGTAGAAAGGTCCGCCTACGATATGTCCGTCCTCCGCTACCTGACGGTATTTCACTGCCAGAAGACATTCGGAGTACTTGGTCGCCGTACCGACTAAGGCTGCCATCCACATCCAGAACAGTGCGCCGGGGCCGCCTGCCGCAATAGCGGTAGCCACACCTACGATGTTTCCGGTACCGATGGTTGCGGAAAGTGCCGTACAAAGAGCGCCGAAGCTGGATACTTCACCGGTATCGCCGCTTCTTTCGTTTTGAACCAGGTTTTTAATTGCACGTGGGAGTTTGGTAATCTGGATGCCCTTTAACCGGATGGTTAATAAAAGGCCTGTTGCAAGAATAAGGACAATCAGGGGAACACCCCATACAAAGTCGCTTACTTTGCCGAGAACGTTTGTGATGTTGTCAAGAATTTCCATTGTCTTTCTCCTTAGAATAAAATATTTTTATTCCCTAAAGAGTAGAACATGCACTTGTGATGCTCTGTCCTTTTGCCTGAGAGATTGGCAGTTACCTGCTGTACACCTTCGGCGCTCCGATGTGCGGAGACTCTCCAGAGTGCGTTTGACAATTTAGTGCACTGCATAGGCAATGCACTAAATCAAAAAACAACGTTATAACTATATCACAAGTCACTAAGAAGCGCAATGTAATTATCCCAAAAACGTTATAATTATTTTATAAGCATTTGCGGATTACAGATTTAAGACAGATTTTATTTCGGAAGCCAGTTTTTCCGCCGCAAGCTTATGGGCACTGTGCAAGGGGTGATAATCGGCTACATATCCCTTTTCCCCGTCCTGTTCCGGCAGTTCCACGGTATGAATCTTTTCATCCCCCGTTTTTTTCCGGTACATGCGGCATGCCTCACAGACGCGGGGATAAAGCCTTGCTCCCATAAGTCCCAGTACGCAGAAAATTTCTGCCCCGGGATTTTTCGCCCTGACATCAAAAAGAAACTCTGCAAATTTATCCCGGTATTCTTCCTGCTTCCATTCAGTTTCCTGACAATAGCTGTCATCATTGGTCCCTAAATTGATAACAATTATATCCGGCTGCTTTTCAGTAAAGTCCCAAGGAATGTCCATGGGCTTTTTCCCACCCGGGAAGGTATCGTAACTAAAGCCGTAAGAACCATAGTATAAAGGAATAAGCTGTTCGGCGCTTTTCACCTCCGGGTCTGCGGTATAACCGGAAATAATACCGTAGCCGCTTGCCGAAAACATGCGGCAGTCGCAGGAAAGAAGCTGTGCCGTAAGATAGGCATACGCTCTTGTTACGTCCTCTGTTTTCGTAGAAAAAGGATGCAGCGGGTCTTCGTCATCCACACCGTAACCACAGGTGATGGAGTCCCCGATGAATTCTATCAGATGTTCTTTTTTTGCAGCCGGAACAACTCTCTCTCCCTCTGCAATTTCCAAATCCTTTACGCCCACAACCGACATGGCGCTTTCGGAAAGCTTTATAATCTTCACTTCTACTGTTTCCGCAACATCGCTTTCCCATACGGTATAGGTCTGTTCCGCCTGCGTAACCATGTCGTCCACTTTCCGTTCTCCGTTTACATAGACGGCAATGCGCGCACAATTATTTTCTGCATCTTCATGATTGATTACCGGACTTCCCACGACCGTAATGAAAAGCTTTTTTCCGGTATAGATAAAAGAAGCCCCTGTGCCGGACAGTGCCAGCCACAGGGTATCTCCTTCTTTGTATGTACGGCCTGCAAGAAGAACATTTTCTTCTGTCAGCTCAATTTTCATACAATCTCCTTTTCTGTTAAAGAGCAGTTATTACTCTTCTTCCGGGGCATTCTTTAAGAGCAGGTTTGCCAGAATACCTAAAATCAGGGCACATGCTACGGAAGTAATGGTAACTGCACCGAAGGTAAGGGTCAGACCGCCGATACCGGCAATCAGAATAACGGATACCACGAACAGATTCTTATTCTTGTTCAGATCAACATCCTGAATCATCTTTAATCCGGATACCGCAATAAATCCGTACAGTGCCATGCAGACACCGCCCATAACACAGGAGGGAATGGAATTTACAAAAGCAATAAACGGAGAAATAAAGGAAATCAGGATTGCTCCTACTGCTGCCGCGATAATGGTTGCTACGGAAGCATTCTTGGTAATGGCTACACAGGCTACGGATTCACCGTAGGTAGTGTTGGGACATCCGCCGAAGAAGGCACCTACCATGGAACCGATACCGTCTCCAAGTAAGGTTCTGTGAAGACCGGGATTTTCAAGCAGGTCTCTTTCAATAATGGAGGAAATGTTCTTGTGGTCAGCGATATGCTCTGCAAATACTACGAAAGCTACCGGCACATAAGCTACGGCAACCGTCAGAACATAAGAAGCACTCACACCGTCAAGTCCCTTTGCCGCGGTTAAGAAAGTAAAATCGGGAATACTTAAAAAGGTTTTAAGGGTCACGCCGTCAGCCACAAGGTCAGTAAAGTATGCAAAGTTAAGAAGCTTTAAGCCGTCGTTGCCGGTTGCCATGCCGATAAGGGTAAATACCAGACAGAATGCGTATCCGGCTAAAATACCGAAGATAAAGGGAATGAGTCTTGCGGTTTTCTTGCCAAATGTGGAGCAAAGCATGGTAACGATAAGGGTTACCAGACCGCCTAACAGGGCCAGAATGGGATATGCTACGGAAACGCCGTCCACCTTGACACCGCCGGAGGTTAAATCGCCTACTGCGTTGCCGGCTAAGGAAAGTCCGATAATAGCTACGGTGGGTCCGATTACCACAGCGGGCATCAGCTTGTTAATCCACTTTACGCCTACTACTTTTACAATTGCTGCGATTACCACATAGACAAGACCGGCACAGACAGCACCGATAATCAGTCCGGCATAACCAGCCTGTACGGAAACCGCACCTGCAAATGCTGCGCTCATGGAACCGATAAAGGCAAATGAGGAACCTAAGAATACAGGGCTCTTTTTAGCGGTAAAGAGTACATAAACGAGAGTACCCACACCGGCGCCAAACAGGGCTGCCGCAGAGCTCATGCCATTACCTACGATAATAGGTACTACCAGAGTTGCCGCCATAATCGCTAAAAGCTGCTGAATGGCAAATACTACCAACGCACCGAATTTCGGCTTGTCTTCCACTTGAAAAATCATTTTCATTGTTGTTTCCTCCATAAGAATTTGATAGATAGGCAAAAAAAAATAATCAGCAAAAAACGCCGTCATTTTTTCCTTTCCTAAAATACTATCATAGCCCCTTCGTTTTGTAAATAAAAAGATGTCGGAAAAAGGAGAAATTTGCATCCTCCGTAAAGCAAAAAGAAAGAGTGCGGAACCTCTTACTGACAAGGTTTCCTGCACTCTTCTTTCCCTTTTATAACTTGCTTTGATAGTTTTCCAATTGATGAAAAAAAACCAACAACATTTACAGTATCTTCCCTTACATCAAAAATGACAATGTAGTCCATCTGTGGAACAACTGCTTCGTGATAGCCCCTATTCGCCAAATAAGCATCTCTGCTGAGTGGAAATTGAAAAGGATTTGTTTCCAGCCTATCATAAATACCATCAATGCCATCTAACAGATGTCTCGCAGCCTGCTCACTTTTCAGCCGATATAACAAGTAATATACTAAATTATCAAGTAATTCATCTGCGTGCTCTGAAATAACTAATTTATAATCCATACTTTGCCCTCGTTTCCCTGAGTGCTGTTCTGGCATCTTTTACCTGACCTGCTTCAATCTGCTTTTCAGAAATTTCAATATCCCTATACATAGCAAGCTGCTTCATGGCAGACTCATACATCTCCATACTCATAATAACCATATCGCCATAACCATTTTTAGTAATATAGATAGGTTCTTCTGCTCTGTGACACATATCAGAAATCTCTGATGTATTCTTTAAATCTTTAATAGGAATAATTTGCGGCATAAGTAACACCTCCCAACTATGGATTAATTATACCATAATTATACCCAATTTCAATATGCATTATAAAGAAAATGCACTACATTGTTTTTTGAGCGATAAAAAATCAGCTCTGTGAAAATTTAAGAGCTGATTTTTATCCTCTTTTTTTAATTTTCATTCATCTTCGCCAGTTTGGCAGCCTGGTCGGCGGCGATGCAGGCATCGATGATTTCCTGAATGTCGCCGTTCATGATTTTGTCTAACTTATAGAGGGTGAGTCCGATGCGGTGGTCCGTCACACGTCCCTGCGGGAAATTGTAGGTACGGATTTTCTCGGAACGGTCGCCGGTGCCGACCTGGCTTCTTCGAAGCTCCGCCTCCGCATCATGGGCTTTCTGCTGTTCAATGTCGTATAACTTGGCACGCAGCAGTGCGAATGCCTTTGCCTTGTTCTGAATCTGGGACTTCTCGGTCTGGCTGTAAACCACAATACCGGAAGGATAATGGGTCAGTCGCACGGCAGAGTCCGTGGTGTTGACACACTGACCGCCGTTACCGGAAGCACGCATAACGTCAATTCGGATATCCTTGTCGTCGATGACAACATCCACATCTTCCGCTTCCGGCATAACCGCAACGGTAATGGTGGAGGTATGGATACGTCCGCCGCTTTCGGTTTCGGGAACTCTCTGCACACGGTGCACGCCGCTTTCGTATTTCATCTTGGAGTAGGCTCCCGGTCCGTTCAACATAAAGGTAACCTCCTTCATGCCGCCGATGCCGATTTCATCCATGCTCACAAGCTCAACCTTCCATCTCTGACTCTCCGCATAGTGCACATACATACGGTAAATTTCCGCTGCAAACAGAGCAGACTCGTCACCGCCGGCGCCGGCGCGGATTTCCACGATAACGTTCTTGTCATCGTTGGGGTCCTTGGGAAGCAGAAGTACCTTCATCTCCTGCTCTAATTCTTCAATGCGCTTCTTGCTGGCGGAAAGCTCTTCCTTCAGCATCTTACGCATTTCTTCGTCATTTTCTTCTTCCAGCATCTGGATGGAATCTTCCACATCCTGCTTACATTTTTTGTATTCGGTATAAGCTTCCACGATGGGAGTCAAATCGCTCTGCTCCTTCATCAGCTTGCGGAACCGGGTCTGATCGTTTGCCACATCCGGTTCATGAAGCTCATTCATAATTTCTTCGTATCGTCTTAATAAATCATCTAACTTATCAAACATCTCTTTACTCCATTCTTCCCATGGCTACTCTGTCAAGTCCGGCATAGTCTTTACGCGCCTCTACTTCGCAGTAACCATTTTCCGTTAATATACCGCAAACCTGTTCTCTCTGGTCGAAACCGATTTCAAACAGGATATAACCGCCTTTTGTAAGATACCGCTTTGCCTCCCCGGCAATCTTACGGTAAAAGAACAGACCGTCCGCCTCACCGTCCAGCGCCATCCTCGGTTCGTGGTCCTTTACCTCCGGCATCAGCTCTTCTATATCCGCCGTTTTAATATACGGGGGATTGGAAACCACAAGGGAAAACTTTTCTTCCGGCAGAGCTTCAAACAAATTGCTCTGTAAAAATACGCAGTCCGTCTTCTCCGGGAGCAGTTGCCGCCTGTTTTTCTCCGCCACCTGCAGGGCTTTCTCCGACAAATCCACGCCGATGCCCCTGCAGCCCTCTTTCATAAGCAGAAGACTAAGCAGAATGCAGCCGGAGCCGGTGCACATGTCCAGAATGCTGTCGCCGGCTTTCAGTTTCTTTAAGGCTTCTTCCACCAGGATTTCCGTATCGGCTCTCGGTGTCAGTACATTTTCATTCACAAAGAAAGGATAGCCGCAAAAATACTGTTCACCGGTAATCTGCTGTAAGGGTACTCTTTCCTTCCTTTTCTGAATATGCATTTTATAAGAAGAAGCCCGCTCCTCTTCCACTACCCTGTCTCCGTAAAGCAGCAAGTCGTTGTAAGAGGTCTGACAGACAAATTCCAAAAGCAGTCTGGCATCCAGATCTGCATCCGGAACAGAAGCTTTCCTCAGCACGTTTCTTCCGTATTCATAACACTCACGGTAGGTCATGCCTGTTCATCCTCTTCGGTATTCTCCGACGACTCCTCTTCAAAATAAGAAGGGTCATAGTTGAATTCTTCAATCAGAAATTTCTTCCAGTCAAACACTGCCTCTACGGAAGCAATACCCACTTCCACCATATCCTTTGTGGGCTCCTTGGTGGTCAGCTTCTGAATTGCCATGCCGGGTGCGGACAAAATCTTTATGAAAATGTTGTCGCTCCTTCCCGCCAGACGGATAATTTCATAAGAAATACCGGCAATCACGGGAATAAGCAGAATACGAAGCACAATCTTCAATACCGGATTGCTCACCTGGATAAAGAAAAACAAAATAATACTGATAAACAGTACAAAGAACATAAAGCTGGTGCCGCATCTTTTGTGCAGTCTGGAGCTGCGCATAACGTTGCGCACGGTAAGGGGCTTTCCTCTTTCGATGCAGTTGATGCATTTGTGCTCCGCGCCGTGATACATGTATAATCTCTTGATATCCTTCATGGCGGAAATGCCCACCACATACAGAAGGAAAATGAGAATACGGATACAGCCTTCAATAATCGTCATTAAAATGCTGCTGCGTACATATGCCTTGAATAAGGAAGTAATAAAATACGGCAGCACAACAAAAATCGCCACTGCTAAAATAACGGAAAACGCCACCACAAAAGCAGAAAGTACCTTTTCCGCCTTACCGCCGGTAATTTTATTCAAAAACTTATCGAACTTCGTTTCCTGTTCTTCTTCGTCCTCATAGAACTCTGCCGAGAAATTGAGGCATCTGGTCCCCAAAACCATGGAATCGACGAAATTAAAAATGCCGCGGATAAAAGGCAGATTCTTGAAAACGCTGTTGCCGCCCACACCCTGATGGTTTTCCAGCTCCACTTCAATTTCTCCGTTGGGCTTTCTGATTGCCACGGCATACTTTTCTTTATTTTTCATCATAACACCTTCCAGAACGGCCTGTCCGCCGATACCGGAATAGTGGCTATGTTTTTTCTTTGCCATAACATTTCCTTTCCACTGTTATTTCCTTTGCACAATATGTGCATATACCATAAAAGGTTGAGATATACACCTCAACCTTTTGGAAATCTTATTTATGGAAAAACTATTTGCTTTCCACGCCGTATTTCTTGTTGAACTTGTCGATACGTCCGTCAGTTCTTGCAGATTTCTGCTGACCTGTGTAGAATGAATGGCACTTGGAGCAAACTTCTACGTGGATTTCAGGTTTGGTGGAACCGGTTACAAAAGTGTTGCCACAGTTGCAGGTAACGGTTGCCTGATAATACTGGGGATGGATTCCTTCTTTCATCTTTTTCACCTCTCTATAGTTAATGTAAATTAAATCTTGTTCTCATCCGCACTGCTTATGGAACCACAAACAGCGAATTTAGTGTATCATGTTGTGTCCGTCTTTGCAAGTATTTTTTATATAAACTTCATTTTTTTTGACATATTGACAAACTCCTGATTGTTTCTGGTTTTGGAGAACATATCAAGGATTCTGTCCGTTGCTTCGTCGGGTTTTAAGCCGTTCAGGGATTTTCTCACGATATTGACCGCTTCCAGTTCATCCTCACTAAGCAGGAGGTCTTCCCTTCTGGTACTGGATTTCTGCAAATCGATAGCGGGGAAAATTCGCTTTTCGGAAAGCTTTCTGTCCAGAACGATTTCCATGTTGCCGGTACCCTTAAATTCTTCGTATACCACATCGTCCATCTTGGATCCGGTGTCAACCAACGCCGTTGCCAAAATGGTCAGGCTGCCGCCGTTGCGGAGATTTCTCGCTGCGCCGAAAAAGCGTTTCGGCATATGCAGGGCTCCGGGATCGAGACCGCCGGAAAGGGTTCTTCCGCTGGGAGATACCACTAAGTTGTAGGCTCTCGTCAGACGGGTAATGCTGTCAAGCAGGATAACCACGTCCATACCGTGCTCCACCAGTCTCTTGGCGCGCTCGATAACCATTTCGGATACTCTCTTATGATGCTCCGGCAGCTCGTCGAAGGTAGAATAAATAACATCCACATTCGGTCCTTCAATGGCTTCCTTGATATCGGTTACTTCTTCCGGACGCTCATCAATCAGTAAAATAAGCATATGCATGTTCGGTTCATTTCTCTGAATGGATTTGGCTACCTGCTTTAATAAGGTTGTCTTACCTGCCTTGGGCGGAGATACAATCATACCTCTCTGTCCCTTACCGATGGGACTCACAAGATCCATGACACGCATTGCCATGCTGCCACCGGGAACCTCAAGCTTAATTCTTTCATCCGGGAAAATAGGAGTCATTTCCTCAAAGTTGGAGCGCTTTAAGGTTTCCTCCAGGGTAAAACCGTTTACTGATTTAATGTAAAGCAGGGCGCTGAATTTTTCCTGCTGGGTCTTTGTTCTCTTGTTACCAATCAGGATATCTCCGGTCTTTAAGCCGAATCTTCTTATCTGACTGGGAGCCACATATACGTCATGGTCGCCCGGCATGTAATTTTCACACCGGATAAATCCGTAGCCGTCCGGCATAACCTCGAGGATACCGTTGGCTTCCTGTCCGCTGTCCAGGTCGGAAGGAAAGCTGCCCGCTTCATAGGCGCTGATTTTCTCGGTACTTTCCGCTCTGTGCGTTTTTTCCGCTTTCACAGACTGCTCATCTATTGCAGGCTTTTCAGCCTTGTCCTGCTTTTCTTTCTCTGTCTTTTCTTTCTCATCCAAAGCAAGCATGGCTTCTACCACATCGTTCTTTTTCATGGCAGACACACCTTTGATGCCCCGGACTTTTGCAAGCTCCTTTAACTGTGTAAGAGCCAGCGATTCATACTTTTCTCTCATCTTTTCCTCCTATGAAGTTGGGATGTTTTCTTTTGGTTTGTTTGGGATTTTACATGACTTATGTAAAGTATTGCGTATAGAATGTTCAGATCACCCACGTAGGATGATTTTTAATTATACAGGAAAAAGTAAAAAAAGGAAAGCCCTTTTTTACTTTCCTTTCAATCTTTTTATTTCCACTTCTTTTGTGACTTTAGCTCCCCGTAAATCTGCACATAATTTTCATAGCGCATGGGACTGATGTTACCGTTCTGTAAGGCATTTTTTACGCCGCAGTCCGGCTCGTTTATATGGCTGCAGCCGCGGAACCGGCATTCGTCCTCATATTTTGCAAACTCAGGGTAAAAGTCTTTCAGTTCTTCTTTTTCCATATTAAATACGGACAGGGAACTGAAGCCGGGTGTGTCCACAATGTAGGTGTCGGGACCGATGAGTAATAGCTCCGCATGGCGGGTGGTGTGTTTTCCTCTGTCAATCTTTTCGCTGATTTCCCCGGTTTCCATGTAGGTGTTCCCGCAAAGACTGTTTACCATGGAGGATTTACCCACACCGCTGGGTCCCGCCACCGTAGTGGTCTTTCCTTTTAAAAGCTCCCGGATTTCTTCGGTACCCTCACCCTTTGTGGCACTGGCAAACACCACCCGGCAGCCGCAGTCTTCGTAGATAGCGGTCAGCTTCTTCCTCTCCTCTTCGTCCACGATGTCCTGCTTGTTAAAACAGATAATGCAGGGAAGCTCCTGCTCTGCCATCATAATCAGGAAACGGTCCAGCAGATTAAAATTCGGCGCCGGTTTTGCCGCTGCAAAAATAACCAGAGCCTGGTCCACATTGGCTACCGCCGGACGGATGAGTGCATTTTTTCTCGGAAGTATCTTTTGGATATTGCCCTTTCCGGCATCCTCGTCCAGCACTTCCATTTCCACATCATCCCCCACCAGAGGCTTGGTTCCGTCCTTGCGGAAAATGCCCTTGGCTTTGCATTCGTAAATTTCGGTTGTATCCTCTGCGGGATTTGTGACGCACACATAATAAAATCCCGCAATTCCTTTTATGATTTTTCCCTGCATAAATTAACCCATATTGTGTTATTATTCCCGTTCAAATTCTACTTCTCTGGTGAAGGAGCGGTTCTCAATAGTACCCGGAATCACTGTCGTTTCTCCTGATTCATTGGTAACTGTCTGGCTGTCCGTCGTCACGGTGTACGAGAAGGTAATGGTGCCTCTCGGAGATGTCAGTCCGTGGAAGTTTACGGAAAGCGGGAATGTGGCATTTGCCGTATCCAGAAGCTTTTTGCCGTCCTCCACCACAAGGGTAACGCCAACCGTGGTGCCTGCCACATAGTCCGGCGCCTCTTCCTTGGTAGGCGCTTCGATGCTGGCATTGTAACGGTAGGTCACGGCTTCCGCACCGGTGCTGACCTTGATGTCAATGGCGGTGCCGGGCTCCACATAGGAGTCAATGGAATAGCTCTGGTAGCATACCAGGCCCTCCACATAATCGTTGGAGCTGATATAGGAAGTGCTTCCCACGGTAAGTCCCGCCTCAATCAGCTGGGCTACCGCTTCGTCCTCCGGCAGTCCTAAGAGATTGGGAACCTTCACGGTATAGTCTTCCTGGCCGCGGCTTACCTTGACCGTTACCTCGCTGCCCATGGGCGCTTTTTCCCCACCTGCGGGCGACTGGGTAATAATATAGCCTTTTTCAATATTGGAGCTGTAGCCTTCCGTCTTCTTTACGGCAAAGCCCGCATCCCTGAGTCGCTTCTGGGCATCTTCAAAGGAAATCCCCGATACATTGGGCACATCCACGCCCTCTGTACCTGTACTGATGGTAAGGGTTACCACGCTTCCTTTGGCAAGAGGTGTTCCCTCTTCCACATCCGCGCTGATAACCATATTTTTTTCGTAAACGTCGGATACCGCATAGGAAAGCTGCACCGTGAGCCCCATTTTCTTTAAGGTACTCTGTGCTTCTCCCAGACTCATGCCGGATACGGCAATCATCGTCACGGCATCGCCGTCCTCAGCCACACTGCTTTCCGTTCCCACTGAGGGCGTCTTGCCGAAGCCGAACATATTGGTAATCTTGCCCACAAAGAAAATGATAATGCAGCAGATGACAATACCTGCCACAATGGTAAGAACAGTCGTCAGCCTCTCCACCTTGGGATTGCCGTATTCCTCGTATTCTTCTTCCTGGTATTCTTCGGATTCCGGCGGTATGGTATCACTCTTTAGCCGTAAATTGTCTTCGGAATAGTTCCTGTGCTCCGTCTGCCTCTTAATCTGGGACATTTCGTGCTCCGTCACGTTCCGGGTGGCGCCTTCCGCATCCGGGTCGCGCATCACCACGAAATCCTCGTCCGGGTAAAGCAGTGCTTTTTTCAAATCCTCAATCAGCTCCGCCATGGACTGGTATCTTCTGTCCGGGCTCTTCTGGCAGCATTTCATGACAATCTGCTCCACACTGATGGGAATGTCCGGTACAAATTCCCTCGGGGAAGGCATGGGCTCCTGAATGTGCTTAATGGCAATCGCCACCGTGGTTTCGCCGTTAAACGGCACTCTGCCGGTCAGCATTTCAAACAGGGTAATACCCAGTGAATACACATCACTCTTCTCATCGCTGAAGCCGCCTCTTGCCTGCTCGGGAGAGGTGTAATGCACGGAACCCATTACATTGGAAGTAATGGTGTTGCTGGTCGCCGCCTTGGCAATACCGAAATCCGTAACCTTTACCTTTCCTTCCTTGGAAATGATAATGTTCTGGGGCTTGATATCCCGGTGAATGATGTGATTGTTGTGAGCCGCTTCAATACCCATACATACCTGGATGGCAATGCTCACGGCTTCTTTATAGGATAAATTAACTTTTTTCTCAATATATTTTTTTAGGGTAATGCCGTCTACCAGCTCCATAACAATGTAGTAGATGCCATTCTCCTCTCCCACATCGTAAACATTTACAATATTGGGATGCATAAGGCCTGCTGCCGCCTGCGCTTCCACGCGGAATTTGGACACAAAATTAGCATTTTCCGAAAATTCCTGCTTCAGTACTTTGACAGCCACAAAACGGTTTAGTTTGTGGCATTTTGCCTTATAAACATCGGACATGCCGCCGGTACCGATTTTTTCAAGTATCTCGTAGCGGTCTCCTATCATCATACCAATCTTTATCATGCCTAACTCCTTACGTTTCTGCAAATGGTTCAATCAATACCACGGCGATGTTGTCTTTTCCGCCGTTTTCATTGGCTGCGCTTATCAGCCTGTCTGCTTTATCCTTCATACTGCCCTTGTCTTTTAAGATCTCTTCGATTTCTTTATCCTCAAGCATATTGGTGAGTCCATCCGAACAAAGCAGAACCATATCCCCTTTTTTCAGCTCCACTTCAAAGAAGTCAACCCTGACCGTATCCAGTGCTCCTATGGCTCTGGTAATGATATTTTTTTTCGGGTGATTTCTGGCTTCTGCCCTGTCAAGTCCGCCCATGCGCACCATTTCCTCCACCAAAGAGTGGTCAATGGTAATCTGCTTAAGCTCCCCGTCCAGTACATAAAGTCTGCTGTCACCCACATTGGCAACCACAAGCTCGCTGCCGTCTATGGTGGCCGCTACCACCGTGGTACCCATACCGTTCAATTCCTCGCAGTTTTCCGCCAGTTCGATAATGTGGTGGTTCGCCTTTTTGATGGCGTCGTCCAGAATGCGGTTGGGATACTTTTCGTGGGTATTCTCCACCTCTTTTATAATCGTCTCCACTGTACTTTTAGAAGCATAGTCTCCGGCATTGTGTCCTCCCATACCGTCCGCCACAATGAACAGATTGGGAAGAACGCCCACCGGCTGTGCAGACGCATATACATAATCCTGATTTACTTTTCGCTTTCTTCCAATATCCGTTTCGGAAAATGTCGTTAACACCCGCTGCCTCCTTGTGTTCCCTCATATTCGTATAAAAAACGATAGTACAATACATAATAACACAATAAAGAAAAAAGGACAAGTATAGTATTCCCTTGTCCCCTGTGTCTAAACTCACTGCAGTTCTTTCTTTTCCTGCATTTTCTTTCTCCGAAGCTGTCCGCAGGCGCCATCGATATCCCGTCCCATTTCCCGGCGGACGGTTACATTGATATGGCTTTTTTCCAGCCTGCCCTTAAATGCCATAATGGCTTCTTTTTCCGACTGCACGTAATCTCTTTCCTTGATGGGATTGACCGGTATCAGGTTGATGTGGCAGTTCCGTTTCCCCGCCAGGCCAATCAGCCCCTCCGCATCCTCTTTTGTATCGTTGACACCGCCCACAAGGCTGTATTCAAAGGAAATCCGGCGTCCCGTTCTGGCAAAATAATAGTCGCATGCCTCCATCAGCTCTGCAATGGAATACTTGTTGGCAATAGGCATTAATTCCTGTCTTTTTTCATCCGTCACCGCATGCAGGGAAAGCGCCAGCGTAATCTGCAGCTCCTCCTCCGCCAGCTTCTTCATCATGGGCACCAGTCCGCAGGTGGAAACCGTGACGTTTCGCTGGCTGATGTGAAGCCCGTGCTCATCCGTCAGCATCTTTATAAAGGTAAGCAGGTTGTCATAATTGTCCATGGGTTCGCCGGTTCCCATCACCACCACATTGGAAACCCTCTCCCCCGTATACCGGGTAATGGCGTAAATCTGGTCTAACATTTCCCCCGGCGTCAGATTTCTTTCCAATCCGTCCAGTGTGGATGCACAGAACCGGCAGCCCATACGGCAGCCGACCTGGGAGGAAATACACACGGAATTGCCGTGCCTGTACTTCATCCATACACTTTCCACCACATTGCCGTCAGCAAGTCCGAATAAGAATTTTCTCGTGCCGTCGATTTTGGACTCCTGCACCTCCACCGGAATCAGTGCCGTATAGGTGTATAGTTCCTTACACTTTTCCCGGAAATCCTTGGGCAGATTGCTCATCTCGTCGAAGCCCCGGGACAGCTTTACATGCATCCAGTCGTAAAGCTGCGCTGTCCTGAATTTTTTTACGCCCAGCGCTTCCATTTCTGCTGCCAGTGTCTCCATGGGCATGGATTTGATATCTTTTTTCTCTGTCATTTTTCTTCTTTCCTGAATCTGGCAAAAAAGAAGCCGTCCGTATCCTGCACATGGGGTGTAAGACGCACATAGCCTTTTTCCGCCGTGGTATTTTTAAGAACCGGTTTCATAAGAAGCTCCTTTTCGATAAAGGCCGCCATATCCTCATTCTCCGCCCTGTTCAACGTACAGGTGCTGTAAAGAAGAATGCCTCCCGGCTTCACATAACGGACTGCGTTTTTCACAATTTCCTTCTGCAGCTTCGGAAGCTCCGTTAATGCCTCTTCCTTCTGCCGGTATTTAATGTCCCGCTTTCTGCCCATAACACCCAGACCGCTGCAGGGAACATCCGCCAGCACCACATCCATAGTATTTTCCAAAGAAGCATCGAACACCGTGGCATCCGCCGCTTCCACCGTTACATTGTTAAGTCCCATGCGGTTTACATAGTCCTCAATAAGCACCGTTTTCTTTTCGCTGACATCCCGGGAAAGCACCTGTCCTTTTTCTGTGGCAAGCTCCGCAGCCAGCACGGTTTTGCCGCCGGGCGCCGCACAGATATCCAGCACCTTGTCGCCGGGTTTTATACCTGCCGAAAGCACTGCCTCCATGCTGCTCACGTCCTGCAGGGTAAACAGCCCTTCCGCAAATCCGGGAAGCTCCGTTACATTCTCGCAGTTTTTCAGGTAATATGCCATGGGGAAAAAGGCATGCTGTTCTACCACACAGCCCTTCTCCTCCATACCGCGGATAACGGCTTCTTTTTCCTTATCGGAAAGTCCCAGCCTGAAACGCATGGTCACCGGTCTTACCTGCATGAACGCCGCAAAGATTTGTTCCGTTTCTTCAAACGAGTACTCCGTAAGGAAATGCTTTACCAGCCATTCCGGCATGGAATAGGTCACCGATAAATACAACACCTTATTCTTTTTATCCGGCCTTTTCAGTGTTTCCTTTCCACCGGAAAGCTTCCGCAGCACACCGTTTACAAAGCCTTTTAAATTGTGGAATTTATGTTTGTCCGTAAGCTTCACCGCCTCGTTTATGGCGGCAAAATCCGGCACACTGTCCATAAATAAAATCTGGTAAGCGCTCATCCTTAAGATATTGCGGATAAGCGGCTTCATTTTTCTGACCGGCAGGCTGGCAAACTGGTTGATGTAATAATCCAGCTCTATCCTTCGCTCCAGGGTTCCCTCAAAAAGTCTCTTTAAGAAAGCCTTTTCCTGCCCCGGAAGATAGTCGTACTTTTCCAGTACGTCCTTCACCAGAAGATGGGAATAGGCTTCCTCTTTTTCCACCGTAAGGAGCATGGAAAGTACAATGTCTCTGATATTTTCCGCTACCATGGCTTAGTCCCTTCTTTTGCTTATCATGGACAACCGCAAGAGTTGCAGCAGGGAGGATGCCGCCGCTGCCACATAGGTAAGAGCTGCCGCAAAGAGCACCTTTTTCGCACCGGTTTCCTCTTCCATTCCCAGGATGCCGGTACTTGACAGGGCTTCCAGTCCCCGCTTGGATGCATTAAATTCCACGGGCAAGGTCACAAACTGGAACAGCACCGCCAGCGCAAACATCCAGATACCTATCTGGATTAAAATCTGGTTAAAGCTCAAAATGATTCCCAGTATGACAAGGGGCAGACCGAAACGGCTGCCGAAATTGGCTACCGGAACCAGTGCGGAACGGATACGCAGGGGCATATAGTCCTCATTATCCTGTTTCGCATGTCCGCATTCGTGGGCTGCTACCGCTGCTGCCGTCACGGACGGATAACTGAAATTTTCATAGGAAAGCCGCACGGTTTTAGTACGCGGGTCGTAATGATCGCCGGAAAGAGCGCCTGACTGCAGGCATTCTACTCTGACGTCATAGATGCCGTTTGCCTCCAAAATCCTCTGCGCCACCTCCGCACCCGTCATGTTGCGGGCATTCCGCACCCTTTTATACTTCCGCATGCTGGCATCCACATTGGCGCTGGCAAGCATACAGATCAGGGCGCCTATGATAACCAAAATGTACGTGGGGTCCCAATAATAACCATACATACTGCTACACTTCCTTTCTTTTTAAAAAGATAATGTCAAAAATACCGGCTGCCTTATCCGAGCCGCATACCCGGTGTAACCGTATTGCCCAGCAGGAATGCCTGTGTATCCATTCTCTTTTTTCCCTCTAACTGTAAGCTGTTAATCCAGAGAATTCCCTTTCCGCAGCCTACGGCAAAGCGCTGTTTTTCCACAAACGCAACTTCCCCGGGCTTAACATCCGCTTCCTTATCCACATCCGCATCCCAGATTTTAAGCTGCTTTCCACCCATATGGGTATAGGCGCTGGGCCAGGAGTTCAAGCCCCTTACCAGTCTTTCTATTTCCACAGCACTCTTCGTCCAGTCGATTTCGCCCATGGTTTTCTTAAGCATGACCGTCTTTGTGGCTTCTTCTTCCTTCTGGGGAATGGGGGTAAGCTTTCCCTCCTCCAGCAAAGGCAGCGCCTCCACAATCGCTTCCGCTCCCAGAACCGCCAGTCTTTCAAACAGGGACTCGCCTGTTTCTTTGGGCGCCAGCTTTAAGGTCTTCTGGTATAAAATATCGCCGGTGTCCAGTCCTTCATCCATCTGCATGATGGTGACGCCGGTTTCCTCTTCACCGTTAATGACCGCCCACTGTATGGGGCTGGAACCGCGGTACTTCGGCAGAAGGGAGGCATGGATATTGATGCTTCCGTACTTCGGCATGTCTAAAATTTCTTTGGATAAAATTTGTCCGAAGGCGGCAACCACAAACACATCCGCCGGGTATTTTTGTAACTCCTCCACCGCTTCCGGGCGTTTGATCCGCTCCGGCTGCAGCACCGGAATGCCATGTGCCAGAGCACATTCCTTTACCGGTGAAAAAATAAGCTTGTCACTTCTGCCCTTGCATTTGTCCGGCTGTGTCACCACCGCCGTCACCTCATGTCCGGCTTTCAGCAACGCTTCCAGGGCGCCCACCGAAAAATCCGGGGTTCCCATAAATACTATTTTCATTCTTCGTCATCCTCTGCTTCCATGTTCTGAAGTTCGCCCTCTACCTTTTCCACATACAAATGGCCGTCCAGATGGTCCAGTTCGTGGCAGATGGCTCTTGCTAAAAGCTCCGTGCCCTCTACTTCGATGGGCTCCATGTCTTCGTTCAGGGCAACCGCCTTTACATAGTTGGGTCTGGTTACCACGCCGCACTTACCGGGCACGCTTAAGCAGCCCTCCTGACCGGTCTGTTCGCCGCTCGACTCCACAATGCGGGGGTTAATCAGCACATAAGGGTCTTCGCCCGTGGTATCAATGACTACAATTCTTTTTAAGATACCTACCTGGGGCGCTGCCAGTCCCACGCCGTTTGCTTCGTACATGGTATCCAGCATATCCTCTATCAGTTGTCTGGTACGGGGTGTCATCTCCGTTACTTCTTTACATTTCTTGTTAAGAATATCGTCGCCGATTTCTCTTATCTTTCTTAATGCCATCGTTAAGCTCCTTCCATCTGTCAAAAGGCATTTACAGGGTCAAAATCTATCTGCATGCTTTCGTTTTTAAGCTGCATTCCCTGTACCTGTGCTTCCAACTCATCCTTTATCTCTATCAGTTTATCATACTTTTCGTATTTTATATAGAAAACAAATCTAAAAATATCATGAAGTTTTCCTATCCCCGCCGGTGCCGGACCAATGACTAACAGTCTTTTGTCCACACTGTCCGTTTCCGTTACGTATTTTTTCGCCGTATCCGCCAGCATCTGCGCTAATTTCTGCCCGTTTTCCTCTTTGGCGGCAAAAATCTGCACCGCCAGCATATGACAGGCAGGGGGATAACGCAAAAGCTCCCGGTACAGGATTTCTTCTTCGTAAAAGCCTTCGTAGTCCTGCGCCGCCGCATGCACAATGCTGTAATGCTCCGGCTGGTAGGTCTGGATGACCGCCTCCCCGGGAAGGCTGCCCCTTCCGGCGCGTCCCACCGCCTGCGTCAGCAGATCAAAGGTGCGCTCCGAAGCCCGGTAATCCCCCACGGAAAGCGACATATCCGCCGCAATCACCCCAATCAGGGTCACCTGCGGAAAATCATGCCCCTTTACAATCATCTGGGTGCCAATCAGAATATCCGCTTCCCGGTTGGCAAAAGCGGATAAAATTTCCTCGTAGCTTTCCTTTTTGCCTGTGGTGTCCGCATCCATGCGCAGCACCCTTGCCTCCGGGAACATTTCCTTTACCTTGTCCTCAATCTGCTGGGTGCCCGCCCGAAATCCCGAAATATACGGGGAACCGCATTCGGGACACCTTTTTACGGCTGGTATGCTGTACCCGCAGTAATGACAGACTAACCGGCTGCCCTTGTGCTCCGACAGGGACACATCACAGTGGGGGCATTTCATCACATGCCCGCAGGACCGGCAGGACACAAAGCCCGCATACCCGCGCCGGTTTAAAAACAACATAATCTGCTCTTTTTTCCGTAACCGGTCCGTCATCAGCTCTTTTAGCTTTTCACTGAATATGGAGCGGTTTCCGTTTTTTAACTCTTCCCGCAAATCCACGGTATACACGGCAGGAAGGCTTCCGCCGGTAAGTCTTTCCTTTAAGGTAAACAGCTTATATTCGCCGTGCTTTGTCCGGTAGTACGCCTCCATGGACGGTGTCGCCGAACCTAAGAGTACACTGCCTCCGTGCAGCCTTGCCACCTCTTCTGCCACTTCCCTGGCGTGGTACTTGGGCGCATTTTCGCTTTTGTAACTGCTCTCCTGCTCCTCATCCATAATGATAAGCCCGATGTTGGGGAACGGGGTAAAAAGCGCCGAACGGGGACCTATCATCACATCGATTTCCCCGCGTTTTGCCCGCTCGCACTGGTCGTATTTTTCGCCCTGGGACAGAGTGGAATTAAGTACGGACACCCGGTCGCCGAAGCGGGTATAAAACCTGAGAAGTGTCTGGTAGGTGAGGGCAATTTCCGGTATCAGCACTATTGCCTGTTTTCCCCGTGCCACCATGCCCTCAATCAGATTCATATATACTTCCGTTTTACCGCTTCCGGTAATGCCGTGCAACAGATACGTCTGTCTGACGCCCGCATCAAATTCGGAAAGCACGGTGTCCACAATCTCTTTCTGTCCGGCGCTTAAAGTGTTTCTGCCGGTTTCCTTCTTTGTGATTTTCACCGGATTACGCAGGCTGCTCTCCACCTCTACCGTAACAATTCCCTGTTTTTCCAGTGCTTTTACCGTAGTTCCCGTTACATGCAGTTTACCGGCGATTAAGTTCATGGGCAGGGTAGGTGTTTCCAGAAGTTCCGCAAGCAGTCTTACCTTTGCCACCTGTTTTTTATGGGTAAAGGTAAGCAGGGCTTCTCTGGCCTCCTCCTCCGAAACTGCCAGATGCACAAACCGCCGCTCCACCGCTTTGACTTCTTTTTTTGCCGGAATGACCGTCTTGATTGCCTGTATCATGGTGGAGCCGTAGTTGCGTTTTAAGAACGCCGCTATCAGCATCTGTTTATCTTCCACCGATACATGCCCTTCCACGATTTCCGTAATATCCTTTATTTTTTCCACGTCCCATTCCGGTTTGTCCTTTATGGCAACACAGTATCCGGTACGTTCTTTATTGCCGGCGCCGAAGGGCACTTTCACGCACATGCCCTCCTTCAGTTCGTTTTCCATGACTGCCGGAATCCGGTACTGAAATGGCCGGTCTACTTTTTCATGAGCGATGTCAATAATGATATCCGCATATTTTTCCATGCCGTTCCTCACCAATCGTGTGTTTATGCCTGTCTGCCCCGCTCTTTTAAGATATCTGCAATCAGATCCCGTTCGTCCATTGGATATTTTACCCCCTTGATTTCCTGGTAATCCTCATGGCCCTTTCCTGCCAGCACAATAATGTCGCCCTCTTCTCCATGGTCAATGGCATAGGCAATGGCTTCTTTTCTGTCGCAGATTTCAATGTATTTGCCATTGGTTTTTGCCATACCGGTTTTGATGTCGTCGATAATCGCCTGCGGCTCCTCAAAGCGGGGATTATCGGAAGTAATAATGGTAAAGTCCGCTAAATTGCCGCTGACCTCGCCCATTTCGTAGCGGCGGATTTTGGAACGGTTGCCTCCGCAGCCGAACACGCACACCAGTCTGTGGGGTTCGTATTCCTTTAAGGACTTTAACAGGCTCTCCAGAGCCATTGCGTTGTGGGCATAGTCGATGAGCAGGGTAAACTTGTCGGATACCTTTACCATTTCGATACGCCCCTTGACCTTTGCTGCCAACAGCGCTTTTTTAATATTTTCATCGGACACGCCGAAATGTCTGCAGATAGCCATGGCGGTCAGCGCATTGTAAACGCTGAATTTACCGGGGGTCGCCACCTCCACGTCCAGATTGAGCAGGCCTTCTGCCCGAAATGCCACGCCCAGTTCGCCGGGCTTCTTTACTAAATGCAGGTTGGTTGCCCTTAAATCATTTTTATCGGAAAGTCCGAACTTTTCAATGCTGCAGGTGTGCCCCTCAAGGACTTTATCACAATGCACGTCATCGCCGTTTACAATGCCCACCTTGCACTGTCTGAATAAAAGTCCCTTGCACGCCATGTATTCTTCAAAAGAAGCATGCTCGCCTTCACCGATGTGGTCCGGCTCCAGATTGGTGAAAATACCGTAATCAAATACAAACCCCTGGGTTCTATGTAGCATCAGCGCCTGGGAAGATACTTCCATGACCACAGTGTCACAGCCTGCTTCCGCCATGCGGCTGAAATACTCCTGCAGCACGTAGGACTCCGGTGTGGTGTTCTGGGCATGGATATGCTCCTTTCCGATAATGATTTCTATGGTGCCCACAAGTCCTACCTTATGTCCCGCATTCTCTAAAATGGACTTCACTAAATAGGTTGTGGTGGTTTTTCCTTTCGTGCCGGTGATGCCGATAATCTTCATCTTTTCTGCGGGATGATGATACCAGGCTGCCGCAATGAACGCCATGGCATACCGGGTGGAATCCACTTTAAGCACCGTCACTTCCGGATAGGCGGGCAGTGTGATTTCCTGCTCCACCACAATCACCTTTGCGCCTGCTGCCGCAATTTCCTCCACATGCTCATGGCTGTCGTACTTCATGCCCTTTACGCAGACAAAAAGGCAGCCCTCCGTCACCTTTCGGTTGTCAAACACGATGGCAGGAATATCCTTTTCCGCAATGTCTTTATCCGCCGCACCGCTTTCCTTTGCTTCCTGCGCGCCTGCGGGCTTTTGTAAAATCTGATAAGAAACGCCTTCCAGTAATTCCTCTAACTTCACTATTCTTCCGCTCCTTTTCTTAAACCATATGTTTCTATTTTACTCTATCTTCCCTGTTTTTGCCATAACATTTTTAGCTTCCGTCCCTGCCGTTGTTTTCCTCTGTTTTTCCATCAAAAAAGGAAGCAGAAACTTTTTTCGTTCTGCTTCCCTTTTTCTCAATCCTCATTTCATTTTACAGCATGCCGGCTTTCCACGATGCTTTTCAGCCTGTCGTACGCAGGCTTTGGAGTACCGTCCACCCGTACCAGCCCGCTTGGCGCATTCAGCCATGCGCCGTCCGCAAAATCCCAGTAAGTCGCCGCCTTCACAGAAGGGCTGTTTAAGAGAATACCGTACATTTCCGCCAGTTCTTCCTGCTGTCTGATTTCCATAAACGGCACCGTATCCCAGCTTTTTACCTGATAATCATTCAGATCCTCTATTTCCGGCGGCATGAGCATACCGGACAGCAGGGTATTTTCCGTAAAATGCACCGGCAGTCCAAAACGGGAAAATCGTTCAATGACTTCTTTTATTTTTTTTGCCCCCCAATACCCCTGATGCTGATGGGACTGAATGCCGATGGCATCTATCGGCACACCGGCCTGCAGGCACTCTTCTATTACTTTCTCATATTTGTCCGTGGTATTAAAGTCATTGATTAAAAGCTGGGCTTCCGGGTCTGCTGCCTTTGCCGCCGCAAAAACCTCTTTTATCAGTGTCATCCTTCCGTACCGGGCACAAATTCTGCTTACCGCATTATCATACTTATTAAATACCGGCAAAATAACCGTTTCATTAATCACGTCCCAATAGGTAATCCTTCCCTTGAAATGGCTTACCTCCCGGTTTATCCGTTCCAGCTGCTTTTCAAAAATAGTTTTGTCATCGTAGGATAACAGCCAGTCTGCACATACCGTATGCCAGCACAGCGGATGCCCCTTTAAGGTAACGCCTCTTGCCGTAAGAAACTCTACGCATTTATCCATTTCCGCCTGTCTGACATCTCCCTCTGTTGGTTCATAAGTCCCCCAGTAAAAAGGCAGTGTTCCGTAATTAAACAAATCAAGCCACTCTTTTGTCCGCTTACTGTACTTTTCTTTTTCGCTTTCTTCTGTGGCATTTACATAGCATAATACGTCAAATGCTCCGCATCCAAATAAAAAATTCTCATTCTTCATAAAGAAATCCCCCTGTTTTAGCTTATGCCTCTCTTCCTTCCTTTATCGTATCGAAATTTTTCTCCTTTTGTACCGGACAATTTCTACAAAATATCCTATGAAATCATAGAAATTCCCATAAAAAAGTCCTCCTGTATCCGCTTTTGTATTTCTACATCATAGCAGTTCAGGAGGACTTTCTTTGTCATGTGGTTTTTCTTTGCTTATTTCACTATTTTAGTTTCCGAATTCCGTAAGTCCTTCGGATACTTCATAAGTATAGTTTTCACGGTTGGATGTCACGATGTCGGAGTACATCTGTGTACCGTCAATGTAACCCTTCGTGTTGTACCAGCTATCCGCAAAGGTTGAGTAACCTAACATTCCCACAGATGCCGTTGTCATATACTCATCACCGGGCAGCTTCACAATACCGTCGTATTCCACCGGGAAGTAAACCGTTGTGGTTTCAAATTTTCCCTGGGAATTGGAGACTGTTGCAGAGTAAACCACTACATAACGGTTATTGTTTCTGAAATCCGTTCCCTGTGTTTTGGCAAGGAGCAGATATTCACCCTTAACAGCAAGATCCGTTGCTGTCGAACCGCCATTGTAGCTGTTTGCAATATAGCTTAAAATCTGGTCCTGTGCATCCGCATACAATGCCTGCTTGTATTCCTCACTGATATCGGAAAGCTGGGAAATGGTTTCGTATTCCGCATATACTTCAAAGCCGTCACCGCATTCCGCGGTGTAATAGTCACGGTTAGCTTCCACGATTTCCATATAGCAAATCAGCGGATTGATGTAACCTCTGGTGCTGTACCAGCTGTTTCCGAAGTAAGTGGAACCGCAAACGCCTCTGTTATCCTCGTAGGAAAGTGTGCCGTCTGCTAAAAGAATATTAGTAAATCTGACAGGGAAATATACCTTGGTCGCCGCAAAGCTTCCCTCGGAGTTGGAAACCGTACCAGTATAGATCACGTACAGATCATTGTAATAGTTCACATAGCCGCTTCCGTCTTTAATGTAATCAAAAACATACCCCGCATACTGCAGATCGGTTAAAGAGGTCGCCGTATTGTATGAATTTGCGGCATACGCATAAATGCTGTCTTCCGCTTCGGATTTTGCATTGTTAAGGAAATCCTCCGTAAGGGAAGCATAGCTTCCTACATATTCCGGTAATCCCTCTACCGTGTACTGCTTTTCAAGACTTGCGGGCACCTTGCCTAAATTCTGCGCATAGTAGGACATATCCGAACCGTTAATCGTAATGGTTACGGTATCGCCGTTGCAAAGTCCGTCAATCTGGCTTGCCTGGAAATCATAATAGCTCAATTCGGAGCCTGTGTATTCCATGCTGATGCAACCGTTGGGTGCCGTTCCGGTAAAGGAAACGGATAAATCTTCAAAAGCATCAAAGGTACCTATTTCTTCCAGTCCGCTTACCACATAGGTAGAATCTTTGTATTTCACCTTACACTTCACATAATCCTTCAGTTCTTCATCGACATTCCATGTGTAGGCTACTTCCATATCATTGGAAAGATTGTTGTACTGTTCCAGACTTACGCTTACATAGGATTCCAAAATTTCCATCGGTGATGTAAGACTCAGCCAGTCACCGTATTCCTTTTTGGCTTTTGCTGTAAAAGACAATTTCTTTCCATACTTGGCCTCAATGGCATCCCAGTCAATCGTTACCTTTGCATTTCCGTATCCGTCATAACCGCTTGCCTCAATGGTAAGATACTTGTCCAGGTTAATGGTCTTTCCTGCATTGATTGCCACGATTGCAATCACAACAATGGCAATGATAAACGCTACTGCTGCCGCTGCTGCAATAATAAGTGTTTTCACCGGAAGCTGCTTTTTAGGCGCAGCATTCTTCGGCTGCACTGCTGCGTTTACAGGTGCCGCTGCATTTACGGGTGCTGCTGCCTGTGCCGGCGCTCCTGCATTCACGGGTGCTGCTGCCTGTGCCGGCGCTCCTGCATTCACGGGTGCTGCTGCCTGTGCCGGCGCTCCTGTATTCACGGGTGCTGTTCCCTGTGCAGGCGCTGCTGCGTTAAGCGGTTGTCCGCATCCGATACAAAACTTGGCATTATCATCATTCTGTCTGCCGCATTTTCCACAAAACATAATTTTCCCTCCTCATTGGTACTTTATGACATTTTTGTCAATCTTTAGACATTTTATATGATTGAAAGGGAAAAAGCAACCGTTAAAATGTAAAATCTTGCTATTTTGAACTATTCGTTGTATGAAGGTAATTTCTTTCATTGAAAATATACCGCTAATAGTTTTCCAAAACATAGGTAAGCATCTTAAACGCTGCTGTTTTTTTTGCATCTTTCTTTGAGGAAGACTTTGCTTTATATATTTTCTTCTCCCCTTCTATCATGCAGCTGCAATACCATATCGGATTTCCGTTTTCATCATATTCTTCCTTAAAATCATAGATTGGAATCGAAAAATATCCCCGCCTTGCCAATATCTCAAGCTGGTTAATTGCCTTATTTTTGTCAGGCTCATCAATTTCATCCCGGATAGTATACAGATAACCATGTTCTTCCAGATACTCATATGCCAGTTTACACACATTTTTTCTTGCCTGATTCTTGCTTCTTCCAAAGCCTCTGAATGCCGGAAGGTCATTACTGATTTTTAAAAGACAGCGATATGTTGATTGCTGTAATTCCCTTACTTCAGGACCATTAAGTGATTTATAAGTCTGTGATACTCCTTGAAAGGGGGAATACCAAGTTGATGAATAGCTGCCTTTTTCAAAATAATACAAAGGAGTAGAACCGCTATCTCGGAGTGTCCACTCCTGAATCAGTTCCACATAATTCTCATCCCCCTCAAAGCTTTCATCGGGATTAAGCATTATTTCCACAGCATCCTGCAATGCCTGCATATCCCAGTTGGAATCAATGGCAATAGCTCCCAGAATTGCCTCGAAAAGATCCTCCTGAACAGAATCTTCATTTTGTACATTCTGCTTGCAGTCACTCTGCCCCATAATTAAAAACTGCTCTAAATCAAGCATTTGTATTCTATCCGCAAGGTATGACCTCTGTACAAGATTTTTTTTCATCTCCGTCAGTTTTCCCTCTGAATACTGACATTGATATTCGTTCCATTCTGCCTCTGAGGTCATCCTTCCAAATCTGGAGCAGAGAATTTTAACTACCACATAGTCAAGAACCTTATCCCCTATAAACTCCAGTACTTCATTGTCCTGACCACCATTTTCATTTGCATACGACCTTCTTATGAATGCCTGTTGAAGTAAATCAGAATTAGAAAATTCATATCCAATCTGATTTTGAACAAATATGATATCGTTCGTTTCCATAAACAAAAAAACCTCCTAGTATTTAATATACTAAAAGGCATAATGATACCCCAACAAATCCCTCCCAGGGGAAAGCAGATGTGGGACATTTTAAATTACAATCAACTCTTTGTTCTCCTTTATTTACCAGAATTCACTTTCATAAACAATGGTAAATACCAATGAACAATGTCTTGGTGGTAATATATCATGCCTTTCAGATATTTTCATTATACATAAGTATCTGAAAAAAGCAATCCATATATTCCTTCTTGAGTTTCCGCAAACTTCCCGGTTATTTTTCCTCACTCATATCTGCCTCATATACAGATACCTTTACATCATCGTTGCTTTTCAACTCCGGTGTGTCCTTCAGCTTCTTTAGATATGTGTCAAAAAACTCCAGATGACATTTGCAGAGATTCTCATGCAGGACATCGGCATCAAGTTTTCCAACCAATAACTTTATTGGCAGTATATACTTTATTACATCGGCAAATCCAATATGTGTCATATCTCTGAATAAAACTTTATAAACCGGCTCAGTATGACGGATATAAACCCTGTTCACTACATTTTCATTATTTTTGCAGCTAACCTGCATAAACGGCCTTCTCAGTATATCATTTGTATAATCCCCGAACAGTGCACCATCAAGATTAATACCGCAGACAAAGTCTTCATTTCTCGCACAAAGTGCATATGCGGTATCTCCCCCCATCGAATGTCCGGATACACCAACGCCCTTTGCAAAGTCAATCATATCTGACAATTCTTTCTTTGCGTATTCAAGGGCCGCCTCGTTATCCTTTATCCACTCCGGAAGTCTCTCCATCATAAATTTACAATACTTTCTCTGTGCCTCATCAAACTTTTGCGCCAGTTCTTCATCACTTCCTTTTGCCCTCACCAGTTTAATCATTGTAATAATTCCACCAATCATAGCCTCATACATTTTCTTTTTTATGGTTTTGTCGAAAAAAAGGACGGTTCCGTCATCAAACTCACTACACACAGACTCATGGGAATGATCCACCGATATTACAACGTATCCGTTAGAAGCAAGTTCTGTACAAAGACAGCAATTCCCTTCTCTATACGAACTATAGGCATGATTAAACATAATCAGCGGGAACTTTTTTCCCGGTATCCTATTTGCATTTAAATAACATTCTGTCAGATTAGACTCCGGATTCTTTCTAAAGTCAGGCCCCACCTTAAAAGTATCCTTGAAGCCTTTCAGCATATTATCCGATAATGCCACCGCTTTCGTAAGTCCCTTTACGCTTTCCCTAAGCACCGGATAATAAACCCTTGCCGCCACGCTTCGCATGCCTCCCTGACGCATAATTTCTTTCCTGTCGTCTTTGACTGTGTATGTAAATGTTCCGACTGCATATTCCCCTGTCGGTTTGGGTAATCCCTTTTTCCGCATGATTGAATCTCCTCTCCGGCTATTCGTTTCCACTATTATGTAATGTTTTTCATCACTGATTTTCTCCTTAATGGAACGGTACACCGATTCATATACTTTCATTCCCATATCAATATCCCCTTTGATATGGGTATCAAGAACTCTTTGGCATCATTTTTTCCTTACTATACCCAATTTTTATTTGGACATACGCATACCATCTCATTTTGTGTATCATCGTCCAAACTTAGTGTAAATATCTGCATAATATCGTTTAATAATAATACCGACTGCCTCTTTATTTCCGCTATGTACTTTTTGAATCAATTCGCTGTCTTTCATAGCGTTTTCTCCAATCATAAAACGTCTTACATCTTATATAACCATATAACCACTGCAAAGTAAAAAAAGTTCATAAAATTTTAGCAATTAAAGGCATTGATTTTTTGCTGTAAATTGCATATAATAAAAACACAGATAGAAATATCTGTGCAGCGGTTAGAGCATCCAATTAAAATGCTCGGTTAAAAGCGGTTAGATTGTCCAATTAAAACAATCGGTTAACAGCAGTGGGTGGAGTAATCCACCCACTTTTTTACTTTTCAGGAGGCTCTATGGATTGGTACGTTGTCGATAAAAAATACATAAATTACCTGACACAGTTTGATTCCCGTGTCGGATATGTGGAGTATGGGGAACGTTTGAAACTCCATGTGGGAATTCTTCTTATTATCGGAGATTTCCACTACTATGTCCCTATTTCCTCTGCAAAACCGAAACATCAGAAGATGTCCAACAGTCTGGATTTCCACAAACTCCAGGATGAATCCACCGGATATCTTTATGCTGTATTGAATATCAATAATATGATTCCGGTTCCTGATAACTGCCTTACTCAGTTAAAATATAATCAGGTAGAAAGTTTCCGTTCTTTCAGCAACGAAAAGGAAAAAACCGACTATGTTTACCTTCTCCAGAAAGAAAAAGCCCTGATTGACAATGTTCAGGACACTCTGCAAAACAAAGCCCTGAAATTATACCAGAAGTGCATTGCCAAGCCGGAATCTTCCCTTGCTGCAAGATGCTGTAATTTCAAAATGCTGGAAGAAAAATGCAGTTCTTATTCCGATACATAAACAAAACCATGATCATTCAAACCTCTCCATCTGCCAGAGAGGTTTTCTTTCTTAAAAAACAAGAATTCCCCTGCCATCATATCCACTTCCCTCGCTGCCTGATTACGAATTGCACGGTCAAGTGCCATAACGGTTGCTACTGCTGCATCGATTTTCTCCGTAGATTTTTCCTTATCCATTTTGATGTTTCCGGCAGTGTCTTGTCTGACATACACATTATCCATCATCCACCGGAGAACCTTATGTCCACCGTGGGCAATTCGCTCCTCAAGTGTCAGCTTCATAAGTTCCTTCTCTTCATCATTTCTCAGTGGAAACACAAGTACAAATACCGTGATATCCAATGTACTTGAAAGGTCTAAACCGCCATAGCAGGTTCTTCCGATAAGTTCCTCCTCATTTACGGGAAACGCACAGGCATCCCATTTATCCATCTGCATCCAACGGGTAGACTGTTTTACCCACTGATTCAGACGAAGCTGTCGAAAGATACTTTCTTCTGCAGCATTTTCCCTTGCACTGATATAGGCATTTCGAACCTTTTCAATATCGATGGATTCTCCAAGGGAAGGGTTCTTCCCTTCTACCACCTTAAGACCTCCTAAGCGGTCGGTGGGCCTCAAAGCTGAATCCTTCAAGCTACCACTGCCACGGACGTGTTGAAAAAACAAAAACTGTAAATCTTACCCTTGTAATATTTTAATTGTTACATAAGTAAGATTTCAAGTCAATATCTTTTTTATGAAATTGACAACCACATAAATAACGTCTATAATTTATTTATTACATCCGTAAGATTTAAGGTGGGATTTGAAATGAGTGATTTACCACAGATTTCTGAAGCCGAATTTGAAGTTATGAAAATCGTATGGAAACATGCGCCGATCAGTACAAATGAAATAACAGATAAATTATTACAGATCACAAGCTGGAGTCCGAAAACGATACAGACTTTAATCAAACGCCTTGTGACCAAAGGCGCTCTGACTTATGAAAAACAGAGCCGAGTGTTTGTTTACACCCCAGTCGTGAAAGAAAGCGAATACATCGGCCAGGAAAGCAATTCTTTTCTGGAACGATATTATGACGGGGATATCACTGCCATGCTGTCTGCCTATATAGAAAATGACAGACTGTCTGAAACAGAAATAGACGCTCTCCGCTCCCTTCTTTCAAAGAGGTCAAAAAAAGGAGACAATTAACGTGGCTGATTTTATGATACGCTTTTTAATATGCAATGTATTTATCAGCGGTATCATCGGAATTCTTTTGATAGCCAAGCGGATATTCAAAAACAACCTTTCCAGCCGGATGCAGTATAATCTATGGTTCCTGCTGCTTGGGTTGTTGGTAGTTCCCTTTATGCCGTTCCGTTTAATCGGATTTCCTCAAATCTTCTCGTGGCTCGGCAGCCTGAGAAGCTCTCCATCTTCCAATACTGAAACTGCTATGGGAGAAACCATTGGGACTGCTCCAACCGGAAATGTAAATTGGATGAATGACTTTACCCTTTCTGTAAATAGCGAAGCTCCATCCATTGCCGGATACATATTATTAGAGATATGGATTGTAGGTATTCTTGCAATGATTATTTTGGTAATCAAATCCTCTCTCCGTTTACGCAACTTGGAGAAATCTGCACTTCCCCTTCAGAACAAGGAAGTCCGCAGACTGTATCATCACTGCTTAGAAGAGATGGGGATTCACAGAGATATTCCTGTCTACAGTACCGCATTTTTGAGATCTCCGATTATTGTTGGACTTTTGAAACCGGGTATTTATCTTCCGATTCATCTGATCTCTGATTATAACGAATCCGATATGCGGTATATGCTGTTACATGAACTACAGCATTACAAGCACCATGATGCTATTGGAAGTTTTTTGATGAACCTTGCCGGAGTGGTATATTGGTTCAATCCTCTTGTTTGGTACGCTCTGAAAGAAATGCGTAATGACAGAGAGGTTGCCTGTGACACCTCTGTTTTAAAGATGCTTGAAGAGGATGCTTACGAGGATTATGGCAATACACTGATTAACTTTGCTGAAAAGATTTCTCTTACTCCTTTTCCGTTTGCTGCCGGCCTTGGTGGAAACATGAAGCAGATGAAGCGGAGAATTATCAATATTGCATCTTATGAGAAGCCAACATTTACAAAAAGGCTAAAAGGTATGACGGCATTTGTACTGACTGCTGTTCTCCTGTTAGGTTTTGCTCCTTTTATTTCTACATACGCAGCAGACGAAAACTACTTCCAATGGGACTCCTCTTCTGAGAATGTTTCCTATGTAGACCGCTCCACATACTTCGGAGAATACGAAGGCAGCTTTGTTTTATACGATTTGGGAAATGATGCATGGAGCATACATGACAAGGAGCATGCTACCCTGCGAGTAGCACCAAACTCCACCTACAAAATATATGATGCCTTGTTTGGCTTGGAAGAAGGTGTCATTACACCAGAAAACTCATTTATAGCATGGAATGGAGAAAGCTATCCATTTGAAGCATGGAATGCGGATCAGACCTTACAGTCTGCGATGAACTCCTCCGTTAACTGGTACTTCCAGACAGTGGATGAGCAGCTTGGGAGCTCTTCCGTCTATAACTATATTCAGGAAATTGGATATGGAAATGAAAACATGAATGGTGATTTCTCCACTTATTGGATGGAATCATCCTTAAAAATTTCTCCAATAGAGCAGGTCGAACTTTTAACGAAACTACATAACAACAGCTTTGAGTTCTCTCCTGAAAACATCAATGCTGTAAAAGATGCCATCCTCCTTTCCTCTTCTGATGCCGGAACACTCTATGGAAAGACAGGAACTGGCCGTGTGGATGGCCAGGATGTGAACGGATGGTTTGTTGGCTTTGTAGAAACCGCAGATAATACATACTTTTTTGCTACCAACATTGGTGCAGACAGCGATGCTACCGGAGGCAAAGCAACTGAAATAACCATGTCTATCTTGTCAGACATGAATATCTGGAAATAAAGAAAGTGGGTAAAGGTCACAAATCTTACAAACCTTTACCCACTTTCTTTTTATTTTTCACCTGTTCCTTCATAATACTTTTCATTTCCAATAAGACACAAATCGTACCTCGCCCCAATCATTCAAATCCACATCAAAGGATTGTTCGGTATAACCCGGCTTTCATCCAATTCCTCTCTTGATGGATAGTCCACTACAATATCTGTCAATTGTTGAACCAAAAGGCCAATCTGGTTCTCCGACTGCCTGAAGTGTCAATTCATATTTTCCATCCTGCGAAACAGATGTATCGCAAATTGTCTTCTTGTAATTTACCGTAATTTTAATTTTTTCATGTGTCCTCCTTTTTTCTTACATCTATAAGATTACCATAGAACACAGCCATTATCAAATCATTCCTTAATTCGGTATTGGTAATCTGGTATATGCATAATTCCGTCATTTAGGATTTCATTCCCCAAATACTGAAAACTTCCATCCTCTGCAAACCGCACCGTAAGTTCATGGGTTATGACTGCATCATCGCAAATAACCATGTCACAAACCGCCTCAACTGTTAATGTGATTGTCCCATCTTCATTTTCGTTGATGTTGACAACCTCCGGCAGAGAAGTTCCAAAGAAAGTAGGTGCATAATTAAAACATCCAAGACGCGCCCAATAATATATCTGGTTTTCCTCATCAAATACTGCGTACTCTCGTATCTGCTCTGCTGTTATCGGAAGATACTCCATAATCAGACTTTCAAATTCTTCCTTTGGAATTCCATCTGGATAATCCTCTGAATTGAACTTATCTCCATATTTCATTGCATACAGATATTCATACATCCCATTGAAATCTAATTCTTCCATATGGTCTGCATCCCAATTCGAACATAAAATGTTATTGCCCTGATAACCAAGACCTCTCACGCATCTTTCTGACATTTCACGCTGTTCTTCTGTCATTGGCTTTACTCTGATCAAACAGCTTCCATCCACAATTTCTGTTACTTTCGGTGGCTCTGGTACACACAACTCATAGCAGAACCAGCCTTTCTCTGTATATTCCCACTCTTTGATTCTAGTGTGAGATATATAAGACATTCTCGACTTGCCATTCTCATTCCATACACTTCCTGTGCTTACAACATACATGTCTGTGCCATCATAAATAAATTTCATTCTGCCTATGGCACCATCATCATGTATCTCGTAAATTACTATAGAACCGCTTTTCCCAGATGCACAATCCTCAAGAAAAGAATCCACGCTTTCATAATTTTCCATATTTGAATAGGTTACCAATGTAACAACCGGATATCCCGTTTCCATTAACTTTTTCTGCAGTTCAAGAATGGTCTCATCAGTTAAAACAACATTGGATGCAGTTCCTTTATCTGCCTCTTTGTAAATCTCATAAATATGTTCCATCATCGCTCTGCAGTCATTCTCAGCTTCCTTCTCTTCCTGTTCATCCACCGGAAGCCCATAGCCCTTTTCCCACTGTTCTGCAGCTTCTTCCTCAGCACTTCTTGTTTCCTCTGTGGAAGATACTTCTTCCGTATCTTCCACAAGAGTTTCACCTGCAACACTATCGTCTTTCCCACAGGCACACACAAAACACCCAATTAAAAATACTATAATTAGTAGAATGCTCTTTTTCTTAAATAAAACTGTAGGTTTTGTTTTTACCATTAAAATCATCCTTTCGTTCTTGCTATTGGCGGCAGTTCCAATTCTATTTCCTCTATAGAGTTAGAAAGATACCGGAATGTTCCATCTTCAAATGGCTGGACCACAACCGTATTCCGAAAAGCGAGATCAGAATTATAATCCGGCCAAACTCCATCTACAATAAGTGTAATTGTTCCATCCGCATTTTTTGTATAGTCAACTACTTCTCCAAAAGGCGGGTATGGACTGGCATAAATCATCTCATATTCATAGCTGTTGCTGCCCTCATCATACCCACAATACTCTCTCAACTGTTCTACTGATACCGGAAAGTAAGTGGTCATTATCCTTTCATATTCCTCTGCCGGAATCTTCCAATCCTCAGTTTTCAGATTTTCGCCCGTAGAAATCCGATAAATATCTTCATACATACAAGGCATCAGAATATCTTCTACGTTACTGCTGTCCCAGTTCGTGACAAGCACATTGTAATTCACATAGCTTAGTCCTGATATGTATTTCTCTGTCAGTTCCCGGCAGTCTTCCGGAAGCGGTTCTATTCTCCAATACTGTCTCAAACTTGCATGTGCAATCACATATTCATATGCGTAGATAAAATACCCTTTTTCCGTAAGTTTAATTTCAGCCACATTACTTACCGAAGTTCCCTGTATTTCCGGCATACCGCCTTCCTTCCACCGAACTCCTATGTAATAGACCTGTAGTTGCTCCTTTCGATAAATAAAGGTAACTGCTCCAATCAGTCCATCCCTCTGCACTTCGAATACGGTAACCATCGAGTCCTGTCCATTCAAGTAATCTGCGTAAAACACTTCAATTGCTTCATGATTCTGCATAGCAGAGTCTTCTCCAATGCTTACCAAACCGCTTCTGCCCAATTGCTCCACCACGGCTTTCCTCTGCTCATTGGTAAATTCGTTAATACCGGAAGAGTAGCTTGGTGCATCTGCAATTACAATATCCTTATAGATTTTCTTGACCGATTCTGCTGCCGACAAAACCGTACTCTGCAGCTGCTCCTTCTCCTCTTCTGAAAGGAGATCATCACTGGCTTGCGGAATGAACCAATATGCTGAATCTGTAGAAGTTTCCGTATTCTCGACCTCTTCTGTTTCTGCATCGCTATTTTCGATTTCCACAGGCGGCTCCCATACTTCTTCTACCACCTTTTGCTTTTCTGCATGCATTTTTCTCCAACAGAACACTCCAACTATCACCAAAATCAAAAGCAGCAAAATCGGAAGCCCACATCTTCTAAGCAGCCATTTTACATCTTCCATTATTCGCCTCCGTACAATTCTTCCCATTCCTTCGCTGTCAAACGTGGTGTATGCCAAGTTTCTCTGTAATTGTCTTCAGATGGTATAATGCGGTTAGATACATATTGTACCCCTCCGTCCTCTAACGGGCGGACAACAACCTCATGAGCATATACCTTTGAATCAACTGCATAAGGGAATACTACATTAGCTATAAGCGTAATTGTCCCATCGCTATTTTCTGTAAAACCGACTACCTCTGAATATGGATATTCCGGGTATTCTACTTCTTCGAATGCTCTCGGCTTATATTCATAAGTTGAATTCTCCGAACAATAGACTGTTTTTGATTGCAACGTTTCACTATCAATATTGAAATATCTCATAATAACGCTTTCGAATTCTTCCTTTGGGATCTGATAAACTGCACTGGCTGATAAGTTGTCATCAGCAACATAGGGAACATATTGACCATTCACTTTTGGATAGAGAATGTCATACATATCATAGAAATTCAAATCTCCAAAATCGTCCTCGCTCCAATCTACAATGAACATATTATTTTGTTCAAAGCCGATTGGTGTGAGATACTTCCGAGTCAGTATCCTACATGTCTCATCCAACGGCTGCACCCGCAATGCAGTATTCTCTTCCACTCCGCTTAATGTAAGAATATATAGTTCTTCTGAATACCAACTTCCAGAAAACATCAGATATCCTTCTTCTGTATAGTTCCAGTATTCTGCCTGATAACTTCCTGTTGTATTTCTTTGTATATTTCCGTTTTCGTACTTGTAATAGCTTCTGACCACATCTACATTTCCATCTTTTGTCTGCAAATCGTATTTTACAAAACCCGGCAAATAACTGACCTCAATAATGGATATTTCTGCCTCTTCCTTCTCATCTACCATTTCGCAGAAGTTGGTCACCTGCTCCGGCTCAGTCATATCAATCTGGTTTTTACTGTCAACTGCCGAATAACCATTTTCTCCAAGACGATTTACAATACTACGGATTGTTTCCAAATCTGCTAATTTATTTTCTTCTTCTGCTTTCTCATAAAGATCAATGCAGATGCTTATAATTTCATCTGCATCCTCCTCCGATTCTTCCTGAATATCCTGAACATCTATTACCGTTTCCAAAACTGTATTTTCTTCCGGAGGTGCATCACTGCACCCCGAAATACTAAGTATTAATACAAAGCTAATTGCTGCCACGCATACTGCAGAAATTACCGCAGCTATTCCTATAACAGCAATCGCAATCCATAGGAGCCTGCCTCTTGTTTTCTTTCGCTTGTTTCTGCTTTTTCCTTTCTTCATATTGACCTCCATTCATTTTGCTTTGCTGATATGGTAAATAATAAGTCAAGCGGCATTCATGCTTGCATGAAATGCCATTTGACGAGTATCTCCATTGAGACGATAGTCGAAATGAACTTATTCTATTTTCAATGTACGCTATATTCTCAAAATATTACACTCGTAAGATTTCGTAGTAAAAAAATTTCGTCCGCAATCCTGCTGCACTTTCGTAAATATTACATCAGTAAGATTTATAAGTCAAGTTATCTTTATACAAAAAGGCTCCTGCCAGGAGGTATCATACATTTTCACAAAAGTGATACCTTTTAGCAAAAGCCTATTATTCAGCAGAGTCTCAAAACACCCCTCTGCTACGATATTCAAATGGTTCATTCATAAGGCTGCAAAATACACATCCATTTTTTCTCCTTAATATCCCACAAACCGCAGAAAATCAAGGTTTCTTTGAAAGCAGACAAACGGTTTCCACATTCGCCGTCCAGGGGAACTGGTCAACGGCGGTAGCTTTCTCCACGCGGTAGCCGTTTTCCAGAAATACCGCCAGGTCACGCACAAGGCTGGTGGGTTTGCAGGAAATGTAAACAATACGCTCCACACCGTAGTTTATAATTTTCGGAAGTGCCTTGGGATGAATGCCGTCCCTCGGCGGGTCTAAAATAATGAAGTCAGGCTTTTCGGTGATGTCATCCAGTACCTTCAATACATCTCCCGCTAAAAATTCGCAGTTGGTAAGACCGTTTAATGCGGCATTTTCTTTGGCAGCTTCTACAGCCTCCTCCACGATTTCCACACCGATGACCTTACCGGCTACGGGCGCCATAAGCTGGGCAATAGTACCGGTTCCGCTGTATAAATCAAAAACCACGCTTTCCTTGCCTCCGCTTAATTTGCCGATATAACTTCTTGCCGTTTCATAAAGGACTTCGGCTCCCAGAGAATTGGTCTGGAAAAAGGAAAAAGGCGTAATACGAAATTTCAGCCCCAGAAGTTCCTCGTAAAAATAATCTTTTCCATATAAAATACGGGTTTTATCACTCTGTACCACATCCGCAATGGAATCGTTCTCCATATGAAGTACGCCTGTCAGAGTTCCGTCCAAAGACAGTCCCTGCAGTAAAGTACAGAAACCGTCTATCAATTCCTGCACACTGGAAGTAGCCTCCTGCATTTCAGAAGCACTCCCCTGCATTCCGAATACTGCCTTCTGTGCTTCCATCGAAGTATCCTGCAAGCCGGATGCCGTTTCCGCCTTCCAGGGCCTCTGGGTTGTGGTAACAAGCGCCACTAAGATTTCGCCGGTCTTTACCGCTTTCCGCACAAGCAGATGGCGTAAGAAGCCTTCGTGGGAGAGTCTGTGGTAAAAGCAGACATTTCTTTCCGCAAAATAATCCCTGACTGCCGTAAGGATTTTCCGGTAATCCTCATCCACAATCCGGCAGTCGTTTACGGTAAGGACATCGTAAAAACTGCCTCTTTTGTGCATGCCGAGAGTAAGGGGACCGTCCTTGGTTTCATCGCCAAAGGAAAACTCCATTTTATTGCGGTATGCAAAATAAGCCGGGCTGGCTTTGATACCTTCCCAGTGATAAGCACCCTGTCCGTCAAGCAGCACACTGTCTAACAGACGTTTGACCTGACCCTCTTTGATTTTCAGCTGTTCCTCATAGGGAAAAGACAAATAAGTACAACCTCCGCACAACCCAAAATGGGAACACGGACTTCCGTACTCCAACGGTGACTGTTCTGTCACCTGAAGGAGACGGCCTTCCGCCTTCCCTTTTCTAAGCTTGCTTATGCTGAAGGTTACTTTCTGTCCAGGCAGAGCATTCTTTACCACACAGACATCCTCTCCCACCTTTACGATTCCTTTGTTGGGAAAGTCTATCCGCTCCACTACTCCCTCATATACCTGTCCTTTTTTCATAACCCTGTACCTTTTTCCTGTTTATTACTCTTCTTCGTCCTCGAAGTCATCTTCTTCGTCAAAGCCGTCTTCGTAATCATCCTCAAATTCGTCTTCAAAATCATCCAGATAATCCGGCTTTTCAATAAATACCTTGTATACTGCGTATGCAATAACCGCTACCAGCAGTACGGCGGCAATGATACCGAAAATCAGGCAAAGCTTGTTGTCCTTTTTTTCCTCTTTTTCTTCTAATTCTTTCTTGTGAAGTAAATCGTTGATTTTCACTTCGTTTGATTTTACAATGTCCAGTAAATTTTCTAATTTGTTCATGGTTCCGTCCGCCTTTCCTATATTTTATTTATCTGTATATGGTTATTTTTCTTATAAACAAATCTGCTTTTGTTCATTATAGCATGATTTTTGCGGATTATCTACACTCTTTTTAATTTTGCAAAGGAGGCATACATAATTTTCTGACCGGCAAGGTCAAATTCCACGGTAACCTTGTAGTCTCTCGGCTCCTTCTGCACGGCTTTCACGGTTCCCTCTCCGTATTTTACATGTTTCACACGGTCGCCGGGTCCGTAATCGATTTCCGTACCCGCATCCATGGAGCTGCCCTTGGAAATGCCGGCAATCCGGTTCAGGGCGCCCATATCCTTGGCAATAAAAGGCTTTCTGGCAGTTACCGTGACTTTGGGTTTTACAACCGCCTTGGGGCGGAAATCCGTCGTGCTGCCGCTGTCTGCCTGAAATCCGGTAAAGGAGGAGCTTCCAAAATCCATAATCTCTTCCTTTGGAAACTTCGGTACCGGCATGGTATTGTCCAAAAGCTCTTTCGGAATTTCCCGGACAAAGCGGCTCACCGGATTGTACTGGGTTTCTCCTCTCACCATACGCATCTTGGCGCAGGTTAATGTCAGTTCTTCCTTGGCACGGGTAATACCCACGTAAGCCAGGCGTCTTTCTTCTTCCATATCAGACTTGTCATCGGAGACAATGGTCATATAGCTGGGAAATACACTGTCCTCCATGCCCGCTAAATACACATGGGGAAATTCCAGTCCCTTAGCACTGTGCAGGGTCATTAAAAGAACCTTTTCGCCCTTGTCCCCCACCTTGTCAATATCCGCCACCAGCGCCACTTCCGCCAGGAATTCACTCAAGGTGGCTTCTTCGTGCTGTTCCTCATAGTATGTCACTTTACTGACCAGTTCATCCACGTTGGCGATTCTGTCCTCTGCATCCTCTTCATCCGAATTCTGCAAATCTTCCACATAGGCTGTTTTTTCCAGCACATCATCTATCAAATCCCTGAGACCGTAATAGCTTAACTTGCTGCGGAATGTCTGAATGAGCTCCACAAAAGGCTTTACCTTGGCTGCTGCCTTTCCCAGCGTCATAATCCGGTCGGCTTCTTTCAGCGCATCGTAAAAGCTGATCTGTCTGTCGTCCGCATAAGCCTGCACCCTGTCTATGGTGGTCTGTCCCATGCCACGTTTCGGGATATTGATAATACGCTTCACGGCAACATCATCCTGACCGTTATCAATGGTTTTCAGGTACGCCAGAACGTCCTTGATTTCTTTTCGGGCATAAAAGTTCACGCCGCCTACCACATCATAGGGAATACCTTCCGCAATCATACGTTCTTCCAAAAGGCGGGACTGGGCGTTGGTACGGTAAAGCACCGCATAATCCCCATAGCTTCCCTTACCTCTTTTGACGCTGTGTGCAATATCGTCCGCAATGTATTCGGCTTCCTCATATGCCGTATCGAACTGGCGGAAATGAACCTTGCCGCCGTCCCCTTTATCCGTCCAGAGCTTTTTCTCTTTTCGTCCCACATTGTTGTGAATAACGGCATTTGCTGCATTTAAGATATTTCCGGTAGAACGGTAATTCTGCTCTAACTTTATCACAACCGCTTCCGGGTACACCTTTTCAAAGTCCAGAATATTCCGGATATTGGCGCCGCGAAATTTGTAAATGGACTGGTCATCGTCACCGACCACGCAGAGGTTGCGGTATTTGTCCGCCAAAAGCCGTATCAGTTCAAACTGTGCCGTATTGGTATCCTGATACTCGTCCACCATAATGTAACGGAATCTCTCCTGATAGGAATGCAGCACTTCTTCATTTGCCTTAAAAAGCTCCACGGTCTTTACAATAATATCATCAAAATCCAGTGCATTGCTCTTTTTTAAGGTTGCCTGGTATTCTCTGTAGATTCTGGCAATCTGCATTGCCTTATAATCTCCGCTGCTCTGGATTTCATACTCCGTCGGGGAAAGCAGCTCGTCCTTGGCTGCCGAAATAGCCGCCATAATACTTCTTTCCTTATACATTTTAGGGTCTAAATCCAGCTTTTTTATAATATTTTTTACCACTGTTTTCTGGTCGTCCGTATCGTAAATGGTAAAGCTGTTGTCAAAGCCTATTCTGTCAATATAGCGGCGTAAAATCCGGACACAGGTGGAGTGGAAGGTTGCCACCCAGACCTGCTCGGCGCCCATGCCGATTAAATTGTCCACACGCTCTCTCATTTCACCTGCTGCCTTGTTGGTAAAGGTAATGGCTAAAATATTCCAGGGATTGACTCCCATTTCATCTATCAGGTAGGCAATGCGGTGTGTCAGGACTCTCGTCTTGCCGCTTCCTGCCCCTGCAAGCAAAAGAACAGGTCCGTCTACGGTGTAGACGCCCTGCTTCTGCGGTTCATTCAATGTATCATATATACTCATAAAAACCTCTTAAATTCAAATTTCCTTTTTATGCTTCCGCCACCTTGCTGAAATTCCAGGAATAAATGTTCATTTCAATAATCGGAGAACCGCAGTACTCACATACCTTGGCTCCCACACCGGACAAGGGGGCTCCGCAGTTGGGACAGTTGATTCCCAGTGCCGCATCATGCAGATTTTCTATCATATCCCTGTCCTGTATGTAAATGCATTCCACATTGTACCGGGTCTGCGTCTTCATACTGTTGCTGCCGCTGATTACGTTTCCGTTTTTTTCCTTGTAGTGGGTGTATTCCACAGATGACTGGAATACCACGGCACATTTTACTTTGTCTTTGTTGTAGCCGGTGATTTCCGTCCGGTGAATACGGATACCGTCAAACTGCTCCCTGGTATCCTCTGACTCTAAAATGGAAAGACGCATGGCTAACTGCTCTTTTAACTCTTCCGTACCTTCCGATAAAAGAGAGACATTGTTTGCATCAATGCTTCGCAAATAAGAGGTCAGCACATTTTCCGCGCGGCTCTTCATTTCCTGGTAATGGAACTCCGGAAAATCCCTCTGGATACGTGGCAGATAAAGACTGGTCACACCGGCAACCGACTTGGGTGTGGATGCCACCTCCAAATCTCTCTGTTTTATCCCTTCTATTAAATCCGATGTACCGAATACCGTCTGTGAAAAACGGCTGACTTTCCGCTTAATATTACGGTAGGCGTAATAAATTACGCCTACCAGTACAAGCAGAAGAACCAGTACAATAATCAAGCCTACGATTGCTGAACTCATTGCTCTTCTCCATTATTGTTTTTTAATTGCTTACTGAATGTCGTTCTCGTCAAAAACATCTCCGCATTCCGGACAGAATTTAGGAGGATGTGTGGGGTCTTCCGGCTCCCATCCGCACTTGTCGCACTTGTAAAGCGGTGCGCCTTCCGGTTTCTTCTTGCCGCAGTTGCAGCAGAATTTACCCTGATTTACCTGACCGCAGGAGCAGGTCCAGCCGGCTTCCGCAGGCTTGGGACTTCCGCATTCTACACAGAATTTTCCTCTGTTGTCAGCCTTGCCGCAGGAACAGGTCCAGCCTAATATGGGCTCTGCTGCGCCGCCTGCAGGTGCTGCGGGAGCTGCCTGTGCAGGGGAAGCCTGCTGCTGTTGCTGACCCATTGCAAAGAGGTTGCCGGCGTTCATGCCGCCTGCCATCTGTGCCATATTCATTCCGGCGAATGCCATCATGGGGCCTGTAGAGGTATTGCTTGCTGCAGACTTCATAGCTTCCATCTGTGCTGCCGCAATACCGGCTGCTGCCATGTTCGGATCTTTGTAAACAGCCTCGTTCTGTCTTGCACGAATCATCTCGGAAACGTCCTTCGGCAGAGAAGGATTGAAGGTAATGGAAACCATTTCAATACCGCGGGCTGCCATCCACTGCTCACTCAGCTCGGTGTTCAGCGCATTTACCAGTTCCTTTGTGCTTCTGGGAAGCTCGCTGTAGCGGATGCCCTGCGCAGAAAGCTCACCCAGTGCAGGCTGCAGTGCGGTAATCATTTCATCCTTCATGAAGCTTGTCAGTTCGGATTTGTTGTAAGAATCTTTTACGTTGCCGCAGACCTTGGTGTAGAATACCACGGGATCTGCAATATGGAAGGAATATTTACCGTTACACTTTAATTCGGTATCTAAATCCAGTCCGATTTTATTGTCAACCACACGGAAAGGAATGGGAGTTGCCGTACCGTAAAGGTTGTTCATGATTTCTTTTGTATTGAAATAATACACTCTCTGGTCCTTGCCTGCATTGCCGCCAAAGGTAAATCTTCTCCATGCGGTAACGGCAGTCTGTCCGAGACTCTGTAAGAAGTTGCCTGCAAAGATGGAAGGCTCGGTGGAGTTGTCGTATTTGAATTCTCCGGCCTCTGCACAGATATCCACGATTTTTCCGTTGTCAACGATCATCATACACTGACCTTCATTGACCGCAATCACGGAACCGTTGGAAATAATGTTGTCCTGCATGCCCTTCGTGTTATAGTTATGTCCGTCGTTTACTTTCTTCTGTCCTTTTACCATCAGGGTATCGCTGTCGATGGAATCACAGTAGAAATATTCCAACCACTGATCACCCAATGTAGAGCCGATTGCGTCTACACCGATTTTGGCAAGTCTGATTAAACCCATTTTCTCATCCTCCGTTTACATAATTATTTTCTATACCAGTTTATGAACAGGCTTATCTTTATTGTATCAAATTTAATTCTTTTTCTCAACAAACTTTTACAAGAATTGGATTTAATTCTTTACAAAAGCATTTTTATTTCATAAACTGTATTTGTACGGCTTTTTTCACCGGACAAATACAGTGTAACACACAAGGAGATATACAACATGGGCAAAAAAGCTACAAAAGCTGCAGATAATATGTACTATCTTGCACGATACGAAGCTGCAAAGGAAAATGATGATTTTACCAGCCGGGAGAAAGCGGCGGAAATTATCGGCATCGACCGCACAAGGCTTGCCCGTATAGAGCTGGACGCCATCAACCCCTACCCCGAAGAAGTTCTTGCCATGTCGAGGACATACAATTGTCCGGAGTTGTGCAATTCTTATTGCGCCAGAGAATGTCCTGTCGGCAAAGGCAGTGTAAAAGAAGTTACCATTGATGACTTTGACAGACTCGCCCTTAAGGTACTCGGTTCCTTAAAGGATATCGATATGCTCCGAGCTTCCCTGATCGCCATTTCGGAAGACGGCATCATTTCCGAGAACGAGAAGCCTGCTTTCCAGCACATTCTGGACTCTCTGGAAAAGATTTCCACCAATGCCAAGGCGTTACAGCTCTGGGCCATTAAAAACATACATATCGAAGGCTGACACCTATATCGCCACCGTTATCAGGGCATTTCCAGAATAACGGTGGTTCCTTTTTTCTTAAGGCTGCTGCCTGCTGGCACATTCACACTGCCAAGCAGCTTAAAGCAGGAAATATCATAATAAGAAGACACCTGGGTCACAACCTTTTCGTTTCTGGTCAGGGTTGCGATGATATGGTACTTATCCGGCGTTGTCTTCATGGGAATAAGAGTAATGTATCCCTTTCCCGTCACCTTTCCGGTAAATTTCAGATTCTTTTTTACGCTGTATCCCACCGACACATTTCCCCCTGCAAAATTCTTTACCGTGATATTGCTTTCCGGTGAAACGATTTCCCAGCTTGCGCCTGTTGCCGAAGGGCCTTTCACGTTTTCAATCGTTATATTTCTTCCGGCATTAACGGAAAAGCTGCAGCTTTCCGTACTTTCGGAAGCATCCAGGGTTCCCGCTGCCACATTTCCGGAAACAGTAAATGCACTGTTTTTGCTTATCAGGTTTATTTTGCCGCTGACATTTCCTTTTACGGTAACGGAACTGTCCTTCGCATAGAAAGTTCCGCCCGCTCTTCCCGAAAGGTTCTGTAAGGACTCCAGACCGCTGCCGTCCACCAGATTTAACCGGTACGCATCCAGGGACACATTCTGGTTTAATACCTTACCCGCCGTATTCTTTTTGCTCACGGTAATGCCGTGCAGAGTCAGATTGCAGGTAAGTGTCATGGCGCCTGTGTAGGAAACACTGCTGCCGCTTCCGCGCAGGACAAATTCCTTACAGGTATTTTTCGCAGGCATCACAAAATTTCCCCGCAGGAACAGATTTTCCTGCAGTGTCATTTCATAAACCGCTCCTGCATCCTTCCGGCGGCTGATCTCTTTTACAGCATCCGCATAGGAAAGAAAATACGCGTTTTCCCCGTTGTCCGCCTTCCAGCTCCACAGACCTTCCGTACTGCCGGAATACACCAGCTTATTGCCGCTTCTTACTAAGAGCGTATTCGTCTGTCCCGCAAGGTAAACATCCCCGTTGGAAAAACTGCCCGTGATATCGGCAATGGCAAAATTTCTGTCCGCCCCGTTGAAGGTAAGAAGTTCTCCCTTCGCATTCTCCATGCGGATGCCGATACCGTACTCCGCAGCCGGTGCTGTCTGTTCTGCAAAGAATATCTGTGGATTGCAGGACAGAATGCCCTTTTTCCCTATGGTAATCTTTTTCCCCTGTCTGACACTCAGCAAGGTCTGCTCATAGCTTTTCTGCAGTCCCTCCGCCGTAAACGTGCCGGGAATTTTTATCTCTCCCACCGTCAGGCATTCTCCCATGGCTCTCACGTTACCGCCCGCCGTTACATTCTCCATAAACAGATTGCCGGCGGCTATGGTTCCTTTTACGGAAATGCCATGCAAGATCAAGGTTGATTTAGCGCTGCCGTTTATGTTTTTCAGGCTGTTGTCCGCAACCTCCTTAAGCTCCAGACGGTAATTTCCCATACTGATGTTAAAGTCCGCCGTAAGGTCGGTGCCTGCTTTTTTGACACCGCAGAGCTTCTTAAGCTTTTCTATGGTTACATTGCCGGTCAGGGTTATGCTTCCGGTAAAGGTAAGCGCCGGGTACCGGCTGCCGCCCTCCGTGTCCGCAAGAAGGGCTCCCGTCAGGGTAAGACCTGCATAGGTACCGGCTTTCGGCAATATGAATGCTCCGCCCGCATCATAATCCCGAAGAAGGGTAACCCGGTATTCCGCTGTCTTCTGCTTCCGGTTTTCCACGTATTCCTTTATATCCTTCCACTCTGCGAAAAAGAGTGCAGTTTCACCGTCAAGCCGAAAGCCGGTTTCTTTTAAGAACACCGCATTGTTTTTTCTGGTAAGGCAATATCCGTTCTCACCGCTTCCCGGCACAAGGCAGTCCGCCGCCACCGTGAAAACAGACAGGTCCGCAGTTTTTGCCAGAAGAACCGTTTCTCCCGCTGCATAAGGAATTGCCGCAAGGCTGCCGTCCCGTCGGGATACGGTAATACTGCCGGCTGCCCCGTAAGCTTTTCCGGTCACCGTAAGCGGTATAAATTTTTCTCCTTCTTCGTAACGGTATGTGAGTACGGTGTTCTGTCCTTCCGCATAGATATCCTTTACACTGACCGTTTTTGTTCCGGCAGGCATAAGACCTGCCTTTTCTCCGAGTCTTATTTCGTCCGCCTTAAAGGTATTCTGCAGGCAGAGGGTCTTTCCGGCTGCTACCCGTACCTTTTTCAAAGTAAGCACCGCACTGACCTCCGTATCCTCTCCAAAGCAGACTGTTCCGAAACCGGTAATGGGTTTTTCCACGTTTTTGTCCAGATAGGTAAGTGTCTTGGAAGCTGCCCCTCTGACTGCCTTTATGCCGTAGCTTCCCTCCGGCACTGTTTTTTCGTTTACGCCGTCCATGGTAAGACTGCCGGATGCGTTCAGGTTAAAGCCGCCCTTTGCGCTTGTTTCCAACTGCACGTTTTTAAGCACGGTATCCGCGGGCAGACTGACCGTGGTGCCTGCAAAGTGCAGGGTATAACCGTTTCCGTGCAGGGTCAGCGGGTACTTCGGAAAGACCAGTGTTTTAGCGCTGCTTTCCACATCCTTCTGCAGGTAAATATGGGTTTCCGTTTTACGGGAGCCTTTCTGATTGACATAGGCAACTGCCTTTTCCCATGTGGAAAACTCCGGGCTTTCCCCATTCATTTCCACGAGCACTGCTTCCTCTGCCATGCTCACCGGCAGGATGTCATCTCCCGACACATCCCCTGCCGAAATATCATTTCCGGATATATCGCCCGTATCTCCCGGGTTATCACTGTGGTTATCGGATACGTCCCCTGCGTCCCCCGGGTTGTCACTGTCGTTGCCGGATATATCGCCTGCATCCCCCGGGGTGTCACTGTCGTTGCCGGACACGTCACCCCCGGAAACCTCTGCCGCACAGACAACCTGACGACTCTCCGCAAGCGGGGTTCCAAGCAGACTCAGCCATAAAATTCCTATCAATAAACGGCTTAACGCCTTCTTTGTGTTCTTTCTCATTTTTATCCTCTTTTTCTTTTATCTGTTTCTTCAGCATAACATATTCCGCACCTTTTTTCCATCTCTCCCGTATACTATAGCATGAAAAAATCTCGGAGGATTTTATGAAAAAGAAAACCTGTAAACTTATTGCGCTTGCTTTTGCCGTACTGTTCTGCCTGACCCTGCTGCCCGCCTGCGGCAAGGATACGGCAAATACAAAGGTCGCCACAAAAGTGACCCTGAATGAAGTTGCCCACAGCATCTTCTACGCACCCATGTATGTTGCCATTGAAAACGGCTACTTTGCCGAGGAAGGAATTGATTTAACATTGGTTACCGGCTTCGGTGCAGACAAAACCATGACGGCGCTGCTCACCGGCGAAGCGGATATCGGCTTTATGGGAAGTGAAAGCACCATCTACACGTATGTGGGCGGCAATGAAGATTATGCTGTCAATTTTGCCCAGCTTACCCAGCGTGCCGGCAACTTTGTGGTTTCCCGTACCCCTATTGACGATTTCAGCTTTGATATGCTGATTGGGAAAAATGTGCTGGGCGGTCGTCCCGGCGGTATGCCCGAAATGGTATTTGAATATATTCTGCTCAAAAACAATATTGACCCGTCACAGGACCTTTCCATTGACCAGAGCATCGACTTCGGCTCCACGGCTGCTGCCTTTTCCGGCGGTCAGGGCGATTTCACCATTGAATTTGAACCCCATGCCACGGCACTGGAGGAAAAAGGCGATGGCTTCGTGGTTGCCTCTCTGGGCGAAGCTTCCGGTTATGTGCCATACACAGCTTTTTCTGCTAAAAAGAGCTATATAAAAGAGCATCCCGACACCATTCAGGCGTTTACCAATGCGCTGCAGAAGGGCATGGATTATACCGCTTCCCATACACCGGAGGAGATTGCAAAGGTCATCAGCCCCCAGTTCCCGGAAACGGATATGGACACCCTGATTACCATTGTGACCCGTTACCATGACCAGAACACCTGGAAAGAAGACCTGATATTTACGGAAGACGCTTTTGTGCTTTTAGAAAATATCCTGAAAGAATCCAAGGTACTGGAAGACTTCGTTCCCTATGAAGATCTGGTAACCACAGAGTTTGCCGAAAAAGCGAAATAAACAGGAAAGACTCCTGCCTAAGGACTTTATAGGAAAATTCAACGAAATTTCCTGTAAAGCAATAAATGGGCTGCCGCACATCCGTGCCGCAGCCCATCGTCTGTTTTTCCTATTTTTTACTGTCTTCTTTGGTTTTTGCTTTACTGTCTTCCCTGCCCTTCGGCCTGCTGTCCTCTTTGCGGAGGTTGTCAATCATGTTTTCAATCAGCATCTTCTTTGCATAGACATCACTGCTGAGCAGGCAGATAAACGCAAACTGCCGCAGGAAATCCCTGTCCTTTTCGGGGGCATCCGTAAAAGTCTTTTCTGCGGTACGGAACTTTTCTGTCACATCCTCCTTCATGCCGGGAATGACAAGCTTCTCCATCTCAAAAACTTCCGTGTAAATATCCTGCAGGCTGTAATCTCCCTCCGCATGGAAATATTCATCCGTAATCGGTTTGAACAAAGTCTGTATATCATTGATGGATAAAATATTTTTGAAGTAATAAATAAAAATCAGAAGCAGCATATGCTCCTTACTGTACTTCTTTTTTTCCGGAGAAGGCAGCAGATTGTTCTTGGCATAATTGTTAATCATGGTCTTGGTCAGAACCTTGTCATCACCGGGATTTCTGGTGGTCGCACGAAGTCTTTTGTCCATAAAAGTGGTGACCTGGTCCATATATAAGTCTATATTGGGAATGTCCTCCGCTTTTATATAAGTCAGATTGGACAGATTTTCCAGTAAACCGTTCAGTATCTCTCCCGTATCCATCTTTATCGTCTCCCATCCTGGCATTTTCAATGCCTCTCCATTGCAATCCCTTGACTGCACATGTTTTATTATATAGTATTCAAAACCACATGACAAGTTATTTCTTACAAATTCCGTAGCCAAATTCCTTGGTTTTGCCTCTTTACTTTAAGACTTTAGTATGCTAAAATGCACTTATTAACAGTTTTAAAGTTTTAACGTAAAAAAGTATTAAGAGGGAGACTGCCATGAACAAAAAAATCAAAACCGATGCCGTGGACTTTCTGTTTGATGCAATTTTGTGCTTAAAAGACCGTGAAGAATGCTACAGCTTTTTCGAAGACCTTTGTACAGTGAATGAAATTCTTTCCTTATCCCAGCGTTTTGAGGTGGCTGCGATGCTGAAAGACCATAAGACTTATCTTGAGATTGCGGAAAAAACCGGTGCTTCCACCGCTACCATCAGCCGTGTAAACCGTTCCCTAAACTACGGAAACGACGGTTATGAAATGGTATTCGGACGGATGAAGCAGGAGTAAATTCCCCGGTTTCCGCCAATGAACGGAATGAATTAAAAGAGGCTGTTGCATCAAATGCAGCAGCCTTTTTTCTATGCCATATCGTCTGTTCTGTCCTTCTTTTCGGCTGCATTCGCATCCCCGGATGTAGTAGCCGCTTCTTCTGCCCGCTTTTCTTCGGATACTTCCAAAAGAGCTTCCTGCAAAGCTGCCTTGGCGGATTTTCTGCCTGCCTTAGGCGATTTTGCGGGGCGTTTTTTTGTCTTACCGGTTGCAATGTTCATATCGCATTTTCCCTGGAATACCGCCTTTTCGTCAATGACAATGAGGCTGGTGCGGATATCTCCGATTACCCTCGCCGTAGCGGTAAGCTCCGCTTTGCCCTGTACGGTGACATCACCGTTGATTTCGCCGCCGATGATAATGGAGTCCGCTTCCACGTCTCCTTCAATCCTGCCGGTGGAGCCAACGATAAGGGAGCCTGCCACTCTGGCACTTCCTTCTACAACGCCGTCAATTCTGGCACAACCCGGTGTGGAAAAATTGCCTCCCACAACAGCATCCTTTCCTACAATACTGGTAAGCTTTCCGTCTTTATTTTTCATACTGTCGTTCCTTTCACAACCTGCGGGCTTCCATGCTCCATCCTTGCAGGTTCCAAACTTTGTTTGTCCCATCAGCCCTTGATGGCTATAATGGTTGTCGGGTCAATGTAAACATCATTTTCTTTAATCTGGTAGCCGAGCTGACGGTTGTCCTCCGTCACCATAAACAATGTGGTGCCGCTTGCGACCTCATCGCCCGCCTTTACCTGGCTTTCCCCTTTGTTGCGGTAAATGGACACGTAACCGTTGCCGTGGTCAATCACTACCCGGTTGCCGTATACCTCATCTTCTTCCACTGCCGTAACAACACCCTTGCCGGCAGCTACAACCGTACTTCCTTCCGTAGCCGTAAACTCTACCATAGGGTCTCCGTCCGTAATAACGGTCATGGAGGCGGAACCGGTCAGCGGATAGTCCGTGGGGACACTCTGCTCTGCAATCTGTGCCTGCAGCTCCGCAATCTGCTGTGTCTGGTCCTGTATGGTAATGCTTAACATCTCTATTTTGGCGTCCTGTTCGTCTATCTTTTCCTGAAGCGCATCTTTTTCATCCTGTGCTGCGATAAGCGCCGCATTCTGCGATGCGTCGTGCTCTCTGATACGTCCCCAGAGTTCACCCTCATAAACGGCATAGCCTATGACGGCTCCCAGCACACAGCAGACAATCAGGGTGACACCCGCCAGCACCCAGGGATGAATCCGTACCTGTTTCATATCCGCATCTACGGCATCCGTGGTATAAATCAGTATATGACTTACTTTTCTCTTGTGCCTGTTTTTCGACATTGAAAGTCACCTCCGGTAAACTCCACCTATTTTAACACATATATATTTCCCAAACAACGATAATTTAACATTTTTGTAATAACTATCCAAATTTAAGTGGCAATTTTATGCATCTTGCAATACATAAAAGCATGTTTTTCTATTTACTTTTTCAGATTTCTGTGCTATTCTATTCGTGTTAAATGCATAATAGTATGCATTGACATATTTTTATTGGAGGTATCTACGATGAACAAAGGTACAGTTAAGTGGTTCAACAACCAAAAAGGTTATGGTTTCATCTCTGATGAAGCAGGCAACGATGTATTCGTACATTACTCAGGACTCAACATGGAAGGCTTCAAGTCTCTTGAAGAAGGCCAGGCAGTAGAATTCGAAGTTGTAAACGGAGAAAAAGGTCCTCAGGCTGTAAACGTAACCAAGTTATAATTCCCATTATAACAAATTTATAATCAGTAACACGATGTACCTGTTCTTAAATATAAAAGACTCATTCAGTATTTTTATTTAGAATTTGCAATATCGTCTTATAGGATTAGAAAAAGAACCAATCAAGTGATTGGTTCTTTTTTTGATGACGCACTGTTCTCTCCCGCAATAAAGGCAAGCACTTCTTCAAAATCCATGGTCCCGCCGAATAAGCTTAGCGCACTGCCGATGGTCACGTTGACTCTTCCTTTTCCCAGCTCTCCAAGAAGGCGCAGGTCTTCAAAGCTGTGTACGCCTCCGGCATAGGTCACGGCTCTTTTTTGAAAATTCCCCAGGAGACGTACAAGCGGCTGTTCAATGCCGTTTGCTTTTCCCTCCACATCCACGGCATGAATTAAAAATTCGTCGCAGTAGCCGGAAAGGTCTTCTAAAAGGGAAAGGGTTACCGCTTCTTCCGTTTCCTTCTGCCATCTGTCCGTCACCACGATATAGGCGCCGTCCTTTTTCCGGCAACTCATATCTAAGACGATATGCTCTTTGCCCACTGCCTTCACCAGCCTGTCCAGTCTTTCCCTGTCTATCCTGCCGTCCCGGAACACAAAGGATGTAACAATCACATGACTTGCTCCTGCCTGCAGGTACTCCGCCGCATTTTCGTCCGTAATGCCGCCGCCAATCTGCAGTCCGCCGGGATAAGCCGAAAGCGCTGCCTTCGCCTGTTTTTTTGTTTCTTCAAAAGCCGGGGTGTCCTTTCCGTTCAGCAAAATCACATGACCGCCCCGGATTCCCTTTTTTTTGTAAAATTCCGCAAAAAAGGGAGCGTCCTGCTCTGCCACAAAATTTTCCTTTACAAGGCTTGCGCCGTCTGTTTCCGAAAGACTGCCGCCCACAATCTGTTTTACTTTTCCATCATGAATATCAATACAGGGCCGGAATTCCATGCTTGCGTACCTTCCTTTTTTCCGAAAATTTGATTTTAAGGTATATTCTTTTTTCAATCGCACACACTATGACTGTAAAACAGTTTTCAGCAAAAGGAGTGAAATTATGAAAAAATTGAAAAGAATTCTTGCCATATGCCTTATGGTATTTTATGTCTGTGTCCTCTCTGCCTGCGGAAAGAACAACAGCAACATGAACAATAACGATATGGCAGACCAGACACAGTCCACCGAAAACAACAATGCCGGCAATACCGGCAACAGCACCGCTGCCACAAGGCCTGCCGAAAGCGGCAGCAATGTAAATAACGGCAACAACAACAGTGTAACCGACGGCAACGGCAATGCCGGTACCGGAAACAGTATCGGGGATGCGGTAAACGATGCCGGCAACACGGTTGGCGACGTCATTGAAGATGTCGGTGACGGTGTCAAGGACATTACCGATGATGTTACAGGAACAGGCAACGGCGCCCGTACCCGCTAACAGCTTTCTTATGTGAAAAGCCCCATTTTCTTCTGGAAGACGGGGCTTTTCAATGCTTATGCCTATGCGTTTACCGCATCAATCACATCGCTCATATCGTACATTCCGGCAGGCTTGCCTTTTAAGAACTTGCCGGCCTGAATGGCGCCTTTTGCAAAAATAGCCTTGGAATATGCGGTATGGGAGAAGGTAATGACCTCATCCTCTCCTGCGAAAATCACATCATGGTCACCCACAATGGTACCCCCTCTGACAGCGGAAATGCCGATTTCCTTGTCGGAACGTTTCCTTCTTTCCTTGCTTCTGTCAAAGACATATTCAAAGGAATTGTCAAATTCTTCGTTGATGGAGTCCGCCAGTGCCAGTGCGGTACCGCTGGGCGCATCCACCTTCTGGTTGTGATGCTTTTCTACGATTTCCACATCAAAGCCTGCTTTTACAAGCACCTCGGATGCTTCCTTCAAAAGCTTCAATAACAGGTTGATGCCTAAAGACATATTGGCGGATTTTAAGATGGCAACCTGCCCGGAAGCCTCTTTTACCTTTTTAAGCTGTTCTTCGGAAAGTCCGGTGGTACAGAGCACACAGGGAAGCTTCTTTTCCACGCAGTAGGAAAGTAGCGCATCCACAGCGGGCGCCGCCGAGAAATCAATCAGGGCATCCGCTTCTACATTGCATTCTTTGATATCGGTAAATACCGGATAGGGATTGTGTCCGTCATCCCTTGCGTCAATTCCGGCAACCAGGCATGCTTCTTCGTCATTTTCCAGCAGTCTGGAAATGACCTGCCCCATTTTACCGTTGCATCCGTGCATAATCAGTTTAATCATCTCTCCCGTACCTTCTTCCTTCTTATTTCAAAATGCCGAATTCACGCATGGCTTTCTCTAATTTTGCAGCGTTGGCTTCTTCCATTTCGGTCAGTGGAAGACGTAAGGAGCCGGCTTCCATCCCCATCAGGTTTAAGGCTTTCTTAACCGGAATCGGGTTTACTTCACAGAACAGGGCATCGCACAAATCCATGGCGCGAAGCTGTAAATCACGGCTTCCTTCCACATCGCCCTCAAAATATTTAGCGCAGATTTCATGGGTTTCCTTCGGAGCCACGTTGGAAAGAACGGAAATAACGCCCTTGCCGCCGAGGGAAAGAATGGGAACAATCTGGTCGTCATTACCGGAATAAATATCCACGGTTCCCTTTGCCTTGGCTGCCAGTCTGGCTATCTGGCTTAAGTTGCCGCTTGCTTCCTTGACACCGACGATGTTTTCCACATCATGGCACAGACGGATAACGGTATCCGGCAGGATGTTGCAGCCCGTACGGCTGGGTACATTGTATAAAATAATGGGAAGCTTTACAGACTCCGCTATGGTTTTAAAGTGGGTATACAGACCGTTCTGGGTTGCTTTGTTGTAATAAGGGGAAACCAGAAGCAATCCGTCCACCCCGTACTTTTCTGCTTCTCTGGAAAGATAAACGGCTGTCTCGGTACAGTTGGAACCGGTACCTGCCACAACGGGGATTCTGCCCGCTACCTTTTCCGTGCAATATTTAATCACATCCAGATGTTCTTCATGCGTCAGTGTGGAAGACTCTCCTGTGGTACCGCATACAATAATGGCATCGGTACCGTTTGCAATCTGGAATTCAATCATTTCCGCAAACTTTTCGTAATTTACTTCACCGTTTTCCTTCATGGGTGTTACAATGGCAACACCTGCGCCCTTAAAAATAGACATCTTTTTTCCTCCTTACCCATTAAAAAATGGAAATAAAAAAGCCGGTCACATAACATGGGCCGGCTGATTTTCGTGCTTTACCGATAGCGCCCCATCTAATCATAGATGACAGTCATACGGTTTTTAACCGCATGCCCAAGACTTGATTCACAGGTCATCTCCTCTTTCGGCGTGTTCCCCTTTTATCTTTCCTCACCTGTGCCTGTCACATCAGAAAAACTACTCTTGAAAAACGCAACCTCTATCTTTGTTCTTTATAATAGCACCGATACCGCTTACTGTCAACGCAATCGGCGGTAAATTCGTGCATTTTGTATGCAAAAAATGCTATTTGTTCTTTATGAAAAGACCCTATTAAAAATTATAGGTCTTAAACTTCAGTGTCTCAATCTTGGAAACTTCGTCCGCCAGAGAGCAGATTTCATCGTTTAAGGAAATCCCCGTCAGAATGACATCCGTTTCCCCTCTCTGGTTTAACAGATTTTCCACATCCTCCACAGAAATAATGTTTTTCTCAATAAGTCCCAGCACTTCGTCTAAAATAAGCAGATTGCATTCTCCTGTGGACAGCACCTTCTTGGCAAAATTCATGCCGTTGCGGATGTTCATATCCTCTTCTGCCTTTTTCTCTTCCGGCAGTTCTTCATAAAACTCATCTGATTTTTCAAAACGAAACAGTTTAATCTCCGGTTCCAGTCTTCTTACAAACTCTGTATCCTCCAGTCCCTTTCCTTTCAGGAACTGTATAATCACAACCTGCTCGCCCGCTGCTGCTGCCTGTACGGCCCTGCCGAGTGCTGCGGGTGACTTTCCTCTGCCATCTCCGGTATATATATGTACTATACCTCTTTCCATAATCGGTACCAAACCTTTCTGTCTCTAAGATTAAAAGTAGATGTATTTTACCATACTTCCCGGATTTTGACAACCTTTACACATTTTTAAGAATGTTTCTTATTTATTTTTTAATAAATGGATTGATTTTCGTTCAAAAATTTCCCCTTTTTTTATTCTGCGGTTTCCTTTGCCACCTCTAACTTGCTGACGGAAACTTCATATGCCACTCGGCGCTCCATGTGTTCCTCGTCCAGCTTTTTCATGTACTCGCGGCTCTGGATTCTTCCCCATACACAGCATTTATCCCCCACTTCAAAGCCGTTGGCAAACCGGGCATTTCTTCCCCAGCAGATGCACGGAATGTAGTCGGACTTGCCGTAGGGACGGTTGACTGCCAGAAGCAGGTCGGCAATTTCCCTGCCGAGAGGGGTCTTTCGGTACACGGGCGGCTTGCAGATATAGCCGTCTAAGAAAATCTGGTTGGTTTTGGCACTCTCTTCAATTTCGTCCACAAAGGAAATTTCCCTCGCGAATACGGACAGGACCAGTCTGTTTTTGCGTTCCTCATGCCGGTTGTAGGAACGGAACTGCCCCGATACCTCTACGTGGTATCCTATGTAGTTGGCATTTATGTCCAAAAGCCGCTCGGATACCATCATGGGAATGACATCGAAAGAATCACTCAGTCTCTGTACTTTGACATCGACCATGTAAAAGCCTTCCCCGAAAATTTCGTGACTATAGGTAAAACTGCTGACAATCTCCCCCATAATCGTTACCTGATTGTTTTCAATAACCTTATCTGTCATTGCTGTTCTCCTTTTCTTACGCTTACGTTTTTTTCAGGCTTTTGCCCGTTATGTCAATATTATTTATACACCATATGCCCTTATAATAGAAGCTTTACTCACCGCAGATACCGACAACCACCCTGTTTATGCGACACATTCCCCTCTCCGTTTGTTTTTTCTTGCGTATAACGACAAATAGTGATATACTGAAACAGTTTTGAAAATAACAAATGCAGGTATAATAATAGGAAGAAAGGTCAGGTTATCTATGTTACAGAAACGTGAAGATGTAAGAAACGTAGCAATTATCGCCCATGTAGACCATGGTAAGACCACGCTGGTGGACGAGCTTCTTAAGCAGAGCGGTGTATTCCGCAACAACCAGGAAGTTGCCGAGCGTGTCATGGACTCCAACGATATCGAACGGGAAAGAGGTATTACCATTCTTTCCAAGAATACGGCCGTTACCTACAAAAATACAAAAATCAACATTATCGATACCCCGGGCCATGCGGACTTCGGCGGCGAGGTAGAACGTGTCCTGAAAATGGTAAACGGTGTTATTCTGGTAGTCGATGCCTTTGAAGGTCCCATGCCCCAGACAAAGTTCGTTTTACGAAAAGCGTTGGAATTAAAGCTCCCCGTTATCGTATGCGTCAACAAAATCGACAGACCGGAAGCACGTCCCCAGGCAGTTGTGGACGAGGTCTTAGAGCTGTTCTTAGAGCTGGAGGCTGACGATGCACAGCTTGACTGCCCCTTCGTATTCGCTTCCGCGAAAACCGGCAGCGCCACCTTAAATCTGACGGTAAAGAACAACGATATGAAGCCCCTTTTCGACACTATCATAGATTATATTCCCGCTCCCGAAGGTGATCCGGATGCCGGCACCCAGGTACTTATCAGCACCATTGATTACAACGAATACGTGGGCCGTATCGGTGTCGGTAAGGTGGATAACGGTAAAATTGCCGTCAACCAGGAAGTGGTTCTTTGCAACCACCACGACCCGGATAAGCAGAAAAAAGTAAAAATCAGCAAGCTTTATGAATTTGACGGGTTAAATAAGGTAGAAGTAAAGGAAGCCGGCATCGGTTCCATCGTTGCCATTTCCGGTATTGCCGATATCCACATCGGAGATACCCTCTGCTCTCCCGACCACATAGAGCCCATTCCTTTCCAGAAAATCAGCGAGCCCACCATCGCCATGCAGTTCATGGTAAACGACTCCCCTCTTGCCGGCCAGGAAGGCAAGTTCATCACCAGCCGTCATATCCGCGACAGACTTTACAGAGAGTTAAACACCGACGTTTCCTTACGTGTGGAAGACACCGAGTCTCCCGATCGTTTCAAGGTTTCCGGACGAGGCGAGCTGCATCTCTCCGTTCTGATTGAAAACATGCGCCGTGAAGGTTTCGAATTTGCCGTAAGCAAGGCGGAAGTTTTGTATAAAGAGGATGAGCAGGGTCATAAGTTAGAGCCCATGGAGCTTACCTATATTGATGTTCCCGATGAATTTTCCGGCGTGGTTATCGAAAAATTAAGCCAGAGAAAGGGCGAACTCCGCAGCATGGGCGCCGGTACCGGCGGTTACACCCGTCTGGAGTTCTCCATTCCTTCGAGAGGTCTTATCGGTTACCGCGGTGACTTCATGACCGATACCAAGGGCAACGGTATCATGAACTCCATTTTCGACGGCTACGGCCCTTACAAGGGAGATATCCAGTACCGTAAGCAGGGTTCCCTGATTGCCTTTGAAAACGGCGAATCCATTACCTACGGTCTGTTCAATGCCCAGGAACGCGGTACCCTCTTCATCGGACCCGGCGTCAAGGTTTATTCCGGTATGGTTATCGGTTTCAACGGACGCGGCGAAGACATTGAAGTCAATGTCTGCAAGAAGAAACAGCTCACCAACACTCGTTCCTCCAGTGCGGACGAAGCACTCCGCTTAGTACCGCCCAAGATTATGAGTTTGGAGCAGGCACTGGATTTCATCGATACGGATGAGCTTTTGGAGGTCACTCCCGTTTCCCTGCGTATCCGCAAGAAAATTCTGGATCCGACCATGAGAAAACGTGCGGCAATGAAGAAATAAATCTGCCACACCTGTGAATACAAAAAAAAGAACAGCTCCCGCGGGAACTGTTCTTTTTTATGTCCGTATTTACTTGTTTTTCTTTAAGTAGATAAACCAGTAACCGAAACCTACGATAACCGCACCGCCCACGATGTTTCCGAGGGTTACGGGAAGCAGGTTCTTTACTAAAAAGTTGCCGAGGGTCAGCCCCTCTGCCGCTATGCCGTATTCCATTTTGGTAAAAATACCCGCCATGCAGAAATACATATTGGCAACGCTATGCTCAAAGCCGCAGATAACGAATAAGAATACCGGCCAGAAGCTCATAAGCAGCTTTCCTGCCACACCGCCGGACGCAAAGGATGCCCATACGGCAATGCAGACTAAAATATTACAACCGATGCCCCGGATAAAGGCTTCCGTAAAGGTGAGACTGACTTTTGCGGAAGCAATGCTTACCATGGACTCCGCCAGCTTGCCGCCGAACATATCCGGTGTGTGGCCGTATACGACCAGTAACGTAACTAAAATGGCACCGATAAAATTGCCGAAGAATACGCAGACCCAGTTCTTCATTAAATCACGGAAACGGATTTTTTTCTCCAGCAGCGCAATGATAACCAGATTGTCGCCGGTAAAAAGCTCACTGCCCGCCATCAGTACCATGGCAAGTCCCGCCGGGAATACCAGACCGCTTACGACCTTTGCCATAGACCCTTCCAAAGTTGCGGATGCCGCCGTGGATGCAATACCGCCGAAGGCAATAAACATACCGGCGAAAATACCTAACAGCAACGTCTTCGTGGCTGACATCTTTCCTTTCTTGGCGCCTATGTCCACATAGTTGGTTGCAATCTCCAAGGGTGAAAACATATTAACTTGTCCTCCTAAAATTTCATTCTTTTTATTGTACCATTTTAGGCAAGACTTGAAAAGGAGTATTTTTCGGCAAAGCTGTCCCGCATCTCATCAAATTCCGGATTGTTTTTCCGGACTTCTTTTAAGGTTTCGTGTAAGTTCATGTTATTGTCCGCCATATCGATGATACAACCCGCAATATTGGAGCAATGGTCGGAGGTTCTCTCTAAGTTGGTCAGTAAATCCGCCCATACAAAGCCCGCCTCCATGCTGCATTCGCCCTGCTGCAAGCGCAGGATGTGCTTGGTGCGGAGCTGTTCCTTCAGATCATCAATCACCTGCTCTAACGGCTCCACCTCATGGGCTGCCTGCATATCATTGTCCACAAATGCCTTTAAGGATAAATCTAAGATTTCTCCCACGGCCATACAGATAATCTGCAGCTCCTTCTGTGCTTTTCCGGTGAGGGTTAAATCCTTTGCCTTTAGTTCTTCCGCAGACTCCACTAAGTTTACTCCGTGGTCGGATATTCTTTCAAAATCCCCTATAAGCTTTAAGAGCTTTGCAGATTCCTTACTGTCCGCATCGCTGATGGAATGCGTGCTTAATTTCACCAGATATGTACCCAGCATATCCTCGTAATGGTCTGTTTTATCCTCTTCCTCTCTCGCTTTTTGGGCAAGCTCCGGCGTATATTCCTTTAAGCATTCCATACCGGATTTCAGGGCATCCACAGCACATTTTGCCATGTCCACCGTTACTTCATGACATCTCTCCAGTGCAACGGAAGGGGTGGCAAGGAGCCTCTCGTCCAGTTCTTCCGTATGCTCCGGAGTCTTACCTTCGGGAATAAGCTTCATAACCAGCTTTTCCAAAAGTCCCGATGCCGGGCACAAAAGCAGCATACAAAGAATATTGAACGCGGAATGGCAGATGGCAATGCCCCACTGGGTTGCCACTTCGTTCATGATAACAGGCTTAATAAATGTCTGTACAAAGCCAAAGATAATCAGCCAGAAAACCGTACCGATAATATTGAAAAACAGATGGACAAGTGCCGTTCTTCTGGCGTTCTTGTTGGCGCCGATAGAAGAAAGAATGGCAGTGATACAGGTACCGATATTCTGCCCCATGATAATGGGAATTGCAGCTCCGTTTGTCACCTGTCCCGTAGTGGCAAGCGCCTGCAGGATACCAACGGAAGCAGAACTGGACTGGATAATGGCGGTCAGTAACGCACCTGCCAGTACACCTAAAACCGGGTTCTTAAAGAGCACAAATACCTGCCGGAACGCCGGTACCGCTGCCAGACCGGATACCGCACCCGTCATGGTTTCCATACCGAACATCAGGGTGGCAAAGCCTAAGAATATCATGCCGGTGTCCTTTTTCTTGCTGTCCTTGGACGCCATCTGCAGAATGATGCCGATAAGCGCTAAAACAGGAGTAAAGGAGGACGGCTTTAGAAGCCTGATAAAGAAGCTGTCGCCGGAAATACCACCTAAGCTCAAAATCCATGCCGTCACCGTGGTACCCACATTTGCGCCCATGATAACGTTAATCGCCTGCTTTAAGGTCATGAGTCCGGAGTTTACGAAGCCGACCACCATGACCGTTGTGGCGGAAGAACTCTGGATAACCGCCGTTACTGCTACACCGGTCAGAATACCGGCAACCTTACCGGTGGTAAGCTTTCCCAAAACCAGCTTCAAACTGTTTCCGGCACGTCTTTCCAGTGCCTGCCCCATCAGGTTCATACCGAATAAGAATAGGCTCAACCCGCCAATCATTGTCAGTAAATCAAAAAAATCCATCTGTTTTATCCATCCTTTTTTTGAAATCAAAAAACCATACACGGTTATTCCCATGTATGGTTCTATGATACAAAACAAATATCAAATCAAAAATCAGGCATTTGTAAAATCTATGTAAAATCTGACAGTAATCCGTGTGCCTTTTCCCACTTCACTCTTCAGTTCGATTTTGCCGTTCTGCTGCCGCACCGCATGTTTGACAATGGAAAGACCGAGTCCGGTACCGCCCACTTCCTTGGAATGGCTCTTGTCCACCCGGTAAAAGCGTTCAAAAATACGCTCCTGATGCTCGGGTGGAATACCGATGCCGTCATCCTCTACCACCAGGACGGCCTCGTTTCCTTCTTTTTTTACGGTTATCCACACATGCCCGTTTTCATGATTATACTTAATGGCATTGTCACAGAGATTGTAGACAATACCACTGACCTGCTGCCGGATACCCTGTATGGAGACCGCCTCCCCGGTTAGCAGCATGGTGACATGCGCCTTTTGTGCCGCCTTCTGCAGGGACTCCTTTGTCTCCTCCGCCAGTGCATACAACTCAATGCTCTCCTTCTGCAGGTTCTCGTCGCCCTCGTCTAAGTGGGACAGCCTGATGATGTCGTCCACCAGCCGGATCATACGTTGTGCCTCCGTATAAATCTGCCGTGAAAACTGGGGTACATCCTGCTGCTTTACCATGCCGTTGCACAAAAGCTCCGCACAGCCGGAAATAGAATGCAGGGGTGTCTTTAACTCGTGGGATACATTGGCGGTAAATTCCCGCCGCATCTGCTCTGCTTTTTCCTTCTCCGTCACATCAAACAGAAGGAACGCAACCGCCGTCACTTCGCCCTCGGCAATAACCGGGCTGGCATTACACTGGTAGGTGCTGTCCCCCATTTCCCAGATGGTTTCCGCGTGTACCCCCTGTAAGGACTGCCTCAGAAGTTCCGTCAGCTTTTCCGTATTCTGCAGGGTATGGATATCCTTTCCCACCGTGTATTTGCCGGCTTTCAAGAGATTTGCCGCACTGCGGTTCATGCTTAAAATGACTCCCTGCGGGTTTAAGAGGATAAGCCCCTCCTTCATGTTTTTGGTGGCAGCTTCAAATTCCAGCTGCTTACGTTTTAGCTCCGCCGTATGGAAGGAAATCTGCCGCTGCTGGTTCTCCATGCGGTTTAACAGGGGCGCCAGCTCCTTATAGCCGTTCTTCGTAAGATTGCCTTTCAGATCCGGGTCGTTTAAGGGCTTTACAATCCTTGCGGATACCCGGTAGGACAGAATAAGCGCCGCTACAATGGTAATCAGCGCCACAATTAAAATGGGCTGCATCATGCTCATAAACAGGGTAAACACCGTATACCGGGTATCCGAAAGCCGGATGACCCTGCCGTCCGGAAGCCTCTTGGCTGCGTATATCTGCCTCTGGGTCAGAATTTCCGAAAAGCGTGCGCTTTCTCCGTAGCCCGTTTCCATCGCCTGTGCCACTTCTTCTCTGTCTTTGTGATTTTCCAGCTTCGCCGCATCCGATTTGTTGTCATAGAGCACCGTGCCGTCCCCGTCAATGTAGGTGATACGGTAGTCCTCGGCGGAAAGGCGCGTCAGATACTCCATGCCGCAAAGCTCCACGCCTTCTGCCACCTGTTCCGTCTGCCTTTTTAACTGCATCCTCTGGTTTTCACTGTAATAGTCGTACAGCACCCACATGATAATCACGACGGATGCTGCAAAAACCCAGAGGGATATCAGGCAGACCGCCCGAAATATCCTCTTAGCCATTATTCTTTTCCTCCAGACGATACCCTACTCCCCTGACGGTATCTATGTACTCGCCGCATTCGCCCAGCTTAGTGCGGAGCGTGCCGATATGCACATCCACGGTCCGCGTCTCTCCTACATAATCCGCCCCCCAGATATCGGAAAGAAGCTGTTCCCTGGAATACACCCTACCCGGATGCCGCATGAACTTATGCAGAAGTTCAAACTCTTTCAGGGTAAGGATAACCTTTTCCCCGTCCGCCCTTACGGTATGGGTCTGGGGATTTAAGGTCAGCTTTCCAACAGCAACAATATCTGTTTTTTCATCCTTGTAGGCTCTCCGCAGCACCGCTTTTACCCGGGATACCATTTCCATCATACCGAAGGGTTTGGCAAGATAGTCGTCCGCTCCCAGGTCAAGTCCGATGACCTTGTCGTATTCCGTGCCCTTTGCCGTCGCCATAATGACGGGAATGTCCGCTGTGGTGCTCTGCGCCTTCAGCTTCTTTAAGATGGAAATGCCGTCTTCTCCCGGCAGCATGATGTCTAATAAAATCAGCTTCGGTTTTTCTTTTTCCATGGCTGCCCAGAATGCATCCGCATCCGGCAGTCCCTTTGCCTGTAAGTCAGATGCCTGTAAGGTATAAATCATTAATTCCCGGATACCGGCATCGTCTTCTACACAATAAATCATGTCTGTCTCCCTGTTTCATCCGGCTGCCTTGTTTACTCTAAAATAGGATGCCCGCTATGGAGCATCCTATTTTTTTGTATCAGCCTTGCTGAAATATATGTCGGAAATTACATTACTAAGATAATTTCGTTTTCATCCTGCATCTCATCAGCGGGAACGTACGGCTTATCTGTCTTCTTGCCGTTTAAGTAGAATTCCTTAAAGCCGCCTTCTTTGCCGTCCGGGTTCTTTACGATGATGTGAAGCTTCTTGCCGCGGAATACCTTATCCATGGTGATTTCTTTCCATTCGGAAGGAATAGCCGGGCATACCCAAAGACCGTTTAAGTCGGGACGCATACCGCAGATACCTTCTACGCAGCCTACCATACAGGTGGAGGCAGTACCGGTCAGCCAGTGTACGTGGGAACGTCCCTCGAAAGGAGATTCCACACTTTCGGTAAACTGTCCGTGTACATAAGGCTCTAATCTTCTTACATCCGCATTGTCGTTCTGGGATGCGGGTGAGCTTTCGGTGAAGTATTCAAATGCACGGTTGCCGTGTCCCATAAGAGACTCTGCTAAGATAATCCAACCCTGGGGCTGTGAGAAAATACCGCCGTTTTCCTTGGTGGAAGGGTTGAACAGAAGCGCCTGTGCGCCGTCAAATGCATGGTCAACATAAGAAGGTGTCATCAGACGTACACCGAATTTGGTGTTTAACTCTCTGTGTACGGATTCCAGCGCCTTTTCAGCCTGTTCCTTGCTTGCCAGACCACTGATAACGGACCAGGACTGGGGATTTAACCACATGCTTGCTTCGGGATCGTGCTTGCTGCCGATAACCTGTCCGTCTTCCTTGATGCCTCTGACATAACGGTCGTCTTCCCAGCATTCCTTTTCGATGATGTCGCCGAGTTCTTTCTGGGTCTTTTCCAGATAAGCGATGTATTCGGTATCGTTTGCGTCCTTTGCAAATCCCTTCATAACGGTAAATGCGTAATATAACTGCATAGCTACGAAGGTGGACTCACCCTTCTTGCCCAGACGTAAGCAGTCGTTCCAGTCTGCATGCAGACCTGCGGGCATCTTGTGGTCGCCGAGTCTTTCCATGGAGAACCGAATGGCTCTCTTTAAGTGGTCGTATACGGTACCCTCTTCTTTATTTGCATAAGGGATAACTTCGTTAATGAAATCCTTGTTGCCGGTTTCTGCCACGTATTTCCATACGGTGGGGAATAACCACAGTGCATCGTCCGCACGGTATGCGGGATGTCCGGTCTCTCTTACATAGGACTCGTCATCGGGAGTATCTTCGTGACCGGGATTGTGGGTATATTTTACCAGGGGCAGACCGCCGCCGTTGTTTACCTGTGCGGAAAGCATGAAACGAATCTGGGAAAGAGCCATTTCCGGATCTAAGTGGATGATACCCTGGATATCCTGTACGGTATCTCTGTAGCCGTAACCGTTACGCTGTCCGCAGTATACGAAGGATGCTGCTCTGGACCAGGTAAAGGTAATGAAGCACTGGTATGCGTTCCAGGTGTTAATCATGCTGTTGAAGGCTGCATCCGGGGTGTTTACCTGGAAGTTCTCTAACTTGGAATGCCAGTAATTCTTTAATTCTGCCAGTTCCTTTTCTACCTTGGAAGCATCATTGTAAGGAGCCATGATGGCATCTGCTTCTACGGCATTTGCCTGTCCGAATACAAAGGTCAGAACCCTGGTTTCGCCGGGCTGTAAGGTAATGGCACTGTGGAGAGCACCGCAGGCATTGGCATTGTAGTTAAGTACATTGTCGCACTTGCCGTTTTCTACCGCTACCGGATTGCCGTAGCTGTGATATCTGCCGAGGAAAGCATCCTTGTCACCGTTGTAGGAGGTAACCGGTGCGCCGCAAAGACCGATGAAACGCTCTCTGTGGTTGCTGCCTGTGGCATCCTTGCCTACGTTCTCATTGATGCTCTGGACAATCTTGTTGCCGAGGAAACGGGTTCTGGTAATGAACAGGGTATACTGTAAGTTTACCTGGTCCTGCTCATAGTTGCTTTCGTTGGTGAATTCTGCATAGGAGAATACGGAAATCTTTCTTTCCTTATCGGAAGTATTGGTAACCTTTGTGCTCCATACTTCGTAGGTCTTTCCGAGGGGTACATAGTAAAGTACTTCGGAATGGATGCCTGCGTAGTCCGCAATCATGTTGGTGTATGCGGTACCGTGATGACATTCGCTCTTGTATACGTCAAGGGGCTTTGCTACGGGCTGCCAGGATGCAGACCAGTAATCCTTCGTTTCATCATCACGCAGATAGATGTATCTGCCGGGGGTATCGTCGCTGTTGAAGTGATATCTTAAAATTCTGCCGTTTGCACCGCTCTTTACGAAGCTGTAACCGCCGGCATTGTTGGATATAATGGCACCGTATGCGGGAGAACCGAGGTAGTTTGCCCAGGGTGCGGGTGTATCGGGTCTGGTGATGACATACTCCTTATTTACTTCATCAAAGTAACCGTAATTCATGTTTAACTCTCCTTATTAAAAATAGTATTTGCCCTTACGCCGTAATCAAAGATACCAGATAGAACACTTCCCTGTCATCCTCATGTGTCTCGGAAATTGTAATCTCCACGGTGTGTCTGCCAGACTCCCCATGTTCCAGTACGGTCTGTAAGTACAGGCAGTCACCCCAATCCTCTTCAAAATTGGCATTCAGTTCAATGGTATGTTCTTTGTCGCCGTCTAAAATAAGAGTGGCAACCGGTGCAGGTCTGCGTACGGTCTTACGGTACTGCACCGCAATGGAAGAAGCTTCCACTTCAAAGACAATTCTATCATTTATTCTTGCTGCTGAAAAGCCCTTTTTGAAACAATCCGCTACGCAGCTCTGGGGAGTTTCATCCTTTACAAAGCCTTCGCAGATTACCGGCTTCAGTTCGTCGTTTCTATATCTGTGCGCTGTCTCATATCCGTTTGCGGTAAGCGGTGCGGGAAGCACGGTTTCTTTCACCGGGAACGCATAGCCCTCTTTCATTAGCTCTTCCGCTTTCTTCTTTTCCTTTGCCAGATAAGAAGTAATCAGTCCGGATACAATCTTATGTCCGGTATCGTTGGGATGTAAATCGTCGGGGGTGATGTCCCTTCTTACGATTCTTCCGTCTGCAATAAAAGGATAAACCGCGGCTTTCATGCTGACGCCGGGTACCTCATAATGCTTTTCCACGGGACAGTGCACCGCCTCTGCGTTACCGCCGTCATCGTAACGGACATTGTGCACTAAAAGAAGCGCAGGCTGTTTCTCATTTTTTAAGATACGTCTTACCAGACCTTCGTAGGTCTCTTCAAAATGGACATCGGTATCCGCATCGTTTACGGAAAATTCCACAATCACGAAATCCGGCTTGTGGGAAAGCACTTCCTCATCCACTCGGCCCGTGCCTAAATGGGAGGTGGTACCGCCTATCCCCGCATTCACATAAGTGATTTCGGATTTGGGGAACTGCTCCTTCCACCATTCGTAAGTAAGATACGCATAGCAGAGCTCGGGGGTGGAGGAAAGAGAACCCTGGGTAATGGAGCCGCCTAAAAATGCCACGGTGAGAGGTTCGCCTTTCAGACCTTTTGCCATGCAGGCAAGCATTCTTTCGTCATTGCCTTCGTTGATAAATCCTTTGCTGTAATCAATCTGTACCATATATTCCTGCCTTTCTCAAAAAAGGTGTTATTTTTCGGCTGCCAGAAGCTCCAGGTTCTTTTTAATCAGCTCGCAGCGCTGCTTTACGCAGTCGGGGCTGCGGAGAGGATCCTTCGGGGTGTTGAATACATAATCCACTAATTTGTCAATAGTGGTGGTTGCCACATGAAGTCTGGTATCACTGGATGCGTAGTAAATGAAGACTTCATTCTTTTCGTTTACCACAGCACCGTTGGTGAATACGACGTTGGAAACATCTCCCACTCTTTCCCAGCCTCTGGGTCCGATTAACATGCCGGAGGGCTCTGCAATCACCTTGGAAGGGTCGTTTAAATCGGTGGCAAATGCATAAACTACATAACGGAGACCTGCTGCGGTGTTTCTGACTCCGTGCGCAATATGAATCCAGCCTCTGTCGGTCTTGATGGGAACCGCACCTGCGCCGTTCTTTACTTCGGTAATGGTGTGGTACCTGCGGATACTGGTCATTTTCTCTTCGTCGATTACCGCGTGGGTAATATCGTCGCACAGACCGAAGCCGATGCCGCCGCCGGAACCGGTGTCGATGAAATCATCCATGGGTCTTGTATAGAACGCATATTTGCCGTCCACGAATTCGGGATGCAGCACTACATTTCTCTGCTGGGGGGAATGCAGGGTCTTTAAGTTCGGCAGTCTTTCCCAGGTCTTTAAGTCCCTGGTGCGCACAATGCCGGCCGCCGCTACGGCTGCGGATAAATCTTTGCTTTCAGTATCCTTGCTCTCGGAGCAGAATACACCGTAGATATAGCCGTCCTCATGCTTTGTGAGTCTCATATCGTAAACATTGGTTTCCTCCGGGCAGGTATCCGGCAGAACTACCGGGTAATCCCAGAATTTGAAACCATCCACACCGTTGTCGCTTTCTGCCACACCGAAGAAGGACTTTCTGTCGTTTCCTTCGATACGTGCCACTAAATAGTACTTGCCGTTTAAATAAAGGGCGCCGGAGTTCATAACGGCATTGATGCCCAGTCTTTCCTCAAAATATGGATTGGTTTCGGCATTTAAGTCATACTGCCATTCAATGGGTAACGTGTCTCTTGTCAGAACCGGATTTACATATCTGTCATAGATACCGTTGTAAAACCTGGTGTCCACTTCGTTCTTTCTGTTTAGGAACAGGTCCTGCTTTTCTTTTAATTCATAATACTTCTGGTGAATCATTTCGCCATCCTCCTCATTATTTCCATGCACATACGTCCGTTGTGGTAAGGACACTTCCAGGGTTCCACAATGGGCTTGTCTTCTTCGGGTCTTCCTTCATCGTCCACATGCATGAACCATTCGCTGCCCTCTCTCTTATCAATCACATAGGTCTTGATAAAGTTCCAGATGTCTTCGGAAGCCTGCAGGTATTCCTTGTGCTCCGGGTGCTTCTGATATTCGTTATAGTAACCTACAACACTTTCTGCCTGTACCCACCATACTCTCTTCTTGTCCACTACGCCTCTTTCGCATTCGTTAGACATAGAGTGGTTGTAGTAGGCATCCTTGTAGACTTCCGCAACCAGGTCGGCAACAATACCGTCCCATTCCTTTTTATAGGCTTCGTCGCCCAGGGCATCCAGACCTCTGTCTAAGAGCCATGCGGTTTCAATATCGTGGCCGAAGGAATGCAGGTCAATAATGCTGTTCATATCGTTATCAAAGAATACTTCCTGTCTGTGCTTTTCAGGGTTGTAAATCTTTGTACGGAAGGTCTCTAAAATCCAGCGGAGCTTCTTGCCCACTGCTTCGTTTTTGGAAACACGGTACAGTTCGGTGTAAGCTTCAAATACGTGAAGCAGGGTATTCATGGTTCTGTCCGCCATAACGCCGTTTTCGGAAAGCTTGTCGTTTGCAGCCGGTGCAAAGGTTCTGTCCAGCGCTTCCTTGTAGCCGCCTTCATCAAAGCCCTTCTCCTCAATGATACGGAAAAGCTCCATGGCATGCGCCAGTGCTTCTTCCTTACCGGATGCCGCATAGTAAGAAGAAAGCGCATATACGGCAAATGCCTGGTTGTAAATATGCTTTGTGGTATCCTCCGGTCTGCCGTCGTAAGTAACGGACCAGAAAATGCCGCCGTATTCTTTATCGAAGCAGTACTTTGTCATAAAATCATAAGCATACTCCGCATCCCTTAAAAGCTTCTTGTCTGCAAGCGCCATGGATGCATTGGAGAAAAACCATAAAATACGGCTGTTTAAGATACAGCCCTTTACCGCCTTTTTGTCTACGGCAAGGTCGGGACCCATGTAGCCGTAAAATCCGCCATACTCCTTATCTTCTAATTTCTGCCAGAAGGGAACAATATGATTTTGTAAATGCTCCCTCATTTCATCTGCCATGCTCATTCTTTTATCTTCCTTTCCTTCACACTGTCTTTTTCAATCAGATGACCTTCCACAATGTGTATTTTTTTCTTGTAAGGTTCTTTGTTTATCTTTTTGATAATGGTATTGATGGCGCCCTTTGCCATCTCCTTCATATCTACCTCGTAGGTCGTAATCGGCACATCCGTCAGGTTGGACGGATACAGGAAATTGTCGAAACCTACTACGGAAACATCCTCCGGTACCCGGTAGCCTCTCTCCGTCAGCGATTTAATCACCAGACTGGCAATAAAGTCACAGTTGCACACAAAAGCAGTGGGCATCTGCCTGGGGAAATCATAATCCCCGTAATTGGTTCTTAAACCGCTCCGGATATCTCTGTCGGGAATGAGGTAATCCTCTCTCGGCTTGATACCGTGCTCAATCAGTGCCTTCACATAACCTAAATACCGGTCGGTAATACTTTCCGTAGCAAAAAGGGTACCTACATAGGCAATATCCCGGTGTCCTTTTTCATACAGATAATTGGTCAGTAGATACGTCCCATAAAATCCGTCGGAAATAAAGCAGTCCACAACACCGTCTGTTTCATAAAAATCCAGATATACTAAAGGGACGTCCGTATGTTCTTTTAAAAATTTGCCGTAATCATAACCCGGCTTACCGATAACAATCACTCCGTCGGCTTTCTTCTCCTCAATGATGCGGGGCAGAATATGCGCCGACTCCGTTTCCTCATTGACAATTTCGAACAGGGTAAAGCACTCTTTCTGGATAGCCCTGTCCGCTACCTCCCGGTACATCCTCCAGTAAAAGGAATCATATTCCGCTAAGTACCTTTCCGAGATCAGAACTCCTATATTCAGACTTTTCCGTGCAGCCTGGCTTTTCGCCCCCGCCGGCATCCTGTATCCCATTTCCTCTGCCAGCTCTTTGATTTTTTCCCGCATTTCTTCGCTGACACCCTTTTGTCCGGACAATGCTTTGGAAACCGTCACCGTACTTACTTCCAGGCGTTCCGCAATATCTGACATGGTTACGGATTTCTTCATTTTCGCCATATTTTCACCATTAATCTTCCCAGATTTCCTCTCCAAGGCTCTCAATAAATCCGGAAAGTTCCTCTGCCATTTTCTCAGCCTCCGGAATACGGATATGTCCGTGTGTTCCGCTGCCGTTGTTTGTATACAGGAAATGATGCACATGCTTATCCTTCATTTCCTCTGCCACCTGTCCGATAGCCCTGTCCCAGGCAGCATCATGATTCAGAATGGTGGTAGTCAGTATAACTTCACACTTCGGATATTTTTCCTGAATTGTTTCTATGAATTTCCGGTATTCCGCTCTCCAGTGCTTTGCCTGTTCTCCCTCATAGTCCTCTGCCATATAGTTGACCGGATTGGCATCGTTTTGTCCGAATGCCACAATCACCACATGGGGAATATACTTTGAGAAATCCCATGGCTTTGTTTCCCCTAAGTAGGGGTTCATCTCAATCTTATCATAGCTTTCTTCCATACCTGTGTAATCCGGGCCCGCAAAATATCCCTGTCCGTGCAAAAGGGCAATGCCGCCCTGCGCCACATCATGGATATCCGCATGGAGCTTTCTGGCACAGAGCCAGGAATAGGAATAAAAGCTGTTGGAATATTCGCCGTTGTTTTCCGGGTCGGACAAACCTGCTCTTGCTACCGCCTCCGAAACCTCCCCAGCGGAAACGGAATCTCCGTACACTTCTATTCTTCTTGTGAACTGTACTTTCGATTTGCTGATTTCCGTATCTTTTCCCGTAATCAATCCTTCAAAAACTACGTAATGGCTGGCATCCTGTCTCTTAAAGACGGTGACCTCGTGTTCTTTGCCGTCTAAAAACCCCGAAATATCTATCTCTACACTGCCTTCATCCGGCAGTATGCATTTTCCTTTGTAATCTCCGTCCACTAACACTCCTATGGAGTTTTCAAAATAGCAACGGATATTCTTCATTACGACCCACACGTTTTTTCCCTTTACCGCAAATCTTACGGATGTACAGGGATATACAAATACGGGGGCATCCTTCTTGTCAAAATCAATTCTACCGCTATAGGTGAATACTTCATCCGATGGAAAAATCTTTTTTACACATTCTCTCATTTTACGTTTCCCCAGTTTTATCGCATATGTGGGAGATGCAAGCACCTCCCACATATAGGAATCATTGTAATTAGCGGATACCGATTTCAGAATCTTCCTGTCTTACCACACTGTGTGTCTTGATGTAATCTACGATTTCATCAAACTTGGTGAAAGCAAGTCCTACATAGCTGTCTGCACATCCATAGTAGATTGCAATCTTTCCGGATTCCGGATCATGAATGGTTGCGCAGGGGAATACTACGTTGGGTACAAAACCTCTTTCCTCATACCACTCTTCGGGAGTGAGAAGGAATGTTTCGCAACGATACTTCACGATGGAAGGATTATCAAGGTCAAGAATTGCACCGCCGATGCTGTAAACAAAACCGTTGCAGGTGCCGCTTACACCATGATAGAACAACAGCCAGCCTTCGCTTGTTTCGATAGGAGCTGCACCGCCGCCGATCTTAACGGATTCCCACCATTCACTGCTTCTTCCCATAACATGTCTGTGCTTGCCCCAGTATACCATATCCGGGCTTTCGCTTAAGAAGATATCGCCGAAAGGAGTATGTCCGCTGTCGGAAGGTCTGGAAAGTAACATGTACTTGCCGTTAATCTTACGAGGGAACAGTACTGCGTTTCTGTTGAACGGAATAAACGGATTTTCCAGTCTGACAAAGGTCTTGAAATCTTTTGTCTTTGCCATACCGATGGAAGCGCCGTAGAAATCCTGGCACCAGATGATGTAGTAGGTATCTTCTACCTTTACTAATCTCGGGTCATATGCGTAATAAGGCATGAAGGAATTACCGTTCTCGTCTACGAAAGGAATCTTATCCTTTTCAAAATCCCAGTGGATTGCATCCTTGCTGTGTCCTAAGTAAATGTAAGGAATACCGTTGGTCTGTTCTCCGCGGAATACGCCGATAAATTCACCGTTGTAAGGCATTACGGCACTGTTGAAGATTCTGGCAACGCCTTCTACCGGGTTACGTCCGATAATAGGATTTTCTGTATATCTCCAAATTGGAGCCCCTTTTAAGCCTTCGGGACGTTCCTGCCAGGGAACGTTGGGTACTGCAGGGGCAATCATCTTAATATCACTCATTATGTCCTCCATGAATGGTCGGGGCGGAGTACCCGCCCCTCCATTGTTTCGTCTGTCATTAAGACTTATTTGTAGTATGCATCAAGTCCGTCCTGAACTTCCTGCTTATGGGTTTCCTGAATCTGGGCAGGTGTCATTTCACCCTTGATCAAGGACTGTAAATCATAATTTACGCCCAGGGTCCAGATTAAGTCGAAGGTTGCCTTGGAACCGCATTCCTGCATAACTGCAAAGTTTGCGTTCTGGTAATCTGCTGTCTTACCGGTTGTTAAGTACCACCAGTTCAGAGCTGCCTTATTGTCACGCTGGGAAGTATCACCGTCGAACCAGTTCCACATATCATATAATACGTTAAATACCAATTCGGGCTCCTGAACACCGGTAGGAATAATGTAGCATGCACCTGCTACGTCGTTCTTTCCGGGGTTGGTGTCTTTGTTACCGTTAGGGCCTACCGGCCAGCGAACAAATGCGATATCGAAAGGAAGGGTTGTTCCCTTGCTTCCATCGTAGTCATAGTCTGCTTTATCTGCAAGGATCCAGGCTGCTGCAGGGAAGAAACCGATGTTGCCTTCTCTGTACTGACCTCTCATGGAGTCGGAAGGAGAACCTTCAAAGTCATAAGGGTAGCATACGTTCCAGGTGTTGTACATATCATACATTTCCTGAAGAACTTCACCGGTTGCTGCAGAAGACAGGGTTTCTGTCTGGCCGCCGGCTACGCCGGTACCGTTGCTCATGCAAAGCTGTTCAAAGGTTTCATTTTCGTAACCGCAGTATCCGTACTGGTCGGTCTGTCCGTCACCGTCGGTATCCTGGGTCAGAACCTTCATGTATTCGTTGAACTTATCCCATGTCCATTCGCCGCGTTCCCAAAGATCACGGGGATCTTCAAGGTTGTTCTCTTCGAGCATCTGTACGTTGAATGCTAAAGGATAGGTATCTGCAACCTGCTGTTCAGCAGCCTGCTGCTTGATGAGGCAAGCCTTGCCGTCGCCGAGGTCTAAGTAAGAAGCTACCTTCTGGGTGGTGAAGATATCATGGTCTTCCGGTAAAATGGTCTTTAAGTCGATAGCTAAACCGTTGTACTGGGCGGGAATACCGAATCCGGGCTCTACTAAGTAGATATCACAGTCGGGTGTACCTGCTAAGATGGAGTTGTTGATGGATTCCTTAACACCGTTGTAGGTTAAGTTGGTCCAGTAGAATTTAACATCGTACTTTTCTTCAATCTTCTTAACGTTAGCAAGCTTCTTTTCTGCGATGCCGCGGTTGAATGCTTTTTCTTCCTTCTTCGCATCGTCATCACCTTCTGCATCTACGTTAGCTGCATAAGAAGGGTCGTCTTCTACCTTGGACTGTGAGCTGTCGTAGTACTGAACCCACCAGGTTCCGATGGTAATTTCACTGTTGTGGCCGGAAGGAGTGGAGCCGTTATTAGAGCTGCCTCCGTTACCGTCGTTAGAACCGGTCTTACCACAAGCTGCTACAGACAGGGTCATGCATACAGCAAGGCCAAGAGCTAAAAATTTCTTTAAATTCTTCATTCTTTTTAATTCCTCCTAAATAGTTGCATTTATTTGCAAATCAGATTATCTTGCAGCCCGGCCTACGCTTACGCTGTAAACTTCCCATGCGGTGTCAGATTCAAACTGCATTCTGCCGCCCCATGTGGAGGTATCTTCACCGAGAACTGCTGCTAACATATCATAGGTTACCTGGCAAGTACCGTTTAAGCATGCTGCATCTGCGCTGCCGCTGCCGTCTGCGTTACCAACACCGACTCTCATCCAGCCTGCTGCGGAATCCGGCATTACAATCCAGAGGTCGCCGCTTTCGCTGGTGAAGTTAATGGTTACTACGGAACCGGGCACTAATGCTGCAAGAACTTCTTCGGTAATGTCTGCGCCGTTCTGGCTCCATGCATCACCACTGCATGCTGCACCTTCAAATGCAACATAGTTGCCTGCCGGAGTCATCGGAGTAGCGGTTACAACGTTCACGCTGTAAACTTCCCATGCGGTATCGGATTCAACCTGAAGTCTTCCGCCCCATGCAGAGCTGTCTTCTCCAAGAGCTGCAACAATCATGTCGTAAGGAATGTAGCACTTGCCATCGTAGCAGGTTGCATCTGCGCTGCCGCTGCCGTCTGCGTTACCAACACCAACTCTCATCCAGCCTGCTGCGGAGTCGGGGAATACGGTCCAGAGGTCGCCGCTTTCGCTGGTGTAGCTTAATTCCAGAGCGGTTCCGGGTACTAATGCTGCAAGTACATCTTCGGTAAAGTCAAAGCCGTTCTGGCTCCATGCATCACCGCTGCAAGCAAAGCCTGCAAATTCAACAGGGTTGGAAGTTGCAAGAACGCTTGCGCCCTGGCCAACCTTTACGCTGTAAACTTCCCATGCGGTATCGGATTCAACCTGCATTCTGGCACCCCATGTGGAGGTATCTTCACCAAGAACTGCTGCTAACTGCTCATAGGTTACCTGGCATACGCCGTTGGAGCAGATTGCATCTGCACTGCCGCTGCCGTCTGCATTACCAACACCGACTCTCATCCAGCCTGCTGCGGAATCCGGCATTACTAACCAGAGGTCACCGCTTTCGCTGGTGTAGCTTAATTCTACTACAGAGCCGGGTACCAATGCTGCAAGTACATCTTCGGGAATGTCAAAACCGTTCTGGCTCCATGCATCACCTGTGCATGCAAAACCTGCAAACTCAACTGCGCCGGATACGATGAAGAGGTTAGGGTCAACGCCTGTACTTCCTTCAAATCCTGCAGGAGCTGCGAATGCTACGGAAGAATCTGCGGTTAAAAGATTTCCGGCAGCATCTAAGAAACGGATGTTGTCGATGTAAAGAGTAGCTGCACCCTTTCCATCGGTAAGACCGTTGTCTGTTTTTAAGTTAATCATGAAGATGTTGCCTGCATCAGCAACGAATTCTTCTCCTTCTCCCAAGGTCATAACGGCCTTCTTAGGGTTCTGGTTTTCCATGTACACACTCCAGGGATCGGTGGATTCGGTGAGATCTTCACCACTCCATGCAATCAGATCACCTTCAACAGCATTAAAGCTGCCGTCGTCATAGGAAACACCTACTGTCATTTCTACGCTTGCTACTTTTGCAACATCAGCTCCTAAAAGGCTGGTTGCATCAAATGCGACATAGGGAACCTTTTCATCCACGTTCTTCACCTGCAGTGCTTTACTGCCGTTGTAGTCAACGATGGAAAGTTCTACCTGTCCGGCATCACCCTTCTGCATATAAGCTTCTACGAAGCCCATATTGCCATCTTCGAAGTCGATGCTTGCGGCCTCGTCAGCCACGGTATTGTCCTGGCCCTCAGCCGGTGTTGTGGAACCGTCGTTAGATGCCGGTTCGTTTGTTTTGCCGCCACATGCTGCTAAAGACAGAACCATGGCGCCTGCCAGAAAGCAGGATAAAATTTTCTTCTTCAACTTCTTCATTCCTCCTTTTTGTTTTTTGAAAAGTTGAGTTGGGGCGTGACATTAGCCTACGATACCACTTCTCTCCACACCCTCTATAAAGTATTTCTGTAAAACGAGGTAAATGATAAGGATCGGTAAGATAATAAGCACGATACCTGCATCCAGGTAAAGCTCCTGAATGGTGGTATCCAGAATCTTATCCACGTTTGCAATAACCGCCTGCAAACTGGAAATTTTCTTACTGATTACCACATCCTCGCTAATCAGAAATAGCTTCGCATAAAAAGTATCATTGAACTGCCATACGATGGAAAATACTGCTACCGTAATGACAGCGGGCATTGCATTAATCAACATGATTCTGAAATAAGTATACCATACCCCGCATCCGTCTACCAGCGCCGCTTCTTCAATTTCCTTGGGAAGTCCGCGGAAGAACTGGTTGAAGATATAAATGTAAAGACCGGAACGGACACCGCATCCTAAAAGTGTCATGATATACATGGGAACAACCGTACCCATGATACCCGGAGTACCTTTAATGGCGGAAACAATGCCAAACGGGTCAAAGCTCTTAAAGGTCATGTACAAAGGAAGCATAATGGTATGTGCCGGGATGACAATCATAACTACCACACATCCGAACAGCAGCTTTTTCATAGGAAAATCAAATCTTGCGAATCCGTATCCTACCATGGAACACACTAAGAGCTGTAACGCTGTAAGGGTCAGGGTATAAAGCAGATCCCGGAACATGGTGGGAAAATAATTCATTCTTTCAATAGCAAGGGCGTAACGCTCTAACGTGGGGAACTGTGGTAATACGAACACCATCGGGTTGTATGCATCCTTGTTGGATGAGATGGAATTTACGATAATACCGATTACCGGAGAAAGAATTACATAACCGACGCCAATCAGGATTGCTGCACGAAGCAGGTTGACCAAAAAATTTTTCACGCTGTTTAAGAAGCTCTTGGTCTGGTCGGGATCACTTAACACTTTTTTTGCCTTTGCAATCATCTGCATTTTCTTTTCTCCTTTCCTTAGTTATAGTAGAAGGTTCGTTTCTGTATTGCGCCGCATATTGCGATCAGGATCACACAGGTGATTACCGTGCTGACCAGACTGAATACGGAACTCAAACCGTAATTGAACTGTGTAAACGCTACGTCATAAGCTAAGTCTACTACTTCGCTTTCCGTAAAGCTGTCCACGATGGTATATACCACGTTGGTAATGATATGAGGCATTACCATGGGGAAGGTTACCTTCCAGAAGGTTTCATATCCGGTAGCGCCTTCAATCTTGGCAACCTCGTACATGGAACCGGGGATGGACTGCAAGGCGGCAATAAAAATAATAATCTGAATACCGGATGCGGCAATGATATCGTTGATACGCGCTACCGCCGCTACGATGTAGTCAAGCAGTGTTGCCGGAAGTCCTAAATTTAAGAACATATCAATCAGGTAATCGATATCAAAGGCAATGGTGCTTCCCGCCGTAACTCCTGTTTCCGCCACCTGGGTAGCGATACCGCCCGACATCATCTGTTCGCTTAATTCCATGGCTGCGGTAATCGCGCCGGAATTTAAGATAACCGGTAAGAAGAAAATCGCTCTTACAATGGCTCTTCCGGGGAACTTCTTGTTCAGAAGCATCGCCATGAACAAACTGAAGAACGTGATCAGAGGTACGTCAATCAGCATGTTCAGAACGGAAGTGGTCAGTACCTGTTTGAAGGAACCATGCACGCGGAATGCATAAATAAAGTTGTCAAGTCCTACGAAATCTAACTTGTAGCCCCCTCCGATGGTGTCCATGGTCAGCTTGTTAAAAGCAAACTGGCCGGTCATGACAAGGGATCTTACATAGAATAGGATAAATCCCACAACCCAAGGGAGAATAAATAAATAACCTGTTAAGCTTCGTTTCTGGAGAAGAGTCAGTTTTTTCTTCTTTTTCATTTAGTTAGCCCCCTCCAATCTGTAGCTTAATGCCGGAACTGTTTTTCCGTCTGCTGCTAAATCTTCCTCACTGTAATTTACATAAATGGTTACACCGTTATCATAGGTAACCTTGCGGACACCGTTGTCTAAAATTTCGTGTCCCACCATAATGGCTCCCGTTACATTCTTAAGGGGCTCATTTACCTGGTCGTATACCTTTACGGCATCATCCTTCCAGGTGGTAAAGGTGGTTGCGTAATATCTGCTTAAACCGGTTTCTTTCATCTTGCTGGAGTCTTCCCAGGTAAATACATAGTGGGGAGCCGCTCCCGCTTCAATCATCTGCAGTACCTTCGTCTGCATGTGATCCTCGTCCTCAAAATTAAGCAGGTCGGAAGAATAAGAAATACTTCCGTGAATGATCATCTCATACAGAGGAATATTTTCATCGATGATTTTGAAGTCGTTTCCTGTGAGAGGTACATTTAGGATGTCGGAGCTGTAGGCGAATGCATAGCTGTTGGCTTCCTCCGTCATCAGCTTCTTGCCGGTGCCCTCCAGTACATCAAACTGGGAAAGTACCACATCAAGAGCCTGCTCTCTGTTGATTACATGGGTTCTTCTCTTATCGGAAGCAAGCATATCGCCCAAATCCCTTAAGGAAATACCGTCTACGTCATAGTTTTTAATCTTCTTTGCAAAGCTGCCCACATATCTGGGAAGATACTTAGGGGAAAGAATATCATATTTGGTTTCGGAATAGCTTAAACCGGAACTGTTGTACAGGGTGGTCGGATTTACCTGTCCGAGCGCCACTACATAACCGGCTCCGTAATAGCGGGAGGATTCTGCATTGTAGTTAAAGTACTTATCTGCGAAGGTTACTTCCTGGAAATCTACATCTGCATAGAGGATACCTCCGTTTGCCGCTACGGTCTTATTTAAGTTTTCCAGTCCCGATTTACCGCCAAGCTTGGCGAGTCCCTTGATATTGTGCGGAGCATCATGATAATAACCGCCGTTAAACCAGCCCTGCAGGTTCATGACCTGATTGGTAATGCCGCTGTCCTTTAAGGCATTCGATATCTCTCCCGCTTCCTTAAAGCTCGTCATGGTAAACGTATGTAAGTACTGTACTCCCAAGAAATGGGATGTTTCCTTTACGCCTGCGAGGATGTCGTAGTAGAAAGGAATGTTTTCCGTTGCCTGCTGTTTGGAGAGAACTCCCTCTGCGGTAAGTCTTTCGCGGTAGTAATTGGCAAGTCCCGTATAACCGCTGTCCTTTTCTGTAAGGAAGGTGTAGCGTACCCTGCAGTTGATATCGTACATATCGGACTCCAGAACGAAGACATCCTGTGTGGTATTACCGAAATTTCTTAAGTTGTCAATGTTACGGAGCACGAATGTCGGGAATGCATAGTTATAATCGTTATATACACCTGAAATGCCCGCTGAAATCAGTGCTGTGGAAGCCCCATCCTCCACTGTTACCAGTAAGGTTCTGTCCGTACGGCAGATGCCGAATAAAGGAAGCTTCACACCGGTAATGTTTTCGGTAGTCGTATAGCTTGCCGCTACCGGGTCAATGTCGTAAATGTACTGGGAATAGGAAGCTGCTGTTGTCTTTCCGTTGTTAAAGTAAATCAGGGAACCGGAACCGTTCGGCACCACCATGTACCCCTCTTCATCGTTTTTAGCGGCGCCCATGTAACGGAGAAGCTGGATACGGGCGATGGAGCCGCTGCCGTATTCCTTGATGCCGCTTACAGGGATAGATACCTCTAAGCTGTCATCTTTTAAGCGGTACTCCAACGGAATATCGAAGTGGATGCCTTCCTGTCCGTTGTTGTCTTTTTCACTGCCGATTTTATACATGTAGCGTATACCGCCATTAATGCTCTGTGCGGTAACTTTTCCTTTTGCCACACACTGGGAATAAGAATCATAGGTACCTGACTTTACATCCGCATTGTAGTAGGTGACTACGAACTGGGATTTTAAAAGGTTTAAGTTGCTGGCATTTGCCATGCTGTCCTGATCTGCATCCACCGGTGTGGAATAAGTAATGCTTCCGTCTCTCTTATCGTATACGGCAACATCCGCTGTCTGTACGTTGGTGTAAAGCTTTAAGTACTCATTTTCCGCCGCAAGCTGCATGCCGGGCACATCTGCCGAGTTTTCCGGAACAGCATTGAACACACCGCCCTCTTCGTATTCGTAAGAAGAAAGGGAATCCTTATATTTTACGTATCTGGTGTAATGGAAGTAATAATACAGAAGGTAGATTGCCACTCCGATTACCGCTGCGCCTAAAATAATGAGAAATACTTTTTTCGCCAGACTCATAGGCAGTTTGGTTTTTTTGTATTTTTTCTTGGTTTTCTTATCCATTTCCTGCCTCCTAAGTCCTGAAGATGATTTCTGTGTAAATGCTCTTGAAGAAGTTTACTACCATACCGATGAGGTTGCTTAACAATAACATTAAGAAAATAATGATCAGCAGGGCGATAAAGGTAATAAACAGGGTAAGAAGCGTTTTACCCAGAGTATAATTGTGTACCTGCATGATGCCGATGAGTATCATGATAAGGCCGTATACAATGCCGGCACCCAGAAGCAGTCCGTAGAATGCCTGCTCATCATCGGCAATCACCTGGCTGATGATGGTACTGACGGTCATCATCACCGTTATCGGCACCGTGCCGTAGCCAACCGCTATGGCAATGTCTTTCATTCGGCCTTCCCCGTTCATCAGACAGGTTACAGACCAGTTGCTGACGCATAAAATCAGATAAAAGGCCAGAACACCCATAAGTTCGTAAAGGCTGTCTACCGCCCTCGGGTCGATGTCATTTACCACGAAGCTGGCAAGCAGACGGTTTGCGGAGAAGCTTACCGCAAACAGGATAACCATGAGGATGGCCAGAGGCACGCTTCCTCTGTCTGCATGGCGTATCCAGTAATATCCGTCCATGGGATGGGACACCGTGTAAAGCATATACTTCCATTTGTCTTTTGAGAAATACTTACCCATTCTGGCTGCCCCCTTTCTGTACTCTCTCTCTTGCGGCCTGTTCTTTTTTCTTCTTAACCACTCTCTTCACAATCTGGTAAACCACAATGAGGATTACCACACCGGTCAGAATGTAGTTTGCATTCTGTGTCAGCTTGCTGTTACGGTAACGTCTGTAAGCGATGGAGTAATACTCTCTGCTCATACCTAATTTTAGGTACTTCATGGCATTTACATAATCGCCTGCGGTAAGATAAGCCTTACCGATACCCGTATTGGCAAGCTCGTTGTTTTCGTCTAATTCCAGAACTCTCTGCCAGAGGTCAACGGCCTGTGTTTCATCACCGTCGTAACGGAGCGCTACGGCGTCGTTAATCAGTCTGCCGTATTCGGTTTCTTCAAAGCAGACAATGGAAGCGCCGGTTGCATCCAGCACCACTAAGCTGCCGCCGATATCTTCAATGGCTACCGGCATGAAGAAGGTTCCTTCCTGGGTGCCGAGTCCGCCGAAGATGTAAAGCAGGTTGCCTTCATGGTCGTAGGTGAAAATTCTGCCTCTCTTACGGTCCAGACAGGAGTAAATACCATTTTCACGGTAAACGATGTCTGTGAACTGGGAAGGTCCCGCATAGTCGCTGGTACCGCTGATCCAGAGGTCACCGCCCACATTCTTGTTCTGACCCTTCTTGATAACGTCTTCACCACGGGGATTTAATCGCCTGACACCCTGTACGCCGGTGGAATCGATGTTGGTCGCATATACGAAGCCGGAGGGGTCGATATCGATACCGGTAAATTCGGTAGGGATATAAAGCTGCTGCTTGGCACGTTCCTCCTTGGTTGCCAGTCTCTTCCAGAATTTCTCCCAGAGAGAGATTTCTACTTTGATGGTACCGAAGAAACTTGAGAAGTTACCGTTGTTTTCAAATACCATGATACCCTCGAACATGTTCTGTGCAATGACGTAAATTCTGTCTGCATAGTCAACCGTTACTTTTAGGGGAGTAAATACATAATTGTCATCCAGGCTTTCGGACTTGGGATTTTCCACAATTTTTACTAAGGTTGCATCCTTTTCCAGTACCACAACTCTATGGTTCTGGGAGTCCGCCACATATACCTGACCGTTTTCGGAAACTGCCACGCCATAAGGCATGTTGAAGGTATCTTCCGTTCCGTTGTTGTCAAAAGCAGTGATAACATTCACTACATTCTTCATTTTTTTATCAAGAACCACAATCCGGTTATTGCCGGTATCCGCAATGTAAATATTGCCGTCGTCTGCCTGGCACATATCCTGCGGATTTGCAAAGTTCCCAAGAGGCTCTCCGTTGTAGGTGAAGCTGCTGCCGGTAATGGAACCGGACGGTACATAGGGAGCCGGTGTAAAATGGATGTACTCTCTGTAATCGTAATTGTAGGAGTCATACGGCAGGGTGGATGCCGAAGCCACATCGGATGCGGTAAAGGCAAGCACTGCTGCGGTAAGGCAGAGGGAAAGCATCTTTTTTAACTTTGTCATTTTTTTCATCGTCTTCCCCTCCTATCAGTCTTTCATACCGGATGATGTCATGGTTTCCAATACGTTCTTCTGGCAAATAAGGAAGAAGGTAATGGGTACTGCTGCAATGATAAAGGTAACGGCTGCGGCCGCGCCGGCTCTTGCGGTACCGCCTGCGGAAATCTGCTGCAGCGCATACTGCAGAGGCTTTAAATCTTCATCGCGGAGGAAGGTACTGCCGGTGTTGCCCCACATCTGCTGGAACTGGAAGATTGCCAGTGTCAGCCATGCCGGCTTAACATTAGGCATTACGATTTTCCAGAAAATGGTCCACTCACTGCCGCCGTCGAGTCTGGCTGATTCCATTAAAGAATCGGGAAGCTGTTCCATGAACTGCTTCATCAGATACAGACCCATACCAAACGCACAGGCCGGTAAAACCAGCGCCCAGTAGCTGTTGTTAATATGTAACCAGGAAATAATCATGTACTGGGGAGTCTGGGTAACCGTCCAGGAGAACATCATGGAAAGCACTACCATCTGGAACAGAATGTTCTTTCCGGGGAAATTGTGCTTTGCCAGAGGATATGCCGCCAGGGATGCAATGATTACGTGGCCGACCATACCGCCGCCGGTAATGATAATGGTGTTCAGGATATATCTGGAAAAGGGCACCCAGGAGTCATTCATCAGTGTGAACAAATCGGAAAAGTTTTCCAGAGTAGGGTTTCTTACAAAAATCTTGGGAGGGAACTGATACAGTTCATCCAAAGGCTTTAAGCAGTTGTTGATAACCATAACCAGAGGGAGCACCATGGCTACGCCGCAGATGGCCATCAGTACAAACAGTAACGTATTTCCAGCCATGGAACGGTTTAATTTCTTTTCCTTCGGCTTAAAGAAACGTCTTTTTTTGTAGGGCTTCAAATAATCTTTTTCTTTTTTCATTATTCTCCCACCCTCCTTAACAATTTCTGTACCAGCATGTTGCTTCCTACCATGAGTAAGAACAATACTGTTGCGATAGCGGATGCATAACCCATTTCAAAACGTACGGTACCATAGTCAAGCAAATGGGTAACTACGGTAGCACCGGCGTAGTTGACGGACGGGTTACCTGCCAGCTGGATGGAAACATCGGCAATGGCAAAGGACTGTGTAATCTGCATAACCGCACCGAACATCAGCTGGGGCTTCATTGCGGGAAGCGTTACATACCAGAGCTCCTGCCAGCGGTTCTTGACGCCGTCTAAGGCCGCTGCTTCGTACAGGGACTTATCAACCGTCTGCAAACCGGCAATAAAGGAAAGGAAGCCGGTACCTAAGGATAGCCACAGCTGAACAACAATCAGCATGGGCAGTACGTACTTTTCTGTCTTCATCCAGATGATGGCTTCGTCTAAGATGCCTAATTTCATCAAAAGACCGTTTAAGTATCCGTATCTGTCGCCGGAAAGGATAAGGTTCCATACCACGTATGCGTTACCGCAGATACTGGGTGCATAGAAGATCAGGGTCAGGAAAGCTCTGAGCCATCCTTTGAATTCATTAATAATCCATGCAAACAACAGACATAAGAAGTAACTGATGGGTCCGGTAATTACCGCAAGAATTAAGGTATTCTTTAAGGATGTCAAAAAGATATCATCCTCCAAAAACAACTTGATATAGTTTTTCCAGCCGATAAATTCCGGCATTTCCAGCATATTATAATAGGTAAAACTGAAAGCCACACTCATCACAACCGGTAAAACGGTAAAGAAAAAAAACAGGATGAAATAAGGGGCAAGCATCATATAGCAGGCTTTGTTTCTCTTGATACGGTAGCTTAAGGTCGCCTGTTTTTTTGCTATGTCCAGAGCTTCCTGTGATACCGTGTTTTCTGTATTTGTTCCGTTCACTGCTTGTTTCCTCCTTTCTATTTATCCAGTTCCAGTTCTTCACGCTTGTAATCAATTTCGGCATTGATGTAAATAACCTTATCCATCAGTTCTTCTCTCGGAAGCGCCGTATCGTTATTGTTTACTACGGTATAGAATGCGTTGTATACGTTTCTCCAGGAATAATAACCGCCGGGTACCTGAGGGATACCTTTTACCCAGTTCATGGATTCCTGCAGTGCTTCAAAATCGTCTACCGGCCAGGGCATATTTAAGAAGGCTTCGTAGTTGGCGGTCGGCACTCTCGCCGCACTGCCCATCAGACCTTCCATTTCGCGGCCGTACTTGGTCTGGGTTTCTTCACTGGTCCACCACTTTAAGAACTGCCAGCTGGCATCCGCATGCTCGGTATCCGCCATAATCATGCTGGCAAGACCGGTACTTGCTACGGAGTGATCCACGCTGCCGTCCTCCTTTACGGTACCCGGAATCTGTGTGAAGCTCCAGAGACCTGCGATATCCGGTGCGGATACGGCGAAGTTGTTGTAAACCGTGTAGTCTGCAATGATAATTGGGCATTCACCGGTACGGAAACGTTCTTCCACACTGGTTTCTTTGTCCAGCTTGTAATCCGTGTAGTATTCACAGAAGTCCTTGAAGGTGCTTACTGCAATGTCAGAATCCAGTGCGGATGCCGTACCGTCTTCGTTATAGTAGGTACCGCCGTTCTGATAGAGCATGGATGCGAAAATCTGCTCGTTTGCCAGCATACCGAATTCCATCTGGTTCTTGGCAAGTACGGTCATGGCTACTTTTACTTCGTCCCATGTGGTAGGTACTTCCAGGCCGATTTCCTTTAAGATATCCTTGCGGTAGAACATAACCGGGTAGGTAATGGTTTCCGGCAGTGCGTAAATGGCACCGTCGTAAACAAACTGTTCGTATGCCGCTTCGGGGAATCTTGCCATTACTTCATCCACATCATCAAACCGGGATAAATCCAGTACTGCGTTACGGATACCGTAATTGACCGGTGTATCGTTACCGGTGGCAAGTACGGCACCTGCCACACCGTTGGTGTTTGCTACCTGGATTGCCACATCGGGGCCCTCACCGACCAGTGTTGCTTTTAATAAGGTAGTCATATCAACGAGCTGTACATTTACACCGATGCCCGTTTCATTGGTAAAGCTTTCATCGACTAAGGATTTAATAACGTTTGCCTGGTCACGTCCGGAACCAATCCAGAGAGTGATGGATTCTTTGTCCTTGTCATCCGTTACACTGCCGATGTTGTTGTAGTCGATAACGAAGGAGTAATACAATCTCTGTGCTTCGTAACCTGCGGAAGCGAAAAATCCTTTGTGGTCATATTTTACTTTCACATCCGGGGATGTGATGTTAATACGGTCAATCTGCAGAGGCTGGCTGATAACCTGTGTAATCCAGGTGCCCAGCGCCCTGACGTTTACTTTATAGGAAGAAATGGTTCTTACAAAGTATTCTTCATCTTCAATCAGGTCATCGAGCTGGTCGAGCATGGTCAGAAGAACAGTCTTCTTATCGGTGTTCTTTCCGGCTACCTGTTCCAGACGGATCAATGCCTGATTTAAGGTTTCTCTTGCCTCTATCAGCTGTCCGTGCAGCTCCGGCAGAGTTGCGGCAAGCTGGTAGTCACGGTAGGTATCCGGCTGTACACCGGTTACCTTGATAACCTGTCTGTAGATGTTGTTGAGCTGCTGTACGGAGTTTTCCACAAGACCTACGATTTCGGAGAACTCACCTAAGACAACTTCCATACGGAGTGTGTGGTGGCCCTTGGTCATGTAAAACTTGTAAGGTGTTCCGTTTTCGTCGGAAATCACATCTTCTCTCCAGCTCTGTCCGTAATCGAATGCGTAATCGTTCAATTCTTCAAAAGGTACTTCTCCGTCAATGGTAATTCGTCTGGATACGTGAATACCCCTTGAGAAGTTCTGCTTATCGTAAAGGGTGATATCGTAGTAGCCGTCTTCCGGTACATCGAAGTCCCATTCAATCCACTGTCCTACCAGTCTCCAGGAGTTGCCTCCGATGGAGTTGTTTAAGAGTGCTTTTGCACTGGAAGGAGATACGGAAGGGGAGGACTGGTCCTGCTGGGGATAAAGCATCTGGGAAGAAGTCTTGGAAGCATATTCGCCTTCCAGAACGATATGTACACCGCTTGTGTCCTTCGCCCCCTTGGCATCCCACTCTGCTTTTACCTCTTCATAGGTTTTGGCATCGCCCGCATTGTTCAGTACTAATTTGTTGATCATCATCGGTTCTTTTAAGGAGACCATGGAAATGGTATGGGTTCCTTCTTCAAAGTATACGGAAAGGGGCTCCGTAATGTAACCGTTGCTGTCGTATAAGTACCGGGACTGCCATTCCGGGATTTCCCCGGTCTTGGGTTTTACGTCGTTGCCCTGGTTGTCTCTTGCCCATTCCAGTACGGTAACGCCGTCCTCATTTACATAGGAAGATTCTCCGTAGTTTGCCCAGACTCTTGTAAAGGATAAAAGGGACAGTTCCGCAAAAGGAAGCTCTCCGTCAACAAAGAAGCTTCTCTCGATATCGGAGTTCTTACCTTCTACCGGATAGTATACAACGGATACATTGTACAATCCGCTTTCCGGTACGGTAACCTCAAACTCAATTAAAGAGTCTTCACTGGTCAGCACGCTGTCTCCAGCCATGCCTTCGTAATCCGTATAGATCTCCGGTGTTGCGGGAGCATCGCTTTCTTCATATCTGACAAATTCTCCTGCCGGAACCTCTATGCTCGTTGCCGGTTTCTTATCGCCCTCATGTTCCTTTTTATATTCTTTATAAGAAGGAATGGAAGGATCGATATTGTAGGTACTGATGATGTCATCAAAATCATCCATCAACTTGTCTGTCTTGGCATATCCCTCCAGCCCTGTGCCGGGAAGTAAGGTCATTGCCATGGCAACGGTTAATGCAAGCGCTATGACTTTTTTGCCGGTTTCCCTTCGCTTCATAGTGATACCTCTCTCTTTCCTTTTTTATAATCCTTTTCTAATTTTGTACGTTTTCAAATCCGGTAAATCTTCCAGAGTAATGACATCCTCGTCTTCATATACCTTCTTTAACATGGACTCTTCCGTGTACTGCTCGCTTAACTGGAACAACGAAGTATCCCTCGCCACAAACTCACCCGACCAGGTACACCACATTCCCCACATGGCTCCGTCCCTTCTTGCAAGTTCGGGATCAAACAGACATCCGTTTTCAGTCAGGTACACCATTTTGTTTTCAGTGCTGTAATTAGTGGCCGCATTCAGATAGGAAGCAATCTGTGACTGGTAAACTCTTTCCCCTGGATAAATATCCTCGCCGATGATGTCCACATATTCGTCTCCCGGATACCATTCGGCATCCTGTCCGTTCCACACCCAGATAAGATTGTCAAGTCCGTACTCGTTGGTGAGTCTGTCATACAAAAGCCTGTATAGCTCTTTGTAGGCTTCCGGTCCGCTGGCTCCCCACCAGAACCATCCGCCGCTTGCTTCGTGCAGGGGCCGGAATAATACCGGCACCTTTGCTTCCTTTAATATAAGGAGCTGTTCGGCAATGGCATCGATATCCGCCATCAGAAGGTCATATCCTTCCTTGTCCTCACCATCCATAATCTTTTTAAGATTGATGTTGGTGGAGTCCGTGTAAAAGGCGCTGTACCATTGACCGGTTATGTATTTGGTCGGTGCATTCCAGTGCCAGCAGAAAGTAACGATACCGCCGTTTTCCCAGAAGCTTTTGGCAAGCTCTGTGGAAGTACCGACGGAGCCTTTCTCCACCCGTGAGGGTGTATACTCCATAAAGTCGAGTCCTAAGACCGCCGGTGTCTTTCCTGTGGCATTTTTTATTACCTGGAATTCTTTGCCGTTCTGTCCGGTATCACAGAATTGTCCGGATATGAACTTTTCTCCGTAATTGTCCAATAAGAAGCTGTACAGCCTCTTTGTTTCCTCGGATGCTTTTTTGTTGCAAAGCGCCGCATCCACTTTATAAAGGGAGGAGGAAATCGGCTGGGATGTCGTAACCTTCAGACAGTCAAGGCTGATCCAGCCCCAGTACTTGACCACGCTGACCTTGTGAGTACCCGCTTCCAGATAAACCCGTTCCAGTACGCAGTCGGAAAAATCACCGTTCTCTGTATGAATCGTTCCCGTCGATTCCCCGTCAATCTTCACATAATTATCTTTCTCTCCGCCAAGCGAAGCACAGACAAAATTCAAATCGTAAAATCCGTTTTCCGGTATGTCCACAGCAAATGTGCAGGAGTCGTCATCATTTTCAAAGCCCTCCACATATCCGTTTCCGGAATATCCCTCTTTTGCAAGGGAAACAGCAGCCTTCACATTCCCTGTGCCCGCTGCTTCTTCTGCTTCATATATGCCTACGACTTCCGGTACATAGGGTACGGACTCCTGTGTGCTGTCGGTGCCGGGCTGTCCACAGCCTGCCGCTGTCAGTCCCATCACCGCACTCAGTCCGATGCTGATTGCTCTGCCGCCTCTTTTCATGATGTCTCCCATCTATGCTGTAATAATTGTCGATTAAGCTTTTAAGTTCTTTTAAGTAATTTTAACTTATATAGTAATCTTACTATAAACAATCTAAAACCGCAATAGTATTTATGCAATTTGTCGATTTGGACAATATTTATTTGTTCTTTTTGTGCAGTTTTTAATTGTTTACCTTTTGTGGGTTTTGCAGCTATTGTATATTTTTTTCCCTGTTATTTTTATTTTATTATTTCTTTACGCTTAATTTACGTGGAATTTATCTTTTTCTTATCAGTTTTTAGCTTCATATCTCTGCGTTTTTAGTTTATTTTAATCTTTTTTAGCTTTTTTTAGTTTGGTTCTTCCCTTTCCGGAATAATTATGGTAAACTCATGGAAAATATTGAAAAAAGAGAGGATTTTTCTTATGGAAAACCATACCGCTATACTTACGGATTTAAGTGCCACAGTCCGTACAAAGCATCTGTACGACTTTCTACTCTCCTTAAAAGGAAAGGGCATACTCTCCGGCCAGCAGGAATGTCCCTGTGACAAAACACACGGGGATGAGCTTGCCCACATAAAGGAATGCAGTGGCCATCTGCCCGCTATCCTGGGGCTGGACTATATTGAACATGATTATGAAGGCGTAAATAAACGCGCCAAGGAATGGTTTGACCGGGGCGGTATCGTTTCCATCTGCTGGCACTGGGGCATCCCTCCTTACGGTGTTGGATACCCTTCCAGTCAGGAATCCGTGGACATGGTAGAACTTTTAACCCCCGGAACCCCTTTGTATGAGGGACTTCTGTCCAATTTAGATGTGGTTGCCAACGCTTTGAAGGAATTGCAGGATGCGGATATCCCCGTTTTATTCCGCCCGCTTCATGAATTTGACGGTGCCTGGTTCTGGTGGGGGAAGGGCGGTCCGGAGGCTTTTGGCAAGCTCTGGCGTCTGATGTATGACCGCTATGTCAATTTCCACGGTCTTCATAATTTAATCTGGGTACTGGGATATTCCCACGAACTGCATGAGGGCTGGTATCCCGGTGACGATGTGGTGGATGTTATCGGCGGCGATGCCTATTCCGAGGGAATTCACGAGGAGCTCTATCATTTTCTGGAGCATCAGACCACAAAGCATATGCCCATCTGCCACCATGAAAACGGCCCCATTCCCGACCCTGCGGAAATGATTGCAAAGAAGGTGGACTGGTGCTGGTTTTTAACCTGGCACACCATCCATATTCACGAACAGAATACGCCTGAATATATCCATTATATTTACAATCATCCCTATGTGATAACATTAGAAAGTCTGCCGTCTTATTATAAGGCATGACATTTCCATATGCAGCATACTGTTGCTGTTCTCTGTAAAACAAAAGGACTGCCGCTCTGCCGTCTTCTTTTCAGAAAGAAAGGCATCTGCGTGCAGTCCTTTTTTATTTTCGTTTAACGGATATCGTATACACTTCTTACCTTAAAGCTTGCAGCATTTCCTTCCACAATCTCCACGGTTTTGCTGTCTCCGTTCAAATCAAAATAGTTGTCCGAGAATCGCACATCCCCGTCCAGCGCCACAATTTCCACGCTCTTGGCATAACCCCTGGAAGAAACCGTAATCTTTTTCCCTTCTATGGTAAAGGAAAGTTCCGGGTTTTCAAACTTAAAATGCTTGGGAGGTGTAAACAGTGTGGTGCCCTCCGAAACTACGGCATTTTCCTCATTCCGCAGGCGGTAGCTTACATAAACGTCTCTTTCGTCCTTATCGGAGAAGTCGATTTTCTCTAAGAAAACACCGTCAAAGGAAGGCGCTGTCACGGAAAGAATGCCGCTTTCCACTACCACCGCATCCGGGGTCCGAAGCTCCCACTCAATGCTTCCCGTAAATTCTTTCCAGGTTTCGTTTGCCACATGGAAACGGACACTTTTTTCGATGGGCTTTTTCCGTTCCGCGATACAGAAGGGTCTCTCGCTCAGCTCGCCCGTTTCCTCACAGGAAAGCAGGATGGGTGCAAACATTTTCTTCTCCGCATAGTGCAGGGCTTTCCATCGCCCGTAATAGTCAATGCTTGCCCAGGATGCCACCGGCCAGATGTCATTAAGCTGCCATACCACCGCGCCCATGCATCTTCCGCGGTATCTTCGGAAATGCTCCACGCCGTACCGGATAGCTTCCGCCTGCAGAAGCTGGGAAGCATACAGTAGTGTTTCAAAATTGCCCGGATACAGGTAGGTCTGTGCCATGTAATTCATGATTTTACCATTGGCCGCCTTATTTCTCTGATGCATTTCCATGACTCTGGAGAATATATTCCTATCCTCCGGCAGTGTAAAGCTCTCCACTGTTTTCAGGCAGGGGAAGGACTGGAAGCCGAACTCGGACAGATAACGGAAGCGGTACTTCCGATAGTCCGTAAACGGCTTTTCACCGTGCCATACATCCCAGTAATGGGCATCCCCTCTGTTTTCGTCCCAGGGATTGTCGTAATTTCCGCCGGAGGACGGGGAGGACGGCCAGTAAAAGCCCTGCGGGTCTTCCGCTTTTACGACCTGCGGTATGATATATTCAAAAATCTTGATATAATCGCATTTCTGTTTTTCGGAAGGCTTCCAGCATTTATCCAACGTCTGGGTTTCCATTTCGTTGTTGCCGCACCAGAGTCCGATGCTGGCATGGTGACGCAGCCTGCGTACATTCTGCCGTACTTCTTCCCGGATATTTTTATCAAACGCCTCGTCAAGTTCATAGGAAGCGCACGCAAACATGAAATCCTGCCAGATAAGCAGTCCCAGTTCATCACAGATATCGTAAAAAAAATCGTCCGGATAATAACCGCCGCCCCAGATTCTTACGGTATTGTAATTGGCTTCCTTGCAATCCGTAAGTAGCTTCCTTGTGCGCTCTTTGTTGACTCTGCCTAACAGATTGTCCTCCGGTATGTAATCCGCACCCATGGCAAAAATCTTAAGACCGTTGACTTCATGGGCAAAGCAGTTGCCCCACTCGTCCTTCTCGGTATTGACCGTCATGGTGCGGAGACCGATTTTCTTTTCCCAGGTATCCACTTCCCTGCCATCCGCCGTAAGCACGGCTTTTACCGTATAAAGCGGCTGCTCACCGTAACCGTTCGGCCACCAGAGCTTCGGATTTCCGATAAAGATGCTGCCGTCCGGCTGCTGTCTGTAAACTTCACCGTCGGGAGAAAGAATCTCTATGGTCACCTGCGTTTCCTTTGCCGTAAGATTGACCAGATCGGTACGGAAAGACAGGCTGACCGCACCGTCCCTGTGATTTTGCACCACATACACACTGTCGATTTTGGCCTTTTCTATTTTCTCCAGATAAACCGGGCGGAAAATACCGGCATCCGGCAGTCTGGGGCCCCAGTCCCATCCAAACATACAGTGGGCTTTTCGAAGATGAGGAAATCCCTCCATACATTCCAGGCTGCCCCCGGTATAGATTTTTTCATTTTCTTCTTTAATATAGCGGGTAGGGGAATGCAGTACCACCTGCAGCACATTTTCCCCGATTTTTAACCGCTCCAGCACGTCATACGAATAAGTACGGTGCATGTTGTCGGTACTGCCGATCTTTTCTTCGTTCAGATAAATATCGCTCAGGGTATCGATGCCTTCAAACACCAGATACAGACCGTCCGCCGATGCCATCTCTTCCGTTACGAAAAACTCCTTCCGGTATTCAAAGTCGTTTTCCATGAGCTTTGTTGCCGTCAGTTCATTTTCCCCAAAATACGGGTCCGGCATAAGCCCTTTGTCAAGCAGCGTGCCGTACACGGTGCCGGGCACCTTCGCTTCTATCTCTTCTTCCGGGATGTGATACACATTTTCTCCCAGCACCTTTAAGGTAAATCCATCCTGTAAGCTGATTTTTTCCATTATTTTTTCCTTCTATCCGTTATTTGCCTGCATACTCCGTACAAGCCTGTTTTCCCATTTTTTTATATTTCTTTTTTACTATTCTTTTTCGCTTCACCGCCTGTTTCCTACCGTCAATCTACTAAAATACCTTTCAGCACTTCGTCTTCCTTTACAATCTGCTTTGCCATTTCACGGTATTTTTCCTCGTGCAGATAGGTGTGGCGGTAAGGCTTGATGGACGGTGCCATATCAATCGCCCTGTAGAAATCCTCGCGTCTCATTTTCAGTGTCTTGGTGTATTCCCAGAAACCGGTTTCCGTAAGCACGGTGTTCACTCTCACGTAGCGATGATTGTGCACCTTGCTCATAATATACGTGGCAATACCCACCTGGATGCCGTGAAGCTGAGGTACTTCCAGAATTTTATCCAGTGCATGGGAAATCAGATGCTCGCTGCCGCTTGTAGGAGCGCTGCCTCCCGCAATTTCATTGGCAATGCCGCTCATGGCAAGGGAGTCTAAAAGCTCCCGTAGAAACAGATCGTCCTTAATGCTTTCGTAAGGCGTTCTTACGAAGCTGTTGACCGCTTTTTTCGCAATCATAATGGCTACGTCATTGGGCACGCAGACACCCTGTTGTCCTTCGTAAATCCAGTCGTAAACCGCCGTGATTTTGGAAACCATGTCGCCGATGCCGGAGTAAATGAATTTTTCCGGTGCAGTCTTAATGACTTCCGTATCCACCACAATGCCGTATGCCATACGCGCCGGCACAGAGGTTCTTTTTCCGTCTACCAAAAGGGACGCGGAAGCACTGGAAAAGCCGTCGCTGGAACTGGATGTCGGCACGCTGATAAAGGGCAGATTTCTTAAAAATGCCGCATATTTTCCGGCATCAATAACCTTTCCGCCGCCGATGGAAATAATCGCCTGCACATGGCTGGGCAGATTAAACGCCAGTGTAATAATGTCCTCGATATTGACAGAGTCCAGTTCCCTGTATTCCCGGACCGAAATGCCGGCTTCCTTCAAGGACTCCATGACACGCATACCAAACATATCAATCAGACCGTTTCCAAAATAAATAACCACCTGTTCAAAATCCGCATCCTTCAGATACTCTCCAATGTGGTCCAGTGTACCCTTTCCGATTTTCAATACGGAAGGGATGGCAATGCTCTTTCCCTGACTCATAAAACCTTCTTCCTTTCCTGCTATGCTTTTATGCAAAAGTCCGTTATCTTTTCTTTTGCTTCCTTTATTTAGCTTTTTCAAGAAGCACTTTCCTGATTGATCTAAAAATGCTTCTTTTCCCGCCTTATACTTTGCACAAATCCTTCACCACTTCACCGGCAATAATCAGTCCCGCCACGGAAGGCACAAACGCCACGCTGCCCGGAATGTCCCTGCGCTCCGTGCATTTGTGCTGGGCGCCCGGCGGGCAGATACAGTTGGTACGGCAGCTGATTGCCATATCCTCCACCGGTCTTGTGGGCATTTCTTCCGAATATACTACTTTCAGTTTCTTCACACCGCGTTTTTTTAATTCCCGGCGCATTACCTTTGCCAGCGGGCAGACCTTGGTTTTGTAAATATCAGCTACCTTAAACTGACTGCCGTCCAATTTGTTGCCGGCGCCCATGCTGCTGATAATGGGCACATGGCATTCCTGCGCTTTCATGACAAGTGCTATTTTAGCCGTAACCGTATCCACGGCATCCACTACATAATCATACTCCGAAAAGGGAAATTCATCCGCATTTTCCGGTAAAAAGAAACAGTTGTGTATCTCCACCTTTGCATCGGGATTGATATCCAGAATACGTTCCTTCATAACCTCTGTCTTATATTTTCCAACCGTCTTGCGGGTGGCAATAATCTGGCGGTTTAAATTGGTGAGGCACACCTTGTCATCGTCAATCAGATCAAAAGCGCCTATGCCGCTTCTTACCAGTGCTTCGCAGACATAACCACCCACACCACCGATACCGAATACCGCGACTTTGGAATTCTTCAGCTTTTCCATGGCTTCTTTTCCCAAAAGTAGCTCCGTTCTTGCAAATTGTGTCAACATATCTTTTACTCCTCAACGCTATTCCATAGGAAGTTTTTCTATAAGCATATTTTCCGTCAGATATGGAAGCATTTCTGCAGCGATTTGTACTCACCCAGCACCAGCAGGGTGACGCTCCCTGTCAAAAGCAGATCCGGATTTACTGCAATGTTCATTTTCCCATTCTCCCGGATACCCATAATATTGATACCGTATTTTTTACGTACATCGATTTCGCCGATACTCTTTCCTATCCAGCTTTCCGGTACTTCCACCTCGAAAATCGCGTGCTTTTCGTCCACACTGATGTAGTCCAGTATATGATCGGAGGTATAACGGATGGATGCCCATCTGGCAATCTGTTTTTCCGGATAAACCACCTCGTCCGCTCCGTTTCTAAGCAGGAACTTGGCCTGCACATCCTGTTCCGCCCGGGAAACCACCTTTTTAGCTCCCAATTCTTTCAAAAGAGAAGTTGTTTCCAGAGAGCTCTGGAAATCCCCGCCGATGGTCACAATGCAGACATCAAAATTTCCGACGCCCAGTGACTTTAAAAAATCCTGATTGGTGCTGTCACCAATCTGTGCATCCGTCACATAAGGCAGTGCTTCGTTAATCCGTTCTTCCCGGCTGTCCACAGCCATAATCTGATGTCCCAACTGACTGGTCTGCATGGCAATATGCTTGCCAAATCTTCCTAATCCGATTAAAAGAATATTTTTCATGATTTCTAACCCTTTCTTTATCCTACCATAACTTTTTCCTGTGGAAGCCTGGAAAAGTTTTTGTTTCCGCCCGACACAGCCGCATAAATCAGTGTCAGGCATCCCACTCTGCCCATAAACATTAACATAATCAAAATAATCTGGGAAAAAATCCCAAGTCCCGGTGTGATACCAAGCGTCACACCCACCGTTGCTACCGCGGAAGCCGTTTCAAACAGGCAATCGCCCAATGGAAGTCCCTCCGCCATACTGATGGCTATGGCACCGCCCACAAACAACATAAGATACAGGCTCAGAACAGCCGCTGCCGTCTTAACGGCTCCGTCTTCTATCCTTCTGCCAAAAAACTGCATATCCTCTTTCTGCCTGAAAACCGATCGCATATTGGTGACAAGAACCGCAAGGGTCGTAATTTTCATGCCGCCGGCGGTAGAACCGGGAGCCCCACCGATTAACATAAGCACAATCATCACTGCCTTGGAGGCCCCCTGCATGCCGGCTAAGTCCGCCGTGTTAAAGCCGGCAGTTCTCGGCGTTACCGTCTGGAAAAGAGAACACAGAAGTCTCTCCTTAAGCGGCATATCGGTGAATTCGAAGGCAAAGAAAAATGCCGCAGGCAGCACCAGTAAAAATATTGATGCCGCCAGTATAATTTTACTCTGCAGACGGTATTTTTTGAAGTGGATTTTTTTCGTGTAGATATCCTCCCAGGTTAAAAATCCAAGACCGCCCAGTAAAATGAGCAGCATAATAATCACATTCACCGGCACATTGCCGGCATATCCCGTCAGGGATACAAACCGGTTATCCGCTGTGCCCAGCAAATCAAAACCGCCGTTGCAAAAAGCCGATACAGAGTGGAAGAAAGCATACCATATGCCCTTTACCCCGAAATCCTTTACAAATAGCGGCATAAGACAAAGGGCTCCCACAAGCTCTATCAGAAACGTCCCTTTCAAAATAAATCCGGTCAGTCTGACAATTCCGCCCACCTGCGGTGCAGATATAGCTTCCTGCATGGTACTTCGCTGCATCAGTGAAATCTTTTTGCCCGAAAGCATGGTAAACGCAGCTGCCACCGTAACAACGCCGAGTCCGCCAATCTGTATCAGAAAAAGAAGGATTGCCTGTCCGAACACCGACCAGTAGCTGCCCGTGTCCTGCACCACAAGTCCCGTCACACAGGTTGCTGATGTGGCGGTAAATAAGGTCTCATGAAAAGGCGTCACCACTCTTTCCTTTGTGGCTATAGGCAGCATTAAAAGCAGCGCCCCCAGTAAAATAACGCCTGCAAAGCCCAATATGATAATCTGGAAAGAAGAAAGTCTCTTTTTCCGTTTTATGATTTCTTCGTTCATAATGTCCGCATCCATTCGCATGCTGTCCGCATGCCGCTTTCCTTTTGATAACACACAAATTATATCCCGTAATGTACAAAACATATCCTGTTCAAAAAAAGAGGAAAGGCATCGCCTTTCCTTTTTCTTTATAACCGGATGTCTATGCTTCCGCCAACCGCAGGATTAACACTTCGCTCCATAGCCGCTGCATCCATCATCTGCACCAGGCCGTCTCCCAGTGTCCGTTCCGTATCAAGAGTTTTATCCAGCATGGCTACACTCACCTTCGACTGCACATTCATCATTGCCATATCCATAGAAAGTCCTGCAATATCCATATCCATCCGTCCTCTCTTTTTCTGTCAGCTTTACGCATTCCTTTTCTTAAGTTCTTTTTCTTATTATAAAACAGAATGCCTATAAGGGCAATAAGTTTTTCAATAACCTTCCCTTATCCTATGCCATATCTTCTGTATACTTCATTTACGGTTTCCGCATAAAGTGACCTGGAATGTTTATTCAGATTGTCATTCCAATTCTTCTTATCAAGATATATCTCTCTTACTTCATTCCAGTACCCTTTTCGCCGAAGCCATTCCGCTTTTTCTTCCAACTGCCTGTTGCTTTGCTTCATATATTCCCAGTCATAAGAACCTTGCTTCTTATTGTAGTGAATATATTGCTGTCGTCCATCTCCGCAGTCATACACAATGGCGAAATCACAACTGCTTAAAATTATTTTTCGTCTTGGGTCAATCTTTTTTATGGTCAATACCCGGGTACTATCTTCACAATAGCGATATCCATATTCCGTTACATGTCTGTCAAAAGCCTTTCTTAGTATATTTCGTATTTCCTCTGCTGTAAATTCTTCTTCCTCATCATTAACATGAATATTTACATCAAAATCATAACCTATATTACCCCTCTGTTCTCTCGTAATCATTTTACGATTGGTACTTCCAATATAGGTAAAAGAAAATGTAAAATACTCCCTTACTTCATCCTGTACATCATTAATCAGAAGTTCTAACTCTTTTTTAACAGGCAAATATTCTTTTCTTGGAACATACTCAAAATTATGTTGCATATATTTTCTCCTTTTCTTTGCCCATGCCTCCATTTAACTCGTGTTAAATCATTACAGAATACCACAATGATTTAGTTCTGTCAATAGGGATATATCCGATATGCAAACCAAGCACTCCTTTGGTCACGATTATTATATAATTTTCACGATAAATTTGTAATATGTTTTTATTATTCCCAAACCACAAATAATAAAGTCCATATAAAAAAGGAGCACCGTTCCCACGGTGCTCCGAAATTTTCCTACTATAAAGAAATGGAAATATCAGATTTTAGTATAGCTGCATCCAATCCGTTCCATCAAACGCAATTCTATACAAGTGAGACGTTGCATTGCTGTCTCCTAAATAATAAATATAATTATCCACTCTCATAACCCAGTACTCTTTTCCTGAAACGTTACAAGCCCCACACAATTCTGCTACTTGTCCTGTACTAAGTAATTGACTGCTGTCCTTTCCGAATTCGAACTGTGTAGAATAATCAAGTGTTCCGTTTTCCAAATTCACGACATATAAATCAGTCTGAGTATCCGCCCAGCCGGAGCTTCTTGAGTAAAGCAATTCATCTCCATATATAAATCCACCCTCAAGGCCTTCCATTGTCAAAACTTCATTTTCTTCACCTTGATCTATATCTACACAATAAAGACTATTTTCTTCTATAAAATACACTTTGTCCTTGTATAAGCCTAAAATTTTTCCATTGAAGCTTTCATCTGATAGGAAATATTCTTTGCTGTTTGTATCATATCCCTGAAGAAAATATTCTTCCGATGTGATACAACGTAACTTGACAACATAGATAAATTTTGTTCACCCTCATCATAGTCGGGATGAAATCCTGTTTCAGGTTAAATGTCAATAATCTAAAACAGGTTAGATATACTAATCATGAGGTGATGCTTATGTATCCACGTATTAGAGATTTACGTGAAGACCATGATTTAACACAGACAAAATTAGCCCTTCTGTATAATACCAGTGTAGACTATATACTGGGTCTGACCAATGAAAAAAAGCCCTACCGTTCTAATAACTAAACACATTTCCCAAGAACAACGGATTGCACAAGATATACCGGGCATGGGGGATACCGCCGGCTGCCAGTGCAAGCGGTATCAGGAATATCACAATCATACAGCTAATCACGGAAATACTGCTCTGCAGGCGGATAAACAATACACGAACCGTACCGGTGACAAGCAGTCCGCCGATAAGCCGTATGAACATGATAAGGCAAATGTATTGTAATACCGTTATATTCTTCGGAATCCGTGACAAATGCTCCATGCAGGCGGCCGAAGCAAACAACCCGCGGGTACCATAGGCACCGAGTACATTGCAAAGCCGCACCATATATACGATAACAAATGCTATCCATGTGCACAAAATCCCCAACACCCTTTTTTTGTTCTGAAGCTCTCTTCTGCCAAGATACGTGGTTTGCAAAAGTCTCTTTTCCGAATTTGCATAGTCAACACCGTAAATGCCGCATGTCAGGGCAATCAGCAATATAAGGTATACAAAAGCCTGTGAAACATCCCGGTTACGGGAGTTTTTGCCGTCCGTCAGAATAGCGTATCCTTCATCATAAAATAGCCATCCTCCGGTTCGGGATTGCAGAAATTCAGAGGATTGCAGATAGTCCACATGTTCCGTAACCAAGTCAAACGCAGCCTGTCTGTTTAACCCCTCTTTGTATTTTATACGAATGTAATTCTCACTTTTACCCTGCTCCCTGTCAGCGGATATATCGGCATACATCTGCTCATATTTTTCTTTTTCTTCTGTTATTCTGTTACCGTTTTTCGCGTCCAGAGGACCGTAAAATTTATCCATGTACTCTTTATAATAAATTTCATCAACGGATGCAAAACGGATTTTTTCTGCCGGATTCCACCAAATTGTAAGCAGGCAGGAACACAGCAGAACAAGAAAGCCCCTGCCGGGAACAAGCAGCTTATAGACTTCATGTAAAAAAAGAGAAGTATGACACCCAAAATGTTTCCGCATTTCGCCCATCGGCAGGGACACTTTCCTCTTTTCGTGCGGCATCTCCAGATAATTTGTAACAGAATAAAAAAGCATCGTTATGAGTACCAGCCAGAATATTCCATATAAAAAGCAGGTGTTAACCGGATAACCCCATACACGCAGATTCACATAATCGGAAAACATGCCGCCGGTTCTGACACCGTATTGAATATTTATGTATTTTAAAAATTCCAGAAAATGTGTTCCGGAAATTTTGGTATAGCAGAGTATTTCCGTAAAAACCGCCGCTGCCGAAGCGGAAAATACAAAAACGATGTTGCTGCATACCGCACATATCCACATAAACAGAAGCCCCAGCAGAATGCAGCTTACCGTTTTTATCCCAAAATAACAAACCAGAAAGCTGCCTATTGTTAAGGCAAAGGGACTGTACCGGTATGCCGGCACACTTTGTAACGGACTGCCATAATCTATGGGTGCATAGAAACACCTGCTTATTACCGCATTTATTCCGTACAAAGAAACTATTCCCAATAAGGCAAAAACAGACATAGCAAAAACTTTGGAGCGCATCAGTTTCCTTCTGCCGTTTTGTGTCGTCCTTAAGAGTTCAAATTGATTTCCGTCTTTTTCCCGGAAAACAAGATTAACTGCCGTAACAAAGAGCATCACCATCAGCAAATAATCGGTAATCTCATTGTCGGTTATATTAAGGACACCCATGGTATCTTCCACTTCCGGCTTCGTTCCGCTAAGTTTGCTGTACACTTTTCTTGTTATTTCCGCATTTCTTACCGCATATCCGTCATCGTGGGAAATTCTGTTCAAAATGGCAGCCTCTTCTGCTTTTTCCTCAATGGAATTCAGATATTCCGCATAGTTAAGAGATGCCAGCACTTCCTTATAAACCCTGTCATACAGATTCCTTTTGCCAAATGTATCCGCCCCTGCTGCCCGTTCTTCCAGCCGGCTCAGAAGATTTTCCCTGCCGCAGGAGTCAAGTTCCCGGTATGCCCCGCTGTAATCCTTAAGAGAATATCCATCCTCGCCCGGCGTATGCATGGTATATATCTGCAGCAGCATATTGGCTGCAATCAGAAGCAGAAAAAACACCGCCGCTCTTTTAGTCAGCAATTTACAGATTTCATTTTTTAACAATTCCATTTTTAATCTCCGTTAAGGTACAGATATAAATCTTCCAAATTCGGACGCACCGCTTCTTTTTTCCATCTGCCGTCATAGGACTCTGCAATGATCCGGGCAACCACTCCCTCCCCATCCCTTGCAATATTGCTGACTTTGTATTTGGCATTTACTTCTTCCAGCTCTTCATCCGGCAAAAAAATGTTCCATACTTTTCCGTCCAGTTCCCCAAGCAGCATCGCCGGAGAACCGCTCCGCAGGATACTTCCCCTGTTCAGCATGATAATTTCCTTTGCAATAAATTCAATATCCGCAACCACATGTGTCGCTATAATCACAATTTTGTCACGGGCAACCTCTGATATCAGATTACGAATGCGTATTCTCTCTTTCGGGTCAAGTCCCGCCGTGGGTTCGTCCAAAATCAGGATACCCGGATTTCCGATAAGTGCCTGTGCAATTAAAGCCCTCTGTTTCATTCCGCCGGAAAAAGTTCCTAACTTCTTTCCGAGTACCTCTTCCAGTTTTACCATCTGCACATAACCGTCTATTTCTTTTTCCGCCTCATCTTTTTTCAAACCCTTAAGGGCAGCCATAAAATACAGGAAACGCCTGAGGGTGAGCTCCGGGTAAATATTCTGTTGCTGCGGCATATATCCCAGAAGTTTCCGGTATTCCTTCCCCATTTTTTCAATACCGCAGCCATCAAGCAATACCCGTCCCCTTGTGGGCTTCAGATTGTCTGTAATGAGATTCATCATGGTTGATTTTCCGGCGCCGTTCGGTCCCAAAAGACCGTATATTCCAGAGGTAAAAGAAAACGTTATATTGTCCAGCGCCGTGGTATCCTTATAAATCTTCGTAAGCTCCTCTAATTTCAATATCATTGCCGGTATTCCTCCCACTGGCTTTGAACTCTTGAAAGATATTCCTCCATGCCATCGGACGCAAGTTTATTTCCGGTGCTGCGGACAGCCTCTTCCACCGTCTTATCCGTGAGACTATCCATAAATTCATCCATATCCTTTCCTATATTATCAGTCCCATCGGTATCCGGTTCAAACCCGATAAACGGCGACATCTTAATGCCGTCATAAAAGGAAAAGAATTCCTCTTTCCGATTGGTTACATAGTTTTCTCCTTCTACAGGACAAACGTTTACAAACAGGTTGAAGCAGAGTTTACTGAGATACGCATTCTCCAGAGCACTTCCGTCCATATGACAGGCAACCCCATCCGTCACCTTATAGTCCACGTCCTCCTGTCCATATAAAAGAAGATTGCCATACTTTCCGTCCTCATAAAAAAGCTTCAGAAATTCCACCACATCTTCCAGGTTCTCACAATTCCGGGAGATACCTACTGAGCCGTTTATCCTTGACGAAAGATACGGCTTAATCTTTTTAACCGCTACATTATCCTTCTGAAATGCCTCATCCACCGCACCGTATGACAATGCCACCATATAGTTTCCTTCCTCCACCGTTTGCGGCACTTCCGTATTGTTTGTACCGGAATTGGAAAGGTAGGACACCGAGTCCGTCATAAACCCATCTTTCTTCATTTGCTCCAGCACCTTCAGATAACCGGTAAACTTCTCAGACTCCAAAGGATTTTCCACCGTAAGCGATTCATAATCAAAAAGTAGTCCGTTCCTGATTTCACATCCTATCATATCCTCAAAGGAATACCCACTGATAAGATATTGGAAACGGGGACTGTCTTCTTTGTCCCATTCCGTATTCTTAATGATTTCATAAATCCCCTCTATGCTTCCGTCCCACGCCTCTATCTCATCATCCGCAACATAATCCCTGTTGAATGCAGCATACACTCCCTCATCGTTTGCCAGCACCGAAGGAATGGAATAAATATGCCTGTCGCATTTCACCGACTCCCAGAGAGCCTGCGGAAATGCCTGATAAAGCGCCGCTCCGTTTTCCTGTGACAAGATTTCATCAAGGTTGAGAAGAAGACCGGAATGGATAAGCGTGTAGACAGAATTACGGTTCCCTTCATTGTCCAGGCCTAAAAAAGCAATATCGGTATCTCCATTTTTTAATGCTTCTTTCAGCCGCTCCGTATACGTTTCATATTCCAGATAATTTATCTGCATTCTGTAGGAATACCCATCCTCCTTAAGTGCCTCATTCAGATGGCGCAGATTATTCTCCTCTATTCTGCAGATATCCGGGACAGTAAAGGTTATGATTTCAGCAGCCTCTTCCTCTGTGTCTGCATCCTCTCCGGCAGTATCCTCTTCTTCGTTATAGTACCTGAGCTTTCTGAGCTGAAATACACCCTCATCATAATCGTCCCTGCTTAATACCCCCAGGCAGAAGCGGCCTTTTTCATCGGTATAGTTGATGTATACCGAACTGCCGCATATGTTGACAATTCCAAAGGCAGATGCGGACGGCATCCTCATCAGTTCGTTTATCTTCTCCTCTTTCATACAATAATAGATGACTTCTTCCCTGTCGCTGTCTAAAAGGGCATAGTACAAAGTATCCCCCTGTTTTGCAAATCTGCCCGATGCAGTTTTTGTGTTCCGGTCTATGGGCAATTCTTTGGTTTCACCGCTTTTTAAGTCAAACACAAAATAATCTTCTTGGCATTCCCCATAAGCGCTGCCCTCCGCTAACTGCAGGTTGCTCAGATGGTCAAATGTCTTTATCCGTATTGTACGCTTCCCTTTGATATCATATTTATATATTTCATACAGCATATGATTGTAGCTAAAGGAATTCGAATTGTTCTCTGCTCCATCCTCTACCATAAGCTCCGTGATATCATCCCCAAAACGAATGACGGAATAATAAACCGCCCCATCCTCGTAATACAACCCTGTAATATTTGCCTGCTCGCCTGTTACCTTATCCCCCATATACACCGTATAATCGGAAAGATCAATAACAAAGATACCTGCCTCCGGCTTATCGTCGTTAACAATCTGCCCATCCTCATTTATCTCGCTTCTGTTACTAAACGCTCCTATAGCATACCGGTCCCGGTACAACACATACCGGATACTCTGTACACCGTTTAGAGTGGCAACCTTTTTGCGGTTTTCACCGTCTGTGTCCATTTCATAGAGAAACTTCGTCAGAATATCTTCTTCCGACATATCTCCGATAAAATAGAGATGACCGCCAAAAGGCACCGGTACGCTTCCTGCTCCCCAAAAAGCTGCCGGGCAGGAGGGTGTCTCGTTTTTACGGGAATAGCCTTCATGTACGCAGTTCGGTCTGTCACAATAAACCATATCCTTGCCGGAACCTGTGTCAATAAGATGCAATATCCCCGCATCATCCAGATAAAGTACGGTATTCTCCGAATAGCTCTGCGTAGGGTCTGCGCCGTCACAAAAATACTCTTCCTCCGTAAAGTCCGGTTTGCTTTTCTTTCCCATCCAAAAGGCCATTACTGTGCAGAAACCCAGTATCGTGATAAGAAGTATGACCGTATATTTTTTCTTCATCCTAACCCCTCCTTTATCTCGGCTGTATATGGACCACCTCAATTTTATTCCGATTGGATAATTTCACGGTTACATCCAATTTGATATTCGGATTTGTCGTACTGTTTACCTGCACAACAGAAATCCAGTCGCCGGTCTTTATATTCGTATATTTTGCGGCATCCTCCTTAGTGGCAGTTCTTAACCTCACATCCTTCTGTGGAATTTCAAACCAGGCATAGTCCTTTGTCGGCGCCATCCGATTTTCTTCCTGCAGCAAAGGGTACGCATCCACCAGAACAAATTCTCCTTCTTTCTTTTCCTTTACCACCTCTGCAAATGCTTCCCTGATATAGGATTCTTTTGCTGTCACGGCGATTTTTTCATATTTCTCAATAAATTCCTGTTCCTTCTCTTCCGGGTACAAATCCTCCGATAGAATTTTTCGGATTTCGTATACCTTGTCTTCCTCCGTAAAATTAGCCGGGAATACATATTCGTAAGAATATTTGTCTCCTTCTTCCGTCTCAAAAACAAATCCGCCGTGTTCCTCTCCCGGCACGATTTCTTCTTTCGTAACGGAAAAGCTCCATTCCGGCTTATTCGAAGCATCCGATGCGATCACACTGTCCCCCTGCTCATTGATATAGGATACCATGGACTCCTGTTTCACATCCCCATACACGGCTGTGTGTATCCAGTTTTTTACGGCTTTTGTTACAGCTCCGTCGCTTGCCGCATTCACACTGCCCACCGTTCCGGCAAGAAGCAGTACCGTTATGGCTGCAGCCGCCCATTTTCTATATGCCGGCTTCCGATGATTTTTCATAGAAACTGCTTTCTCTCTTTCGAGAATTGTTCGATTTACCGAAGCATCTGTCTTATAAACAGGAGCAAATTCCTCTTTCATCAGTTCTTCATAACGGTCTTCCATAGCCATGTTCCTCCATCTCTTTTACAATTTTCATCCTGGCATGATGCAAACGACTCTTTACCGTTCCTTTCGGCACATTGCATAACTTTGCAATCTCCTCAATTTTCATATCCATGGTATAATGAAGGTAAATCGTCAGTTTCAGTTTTTCCGGCAGTTCATCCACAATCTCATGCAGGACTTTGCTTCTCTCCTTTTTTATCACATCCGTTTCCACGTCCGCCTGACTTTTTATATTTTCCAGAAGGTCCTGATTTTCCCAGTCAACCACGACCTCCTTTTCCTGTTTGCACAACTTCCGTTTCTCATTTTTCCAGGTACGGATGGCAATTCCTATCACATAATTACGTGCCATTAACAAATTCTGCTCTTCGTTATAAGTGATGCGGTTCCGAAACTCCCAAGCCTTCAGAAAGGTCTCCTGGTACAAATCCTGTGCACGTTCCCTGTTTTGCGTAAGATACAGGCAAAAACTAAAAACGGCATCCCCATATGTATTCAGCAATTCTTCCATCTGAAGTTTCGTCATCGCTGCACCTCCTCGCTTTATCCTTTACTTTATTCTGTCGGGAACCCGGAAAAGGTTCATTTTTCATTTCAAAAAAATCCCCCATACTTCCTTACGAAGTACGGGGGATTTCTGTATTTATGCAATAATTCAAATGTCCGTTACAGACCTTGTATTATTTCTCGTCAGCGATAGCTGCCTGAGCTGCTGCCAGACGTGCAATAGGAACACGGAAAGGTGAGCAGGATACATAGTCTAAGCCAATCTTGTGGCAGAATTCAACGGAAGAAGGATCTCCGCCGTGCTCACCACAGATACCAACATGAAGCTTAGGATTTACAGGCTTACCAAGTTTGATAGCCATATCCATCAGCTTGCCAACGCCGGTCTGGTCAAGCTTAGCAAACGGATCGTTCTCGAAGATCTTTGCATCATAGTAAGCATTTAAGAACTTACCGGCATCATCACGGGAGAAGCCGAATGTCATCTGGGTTAAGTCGTTGGTACCGAAGCAGAAGAAGTCAGCTTCCTTAGCGATTTCATCAGCGGTAAGAGCTGCTCTCGGGATCTCGATCATGGTACCTACTTCGTACTTGAGGTCGATGCCTGCTGCTGCGATTTCAGCGTCAGCGGTTTCTACAACTACCTTCTTAACGTACTTAAGTTCCTTAACTTCACATACCAGAGGGATCATGATTTCAGGCTCTACATTCCAATCGGGATGTGCCTTCTTTACATTGATAGCTGCACGGATAACAGCCTTGGTCTGCATCTTTGCAATTTCAGGATAAGTAACTGCAAGACGGCATCCTCTGTGACCCATCATAGGGTTGAACTCATGTAAGGAAGCGATGATGTTCTTGATAGTCTCAACGGATTTGCCCTGAGCCTTAGCAAGCTTCTCGATGTCTGCTTCTTCGGTAGGAACGAATTCGTGAAGAGGCGGATCCAGGAAACGGATGGTAACAGGACATCCTTCCAGAGCTTCGTATAATTTTTCGAAGTCACCCTGCTGATAAGGAAGAATCTTATCCAGAGCTGCTTCTCTTTCTTCTACTGTATCGGAGCAGATCATTTCACGGAATGCTGCAATTCTGTCTTCTTCGAAGAACATATGCTCTGTACGGCAAAGACCGATACCTTCTGCACCAAGCTCACGAGCCTTCTTTGCATCGGAAGGAGTATCTGCGTTTGTACGAACTTTCAGCTTTCTGTACTTATCTGCCCAAGCCATGATTCTGCCGAATTCACCGGCGATGGTTGCATCTACAGTTGCAATCTGGCCGTCATAAATGTTACCGGTGGAACCGTCGATGGAGATGTAGTCTCCTTCATGGAATTCCTTACCAGCAAGAGTAAATTTCTTGTTTGCTTCATCCATTGCGATGTCGCCGCAACCGGATACACAGCAGGTACCCATACCACGGGCAACTACTGCTGCATGGGAGGTCATACCACCACGAACGGTTAAGATACCCTGGGATACCTTCATACCTGTAATGTCTTCGGGAGAGGTTTCCAGACGAACCAGAACAACCTTTTCACCCTTAGCTGCCCATTCTTCTGCATCTTCTGCTGTAAATACGATCTTACCGCAAGCAGCACCCGGAGATGCACCAAGGCCTTTGCCCATAGGAGTTGCAGCTTTAAGAGCCTTAGCATCAAACTGAGGATGTAACAGAGTATCTAAGTTACGAGGATCGATCATAGCTACTGCTTCTTTTTCGGTTCTCATTCCTTCGTCTACTAAGTCACAAGCAATCTTTAATGCAGCCTGAGCTGTTCTCTTACCGTTTCTGGTCTGCAGCATGTAAAGCTTCTTGTTTTCAACAGTAAACTCCATATCCTGCATATCTCTGTAGTGGTTTTCAAGGGTTTCGCAAACCTTCTTGAACTGTTCGAATGCTTCAGGGAATTTATCAGCCATCTCTGCGATAGGCATAGGTGTACGAACACCGGCAACAACGTCTTCGCCCTGTGCGTTTACAAGGAATTCGCCCATCAGCTTCTTCTCGCCGGTAGCCGGGTCTCTTGTGAAGGCAACACCGGTACCACAGTCATCACCCATGTTACCGAAAGCCATGGACTGTACGTTTACAGCAGTACCCCAGGAATAAGGGATATCGTTGTCACGACGGTATACGTTTGCACGAGGGTTGTCCCAGGAACGGAATACAGCCTTGATAGCGCCCATTAACTGTTCCTTAGGATCGTCGGGGAAGTCTACACCGATTTTTTCTTTGTATTCAGCCTTGAATTCGGAAGCAAGTTCCTTTAAGTCTTCTGCGGTCAGTTCTACGTCGTAGGTAACGCCCTTCTTAGCCTTCATCTGGTCGATGAGTTCCTCGAAGTACTTCTTACCAACTTCCATAACTACGTCAGAGTACATCTGGATGAATCTTCTGTAGCAGTCCCAAGCCCAACGGGGGTTGCCGGACTTCTCAGCGATTACGTTTACAACAGTCTCATTTAAGCCAAGGTTTAAGATGGTATCCATCATACCGGGCATGGAAGCTCTTGCACCGGAACGAACAGAAACAAGAAGGGGATTCTCCTTGTCACCGAACTTCTTACCGGTAATTTCCTCCATCTTTACAATGTATTCATTGATCTGAGCCTGAATTTCTTCATTGATTTCTCTGCCGTCCTCATAGTACTGAGTACAAGCTTCTGTGGTAATAGTGAAACCCTGGGGAACAGGAAGACCAAGACCGGTCATTTCAGCCAGGTTAGCACCCTTACCGCCGAGAAGTTCACGCATGTTTGCGTTACCTTCGGTAAATAAGTACACCCATTTTTTCATGTTTGTTTTCTCCTTTATAGATTTATAAAACTATTTCAAGCACAAAAAGAAAGCCAAAAAAGCCTTTTCTGTGCTTAATCCTTATACATTTTATCAATTAGCCGGAAATATATCAAGATATTTAATTTAAAACTTTGGAGCAAAATCTACTTTTGTGCATTTTGTTAAAATTATATCTATAATTTTAGTCTATTTTTATAAATTTCTGTCGGTTACTCTTCTGCTTCCACAATATCCCTTGCCACAAACACACCGCTTGCGGAGGCATGGGAAAGCGAGTGGGTAATACCGCTGCCGTCACCGATGACATACAGTCCCTTGTAACGTGTCTCCAGATGTTCATCGATTTCCACTTCCATATTATAGAATTTAACTTCCACGCCGTAAAGCAGTGTATCATCATTTGCCGTTCCGGGAGCAATTTTGTCCAGTGCATAAATCATTTCCATGATGCCGTCCAATATGCGCTTCGGCAGTACCAGACTCAAATCCCCGGGTGTCGCTGCCAGAGTGGGACGCACCAGACCCTCTTCTATTCTCTTGGCATTGCTCCGCCGTCCGCGCACAAGGTCACCGAACCGCTGCACAATGACACCGCCGCCCAGCATATTGGAAAGACGCGCTATGCTTTCGCCGTAGCCGTTGCTGTCCCGGAAAGGCTCGGAAAAATGCTTTGCCACAAGCAGGGCAAAGTTCGTGTTTTCCGTCCGCAGATTTTCATCCTCGTAGCTGTGTCCGTTTACCGTCACAATGCCGTTGGTGTTTTCGTTTACCACGATGCCGTAGGGGTTCATGCAGAACGTCCTCACGTTGTCTTCAAACTTTTCCGTACGGTACACAATCTTGCTCTCGTAAAGTTCGTCCGTCAGATGGGAAAAGATAACGGCCGGGAGTTCTACGCGCACGCCGATATCCACACGGTTGGACCTGGTGGGAATTTCCATATCCCGGCACACCTGCTCCATCCACTTGCTGCCGCTTCTGCCCACCGAAATAATACATTTTTTACAGGTATACGTTCCGTTTTCGCAGACCACCTCATAGCCATTCTCAGTCGCTTTTACGGTTTTCACCGGCGTATCAAAGAAAAAGTCTGCTTTTTCCTTTAATTCTGCATACAGATTTTCCAGTACAACAAAGTTGATGTCCGTACCTAAATGCCGCACGGAGGCATTCAGCAGATTTAATTTGTTCTGCATGCAGAGCTTTTTGAATTTGGATCCAGCCGTAGAATACAGCTTTGTCCCCTCTCCGCCGTGGGACATGTTGATGGCGTCCACGTACTTCATCAGCTCCAGCGCCTTTGCCTTGCCGATATACTCGTACAGTGTACCGCCGAAATCGTTGGTAATGTTGTATTTTCCATCAGAAAAAGCTCCGGCACCGCCAAATCCGCTCATAATGGAGCAGCTTTTGCAGTTGACGCAGCTTTTGATTTTCTCGCCGTCAATGGGACAGTGTCTCCTGTCCAGTGCATGACCACCTTCAAAAACCGCGATCTTCAAAGCAGGGTCAAGCTTTGTCAGCTCATATGCCGAAAAGATGCCCCCGGGTCCCGCACCGATAATAATAACATCATACATTCATTCATACCCTCTCTTTTACCGTGATGCCCTCATTATACCCTTTCTCCCGATAAGTGTCCAATAAATTCCATGACTCTTTCATTGTCCTTAGAGAACAGTTCGTCCGGTGTTCCTTCCGCCTTGATGATACCCTCTTCCATAAAGATAATGCGGTCGGAAACCTCTTTTGCGAATTTCATTTCATGGGTAACGATAACCATGGTCATATGCTCCTTGGCAAGCTGTCTGATAACCTTAAGCACTTCTGCGGTAAGCTCCGGGTCCAGTGCGGAGGTCGGTTCGTCAAAGAACAGGATCTGCGGCTGCTTTGCCAGCGCTCTTGCTATGGAAACACGCTGCTGCTGTCCACCGGAAAGCTGGCAGGGATAGGCATCTGCCTTGTCGGAAAGTCCCAACTGTGCCAAAAGCTTTTCCGCACGCTCCACGGCTTCCTTCTTGGAAATTTTATCCACATGGATTAACGCATCCGTAATGTTTTTCATGACATTGTAATGAGGGAACAGGTTAAAGTTCTGGAACACCAGTCCGAAACAGCTTCTTATTTTCTTAAGTTCTGCCCTGGTGGATGCGGCAGTCACCTTCTGTCCTAAATAAACAAGCTCGCCGTCGTCCATTTTTTCCAGCATGGTGGCACAGCGAAGCAGAGTGGATTTACCGGAACCGGAGGGTCCGATAATGGAAACCACCTCTCCCTTTTCCACGCTTAAGGAGATGTCCTTCAAAACACCGTGGCCGTCAAATCCTTTTTTAACATGATTCATTTCCAATATTTTCATGGGACCACCTCCTTATTTATAGTATGCGAACGCTTTCTCGATTTTTTCCATTACAACCGCCACAATCAGGTTGAAAATATAATAGAACACGCCGGCAATCATAAGCGGCATGATTGTGGTTTCCTTTGCCGCAATCTGCTTGGCAATGGTAAACATTTCCGCCTGTGCAATGGCAAATGCCAGGGAAGTATCCTTTACCAGCGTAATGATTTCGTTGGTGACGGACGGTAAAATCCTCTTGATCACCTGCGGCAGGATAATCTTGAAAAAGGTCTGCCCCCAGTTGTAACCGAGCACCTTTGCCGCTTCGTACTGCCCCACCGGCATGGACTCGATGCCGGAGCGGTAAATCTCCGCAAAGTAAGCGGCATAGTTGATGGAGAATGCCAGAATAACCGCAACGAAACGGTATCCGGGCCCGATTTTTACCTTAAACAGAATAGAAGGTCCGAAATAGATGATGAGAAGCTGCAGCATCAGAGGAGTACCTCTCATGATGGATATGTATGCTTTCGTCACGGACCTTAACACTACGTTTTTCGCCATTCTGCCAAAGGCAACTACCAGCCCCAGAGGCAAAGAAAACAGCAGGGTCAGTGCAAAGATTTCAATAGAAACCAGCATTCCTTTCGCTAATTGAAATAAAATCATCTGTATACTCATATTGTCACGCTTGCCCTTTCCCTGCCGTATTGTTCTTTCGGTTTTGTTCAGGTTATTTTATTGCTGAACCGCTCTTTTCTTATTTGCCTAAGCAGATGGTATCTGCCACGCCCCATTCGTCGGCAATCTTCATGAAGGTACCGTCATCCACCATCTCAAGAAGGGTCTTGTTTACGGTGTCACGGAGTTCTTCGTTGCCAAGCTTGAAGCCTACCGCATACTGCTCGGTGGATAACTTCTCGTCTAAGATGACATAGCCGTCGCCGCGGGAAGCAATCTGGTAATTTGCCACACCGATGTCCATGGCTACGGCATCCAGTGCGCCTGCTTCCAGATCCATGAATGCGGTGTTGTAATCCGCATATTCGGTCAGGCTTGCAAAGCTGTTCTTTAAGTCACTGTTGTCTTCTTCATTTAAGGCGCTCAGTGCGGAAGAGTCTGCCTGTACGCCGACTGCCTTGCCCGCAAGGTCCGCCATTGTGGCAATACCGGAATCCTTTGCCACTACAAATACCTGGCTGTTGTCAATATAAGGGTCTGACCAGGTGTAATCATCCTCTCTGCCGTTCATGGTAAAACCGTTCCAGATGCAGTCGATGTTGCCGCTGGTAAGCTCCATATCCTTGGAGTTCCAGTCGATGGGGCGCTTTACAAGCTCCCAGCCGTTTCTCTTGCAGACTTCTTCTGCCAGATCCAGGTCAAAACCTACATATTCCCCGTTGTCATCCATATATCCGTAAGGGGGAAACTCTGCGTCGAAGCCGACCGTAAAGGTCTTGCCTTCGCTCTTGGAACCACATGCCGTCAGTGTCAGTGCCAGACATGCTGCCACCAGTAAACTCATTTTCTTTTTCATAAGCTCCTCACTTTCTCCGCTGAACGCGGAACTACAATCCATCCCTGTGCCCCGCATTTTCATGCATCAGCACTCTGCCATATTATCACGTTAAAGTGCCCCTGTCAAATAAATTCCTTGAAAATTACACTTCTTTATGTATAATAGAATACGGACCCGAAAACTAAAAAACACAGCATTTATGCGGAATCATCCGCAAAAAGTGCCTATTATGAGGATTGTAAAATGATTAGTGCTAACAATGTCACCTACCGTGTAGGAAAAAAGGCGTTATTTGAAGACGTCAACATCAAGTTTACCGAAGGAAACTGCTACGGCTTAATCGGTGCCAACGGTGCCGGTAAATCCACCTTCTTAAAGATTTTGTCCGGAGAACTGGACACCACAAACGGTGAAATTTTCATCACCCCCGGCCAGCGTCTCTCCGTCTTAGAGCAGGACCATTTCAAATATGATGACTACACCGTACTGGACCTTGTCATTATGGGAAATGAGCGTCTTTACCAGATTATGAAGGAAAAGGATGCCATCTATGCCAAAGAGGATTTTACCGATGAAGACGGTATCCGCGCCAGCGAACTGGAAGCGGAATTTGCGGAAATGGACGGCTGGGAAGCAGAGTCCAATGCAGCCTCCCTGTTAAACGGCCTCGGCATCGACACCTCCCTGCACTACTCCGTTATGAAGGACTTAAACGGTAACGAAAAGGTAAAGGTTCTTTTAGCAAAGGCCCTGTTCGGCAACCCCGACATCCTGCTTTTAGACGAACCGACCAACCACCTGGACTTAGATGCTATCCAGTGGCTCGAAGACTTTTTAATCGACTTTGAGAATACCGTTATCGTGGTATCCCATGACCGTTACTTCTTAAATAAAGTCTGCACCCAGATTGCGGACATTGACTACGGCAAAATCCAGCTCTATGCCGGCAACTATGATTTCTGGTACGAATCCAGCCAGCTCCTTATCAAGCAGATGAAGGAAGCCAACAAGAAGAAGGAAGAAAAGATCAAGGAATTACAGGAATTCATTTCCCGTTTCTCCGCAAACGCTTCCAAATCCAAACAGGCTACCGCCAGAAAACGTGCCCTTGAAAAAATCGAACTGGACGAAATCCGTCCTTCCAGCCGTAAGTACCCTTACATTGATTTCCGTCCCGACAGGGAAATCGGCAACGAGGTATTAAGCGTGGAGCACCTTTCCAAGACGGTAAACGGCGTAAAGGTCTTAAACGACATTTCCTTTATTGTCGGACATGATGATAAGATTGCTTTTGTCGGCGGCAACGAACTGGCAAAGACCACTCTGTTCCAGATTTTAGTCGGTGAATTAGAGCCGGACGAAGGCAGCTACAAATGGGGCATTACCACTTCCCAGGCGTACTTCCCCAAGGACAACACCAAGGAATTTGACTGCGACCTGACCATTGCCGACTGGCTGACCGGTTACTCTCCCGTCAAGGATGTAACCTATGTCCGCGGCTTCTTAGGACGTATGCTGTTTGCCGGCGAGGACGGCGTAAAGAAAGTCCGCATCCTTTCCGGTGGTGAAAAAGTAAGATGTCTCTTATCCAAGATGATGATAAGCGGCGCCAACTGCCTGATCTTAGATGAGCCCACCAACCACCTGGATATGGAGTCCATTACCGCCTTAAACAACGGTTTAATCAAATTCGGCGGTGTAGAGCTTTTCGCCTGCCATGACCACCAGTTTGTGCAGACCACTGCCAACCGTATTATGGAAATACTTCCGGACGGCAGCCTGATTGACAAGATTACCACTTACGATGAATACCTTGCCAGCGATGAAATGGCAAGAAAGCGTACCGTATACAATAAAACAGATGAGGATGAGGATTGATGGTAGATTTACACGTACATTCTACCTGCTCCGATGGTACTTTTACCCCCACCGAGCTGGTCGAATATGCACTGACACATCGGATATCCGCTTTTGCCCTGACAGACCATGACACCACTGCCGGTCTGTCAGAGGCCATCTCGTGTGCCGAAGCTCTTTCCGGCACCGTTTCAGAGAAAAATCCCGAGGGTGCTTCTGTGGAAGTCATTCCCGGGATTGAACTTTCTTCGGAATATAACGGTAAGGATATCCATATTGTAGGATTGTTTATTGATGAAAACAGCAAGGCTTTCAAGGAGCATGTGGCTTCCTTCTTAGCCTCCCGGGAAAACCGCAACCATAAGATGTGCGAGAAGCTTGCCGAATACGGCTTTGACGTTTCCTATGAAGATTTGCTGGCGTATTTCCCGGACTCCGTGATTACGCGAGCCCATTACGCCAGGTACATGATGGAAAAGGGCTATGTGAAAAGCCTAAAGGAAGCGTTTGAACGCTATCTCGGCGACCACGCTCCCTGCTTTGTGCCCCGTGAAAAGATTTCCCCGGAGCAGGCGGTTTCCTTAATTCTTTCCGCAGGCGGCATTCCCGTGCTCGCCCACCCCACCCTGTATCACATGGGGGATGAGGCACTGGAAACACTGGTTGCCCGCTTAAAAGAAGCCGGACTTCTTGCCATTGAAGGCATTTACTCTACTTATACGCCCTCCGATACCCGGAAAATCCAGTCGATTGCGAAAAAATTCGGTCTTGCCATCAGCGGCGGCTCCGATTTCCACGGTGAAAACAAACCCGGACTTTCCTTCGGTACCGGCTATGGAAGACTCTACATCCACGAGGACGTTCTTGCCGGCTTAAAGCAGCTGCTTCCCCGTCCGTAATTCCTTAGCGCAAAAAAGTCACAGCGTCATGCTGTGGCTTTTTACGTGCTGTCTTATTTACCGCTGTCGCCGTAGTTGGAAAGAACTCTGGCGCTGGGGTCGTTTACGTTGCAGCCCTCCCAGGATTTGTTCGGCATCCAGAAATCGGGTACCATACGAGCCTGGCCGGGATAAAATTCTTCAAAGATTTCACGATACAGAAGGCTTTCTTTGGTGAACGGCTGCGCAAAATCGTATTTTGCACGCAGTTTTTCGTACTCTTCATCACTGTAAAGTCCTTCTGCATATTCTTTCAGGTCATCTACCATGCTGTGGCCTACCGCATCACTGAAGGCTGCCTTTTCTCTCCAGAGAATGTCTTCCGGCAGAATGGCATCCTTTTCAAAAGCCTTTCTCAACAGGTATTTTCCTTTTCCGTATGTATTCATCTTCTTTACCGGGTCGATTGCCATGACAAATCTGGCAAAGTCCAAATCACCGAAAGGAACACGCGCCTCTAAGCTGTTGGCAGCCAGGCATCTGTCCGCACGCAGCACATCATAGAAGTAAAGCTCACGCAGTCTCTTTTCCGCTTCCTTCTGGAACTCCTGTGCGTTGGGCGCAAAGTCCGTATATTTATAGCCGAACAGTTCGTCAGAAATTTCACCGGTGAGAAGCACCTTGATATCAGTGGTTTCATGGATTGCCTTACATACCAGATACATACCCATGCTGGCACGGATGGTGGTAATATCATAGGTGGCAAGCGCCTTGATAACCGTCTTTAAGGAAGCTAACACTTCTTCCTTTGTCATAATGACTTCCGTATGGTCGGCGCCGATGAAATCGGCTACTTCTTTCGCATACTTTAAGTCAATGGCATCGATATCCATACCGATGGCAAAAGTGCGGATGGGTTTCTTTAAGATGTTTGCCGCAATGGCGCATACCAGACTGGAATCCAGACCGCCGGAAAGTAAAAATCCCATGGGCGCATCCGCGTCCAGACGTTTTTTTACACCTTCCGTCAGCTTGTCGTGAATACCCTTTGTGATAGTGTCCATATCCGCATGAATGTAACCGCGCACTTTGTCGATTTCTTCATATTTGACAAACTCACCGTCATAGTAATAGCTGCCGGGAGGGAAGGGCATAACCTCTTCCACCAGATCCATCAGGGCAATCGCCTCACTGGCAAACGCAATGTGGCCGCTCTTGGAATAACCATAGAATAACGGGCGGATACCGATGGGGTCTCTTGCCGCAATCACCTTGTCGGTCCTGGCATCATAAAGAACACAGGCATATTCCGCATCCAGATGGGCAAACATTTCCAGCCCGTACATTTCATACATGGGAAGTAAAATCTCACAGTCGGAACCGCTCACAAAGCTGTAGCCCTGTGCCGTCAGTTCTTCCTTTAATCTTCTGAAACCGTATATTTCACCGTTGCAGATGGAAATGCTTCCATCCTTCATGAAAGGCTGCATACCTTCCTCACTAAGTCCCATGATGGAAAGTCTTGCAAAGCCCATATAGCCAAACGTCGTTTCCACCATCCGGCTGGCGTCGGGGCCTCTCATTTTCGTACGGTTCAAATGTGCCTCCATTTCTTCTTTGGTAAAGTCTTTTCCTGTGTAACACATAATTGAGCACATACTGTTTCCTCCTTTTTTTATAGAAATTTTTATAAATAAAAAGACGTCAACGAACCTGCTTTTGCAAGTTCCCTGACGTCTTCGTCATACTTAATACTGTTCTGTTTTAACGGACATCTCATTTGTCCGCGGCAAAATGTATGTCCCTAACCTTCTACTATGAGGTATCTGCCATCGCCTATATCGAATACTTCGGAAGCCTCTAAAATCGTTTCCTCATCGGCACCGTCCATATCGATACCGGCTTCATCGAAGTATGCAAGGACATCTTCTGCGGAATCAACCACTACAGCCATACAATCCTCTAAGAAGCTTTCCGCTTCTTCCTCGGTGGAAGCTACTTCCTCCGGGAAAAGCTGTAACTGATTTTCCAAGAAACAGGCTAAAACTGCATCATCGTACTCATGCATAACCCATCCTCCTGCATTCATATTAAAACTATCATTTAACCATAATATTCGTTCTAAGCCAAATAGTCAAGTAGTTGTTGCGGTTTTTTTATCAAAACATCCGCATGATTTTCTTTAAGCTCTTTTTCCGTCCGGAAGCCCCACAGGGCACCCACGGTAAACGCGCCTGCCGCCTTGCCGGTCTGCATGTCGGTTCCGGTGTCTCCGATGTACAACAAGTCCTCCGGTGTGAGGGACAGCTTTTCCAGTATTTTGAACACACCGATGGGGGACGGTTTCCTCGGTACATCATCCTGCTGCCCCTGCACCACGTCAAAATAGCCTTCGCCAAAGACTGCCTTAATTACATCCTTAGTTCTTTCATGGGGTTTGTTGCTTAAAACAGCAATCTTTACTTCCTTTTCCTTCAGGGCGGAAAGCAGCTCCCTGATGCCGTCGTAAGGCTCCACTTTATACATACAGTATTTTTCAAACACCTTACAGTACTCTTCGTAAGCGGCATCCAGATTTTTAAGCTCCGTATCGCCTCCGGCAATCAGACACCGTTCCACCAAAACCCTTGCCCCGTCTCCTACGAAAACCTTGTACTGGTCCTCCGTGTAGGGGCCCATGCCGAATTTCGCCATCGCCATATCCCCGCTTAATTTCATGGACGCAAGGGAATTGGTCAGTGTACCGTCCAAGTCAAAAATTACAACCTTTTTCATAGCCATTCACACTCCTTAAGCTCCTGGTAGACTCTTGCCGCAGGCAGACCCACCACGTTGTTGTAATCCCCGCAGATCCCCTTTATAAACGCCGCAGCCGGACCCTGGATACCGTAGCTGCCGGCTTTGTCCATACAGTCCTTTGTGCTGACATAGGCTTCTGTTTCCTGCTTTGTCATCGGATAAAACGTAACCTTCGTTTCCTCGTGAAATACCTTTCTCTTCTCTTCGCCGTTCTGTCTGTAAAGGAAGCAGACGCCCGTATATACCTCATGGCTTCTTCCCGCAAGGGCGGATAGCATTTCCACCGCTTCTTCTTCCGACTTCGGCTTTCCTAAAATCCTGCCGTCCAGCACCACGATGGTGTCTGCGCCGATTACCAGGGCTTCCTTGTCTGTTTCCCTAAAAACCGCCTCTGCCTTTTGCTCCGCCAAAGACTCCACCACCGCTTCCGGATGCGTATCTTTTATTTTTTCTTCCACATGGCTTACCCGCACCTCAAAAGGAATTCCTATCTGTGTAAGTAGCTCCTTTCTGCGCGGGGAAGCGCTTGCCAGTATGATTTTATTCATGGTGTGTTTCCGGAATAAACACCCTTGTTTCCCCTTCCTCAGGAGCCGCCTTTGCCAGCAAAACGGCTTCCTTACAGAATTCATCCTGGGAATTCAGAGCTTCCTTTCCTCTCCTGTCTACCTTTTCATAGCTGCCTTCCGGTGTAAGCACATGCGCCTTTATCGTATCCTTCAGCTCACAGTCTAAAATGTGATACAGTCTCTGGCGCAGCTCTTCTTTTTCCACCGGGAATAAGATTTCCACTCTTCGCTCTAAGTTACGGGGCATCCAGTCCGCACTGGAGCAGTAAAATTCGGGATTGCCCGCATTTTCAAAATAGAAAATACGGCTGTGTTCCAGGAAATTGCCTACGATGGAGCGGACGGAAATCGTCTCGCTGACGCCCGGAATGCCTACCTTTAAGCAGCAGATACCGCGCACAATCAGCTCTATCTTTACACCTGCCGCACTGGCTTCGTAAAGCGCCGCAATAATATCCGGATCGCATAAGGAATTCATCTTCGCAATGATATGGGCTTCCTTCCCCGCCCTGGCATTGTCACTTTCCCTGCCGATTAAATACAGGAATTTCTTTTTTAACCAGATGGGCGCCAGTGCCAGCTTGTTCCAGGAAAGCGGTTCGGAATAACCGGACAGCATGTTGAATACCGCCGTTGCATCCTCGCCGATGGCTTCGCTGCAGGTAAGCAGCCCCACGTCCGTATAGAGCTTGGCGGTGGCGTCGTTGTAGTTGCCGGTGCCAAGGTGCACATAACGGCGGATGCCGTCCTCTTCCCTGCGGACTACCAGGGTAATCTTGCTGTGGGTCTTTAAGCCCACAAGACCGTAAATAACGTGGCAGCCTGCCTTTTCCAGCATTCTTGCCCACACGATATTGTTTTCCTCGTCAAAACGCGCTTTTAATTCCACCAGAACGGAAACCTGCTTGCCGTTTTCCGCTGCTTCCGCCAGTGCCGCAATAATGGGGGAATTGCCGCTGACACGGTACAGGGTCTGTTTGATTGCCAGTACGTCCTTGTCCTTGGCTGCCTGCCTGATAAAATCCACTACCGGAGTAAAGCTCTGGTACGGATGATGCAGCAGGATGTCACCCTTACGGATGGCGGCGAAAATATCCTCGCCCGCCGGCAGCGCCGGATGTTGCTGGGGTGTGTATTTCTCTGCTTTTAAGTGTTCAAAGCCTTCCAGCCCGTACATCTTCATTAAGAAGGTAAGGTCCAGGGGACCGTCAATATTGTAAATATCGTCCTCGTCGATATGAAGCTCTTTCTTTAAGATTTTTATCAGACGCTTATCCATGCCGTCTTCTACTTCCAGACGGATGGCCTCACCCCACTGTCTCTTTTTCAACTGCTTCTCGATTTCCTTCAGCAGGTCTGCTGCCTCATCCTCGTCAATGGTGAGGTCGGCATTACGCATGATACGGAAGGGATGCACACAGACAATGGTATAGTTCAAAAACAGCTTTTCAATGTTGCGCTCGATGATTTCCTCTAATAAAATCACCTTTCTTGAGCCCTCATCCGCCGGCAGCTCCACAATACGGGGCAATACGCTGGGTACCTGCACCGTGGCAAATTCCAGTTCTCCGTCACCGTTTTTCTTGGTTACAAGGGCGCCTAAATTTAAGGACTTGTTGCGGATAAGCGGGAACGGCCGGGAGGAGTCCACCGCCATGGGGGTCAGCACCGGATAGACGTTCAGTTCAAAATAGGAGTCTACAAAAGCCGCTTCCTTTTCGTTTAACATTTCATGCTTTTTTATCACATGCAGGCCGTTGGTTTCCAAAAGCGGAAGCAGGGAACGGTTGTAGGTGGAATACTGCAGGTTTACCATTTCATGGATTTTGGGATTGAGGGCAGCAAGCTGCTCCCCCGCCGTCATTCCCGCAATGTCCTTCTTAGTATAACCCGCATGCACCATATCCTTTAAGGATGCCACACGAATCATGAAAAATTCATCCAGGTTGGATGCGGTAATGCTTAAAAATTTCAGTCTTTCAAACAGGGGAATGCTTTTGTCCCTTGCTTCGGAAAGCACTCTATGGTCAAACAACAGCCAGCTCAATTCCCGGTTGGTATAATAAGCCGGATTTTTAAATTCTTTTTTCTTATCTCCCATATGGATTTCCCTTTCTTTACAAACTGCGTTTCTGTTTTATGGTGGGCTGCACGTTAAACACTTCCTTGAAGAAAAGCGCCCTGTCCGTAAACAGTCCCTTCTCTAAGCTGATGTCCTCTTTGGTATCCACGGTAAGCACCAGCTCCCTGTCTTTCAGCGCCACCTTGACGTTCTTGAATTTCTGCTTGTGGCTTCTGTCCAGACCGTTGGCGATCCTAAGAATGGCGGTCAGCTTTGCCACCGTCAGGTAAGACTGCATATCTAAGGAAGAATCCTTGCTCAGTTCATCATAATATAAAAAGTCATCGTGGTTAAACCGGACAATGTAGGCAACCATTTCTCTCTCCTTGTGGGAAAGTCCGATGATTTCCGTCGCCATAATAATCTGGTAGGAACACTCCCCGACGTTTATCATGCTGATGTATTTTCCGCAGTCATGTAAGAGTGCCGCAAGCTGCAGGTAAAGACGCTCCCGCTTGCCGAGACCGTGCAGTTTTTTCGTGTTGTCGAAAATGTTCATAGTAAGGCTTTCCAGCGTTTCCGCACGCTTCCGGCTTCCCATGTAGCGCTTGCTTATCTGCAGTGCGCAGTCTAAAATATCCTTTTCAAAGTCGTGGCCGTTTACCACAAGCTTCTGCTTCTGTCCGTATTCGTAGGCAATACCGTCGCACAATGTAGCGCCCGGCACCCATATCTGTTCCGCGCCCGTCATGGTTAAAATACGGTTCACCAGAATGGCGGAAATAAACATAAGTCCCGCGTTTTCTTCGGTAATACCTAATTTTGCGGCAATTTCCGTCGTACTTCTTTCCCGCAGGTTCTGTACAAAGGTGCCGCACTGCGCCGCCGATACATAGCCGGGAGCCTCCGTACTGAAGAGTCCGTTTTTCAGCCACGGGGACAGGTAATCGTCCACCAAAATAATATTGGAAATATTTTTATCCTTTAAGTACAGCTTATACAGGACGGACAACTGGGCATCGTCCAGTTCCTCGATAAGCTCTTCCATACGGGAAGGGCTGGTATTGATATGTCCCAGGCGCTCCCGCAGCCGGAGCACGCCGAGCTTTAAGTTCTGGGTGGTATTTAATACCCCTTTGTCAAACAAAGAAAGCTGGATGCTGCCGCCGCCGATGTCAAGAAAAAGGGTGCCCTTGTCAAGCAGTCTGTCAAAAGCCTCTCCCTTGGCTGCCACAGATTTGTAGTTCAAGAAACGCTGTTCCGAGTTACTTAACACCTCAATCCGGATGCCGGTGGTCTGGGCAATCTGCTCGATGACAATATCCCGGTTCTCCATTTCCCTGATAGCGCTGGTGCCGTATGCTTTGTAGGCATCCACCTTATAGCCGGTTAAAATATCCTTGTATTCCTTCAGTACCCGGCAGAGTTCATCCACTTTTTCCGTGCTCAGCTTTCCTGCGGAATAGGTCTCGCTTCCCAGATCCAGCTTATGGCGGATATGGTCAATCTCCCGCATGCCGTTTTTTTCGGTAAATTCAAAGATTTTCATGGAGAGCTCATATGAGCCTACATCAATGGCTGCAAATACTTTCATGCATCCTCCCCCTTTCCCAAAAGGTAATCAATAAACTGCTGCGCCGTGCGTCCCGACAGACCGCCGTGGGAAAGCTCCCACTTGTTCGCCTCTGCTAAAAGCAGGCTTTCATCCATTATAATGCCGTATCTGTCCGCCAGTGTGGTGACAATTTCCTGGAACTGCCGTTTGTCCGGTGCGCCGAAATAGATGGTCACGCCGAAACGGGAAGATAAGGACAGCTTTTCCGCCACGGTATCACCCCGGTGCAGATCGTCCTCCCTCTCCTCCTTGTCGGTAAATTTCTCCCGCACAAGATGTCTGCGGTTGGATGTGGCGTAAATCAGCACATTGTCCGGCTTCTTTTCCAGTCCGCCCTCGATAACGGCTTTCAGATATTTATATTCGATTTCAAATTCTTCAAAGCTCAAATCATCCATGTAGATGATAAATTTATAATTCCGGTTTTTAATCTGGGCAATCACATCGTTCAAATCCTGAAACTGATGCTTGTATACCTCAATAATACGAAGCCCGCGGTCATAATATTCGTTCACAATGCCCTTGATACTGGTGGATTTGCCGGTGCCCGCATCGCCGTATAAAAGGCAGTTGTTGGCTTTTCTTCCGTTTACAAACGCTTCCGTGTTTTCCACTAACTTTGCCTTGGCAAGCTCATACCCCACAAGGTCGGACAGCTTCACATGGGCAATGTTTAAAATGGGAACAATCTGCACGCCGTTTTCGTCATGCTCCACACGGAATGCCTTGTGCAGACCGAATTTGCCCACACCGTATTCTTTATAAAATTCTGTCAGGGTGTCCTTCATTTCCTCCGCGGTATGGTCGTTGCAGAACTTCTCCGCCAGCTCGCAGATCCGGCTGCAGATGCGCTTGTTGTAGACCTTGCTCTCCTCGCTGGAGGCTTCGTAGTCCGTAAGCAGGGCATATTCCGGTACATTTAACGCCTCCGTAACCGGTGTAAAATCAAAATCGTAGAGTTCCTTGAAAATCAGGATATCATGCAGCACCGCCTTATTTATGGTGCCCTCCACTTTTCCTCTGATTTCGCACGCCTTGCTGTAGCTGTTTTCGTTGTTTACCAGTAAATTGGTCAGATAACAGTGCCAGAGGTTGCCGTGGAACCCGTAAGTCCCCGCAAGGTCTAACAGCTTATGGATGTCCTCGTAAAAAAGCGCCGCCAGATCCTCTTTATTATAGTAAGCATCATTGTAATGGGTCATGAGAAACGCCATGTCATGCAAAAGCTCGCCGTCCTCAAATTCCCTGTATACGATAAGTTCCTGTTCACGCATATGTTTATCCTGCCTTGTTCTTAGTAATTTCCCAGAATCTTCATGCTTCTGGTTTCTTCTCTGAGTCCCCGCAGCGCATTCATCACGGCACTGTCCGTAAGGTTGCCCTCGAAATCCACAAAGAAGCGGTATTCCCAGTTTCTGTCCTCAATGGGACGGCTTTCAATCTTGGTCATGTTTAAGTTGTTGAAAATCACATGGGAAAGGGCATGGTACAAAGAACCGCTCTTGTGGGGCAGTTCAAAGCAGATGCTCACTTTCTTTGCATTCTTACAGTAAATCTTGCGGTTGGATAAAATCACAAACCGCGTAGAGTTTGTTTCCGACTGGTTGATGCTCTTTTCCAGTATGTTAAGACCGTATGCCTCCGCCGCATGCTCTCCGGCAATGGCTGCCTCCGTGATATCCTTTTCGTCCGCTACCTTTTTTGCCGCAAACGCATTGTTTTTCATGCTGATCTGCTGCCAGTCATACTGCTGTAAGTAGCGTGCGCACTGCATTAAGGACTGGGGATGGGAATACACCGTGCGGATGGTGTCCTTGGTCGCTCCCTCGCATGCCATCAGGCAATGCTCTATCTTAATAATCTGTTCACCCACAATGTAGTTTTCGTATTCTACTAAAAGGTCATAAATTTCATTGACAATGCCCGCCGTGGAGTTTTCAATGGGAAGCACCGCATAGTCAGCTCTGCCCTCTTCCAGTGCATTCATGGCATCCCGGAAGCTTTCCACATGAAAGGCATCTGCTTTTTTTCCGAAGAAACGGATGCACGCCTCCTGGGAATAGGAGCCTTCATTTCCCTGAAAGACCACATGCATGTTTTCCGTAGGAAGAGACTCCACCATATCAAAAGGAAGCCTTAACTGATTTTTCCCCTCCGCCAGCATCTTGTACTGCAGCTTGCGGCTCATGGACATAATCTGTTCAAACAGCTCTTCCACACCCTGTCTGTTTCCGGGGTCCTTTACCATTTCCTTTACTTTTGCTATCTTTTCCGCTTCTCTTGCGGTATCTAAAACCTGCTTTCCGGTTTCTATTTTATATTCGGCAACACCTGCGCAGATTTTCATGCGCTTCTCGTACAGAGAAACTATCTTCTCATCAATTTCATCCAGACTCTTTCGTAATTCCGCTAACTCCAAAGTGGCACCTCTTTTTCCTTGATTTTACACTTTATCTTATACCAAAACCCCCTTGATAGCAAGTAAAATTAAGTCTATAATGAAGGTAAAATCTGTGAGAAAAGGATACTTTTATGAACGCAAAAGCAAAAAAAATTTTAATCGGCAGCCTTTTAGTTCTGCTCCTCGGACTCCTCATCTTTTTATACATTTTAAGCAACCGCGTTGCCCCCGTTCCCGAAGGCACCGTGGGCAACAGTGCCGGCAATCTTTACAACGGCGGCATGTTCTGTGAATACAACGGAAAGGTCTATTTTGCCAACCCCTACGATGGCAATGCCATGTATGTGATGGACACGGACGGCAGCCATATGAAGAAGCTGATTGCCACCAGTGTTTCCAGCATCTGTGCCGGCGGCAAATATCTTTTTTACTTCCAGAATACTTCTTCCGGCACCGCAGGTCTGGGCTACCTTTTTTCCTCCCATTCCTTATGCCGCGCGCAGTTAAACGGCAGGCACATTACCAGCCTTTCCAAAGAGGTCATTTACAACATGCAGCTTATTGACAACTATTTGTATTACCAGTGCGCAGGCACGGACGGTCCCCGGTTTTACCGTCAGAAAATCAGTGCCAGGGAGCCGGAGCTTTTAGAACGCATCAGCGCCGATTTCTCCTGCGCCCTTCCGGACGGCACCGTTTATTATGCGGGCAACAACACCAACCATTACCTGTACCGTTACGACACCCATTCCGGCAGTACTTCCGCCGCCTGGCAGGGAGACCTCTGGTACCCGGTTTACGACAACGGCTATATCTACTATCTGGATGTGGCAAACAACTACCGCCTCTGCCGTTATTCTCTTTCCGCTGATGAAATTGAGGTCCTTACAAACGACCGTGTGGACTGCTTCAACCTCACCGGCAATTATGTTTACTACCAGAAAAACTCTGTGGAAAATCCCGCTCTTATCCGTATGCAGAAGGACGGAAGCAATCCCGTTATTTTAATGGACGGCAATTATACCCACATAAGTGTTGCCGGTGATTATGTTTATTTTGCCGCCTTTGAAAACGGCTATCCCCTTTACCGGGTTGCCGACGGCTACGATTACCCGGAAGTTTTCCAGGCAGCCTCCGATGCCGCCTTTGAGGCGCAGAAATAAGCAGCCCTGCATGGTCTTTTGTCATAAGCTTCACTTAACAAAAAAGAACCGGAGTTCCGGTTCTTTTTTTTGCTTTTCTGTTGTTTGTTTATCTGCTGTTTTCTGTTACCTCTTTGCTGCCGTTTCCGTTCCGGTTTACTGCTTCTTATACAGAATTCTGATAGAGTTCAGGATACAAAGCATTGCCACACCGGTATCGGCAAATACTGCCAGCCACATGGAGGCAATTCCTGCCAGACCGAGTATCATAATCAGTGCCTTTACCGCCAGGGCAAAGATAACATTTTCCTTGGAAATACGGCCTGTGAACCTGGCAATCCTGATAGCGGTAGGAATGCTGTCCATATCGGAATTTAAGAATACCACATCCGCAGCTTCCATAGCGGCGTCCGCACCGCTTCCCATTGCAGCACCCACATCGGCGCCTGCCAGTACGGGAGCATCGTTGATACCGTCGCCGACAAACATAACGGCTCCCTTTTCTTCACGGATTTCATTCAACTTGCTTAACTTATTTTCAGGAAGCAGCTTGCCGTAGTACATGTCGATGCCAACCATTTCGGAAACCTTCCTGGCATTTTCTTCGGTATCGCCTGTCAGCATGGCGGTTGCAATCCCCTGTTTCTTGATTGCCGCAATTGCGGATACGGCTTCTTCCTTAATCGTATCGGAAATCTTTAAGAAACCGATGAGTACATTGTCCTTTGCCAGCAATACCTCGGTGCCGTAGGAGTCTTTCTGTGTTGCTTTGTCATAGGCTGCGGTATCCACACCGTTTTCCGCAAGCAGCTTCTTGCTGCCACACAGATATTTATGGGAGCCTGCCTCCAGTAAGATACCGTGTCCGGAAATTTCGGAAATGCTGCCCTTGTAAAGGTCGGTAATTTTCTCTTCTTCCGCCTTCTGCTTAATGCTGTAAGCAATGGGGTGTGTGGAAGCGGCTTCACAGGAAGCAGCCACCTTTAAGATTTCTCTTTCCTCTAAAGAAGCATCGGCAGAAACAATATCCTGCACAATGAAGTTGCCTTTGGTAATCGTACCGGTCTTGTCGCAGACAACGGCTTTTACATCCTTCAGGGCTTCCAGTGCTACGCCGCCCTTAAACAGGATCCCCTTCTTGGAACCTGCTCCGATACCGGAGAAGAAAGCAAGAGGTACGCTGAGCACCAGTGCGCAGGGACAACTGATAACCAGGAAGGTCAGTGCGGTGTATACCCATTTGTTCCAATCTCCTGTTACCAGGGAAGGAATGATGGCGGTACATACTGCCAGTGCTACTACAAACGGAGTGTAAACTCTGGAGAATTTCGTAATAAATCTGTCAATCCTGGGCTTGCTGGCTGCTGCATTTTCCACAGAGTCCAGAATTCTGGTTACCATGGACTCTTCCAGTGGCTTATCCACTCTCACCTTCAGCACACCGTTTAAGTTCATGCAGCCGGAAAGAATGGAAGCGCCTTCCTTTACGGAAACGGGCACCGGCTCACCGGTAATGGCAGAGGTATCAATCTGGCTTTCGCCTTCAATAATCGTGCCGTCCAGAGGAATTCTGTCGCCGGGACGAACCATTACGATATCACCGATTTTGGCTTCACCGGCGGGAATGGTGGTCACGTTGCCGTCCTCTGCAAGCTGTACGGTTTCGGGACGTAAATCCAGAGCATCCATAATCTGGCTGCGGCTTCTTTCTACCGCCTTATCTTCAAACCACTCGCCAATCCGGTAGAACAGCATAACGCCTACTGCTTCCGGATATTCTCTTGTGGCAAATGCGCCTATGGTTGCAATACTCATTAAGAAGTTTTCATCCAGCATATTTCCTTTGAAAATATTCTTAACAGCCGTAATGACGATTTCCAGACCTAAAATCAGGTATGCTAAAATATAAAGCACCAGTGACGGTATGGAAAAGTATTTTTCCATAATCTTTGCGGCTATCAACAGTACTGCGCCGGATATGATGCAGATAACATTCTTTCTGCTTTCGTCTTTTTCTTCCCTATCGTCTTTTTTCTTGGTTTCCTCTCGGGGAATAATCTTTGCGTCCGGTTCAATGGAGCTGCAGGCAGCTACCATCTTGGGGAACAGCTCATCCTGATTTTTTGCCGCAACACGAAGCTGCTTGGTGGCAAAGGTAAGGGATGCATATTCTACGCCGGGCAGGGACTGGATTTTCCTTTCAATCTTTGCCGCGCAGTTTGCGCAGTCCAGATTTTCCACAATGTAGATGCGCATGGGCGCCTTGGATGTGCAGGGCGGAGCTTCCTTCTTTTCCTCGTGATGATGCTCATGACCTTCATGGTCATGGTCGTGGTCATGGCCGCAGCAGCAATCGTCGTCATCGTCGTGATGATGGTGCTCATGCTCCTCTTCCTCATGATGGTGATGGTCGTGGCCGCAGCAGCAATCGCCGTCGTCATCATCGTGGTGGTGATGATGGTGCTCGTGCTCCTCTTCCTCATGATGGTGATGATCATGCTCGCAGCATTCATCATGATGATGTTCGTGTTCTGCCTGCTCTTTTTCAAATTCTTTTAATTCATCTGACATATGAGTTACCTCTATTCATTGTTTAATATTTATAATTTATGTTTGAACATATGAATGATTGTTCATATATAAATATAAACATAAGTGTTCTGAAATGTCAATAGAAAATGAAACTATTTTATAGTGTTTTCCTTATTTCATAAAAGCACTCTCCTTGAATGCTGATTTTTAAAGCATTTTTCACGAAACTTTACCGAAGCATTTTATGGTTTTGTTCCGATTTGCTTTCCTTTTCTCTTTTTCCCTGAAAGCATTTTTTCACATTTTCCAAATTTGCTGTTCTTTTTTTACATATCCGTAAAGCATTTCCATTGTAATTTCATTTTTGCTTCTTTTTCTTCCCTAATATAAATGATAATGTATTTTCCCTATAATAACGAACGAAAAAAGACCTCAAGTTCTCACTTGAGGTCTTACTGCGGAAGATGGGACTTGAACCCACACGCCATTGCTGGCACAAGATCCTTAGTCTTGCCTGTCTGCCAATTCCAGCACTTCCGCATTTGCTTGGTTTGCACCGCACAAGAATGATATTAACATTCTCCATGGAAATTGTCAAGAAAAAAGAAACAATTTTTTTATTTTTTTACAAAAGTTCCTCATCGTATACCGCCCTGCTGCCGCCTACGAACTTTGCCCGGGTTCTGGCGCATACCACATGGGCGCTGCCGATACGGTTAATGGCAATGCGCACCGGCACTGCTACCGCCTGCAGATGCATGCCAATCAAAGTATCCCCGATATCCATGCCTGCCTGTGCCGAAATGTGTTCCACCGCTACCGGTTCCTTAAAACGCTTGTAGGCTGTTGTGCCAAAAGAACCGCCTGCCTTCGGCTGCGGAACCACATTTACTCTTGTCAGTCTGTCCCGTTTCATCAGTTCTTTTTCCACAATCAGGGCTCTGTTCAAATGTTCACAGCATTGTGCCGCCAGATAAATGCCCTTTTGCTTTGTAACTTCATAAATACCGTCAAAAACTGCTTCCGCCGTTTCCACACTGGAAAAAGTGCCGATGCGTTCTCCCACCACTTCACTGGAGGAACAACCGACCACCAGAATATCTCCTTCTTCCAATTTTGCCTGTGTCAGTAATTCTATCACGGCATCTGCCGCTTCTTTTTTCACTTCTTCCAAAAAAGAAGTATCCATTTTATGATCTGCCATACCTGCTGCCATTTTCGTTGCCCCTTTCTGTCATACCCACAATATAGCACACATTATAATCCGACGCAAATTTTACAAAAAAAATTAAAATACATCATTTACAAATGCCTTATTCTATTTCTATATTATTTCATTTCCTCAAAATCTCTCCGTACTTTGCGGAATACCTCCATCAGCTTCGGGGAAAACACGCCGCATTCGCCGTTGATAATCATACGGTATGCCTCGTCCGGAGAATAGGCGTCCTTGTAGCATCTTTCGTTTACCAGCGCATCATACACATCCGCCACGGAAACAAGCTGGGCGGAAATGGGAATTTCCTCCCCTTTAAGACCGTCCGGGTATCCCTTTCCGTCATAGCGCTCATGATGGTGACGGCAGATTTCATAACTGACTTTTTTATAATCCGGCTCCCATTCCTGGTCAATTTCATCCAAAAGCTCACAGCCGCGGATAGTATGGGACTTCATATACTCATATTCATCCTCGGTCAGCCTGCCGGGCTTTAAGAGAATACTGTCGGGAATCGTTATTTTACCGATGTCATGCAGAGAACTTGCTGCCACAATGGTATGGATTTTTTCTTCGGTAAGCCCGTATTCCGGGTACTCCTTCATGGCGCATTCCGCCAGAATTCCTGTATATCCTTTCACACGCTTGATATGCTCTCCGCTTTCTAAGTTACGGTATTCTACGACGGTACCGAGCATGTCGATAATCTGCTGGTTGTTTTCCCGGAGCTTTTCTGCCTGGATTTTCAACGCCTGATAGGCCTTACGGAGAACACTGGTCTGCTCCTCCACTCTTTCTTCCAGCTGCATTTTGTATTTATACAAGCCTGCGGCATTCTTGACACGTTTCTGCACAATCACATTGTTGAATGGCTTGGTAATATAATCCGTGATGCCGAGCTCAAAGCATTTTTTCTCTGCTTCACAGGAAGTATCTCCGCTGATAACCAGTACCGGAATGCTGTCCATCAGTTTTCTTTCGTTTAAGACTTCCAACACATGCATGCCGTCCATTTCCGGCATAATCAGATCTAAAAGAATTGCGGTAAGTTCATCCGCCTGTCTGTCTATAATTTCCAGTGCCTGCGTACCGTTTTCCGCTTCCACTATGGTATAATCCTGTTCCAGAATGGAACTCAGCAGCCCTCTGTTTATATCCGAATCATCTACAATGAGGATTGTATTTCTCATATTTATCTTCCCTTCATCTTTTGCACCGGATTTATTTATCCGGAATCAACTGCTCCACTCTCACGTACCCGTCTCCTTCCCTGAGCACCACATTCCGCAATTCCTGTGAATGCCAGTTAAGTCCGTTGATATCCACATCCACACCGGAATACATGGTTCCCATTGCCACAATACGGTGATTCTGGGTTTTCTTTTTACGCTTCTCCAGTTCCTTCTTCTTATCCGCTATCATTTTCTGTTCCAGTTTCTTCGTATAAATAGCGTCCTCCAGCTTCAGATAAACCGGATTTACATTCTGGACCTCTTCGGGATGTTTCCTGCGGAAATCCTGATACGCATTCTGCAGAAGCACCAGTTCATGCCTGTTTTTTTCTTCTTCCTGCAGAATAACGGCTTCATCCTTTAGCACATCGTCCCTCGTGCGCAGGCACAGCTTCGTGGCAAGACCCATTTCGTTGCCGATCTGATAGGCCAGGATTTCGGTACCGGCGCTTACCTTTCCACCTACCAGGATGCCTTTCCGTCCGGAAATCTCCACCTTGCCGCCCGCCTGCAGCTCGCTGCTCATACAGTAGTTGGCATGGATGTTGCTCTCCGAGATCAGTCTGGCCGTTTCAAAAAAGACACCTCTGATATCACCTTTCGCTTTCACATACCCTTTTCCGTCGGCATCGTTTCCCTTGCGCAGAATGATGTCCCCGCCCGCTTCTAAGACGGCACCTTCCGTAAATCCGCCCACATAGATATCTCCGGTGGCAGAAATCCGGCTTCCACTTCCTACAGTACCCTGCACATACACGTTACCGTCAAAATTGATGTACCCGTTGGCACTATTTACATTGTTCAAGACAAGCAGTCCGGTAATTTCCAGTTTGTCGCCCTTTAACTCTATCTTGCCGTCTATGGCTGCCAGATAGGTACGCCTGTCCGGCATAAGCCGGAATCCCTCTCCGGTAAGATATCGCTGCTCCCGGCCGCGTCTTGCAGGAATCTCTTCTCCGTTTATTTTATAACCGGGTCTGCCCGGCTCCGCCACATGGTAATACGCTACCTTCTGTCCCGCTTTTACCATCTCAAACCATTTGGCATTCTGATAGTCTACAGATCCGTCTTCCAGAAGAATCGGGTTCTTTTTTAAGTCTGTTTCAAAAAAGAATTCATACCAGCCGTCTTCTCCTGCCGTCGGTTCTTTTCCTCTGGCTATAACTACAATATCCCGGTCCGATTTTCCTTCGCAGATCTGATCCATGGTCTGAAAATCGATTCCCTTTCTGACATTGTTCTGCTGCAGGGCTTCGAGCAGTTCCTCCCGGTTTACTTTCTTTTCCCTGTCAAGCAGAAATACCGATGCTTCCATCAGGTTTTCCGCAATAAATAATTCAAAAGCACTGTAGGGTTTCTTTAACTGTTCCGGATTGTTTCCAGCTTTTTTCTGCTTTTCCAGAAGTTCCAGACGTTTTTCATGCATGGTCTTTGCGGTATACATAAAACATGTGTACTGTTTAACCGGAAGGTTTTCCTCCAGTCCCAGCCGGATTTCCTGCATCTGCTGCCAGTTATACAGCTGATTGCGGTAAGGTGTGACATCCAGTCCTTCCCTCAGGCCGATTCTTAACTCCCGCATCTGCTGCCAGTTGTAATTCCGGTTGGCATAAATACTGACATCTATCTTTTCTTCCAGACCCATCCTTATCTGTCTTATGGATGCCCCACGCAGAATCGGGGAAATATAATCCTTAATTTCCGGCAGACCGTTTTCCAGCGCAATACGGATCTGGGTAAGCTGTTCTTCCTCGTATCCTTCCTTAATATACGGAAGAATGTCTACTTTTGCCTTCATGCCCTTCAGGATCTGTCTTAAAATACCGGCCGGCAGCTTTTTCAAGCTGGAAAGGTCAACTCCGGCCTGCAGCCCCTTACGGATCTGCCGCATGACCTCAAAAGGAATGGAGGCATCCGCATATCTGGTTACGTCGACCTTTCTTTCCAGACCTTTTCTGATTTCTTCCATCTGAAACCAGTCGAAGTCCGGATGGGCATAAATATCTACCGGCAGGTTTTCAAGCAGTCCCAGCCTTATTTCATGCATCTGGATAGCCAGATATCCGGGGTTTTCATATACCGACACATCAATCCCCGCTTTACGTCCTTCTTCAATTTCTTTCAACTGATCCGTTGTAAATTCTGTTGTTGTCATTGGCTGATACCCTTTTCTATAAAAAGCTGTTTATGCTTCCGCCTGTAATGTCTCTAAGGCTGAAATGGTTCTTTCATACTGTTCGGTCACCGCTTTATAAAGCTCCTCACAATCCCTGATCTCTTCTTTTCCTCTTAATTGTTCGGTAAGCGCCGAGCTGACCTGAAACAGGCTTGTGAATCCTAAATTGGCACAGACCCCTTTTAAGGTATGAGCCGCACGGAATGCCTTCTCCGCATTCTTCTGTACCATTCCCTCCTGCAGCTGCGCATAGCTTTTGTCCTGTAGGAATTTAAGGGCGAAATGTCCAATCAGCGCTTCACTTCCCAGACGTTCCATTGCATCCCGGTAATCGGCTCCTGCCTGTTCGTAACATTCCTGTAATGTCATTTTTGTCCTGCTTTCGTTTTAATCACACTTTTTTATAAAAAACCCAAAAAAAGGACTGCATTACCATCAAAAATAATAATGCAACCCCTTTTCTACAACGTAGTTTATTATAGCACAAACGTTTTATTTGTAAATAAATCTTATAAAAAAATGTTAAAAATCTGTCATACTCAGGTAAAATCATACCTCTTATTTTTAAGCACTCCTGCCACCGTCCGGGCAATCAGCTTATAACCTTCCTTATTAGGATGCAGATTGTCTTCCTGATACAGCTTAAGCTGCTCCTCTTTCGGTAACGCCGTAAAGGCTCCTTCTATATCAAGAAGAGACACGCCTTCCGCTGCCGCCGCTTCTTTTATGCATGCCCGGATTTCCTTTAAGTAGCTTTCCTGATGCTTGCGCCAGATACAGTTCTGTACCGGTATGGGAAGTCCCGCATAAATAACGGCACCCGGAGAAGCCGCTTTCACCGCCTGTAAAATCTGCCGGTAACAGGGCACAAAGTCCGCCTTCCGGCTTATCATGTCGTTCTGTTCGTACTTAAAATCCTGCGTATCGTCCATGCCGTCCTGGGCATCGTTGGTACCTAAAAGCACCACGTAAATATTGCCCTTTTCCTGCAGTGCCTCCTTGTAACGCGCCTCCCGCATATAGGGCATGCCCATGACGCCCTTTTCGTTTTCCACGTTTAGAGTGGTGGTGCAGCACACGCCTTTGTTTACTACCCGGTATTCTTCCCCTAAAATATTTTGTAAAACGGACGGATAGCTTTCGGAGGGTTCCACGCCGAATCCTTCCGTGATGCTGTCCCCCATACAGACTACTTTAATCATATTCAATACCCCATTGGTAACTCTCGCCCGCCTTTAGGGAAATTTCCCGTATCTCATCGCGGTAGCGTACCCTGGTTTCCAAATCCTTCTTTGCCGTGATGCAGGCTTCCGTAAGCACGCCGTCCTTCCAGGAAAGACTCACTTCTGCGCCGCCCTTTATGCAAAGTCCCTTCACGCTGCCTTCCTTCCATTCCTTCGGAAGCGCCGGCAGTAAAACCACACGCTCCGAGGTGCTCTGCAAAAGCATTTCCGCAATGGCTGCCGTACCGCCGAAATTACCGTCTATCTGGAAAGGCGGATGGTTGTCAAAGAGATTCGGCAGGGTGGATTTGCCCATAAGCTGCTTAAAGTTTTCGTAAGCGGCCTCTCCGTCCCAGAGCTTCACATAATGATTGATAATCCATGCACGGCTCCAGCCCGTGTGGCCGCCGCCGAAGCTTAATCTTCTCTCCAGTGTCTTTCTGGCTGCCGTCGCAAGCTCCGGTGTCTTGTCCATCAGAATCTGTTCTGAAGGATGCAGTCCGTAAAGGTGGGAAATGTGCCGGTGGCCCGGCTCCGCTTCCTCGTACTCCTCCTGCCACTCCATGATGGTGCCGTTGCTTCCGATTTTCGTAGGCATGAGCTTTTCCCTTGCCGCCTTTATCTGTTCGTTCAGCTCATCCTCCACATGCAAAACCTTTGCCGCCTTGATGCACTGGGTAAACAAATCCCGCAAAATCTGGTTGTCCATGGTAACGCCCGCCGTATTGGAGCCCTTCTCCCCATTGGGAAGTATAAAGGTATTTTCCGGGGACACGGAAGGACAGGTCTTTAAGTAACCGCCGTCCTCGATTAAGAAGTCTAAGAAGAACAACGCCGCCTCCCGCATAATGGGGAATGCCCGACGCAAAAATTCTTCGTCCTTCGTAAATTCGTAATGGGTCCACTGGTGGGTGCAGAGCCATGCCGCTCCCATCACCCAGAAGGAACCGGGAATCCAGTGATCCTGGGTCACGCAGTCCCCCCAGATGTCCGTATTGTGGTGGCACATAAAGCCTCTGCAGCCGTACATTTCCTTCGCCGTCTTTTCTCCGTTCGGCAGCATGGTTTCCAAAAGGTCAAACAGCGGCATATGGCATTCGGAAAGATTGCAGTTTTCCGCCAGCCAGTAGTTCATTTCCGTGTTGATGTTGATGGTGTATTTACAGTCCCAGGGCGGGTTCATGTCCTTGTTCCAGATACCCTGCAGGGTTGCCGGAAGAGTGCCTTCTCGGCTGCAGGCAATGAGAAGATACCGACCGAAATCAAAGTATAACTTGGCAAGTCCGATATCCGCCTGTCCTTTTTTTGCCGCCTCTATCCGTTGATCCGTGGGCACGGCATCATAGCTGGACAAATCTCCCAGGGAAAAATCCCCCCTGCCGTAAAGGGAACGGTAGTCGGCTTCATGCTCGGAAAGAAGGTCTGCAAAATCCCGTTTCGCTGCTTTTCCGATAATCGCTTCCGTTTCTTTTTGGGTGTCCTGCATCCGGTAGGTAGTGCCTGCCGTAAAGTATAAAAGTACCTCGTCCGCATCCTCCACATATAGATGCTCGCCGATTACTTCTACGCATCCGCCCTTCGCATAGGCCTTTAACGCCATGCCGAAGTCCAGACCGCCTTTTCCCAAATTGCCATATAAATAAATGCCGTTCTCTCCCATTTTCCTTATGCCGTCAAAGAATTTCCAACGGCGCAGCAGAGCGCTGAAGGTCAGGCTTCCCGGCCGGTCCGCCGTAAACTTTATGACAAGCGCATCCGCAGGCTTTGAGAAAAACATTTCCCTGCCGTAGGTAATGCCGCCTGCCGTGAAGTGGCTTTCGTAAAACGCGTTCTCCAAATCGAGGCTTCTTTCGTAGTCCGTCACTTCCCCGATGTTTTCAAAGGAAATATGGACATCTCCCAGCGTCTGGGACGGATGGGCGCTGTCCGGGCAGCCGGACATTGCCATTTTGATTAACTTTTCTCCTTCTTTTATCCTGCCAGCCAAAAGAAGCTCCCGGATTTTCGGCAGGTATTTTAAGGTATCCGGGTTGTTCCGGTCCACGGGGCCTCCGTACCAGATGCTGTCCTCGTTTACCTGTATATGCTCTTCCAAAACCGTGCCGTATACCATGGCGCCCATTCTGCCGTTTCCTAAAGGCAAGGCTTCCTCCCATTCGGCGGCAGGTTTTTGATACCACAATTTGCTCATAACGCTCTTTCCTTTCTTAGCCGTTCTGTTTTTATTGTAAAAAAAAACCTTTTCTTTGCCTACTGTTCTTTTTTTAGATATTTCACTTATCTTTATTGACAATTCCTTTTTTGTTTCCGCATACACTAATCAGAAAGGTATCTATGAAGAAAGGATACGGTATTGGAACATTCCGCTTTTTCTAAAAAACCCCTGATTGCAGTGGTGGGCCGCAAGGAAGATACCGTGCGCTATGAAAATACCTTAAAGCGCCTGTCCGTCCCATATATCACCACCCTTTCCTTTTCCCATATGCAGTCCTGCGACGGTCTGCTGCTGCCGGGCGGTGGGGACATTACCCCTGCTTTTTTCGGACAAAAAAATGCCGGCTCCTTAAATATCGACACGGAGCTTGACATCATACAGATTCAGGCTCTGGAACAGGCCGTGCGATATAAGAAGCCGGTGCTCGGCATCTGCAAGGGCATGCAGATTATCAATGTATTTTTCGGTGGAACCATCGTTCAACACATGAAGGAGGCGGACATCCACCGCTATGAAAACGGCGATAAATTTCACGAAACCGTCATCCTGTCGGACACGTATCTGCACCGCATTTACGGAAGCCGCCTTATGGTAAACAGCGCCCATCACCAGAAAATCGATAAGCTGGGAAATGATTTGTCCGCCGTACAGTTTACGCCGGATTTTGCCGTCATGGAAGGACTCTGTCACAAAGAGCTTCCCATTTTCGGCGTGCAGTGGCATCCGGAGCGGCTGTCCGTGGACGGGGATGCCCTATTTTTCTTCTGGCTTTCCCTTTTTCGGTCGTCTGGGTGCGGGCGGTGCCATCCGCTCTAACATAATTTCAAATAGGAGCTTTATGATTTTTTTAAGTGTCTGTTTCGTATCCGCGTCAATTTCCTTCATGGCGCCGACGACACCGTTCATGCTCTTTTTCCAGTCCGCCGTAAAGTCAATCAGATTCTCCGCATGGGAGGCGGAAATTACCTGATACAGGGTATCCACAAAAATCTTCCGGTCCTTTATCGGCAGAGCGCAGACCCAGTCATTCAGCGCCTCGTCCCGCTTTTTCTGCAGGGAGGAAAGATTTTTCACATAAATAAATTCTCCCTTGTCAAGAAGCCAGGTAAACGGGTCATGCTGCAAAAGTCCGAAGGTTTTGCTTTCCACCACCTTGTAGTGATCGGAAGTTTCAAACAGCATGCCCACCAAAGAAGAATGGGGCAGAATTTTCACAATCCTGTCTTCTATTTCTTCGTATTCCTTTTCCTTCAGCACTTCCTTCGGAAATCCCGGACCGTCCATGCTGTAGATTTTTAAAATCCGCTCTTTTACCGGCTCCGTGCATTTCATGGCTGCGTAAACCGCCACGTTGCCGCCCTTGGAATGTCCTCCCACATAAAAGCGGTTGTGGAGCTTTCCCGTTACCATGTTTAAGTACTTGGCGGCGTATTCCTGGCTGGGCACCGGGTACCGGAACGCCATATTGAAATCCTCTTTCCAGCCTATGATGGTTTCATCCGTACCCCTGAACGCAATGTACATGGTACCGTCATCCAGAAAAAACGTAATGGCGGAAAACTGGGTTTCCCACTCCGGCTCCACAATGTTGATGTAACAGTTCATTTTCAGGGTGCGGAACCGCCTGCTTTCATACATGGCTTCAAACAACGCCCTGTTGTTCTTTTCAAAGCGCTCATCCGCATACAGTTTTTCATAGTCCGCATGCTCCCGCAGCTGCTTCATGTTGACAAAACGGCGGTTCTCGGTCACAAGCGGCACCATGCCGTCAAATTTTAAATAACAGAACTGGCAGAACACCAGACTGTCCACATCCGTCATGGGACGCTCCGCAAAAGTATATTCGCCGTAGGTTTTAATATAGTCCAATATGGTATCTGCCATATTTACCACCATACCCTTCCATATGACATCACTTTAAGTTTCTTCCTCCTGTGCAGAAAGACTTCCGGTAAAATTTTCCAGTGCGTACTGCTTATGCTCCGCAGGCACCGGCCGGTTTAAGTACCGCTCCCTAAAGGCTTCTTTCACCCGGTTTACTTCGTCCTCAAACTCCCTTGCCGAAAGCAGATTGCAGCCCTGTCCGGTGATGATAATCTGTTCCAGACCATCGGAGGTAGCCACCGTCACTTTTTCTTTTCTGCCGTTTTCATGGGCAAATTTTTCAATGTACTGATCGGCGTTCTCCGCTTCCTTCGTAAACACCACGTGAATGTTGTGGTAGTCCGAAACCTCTGTCCGGTGTCCCTTTACCCGGTAGGCATCAAACACCACAATAAGGTTGCAGTGCACCATGCCCTGATAGTCGCACAGAATATCCATGAGCCTGCCCCTTGCGCCGTCAATGTTTACAGCAGCGATTTCTTTCAGTTCTTCCCATGCAAAAATAATATTATACCCGTCCACTAAAAGATATTCTTCTTTTTTCGGAGCGGCTTTATACACCACTGTCTCTGCGGGAGCCGGCTTTATATTGGTCTTCCGGTAAAAGCCCTTTCCCTGATTTTTCTCTTTTTTATTGGCATGGGCGGTCTTTTCGATGATGCTGTCAATTTCCTCCGTACCGAGGGCAATATCCAGTTCCCCGCTGTTTCTCTTGTAATGCTTCTCTTCTTCCTCGGTAACCATGCGTTTGCCGTATAGCCTGGCAATTTCCTCCGGGCGGCCTTCCCTGCCGTCCACATGGCGGTATTCCATAACCTCATACCAGGGCACCTGATAACCGCTGCCGTGGGCGCAGAACACAGATGACGAAGGGTTTTTCATATCCTCCAGGGCGTCATACCCTTTCTTTTCCACTACTTCTTCCGTGTTGTGGCAGGGATAATATCCTTTCAGCACGCACTGGATGCTGCCAAGTCCCCTGGTATAGGCATGCAGCTCCTTCTGGTAACCGCCAATGGTGGAAACCGGCGCCTGTCCGGTAAGGATTGCCCTACCCTTTTCGATTTCCTTTACCGAGCAGGTGCCGAACCGCCGTTCCACATCCATCATGGCCCTGCCGATGTATTCCTCCGGCAGCTCCATTAAAAAGGCATAATACGGCTCTAACAGAATGCTGTCCGCCGCCATAAGTCCCTGTCTTACGGCACGATAGGTCGCCTGTCTGAAATCGCCGCCCTCCGTATGCTTCACATGGGCACGACCCGCAATGAGGGTAAACTTCACATCCGTAAGGGCGCTTCCCGTGAGCACGCCGCGGTGCTCCCTTTCCTGCAGATGAGTCAGGATAAGGCGCTGCCAGTTCTTCGCCAGCACTTCCTCCTTACAGTCGCAGGCATAGCTTAGGCCGCTGCCCGGCTCCTGCGGTTCCATGAGAAGGTGTACTTCCGCATAGTGTCGCAGGGGTTCAAAATGACCGATGCCGATAACGGGCTCCGCAATGGTTTCCTTGTAGACCACGCTGCCCTCCGCAAATTCCACAACCACACCAAACCGTTTTTTTATCAGGCGCTGCAGCACGGAAAGTTGTACCTCTCCCATAATGCGCACCTGGATTTCCTTGTGTTCTTCGTTCCATAAAAGATGAAGCTGGGGATCTTCCTCTTCAAGCTGCTTCAGCCCCGCAAGTAACGTGACCGGCTCCGTGCCATCCGGCAGCACCAGTTTATAGGTAAGCACCGGCTCCAGCACCGGTATCTGTTCCTCCGCTTCCGTACCCAGTCCCTGTCCGGGAAAGGTAGCTGACAGTCCGGTTACCGCGCAGACACAGCCTGCCACAGCTTCCCCCGCCTGTTCAAAATTTTCTCCCGAATAAAAACGTATCTGGTTTACTTTTTCTTCGCCGACCGTATCCTTTACTTTTAAGGAGCCGCCGGTCATTTTGAGATACGTGAGCCTGTTTCCCTGGGCATCCCTGGCGATTTTGTAAACCCTTGCGCCGAAGGCTTCCGGGTACTTCTTTTCTTCCGTAAACCGGTAAATGCCCGCCAAAAGTTCCTTTATTCCCTGCATTTTTAAGGCAGAACCAAAGAAAACCGGAAAGATTTTCCGGCATGTAATGAGCTTTCGTATATGATTTTCTTCTATTTGTCCCGTGGTTAAAAATTCTTCCATGATTTCCTCATCGCACATGGAAACCGTATCGAAGAATTCTTCCCCTTCCTGCTTCTTGAAGCTGACGCAGCCGTTATCTAAATTATCCTGCAGATTGGTGATAAGCTCCTCTTCCTCCTTTTCCGTCTGGTCCATTTTGTTGACAAACAGAAACGTGGGAATTTTGTAGCGCTTAAGCAGCCGCCACAGTGTCCTTGTATGCGCCTGCACGCCGTCCGCCGCGCTGATAATCAGGATGGCGTAATCCAGTACCTGCAGGGTGCGTTCCATTTCCGCCGAGAAATCCACATGCCCCGGCGTATCCATCAGGGTTATCTGCATCTCCTCAAAGGAAATGGCTGCCTGCTTGGAAAATATGGTAATGCCCCTCTCCCGCTCCATTTCGTCGGTATCTAAAAAGGCATCCTTGTTGTCCACCCTGCCGATTTTCTTTAGCTTGCCGCTTTCGTAAAGCAGCGCTTCCGATAATGTCGTTTTTCCCGCATCCACATGGGCTAACAGTCCCACAATCAGATTTTTCATGCATCCTCCTGTCCGTAATAGGCACCGGCTCCGTGTTTACGGTAATAATGCTTGTCCTGTAATTCCTGCGGTGCCGGCTCTACCTTACTGTTGATGCTCTCCGTCCGGTACGCCATTTTCGCCACTTCTTCTAAGACAACGGCGTTGTGTACGGCGTCCTTCGCATCCTTCCCCCAGGTAAAGGGGCCGTGGTTTTTGCACAGTACCGCCGGTACTGCCATAATCTCTTTCTTACTCCGCTTAAATTCCGAAACAATCAGTTTGCCGGTGTTTGTTTCGTAAGCTTCGTCTATTTCTTCCTTTGTCAGGCATCTGACGCAGGGAACTTCTCCGTAAATGTAATCCGCATGGGTGGTTCCGTAGCAGGGAATGCTTCTTCCCGCCTGTGCCCAGCTTGTGGCATAGGAGGAATGGGTGTGCACAATGCCGCCGATTTCCGGGAAGGCTTTATAAAGCTCCAGATGGGTCGGCGTGTCGGAGGACGGACGTAATTTTCCTTCCACACGGTTGCCGTTTAAGTCCATGACCACCATGTCCTCCGGCTTCATGCTTTCATATTCCACCCCGCTGGGTTTTATGACAAACAGACCGCTCTCCCTGTCAATGGCACTCACATTGCCCCAGGTAAAAGTAACCAGTCCGTATTTCGGAAGCAGCATATTTGCTTCATAAACCTGTCTTTTTAACTCCTGTAACATAATAATCCCTCCGTTGCCCGCGCTCAGCGGCGTCTTTTTAAGTTCTCTGTCTGCTTATTCTGTCATCGCCCGTATGGCGGCTCTTTCTGCCTCAAATCCCCTGCGGTAACGCTTCATGAACTGCTCGAAGCCCTCCACATCCTTCTCGTCCGGCTTTCTTTCGCTGCCTTCTTTTCCGGCAAAAATGCGCTTGTTTAAGAATTCGCCCAAACTGCCGTTTTCCTTTTCCGTAAGGTAAGCTGCTAACAGGGCAATTCCCCAGGCACCGCCCTCTCCGGCTGTTTCCATAACCGATACCGGCGCGTTCATGGCTGCTGCCGCAATGCGCTGTCCCGCTTCCTTTGTCTTAAAGAAACCGCCGTGGCCGTACAACTTATCCACCGTCACATGTTCTTCTTTTAATAATAAATCCATGCCCACCTTCAGAGCTGCCAGTGCCGAATACAGGTGCATGCGCATGGTATTTGCCAATGTAAATTTACTCTCCGCACTTCTTACAAACAGAGGAGCTCCGCTTTCAAAACCGGTAACCGGCTCTCCGGAAAAATAGTTGTAGGAAAGCATGCCTCCGCAGTCCGGGTCGCCCGAAAGCGCTACGCTGTAAAGCTTTGTAAAGAGTTCATCCGGCGTGATTTTCATGCCGAACAGCTCTCCGAACTGTGCAAACAGATTTGCCCAGGCATTGATTTCGGATGTACAGTTGTTGCAGTGCACCATACCCACGAGGGCGCCGTCGGGAGTCGTCACCAGATCGATTTCCGGATATACTTTTGCCAACGGCTTTTCCAGAACCACCATGGCAAACACGGAGGTTCCGGCGGAAATATTACCGGTGCGCACCGCTACACTGTTTGTTGCCACCATACCCGTACCGGCGTCGCCTTCCGGCGGGCAGAACGGACAGCCAGCTTCCAGTTCCCCGGAGGGGTCTAAGAGCGCCGCGCCTTCCTTAGTGAGCACGCCCGCTTTTTCTCCCGCAGGCAGTACCTTCGGTAAAATATCCCGAAGACACCATGAATAATGTTTATCCGCAATCAGCTTTTCAAAAGCCGCAAGCATTTTTTCATCGTAATCCCCGGTCGCGGTATCAATGGGGAACATGCCGGATGCATCCCCCACGCCGAGTACCTTTTCCCCGGTCAGTTTCTGGTGCACATAGCCCGCCAGCGTGGTAAAATAAGCAATCTCCTTCACATGCTCCTCACCGTTTAAGATTGCCTGATACAGGTGGGCAATACTCCATCTCTGGGGAATATTATAGGAAAAAACACCGGTTAATTTTTCCGCCGCTTCCTCCGTCATGGTGTTTCGCCAGGTACGGAACGGTACTAAAAGCCTTCCGTCTTTGTCAAAGGGAAGATAACCGTGCATCATGGCAGAAACGCCCATGGCGGCAATTTTCTTTAAGGGAATACCGTACTGTGCCTTCACATCCTTTGCAAGACTTTGGTAACAATCCCTCAGTCCCGAAAAAATGTCCTCTTCGGAATACGTCCAGATTCCGTTTTCCAGTCTGTTTTCCCAGCCGTGTCCGCCTGTCGCCAGTACTTTTCCGTCCTTATCCGTAAGCACGGCTTTTATTCTGGTGGAACCGAACTCAATCCCGAGATATACCTGTCCGGCTTCAATCACTTTTGCTGCTTCTTTTCCTGTTTCCATACCCTACCTCATCTTTGATTTTGTTTGTGCCCGGTGCTCTGTCTGTTTATGCCCCGGTTCTTTGTCCGTTTTCACCCAAAGCTTCTTTTAAGGTTCTCCATCCCAGTACGGCACATTTTACACGCGCCGGCATATGGGAGATATCCTGCAAGGCTCCTGCTTCTTCCAGACTTTCGATTTCTTCCTCCGTAGCAGTCCCTTTTATCATTTTAGAGAAAATTTCTCCAAGATGCAAGGCTTCTTCTTTGGTTTTTCCGATAATCATGCCCAGCATAATGTCGGCGGACGCCTGGGAAATGGCACAGCCGTCTCCCACGAAGGCTCCGTCCGTGATAACGCCGTTTTCCACCTTCAGTTTTAAGAAAATGTCGTCCCCGCAGCTGGGATTTATGCCCTCAAGCACAATGTCCGCATCCGGCAGGTCATGCTTGAACTCCGGGTGGATGTTGTGCTCTGTCAGAATTTCATTATAAAAGCGATTACTTTCCATATCCCATTCTCTCCCTTATGGTGGACACGCTCTCAATCAGGCGGTCCGCCTCTTCCAAGGTATTATAAAACATAAAGCTGGCTCTTGTGGCGGAACCGATACCAAGGTGTTTTAATAATGGCTGGGCACAGTGATGTCCCGCTCTTACGCAGATGCCGTCATTGCTTAAGATTTCGCTCACATCATGGGGATGCACATCCTCTATGGTAAAGGTAACGATGCCGGTATGGTTTTCGGCATTTTTATCTCCCACAATATGCACATGGGGCATACGCTCCATCTCCTCCAGTACATGGGCGGTGAGCAGATGCTCCTGCTTCTGCATGTCGGCAAAGCCGATTCTTTTGATATATTCCATGGCTGCCGCCAGTCCGACCGCCCCTGCCGCATTGACGGTGCCCGCTTCAAATTTATGCGGCACCTCTGCGTAGACCGCGCGCTCTCTGGTCACAGACTCTATCATTTCTCCGCCGGAAAGAAAAGGCGGCATTTCCTCTAACAGCTCCTGTCTGCCGTACAACACGCCGATGCCCATGGGTCCTAACAGTTTGTGACCGGAAAACGCGAAGAAATCACAGGCAAGGTCCTGCACATCCACTTCCATATGGGGTGTACTCTGGGCGCCATCCACTAAAATCACGGCTCCTTTTCTGTGCACCATCTCCGCAATCTCCTTTACAGGATTGACCCTGCCCAGTACGTTGGACACCTGGGTGATGGCTACGATTTTAGTCTTCTCCGTTATCAGCGCTTCCACTTCCGCAAGGTCAAGGCTGCCGTCCTGTTTGCATTCCATGAATTTTAAGGTGGCGCCGGTATTTCTTGCTACCATCTGCCAGGGAAGAAGGTTGCTGTGGTGCTCCATAACGGAAACCAGAATTTCGTCCCCCGCTTTTACGTGGCTTAAGCCGTAGCTGTATGCCACCAGGTTGATGCTTTCCGTGGTATTTCTTGTAAAAATAATTTCACCGGGGAGCTTGGCATGAATAAAGTCCGCCGTCACTTCTCTTGCCTTTTCGTAGGCATCGGTCGCTTCCACCGCCAGAGGATAAAAACCGCGCAGCGGATTGGCATTATGACGCTCGTAAAATTCTGTTTCCGCATCCAGTACACACCGGGGTCTCTGGGATGTTGCCGCATTGTCCAGATATATATTGCCGGTCTTTACGAGCAGTGGGAAATCTTTCCTATATTGTATCACATCCATCTTAAGAAAGCACCTCCTTTAATCCGTTCTGTATCCATTCCTGAGCCTTTTCTTCGGAAAGGAGTCTGCCGATGCGGTCAATGGCTGCCCTTGCCATAATGTCCTCCGCTTCTTTTTTGCCGATGCCCCTGCTTTCAAAATAAAACAGGGTGTCCTCGTCCAGTTCGCCGATGGTGGCGCCATGGCTTCCGGCAACGGTTTCCTCGCTGCAGAGAATCACCGGAATGGTCTGGTTCTGCACATCATCGCCCAGCATAAGCACGGTTTCGGTTTCTTCGCCTTCCGCACCTACGGAGCCTTTTTTGAAATCAATGGTACCGCGGAACACTTTCTTTGCCTTGTCCTTCAGTGCGCCGTCCGCCTTAATCCGGGACCTGGTTTCTTCTCCGAAATGGTTGACAACCATGTTGATGTCAAGCAGCTCTTCATCCTGTACCAGATACCCTAAATCGGCATCAAAGGAGGCTTCCTTCCCCACTAAGTCGGTCAGGGTTTCTCCGTAAATATTGCCCTGTCCCAGCATAACCTGATACAGCTCCAGGCTTCCCTCTTCTTCCACTTTCGTTTCAATCCGGTTAATTAAAGAGGTTTCCTTTCCCGTCTTCATGACCTGTACGAGTTTTACCCGGCTGCCTTTTCCCACATGGATTTTCGTCAGGGCTTCCAGATGGGAGAAATCCGCATACTGCATATACACTTCCACTTCTTCTTTTTCCTTTGCGGAAATCTCTATCTGCTTTTTCTCATAGTTTCCGCCGGATACCTGCAAAAATACCGGTGCATTTTTACTTCCTACCTGTATGGTTTCGCTTCCGCCTTCCTCTTCCCAGGGCAGTACGGCATCGTTCATTTTGAGCCAGTACCAGGTCTTGGACGGCAGTGCGTTTACTGTTCTTTTCATTTCACTCATCTTTTTCACTCCTTGCCTGTTATCCGATGCTTCCCTTCATTTCCAGACGGATCAGATTGTTCATTTCCACCGCATATTCCATCGGTAATTCCTTGGATACGTTGTCCGCAAAGCCACTGACAATCAGGGCTCTTGCCTCTTCCTCCGTTAAGCCTCTGGACATCAGGTAAAAGACCGCATCGTCGCTGATGCTTCCGATTTTGGCTTCATGTCCGATGGATGCTTCCTTGGTGCGCACATCCATAGCGGGAATGGTATCGGAGCGGGACTCGGAGTCCAGCATCAAAGACTGGCAGGACACTGCCGATTTGGTGCCCGTTGCATTCTTCTGTACCACCACGCTGCTCCGGAAGGTGCTGATGCCGCCGCCCTTGCTGATGGAACGGGTATTCATATAGGAGCTGGTATCCGGCGCCGCATGCACAACCTTGGCTCCGGTATCTAAGTTCTGTCCGGCTGCCGCAAAGGTTACTCCTGTAAATTCCATTTTTGCCCCTCTCCCCTTTAAGATACTCATGGGATAAAGGTAGCTTACATGGGAACCGAAGGAACCGGATACCCATTCAATAGTACCGCCTTCCTCCACAAGCGCTCTCTTGGAGTTTAAGTTATACATGTTCTTGGACCAGTTTTCAATGGTAGAATAACGCAGCTTGGCGTTCTTTTTCACAAACAGCTCCACACAGCCCGCATGCAGGTTTGCCACATTGTACTTGGGAGCGGAACAGCCTTCGATGAAATGAAGATTGGCTCCTTCATCCACAATAATCAGAGTATGTTCAAACTGTCCGGCACCCTTGGCATTCAGTCGGAAATACGACTGTAAGGGAATGGACACGTCCACGCCCTTCGGCACATAGACAAAGGAACCGCCGGACCATACCGCACCGTGAAGCGCCGCAAATTTGTGGTCCCTCGGGGTAATCAGCTTCATGAAGTATTCATGTACCATGTCGGCGTATTCACCCTGCAGGGCGCTTTCCATATCCAGATATACGACACCCTGCGCCGCCACCTCGTCCTTTACATTGTGGTAAACCAGCTCGGAGTCGTACTGGGCGCCCACACCGGCAAGGGACTTTCTTTCCGCCTGCGGAATACCCAGACGTTCAAAGGTTTCCTTGATGTCCTTGGGCACGTTTTTCCAGTTGTTCTTCATATCGCTGTGCGGACGCACGTAGGTGGCAATGTGGTCCATATCCAGTCCCTTGATGGAAGGGCCCCAGTCCGGCACCTTTAATTCCTGATATATTTTCAAAGACTGCTGCCGGAACTCCCTCATCCATTCCGGGTCATGCTTTTCCTTTGAAATCTGGTCTACGATTTCCGGGGTCAGACCTTCTTCGATACGGAAGGCATCGTGTTCTTCGTCTTTTATGTCATAGACACTGCGGTCAATGTCATCCACATATGTTTTTTCTTCCATATTTGTGATTTCCTCTCTTTTTCCTGACTTTATTTCTCGTCACGTAGCTCGGTGAAGCCATTTTCATTGATGACATCAACTAAGGAAGCATCGCCCTCTTTTACCACAATTCCGTTTTCCATGACATGGGTTACATCCACATGCAGGGACTCTAAGATTTTCGTGCTGTGTGTGATAATGAGCAGGCTTCCCTTGCATCTTTCCTGATAAATCTGGATGCCCCTGGAGACGGTTCTTACCGCATCCACATCAAGACCTGAGTCTGTTTCATCCAGAATGGCAAGGGACGGCTCCAGCATTAGAAGCTGCAGGATTTCGGCTTTCTTTTTTTCACCGCCGGAAAATCCGACGTTCAGATCTCTCTCTGCATAGGACTCGTCCATGTTTAAGAGCTCCATCATTTCCAGCAATTTCTTTTTATAGGTAAAAAGACGAATTCTTTCTCCGGTTTTATATTCCAGTGCGCTCCGGATAAAAGCGGAAAGAGTTACGCCCGGTACTTCCAGAGGGTTCTGGAAGGAAAGGAAAATTCCTTTCTTAGCTCTTTCGTTGACCGGCATATAAGTAATATCTTCTCCGTTAAACAGAATGCTTCCTTCTGTGACTTCGTAACGGGGATTTCCCGCAATCGCATATCCGAGGGTGGATTTACCGGTACCGTTGGGACCCATCAGTACATGGGTTTCTCCTTTTCCTACCTGCAGGTTAATCCCGTGCAGAATTTCTTTTTCTCCCACATTAACGTGCAAATCCTTAACTGTTAATAACTTGTGGCTCATGGCTTTTCTCCTTTTCTGTTTCTGTTTTCTCTCCTGCGTTATCCTTCTAAAGTGGCGTCTGTGTCTGTGCTTCCGCTGCATTCATGCTTCTGCGTCTGTGCTTCTGCTTGCTTTTGCTGCCGTGTTCATCCTGTGCCCGCGCTCCTGCTTGCTTTTGCTGCAGTGTTCATCCTGTGCCCGCGTTCCTGCTTGCTTTTGCTGCCGTGTTCATGCTTTTGTGTTTGCACTTTCACATGCTTTTGTTTTTGCGTTTTGCCGTGTGTTTATGTTTCTGCGTGTTTCTGGAATTCGGTACAACAGGTACAGTGCTCTCTGTGCCCTTCTTCCAAAAGAGACTTCAATGTGTGGCTGTCCAAATAATTGTCAATAACCCGGCTCAGTCCCATCCAGAACGGCATGGTGTAGCATTTGTCCGCCCTCGTACATTTGGTCTCGGACTCTCCCATGCAGGCAACGGGTATCATATCGTTTTCCACCGTCCGCAAAATGTCCCCAACCGGGTATTCCTCCGCCGGTTTTACCAGCCGGTACCCGCCGGTCTTGCCCGAAGAGCTGTCCACCAGATGTGCCTTGGACAATACCGTCATAATTCCCTCCAGATATTTTCTGGAAATTTCCTGCCTGTCCGCTATTTCTTTTAAGGAAATGTATTCCCCGTTATTGTGCTCCGCCAAATCCAGCATCACACGCAGGGCATACCTTCCTCTGGTTGAAATCATCATATGTTGTATCCTTTCTTCCCGGTCATTTCCGGGATGACTGTATGCATCTACCTGTATCCGGTATTCTTCTTTTCCATACTTTCCCATGTAAAAATATTCTATCTGTTTTTCATGAAAAAATGTGCCTGTTACTTCTTAGGCAAAAACGCTTTTTCTCCTATCTTCACAGTAGGAATTATAAAAATTAATTCCCATTGTGTCAATAGGAATTAGTGTACAAATTTGGGAACAAGGAATGTCCGGATAATATGGGGAACCCATTTCCATTCTTGGAATACACATGGCATTGGGAATAAGGTTACGCAGATATACGCAAAAGATCGGAAATACACGTAATTTTCAAGACCGGTTTACGCGGATTTCTGCGAAAGTTTCGAAATACACGTAATTTTCAAATCCGGTTTACGCGGATTTCTGCGAAAGTTCCGATATACACGTAATTTTCAAATCCGGTTTACGCGGATTTCTGCGAAAGTTCCAGTATCCGCGTAAAGAGAGAAAATGATTTACGCGGATTTCTACGAAAGTATCAGAATCCGCGTAAAGAGAGAAAAAAATTTATGCGGATTTCTTCAAAAATATCGAACCACGCGTAATGCAGGCAAAATGCTTACGCGGATTTCTTCAAAAATGCTTGTCCGCACGTAAAAAGAAAAAGACGTATGAATTTTTTCATACGCCCTTTCTTATCTATCCGAACCCCTCTTACACGACAAAGTTATGGCACGTGTACAGACGAAAAAGCTGTTGTACTTGACATGTCTGCCCTTCGTGACTAAAATAAGTATACCCCGTACATCAATGTACGATGCAAGTGTTTTTTGACATTTTTTATAAAATTTTTAATGAGTAAAAAGAAAGGGGAAATTTTTATGAGTGACTCTTCCAGGAAATACATGTCTATCGGCGAAGTTGCCAAATCTCTCGGTCTGACACGAAGAATTATCTTAAACTATGAAGATAAAGGGCTCATCCAGGCGGACCACCGTGACAGTGCCACCGGCAACCGTTATTATTCCACTGATGTTTTGTCCGGTATCCGCGCCATTCGTGTCATGCAGAATTTCGGTCTTTCTCTGGATGATATTTACGCCTACTATCACGGAACCACCGATCTGATGCCGCTGATTGCCCGGTTGGAAAAGCTGCGCGATGAGTTGAATTTAAATATTGAAAAACTAAAAGAACGTGTAAAAAGTGAAAATGACTTTGAAATCCAGACCGTGACCATTCCGGCGCAGACTGTTTTCTGCAAAACCCTGCGTGCCGATACCGTGGAAGACAGGAAGGAAGACCTCCGCAGCATCATTCCCGCTGCCCTGCGGCAGTACGGTTCCGACACCACCAAGCGGATGTTTTTTATTTCCTATTCCCTGGACGACCCGAACCTCATTTCCTACTGTGTTGCCGTTCCATCCGACAGTCAGGGCGAAGACGTGAAAAACCTGCCGGAAGAAAAGGCTCTCTGCATCTTTTATCACGGCAGCTATGAGTCCATTCCCTGCATCCGCGACCACATCGTTTCCTATGCCAAAGAAAAAGGACTTTCCTTAAAGGGCACCTGCCAGCACATTTATCTGGAGGGACCTCCCCACCATACGGACCCTGAAAAATTTATCACGCAGGTAGTACTGCCGCTGGCGTAATTTTAAAAATCAGCGTAAGTAATTTATCGTTACATTGTTATTTTACAGCCCCGATAATGTTCTCATTACCAGGTCCACATCCTTATTTTCGAGTTCCTGAATAATATGCAGATATGTTTTTTGTGTTGTTGTCATGCTGGCATGTCCCAATCTTCTTGCCACGCTGGCGATTGACACACCGGCAAACAAAAGCAGCGACGCATGTGTATGCCGCAATCCATGAATAGAAATCACAGAAATTCCACAGTCTTTACAATGCCTTGCCAGGACATCGTTGACTGTGGAATTATATATTTTTTCTTCACCCACAAAAATAGGTTCATCTTCCGGCAAATTTTTCACCAGTTCCGAAAATTTTACTACAATCTGCCAGTCTATCTGAATTTTTCTTACTGAGGATTTATTTTTGGTTGGCAAAAATCCACCTTTTCCCTTGTAATCCCATGTTTTGCTCACTGATAATGTCTGCCGTGCGAAATCAAAATCTGCCGGTGTAATAGCCAGGGCCTCTGAAAATCTCATGCCCGTTTTTGCTACTAAAAGAATAAACCAATCCCAGTTGGGTTCCTCTTTTATATCAAGGTGTGCAATCAAGGTATGTAATTCAAACTGGTTCAGATATTTTATCTTTTTCGCCCGTGGTGTCTTTCCCTTAATAATAGCTTTTCGTGTGGGGTCTCTTTCTATCATCCCCTCATCCACGGCATCCAAAACAGCCCCTTTTAACTGATGATGAAAATCAAGTGTGGTCTGCCTTTCATGTTCCTTGGCATAATCATTTAAGAGCTGTTGATATGCTGTTCTGGTCAGTTCCGACACTTTCAACTGAGGCGCAAGCTTTTCCACCCATTTATGTGTCATCTGATATTTTGCCAAAGTTGCTTCTCTTATGGCACCTTTTTTGTAAACATCAATCCATTGTCCGTAATAATTGCAGAATAGTTCTGCACCGTTTCTATCGCTAAGCATATACTTCCTCCGTTTCCTATCGTACTTACGCTGATAGAAACAGTTAAAAGTATTTTTGTGGTTAATGCAATCCGTTAATTATCCAATAATGGTTTTATTTCTTCATCCAGGGTCTTTTTCAGGTCCTCAATCAGCAAATTATAATATTTGAATTTGGGAATTGCTTTTTCGTATGCATCCTTATATTTGGGGAAATCTGCCGTAACCTTTATTGCCTGTTCATTGGGAATCTTTCCATTTCGATAATGCATGGCTGCGTACATTATATCCTCTTTTGACGCATACCAGGTAATACTAAAGTTAGTAACCACTTTTTCAATGCATTCCTGCTTCATATTCTCCACAATATTAAGAATGGACTGACCCTTATATTTGTTTTCATCTGCTTCAATTTCAAGCACAAGGTTGGACATAATATCCGCCACTTTCGGATTGTCCTTCCTCAAATCCTCAATATACTGCTTAACCTCTTCTATTTGTTTCTGCCTCTGTTCCGGTGAAACTTCCGTATCGTCATCCGGTGAAACGATATTTTGAATCAAATTAATAATGTACTCATAGTCAATTTTGGTGTGACTGTAAGCCATCAATTCATAATCTCCGTCAATCACAGGACCGTCCGTTTCATCCGGGTTATCCTCTGAGTCCTCTTCCAGTTGTGCTTTGGCATTCAGATATTGTCCCACGTAGTCTACATATTCCTCTTCTGTAATACCATATCCCTCAAGCATACTCTCATCATACTGTGAAAAGGATTTGAGTTGCGCAAACAACCTGTCAAAATTCTGGAACATCTTAACAAACACAATCTTTTCCTTTTTTGACATTGTTGGAACTTCTGCCGGTGTTTCCGCCGATGCCCTCAATGCTTTCAGGGATTTCCGAAACGCAGGTTCAATCTCCTCCCAATCTGCCAGCATAGATACTTCTGTACTTCCTGCAGAATAGAGTCTGACCGCATTGTCTACACTGTCCTTAAACAACTTCGGTGCCTGGAATGTCACAATTTGACCATATGTCTTATTCTTATCAAAGATACGATTTGTACGGGAAAATGCCTGTATCAAATCATGAGGTCCCATGGGCTGTCTGTCAATAAATATGGTAGACATGCAGGGGGCATCAAATCCTGTCAGCAGCCTGTCCACTACAATGACAATATCCAACTGTTCATTTCTGCTCTTAAATTTAGGTTCCTTTCTTGCAAGACGTTTATTTAAATTTGCATTATATCCTTGTATCTGGGAAAGTTCATATTTTGTTCCGAACATTCCATTATAATCATCCAAAGATGATTGCATCTTTTGTTGATTTACATGAGAACTTTCTTCATTTTCCGTAACCGAATAGGTAATGGCAAACTTAGGAAAATCCGGTAAAACCTGCTTAATTTTCTCATCAATCTGCAATTCGGTTTCCCCTTTTTTTACCCGTTTTAACAAATCATAATATTTTTGTGCGGACTGAATGGAGCTTGTGGTCAGCAAACCTTCATAAGTCTGACCTTTTCCGTTCTGAAATCCTAACTTATAAAATGATTTATTCAGGATAATGTCCAAAACCCGAAGCATATGTGTTTCATTGTCATAGATGCTGCTGTCCGTTTCATCTGTTATGTTTTTGGGGCCATTATGTTCTACCTGAAATCCCAGTACAGCATTATCATGAATAGCATTCTGAATCGTGTACTTATGCAGACGTTCTCCATACAGTTCATCCGTAGTACGCGGTAAATCTCCCATTTGCGGATAAGGGTTTTCTGCAAATCGAGGTGTTCCGGTGAAACCATACCAAAGAGAATTTCCAAAAAATCTTTCCAGTTCCCTCTTTGTTCCCGGTGTAACTGCTCTATGGCATTCGTCTACCACAAAGGCAATCTTCAGATTTTTTATCTTTTCATAATCCGATGTCCCTTCTTCCAATTTTTTAGTGATAAGTCTCTGTAATTTCTGAATGGTTGTTACAATCACCTGACGGTCCGCGGATTTTAACTTTTTCTTCAGGTCAAAAACATTGTCTGTTTCATCCACATCTATAAGGTCATTGTTGGCGTAGGCCTGAAATGCCATCGTTGTCTGCGTATCCAGGTCTTTTCTGTCAATCAAGAAAATGGCTTTATCAATAGAAGGAATATCCATCAAAAGATTTCTGGTTGCCTTATAGGAAGTCAGTGTCTTTCCGGAACCCGTTGTATGCCACACATAACCGGATTTTCCTGTCTTGGATGCCTCACGGATAGCTTCTATCGCATGTATCTGATATGGTCTTAGTAAGATTAGCTGTTTTTTTTCCTCATCTAGCACCGTATATCTTGCTATCATCTCATGCGCTTCCGGAATCCGAAGCACACTCTTGGCAAAATCCAGATAATTGGACACTGGATTATTTTCCCTATCCAGCCATCCACTAATAAACTTGGAATTTAACTCCGTATCGCCGGCTGCGGAGAAATACTTGGTATCCACTCCATTGCTGATAACAAACATCTGAACTGCGGAAAAAACACCTGTAAATTTACCTTCTCCAATGTACTTTTTAATCTGCCAAAATCCATCCATATAAGAATGCTGTTTATTTTTTAATTCTATATGTATCATAGGCAGTCCGTTAATCATGAGCGTAACATCAAATCTACGGTCCTGTGCTTTTGTCTCACTGTCTTCATCTGCCAACGCCCTATACTGGTTAATTACTTCATAAACACTGCTGCCGCCCGCAATATGCTCATGATTCATTACTACCAGATGTAATTTCTCCGTATCTCGTTGAACATGAACCATAACCTTTCCGTTTTCACCGACAAGCCATTCTCCCGCCTTGTAAAAAGAAGAAAACTGTAATTGGTTCTTTACTTGCTCAAATTCCGCATCGGATAAGTGCTCACCGTTTAATCTGTCCTTGTTGTTTTGTTCCAATATGTAACGGAAATTCTTCCAAAGGTCTTCTTCCGTCTTCAAATCTGCCCTATAAGTCCATTGGGACTCTCCGTAAACTAACTGGTCAATCAGTTTTTGTTCGATTAACGACTCTAATTCTGCCATGGAATTCTCCTTTTTCGTACATTTTTATTTGTATTAGCGAAAATAAGCGTATTTTTTATCAATTTTTACTTTTGCTGGTGAAGAGTGATGAGG